>ERZ761602.559-NODE-559-length-78563-cov-29.192197_pt1 | contig 78563 bp, 54 predicted proteins | sample MGYA00512165_ERZ761602 | MGnify/ENA primary metagenome ERZ761602 (study PRJEB28899, sample SAMN02445085) | bioreactor sludge metagenome | biome: EBPR sludge; isolation source: Thorneside wastewater treatment plant | place: Australia: Brisbane, Thorneside...
AATGAGAACCCACCCCGTCCTTCGGACACCCCTCCGATGGATGGGATGAAATTCAGAGTCGGTTAAATCCCAAACGGATGATATGTTCTATTATTATGCCGCTCCTTCGGAGCTTTTTTGCTTTTTTATTTCTGTGATTTCTATTATTATATCGCTCCTGTCGGAGCTTGAATGAAATTTAATCCCGAAGGGATGGAATGATAATAGAATAATGTATTCTATGAAACACCATCCATTTTTATGGGGTAAGTCCACTTCATTTCTCAGCATTACTTTCTTCAGGTAAAAGGAGGTTTTTTCATAAAAAAAAGGCGAAGAAATCTCTCTCCGCCTTTTCTTAATTTGGTGCATTGTCGCCCTTATTTCATCATTGGAATATGAATATCCGATTGTCGGGCATTGTCTTGCGCTCTTTCATATCCTGCATCGGCATGGCGAATAATTCCCATAAACGGGTCGTATGTGAGCACTCTTTGCAAACGCGCATCGGCTTCGGCTGTGCCATCCGCGACGACTACCATACCTGCATGAAGAGAATAGCCCATGCCGACACCGCCGCCATGATGCAATGATACCCATGTGGCTCCACCAACGGCATTGAGTGCAAAATTGAGATATACCCAATCGGCTACTGCATCCGATGTATCTTTCATGGCTTCCGTCTCACGATTGGGCGAAGCCACCGAACCGCAATCAAGGTGATCACGACCAATAACAATAGGAGCAGAAACTTTACCTTCACGCACTAATTGATTGAATAAAGCACCGGCTTTGGCACGATCGCCATAGCCAAGCCAGCAGATACGCGCAGGCAAGCCCTGATAACGCAATGAATTGGATGCCTTGTTTATCCAACGATGCAATGCTTCGTCTTCAGGAAAGAGCTCCATGATTGCCTTATCGGTGACGGCAATATCTTCAGGATCACCGGAGAGTGCTACCCAACGGAAGGGACCTTTGCCATCACAAAAGAGCGGACGTATATATGCAGGCACAAAACCCGGATAATCGAAAGCATTTTCCACCCCATGCTCTTTTGCCATACCACGTAAATTATTGCCATAATCGAAGGTGACAGCTCCTTTATTTTGCATTTCAATCATGGCTCGCACATGAATACACATAGAATCGAAGACATGTGCCATATATTCCTCGCGATTGCTTTCGCGTAAATTATCGGCTTGCTCTTTTGTTAATCCAATGGGATAATATCCCCAGAGAGGATCATGCGCTGATGTCTGATCGGTGAGAACATCCGGTATAATATTGCGAGCAATCATTTCGGGCAATATTTCGGCAATATTACCAAGTAAACCAATGGAAACAGGCTTTTGACTTTGGCGATGTTGCTCCACGATTGCCATTGCTTCATCAAGTGTATATGCTTTGATATCGCAGTAACGATCGTGAATACGTTTATCAATACGTGCTTCATCAATTTCTATACATAAAGCAATTGCACCGCAGAATGTGGCAGCCAGAGGTTGCGCTCCGCCCATACCGCCAAGCCCTGCCGTCACCACCAAACGTCCTGCCAATGTTCCGCCAAAATGTTGTCGTGCGCATTCGGCAAAAGTCTCATATGTTCCTTGCAAAATACCTTGTGTGCCTATATAAATCCATGACCCCGCAGTCATTTGACCGTACATCATTAATCCAAGGGCATCCAGACGATGAAATTCATCCCATGTAGCCCATTTGCCTACCAAATTAGAATTAGCAATAATAACGCGCGGTGCATCCGTATGTGTTTTCACCACGCCAACGGGCTTACCGGATTGTACAAGCAAAGTCTCATCCGGCTCAAGGTTGCGGAGTGATTCCAAAATAGCATCAAAACATTCCCAATTACGAGCCGCTTTCCCCAAACCGCCATAGACAATAAGGTCTTCGGGTTTTTCTGCATTTTCGGGATCAAGATTATTTTGTATCATACGATACGCCGCTTCTATTTGCCAGTTTTTACATGTTAACTGACTGCCTCTGGGCGATGTGATAATTCGTGTCATAGGGTTATTTTCAATATTTTTTAACGGATTTTACAAAAATATTCTGATGATGCCTTTGATAATAACAAATCCCATTAAACCGAACAGTATAAACATACCTATTTGCTGAATAATGGTTTTTGCTTTTAAGCTTAATTCACGGCGCAATATTGCTTCTATGCAGACAACCACTAAGTGTCCGCCATCCAAAGCGGGAATAGGTAAAAGATTAATAATGCCTAAGTTCACGCTGATAAGTGCCGTAAAAAGTAAAAAAGAATCCCATCCGCTGTCGGACGCACGTTTTGCCATAGTAGCAATTTCGATAGGACCTCCCACACTTTCTGAAGCACTCATAGCACCGGAAGCAATATTACCGACAAAATCGCCCATTGTTTTAACTGCTCCCCACGTTTCATTTAAGCCAACCATCAATGCTTCGCCAATGCCATAAGAGCGATGCACGGTTGCTCCGGTATAGACCTCACCGATTTGTACGCCTATGCGCCCCTCACTTGTAGGCGTAATCATAGTGTCAATAATGGTATTTTGATGTTTGTATGTAATAGGAATTTTTTTCTCTTTATGGGCTTTCACCATTCTTTGCATTTGTTCGGCAGCAACAATAGGGACATTTTTAATGGAAAGAATTGTATCGCCGCCTTTGATACCTGCTTTATCCGCCGGACTATAGCTTTCTATGGCACCAATAATAACAGAGCTGTTTTCTTTATATAATCCAAATGGTTGTTTACCGCTGACAATAGCGAGTAAATCATTACCACGCAATGTGATGACTGCTGTTCCGCCTATTAAACCATCGCGTGAAACTTCTACTTGTTTATCGCTGCCCAAATCAGTAAGAGTCACAGTACGAAAAAAATCATCCCAATTTTCAACTTTCACACCATTGACGCTGCGAATTCTGTCACCTTTCATAAATCCGGCTTGCTTTGCGACAGTGCCATGAGCAACATGGGCAACCGTTGTTGTTGCAGTAAAATCTTTACCGACGAAAAAAGCATGACCTGTATAAATTGCAATAGCAAGGATAAAATTCATGATAACACCTGCCGAGAGAACCAATGCTTTTTGGGCAGCATTTTTTGAGCGAAATTCCCATGGTTCGGGTTTCGAGGTCATCTGATCGGTGTCCATGCTTTCATCAATCATACCGCGAATTTTCACATATCCGCCAATCGGTAGAAGACAAAGCCGATAATCGGTATGTCCGCCGCCGTCCCAATCTTCGGGTAAATTTCCCCAAGTGAATCCGGTAATTTTATTCCATCCGAACAGTCGTCTGCCCATCCCTATAGCAAAGACATCGGCACGCATTCCTGTCATGCGCGCAGCAATAAAATGCCCAAATTCATGGACACCAACGATAATGACGATGAGTTTAATAAATTGCCAGATTGTATCAATAGTTCCGAGTTCCATAAAATAGTATCTCTCAATAAAATGTGTTTGTTTTTACTGCATTTGCAGGAAATTGTTGTAAGTGCATTGCATTACCATCAAATAGCCCATAGGTTGCAGGCATACTGAGCCAATGCCCTAAATTGACGTAATATCCCGTACCACATTGCCGCATTTGCGCCAAATGTCTGTGCCCCATGACTACATAGTCAAACCCTTCGGTAATTTTCTTTTCGGCAAAATCCAAAAGCCCGTCACGAGTGCCATATTCCTTACGGTCGGTATAAGAACGGCTGCTTTTGGAAGTGTTGGAAGCCAGCCCAATGCCAATATCGGGATGGAGTACACCATAGAGTGTTTGTGCAAAACGATTACGTAAAATGGCACGCAATATCAAATATCCCGTGTCATTATATGCTTTGCCGTCGCCATGAGCAATATAAAAAGATTTACCGTGAAGTGTTGTTGTAATGTCATCGGTATGGATGGGAATATCAAGTTCATCACGAAAAAAAGTATGATGCCCAAAATCATGATTTCCCATAAGATATTCGATGGCTATGCCGTCGCGACGTAAATTATAGAGAGCGGTGATAGTACGAAAAAAATACTTCGGCACCACAGTTTTATATTCAAACCAATAGTCAAATAAATCACCGACAATATACAGACGCTCGCAATCATGACGTATCATGGCAAGAAAATCAAGTAAAATATCTTCTCTGTGACGATATTCTTCACGGGTGCCTAAGCCAAGATGTACATCCGAAAAAAAATAAATCATACTATCAGATAAACATTATCGAATGTGTAAATGAGATTAGAAAACACCATAAGGTCGGGCAATAGTTTCCAATCCTAATTTTTTGGAAAAGGTCGCCGCCGCCGCATCAGCTTTTTCTTTGGAATCATAACGTCCGGTACGAACGATATACCATTTTTTGCCTGATTTTCCGGTTATGGTCACAATAAACATTGTCACCCCTTTTTTCTTCCAATCCTGTACTAATTTTTCGGCACCATCAAGTTTAGAAACAGCCGCCACCTGAATTTCCCATGTATCTCGTAATTTTGATGCAGGCAAGGCGGTTGTAGAATCTTTGGCAACCGAAGTAGAATTCATACGAAAATTGACAACTTTTTTCATGGAGTCCGGCAAAGATTGCTGCATTGTTTGTGCAGTCATTTGCTGTTGCTGTGATGGTTGGGCAATAGCTGCTGTTTGCTGCTGTTGCGATGCTTGAGCTGTTGTTGCCGATTGTTGTTCCTCAGTAGATTGTGATTCTAAAGAGATAAATGTCCGTGCGGGCACGGAAGGTTCTGTTTCTCCGACAACCGATGATGGACGCTCTTCAATTTTTGCACGCTCTGATGCTATTTCACCTATTTGCTGCTTGGCATAATCGTAGCCGATATAGATACCAACCCCGCAAAAAAGGAAGCATAAAAGCCCATAGCCGACCATCAAAACAATGACACCGGCGCGGCTAAAACTGAAGTTATACCGTTTTTCTCCTTCAATAACGTCTGACATAATAAGGAAATGCGTGATTATACAAAGATGACAAATATAACACGAACTGATGACGTACCATCACATTTGGCAAAGAAATCTATCAATTTGACCGTAATGAGAAGAGCAAAAACACCGTTAAGGCAGCACCGGAAACAAAGATTATCGGCTCAGCTATTTCATGCCAGAATGATGGAGGCATGGCAGGCACAGGTGCTTGCGTAAAAGGAAGTGCGCTGTTTTCAATCATTCCTACGGAAGAACGCGCTATGGTGTCACGCATGATAAAAGTAAAGGGTTGCAATGCTCTTATGTCTGATTCTCTGTTGCGTACAGTTCCACTGCCCATCAGACGTGCTTCTCGAATTAATGAATCAGAACTTGATTGCATCGCAGTGTATGTAATGCCATAATCCAAAAGCGACAAGGAACAAATTATCCGCGCTTTTTCATTGAAAACAACAGCATGGGCAAGAGAAGTAAACATTTTATCAGTAATAAGATACGATGCTTCATGAGGAGTTATTTGCAATGCCAATGAATCGGGCTTCCACTGCTGAACATCGGGCACAATGCTTGCTACGGCTTTCTGTGCTAATGAATCCATAAGCAGAATATTCTTCTGCTGCGAGTAACATGGTATGATGAAGACACAACATAAAAACCCTGTCAATATCAATGCTCTTTTCATCAATTTCATATTATGGGCAATCAAGCAGTCAAAGATTTTTTGATACGTATGAACTCTGCAATCATCTCTTTTTCATTATCGAAACCGGCAGGTCGCACTCGAAAAGGACGGCGACGCACATCCGTTGAAATACTGACAATTTTATACACCCCATTTTCATCACGCCGTTCACGCGCCAAACGAATTCTTTTAATCTGGTTTAGCTGTATTGTTTTTTCTCGGTGACGGCTCCGAAATGTTATGCTGTCGGCAGTAATAATAATCGAGCGACGCATATACAAAGCAAAAAGCAACCCTAATCCTGACATTATAACAAAAGCAAAGAGTAACATCACAAGCGGATCATCAACCGACATGGATAATTCTCCTTCCTGCACAGTACCTTTAAGAATAGCATAAAGAACAAGAGCCACTGCATAAATGGCTATGGATTGCCAATAATAGTTCAATCGCTGCATAAAAATTTTGCCATTGCTCTGATGAGTGTTCATAGTGTCATTATTGGACTAATGAAAGAAATTGTTGTGCTGCTTTTTGTGAAGCGTCCGGTTTTGCCATAGCATGCGCTGCCCGCGACATTGCGCCAAGACGTTCGGTATCATGCAGCAAAGAGAACAGTATTTCCGTAAATTTTTCACGAATATAGCTATCTTCTACCATCAAAGCCGCACCATGTTCTTCCAACACACGTGCATTGTGCCATTGCTCATTATTCGCCGCCGTTGGTAATGGTACTAAAACAGAGGGTTTACCTACATTCATCAACTCGGACACAGTCCCCCCGCCGGCACGAGAAACCACCAAGTCGGCTGCCGCATACATTGTTGCCATATCCTCAATAAATTCATAGATGTGGATATGTGGCGGTACAATGGAAGGTGGGGTAAAATTTCGCCCTGTTTGCCAGATAACTTGCACCCTACTCGGCAAAGTTTCGTCCATAAAACGAAGCATAGCTTGATTCAGTGAGCGCGCACCGAGCGAACCGCCAAACACAAAAACAGTTGGTATTGATTCATCTAAGCCCAAAGCACGGCGAGCTGCCGATTGCTGCGGTAATGATATATTCATCGTATGCCTGACAGGATTACCGAAAGGATACATTCTTTTGTGATAGTCTTCGCTAAAATGGCGACGTGTTTCCTCAAAAGCAAGAATAATGGCATCGGCTTTTTGTGCCAATAAACGATTAGTTTTTCCCGGCACCACATTCGGTTCAAGCAGCATCATAGGAATCTTTAATTGATGGGCTGCCATACCCGCAGGATAGCTGATATATGTTCCCCCGCATAGGACGCCTGCAACATTATGCTCACGCATAAGACGCCGACATTCCAGCAAAGAACCCACAATACGAAAAGGTAACATATATGAATCCAAGGAACGAAGCCCTTTATAGCCGGTCACGCTAATCGGGTAAAAATCATAGCCGAGTTGAGGAATAATCTTAGCTTCAATGCGATGCGGATTGCCAACCCAAAGTACATGCAATGAAGGCACAAGTGCTTGTAATTCTTCGATAACTGCCACCGCGGGAAAAAGATCTCCACCGGTGCCGCCGGCTGCTGCAAGTATGGTGAGAGAATGCGACATTTTCCTCAATAAAGTGATGTTAAAAAAGATTTATAGCAGTGTATCTGCCTCGACCCGAGCAAAATTACCTAAAGTTTGATTATTTTGGCTGTCAATAAATGAAAAAGGAAGTACAGAATGATGATATTTGCCCTCTGTTTGATAATGGGTATCATTGGTGCAATAGATGCTTTGGGACAAACGGCAACGGTAAGAACACGATTGCAAGATGTTGCCCTTGGTAAACTTCAAGATGTGAAAAGAGATGTGCCGGACTTACTGGCGGAGTATCCGAATGATCCGGGTGTGCACTTTTTGCATGCTGTCGTGCTTGACGATGCGGATAAAGCCGTGCCTATTTACACGCGCATTGTGAATGAGCATGGAACAAGCGAATGGGCTGATGACGCTCAATGGCGCATTGTGCAGTATTATGCCCTTAAACGTGATACAAGCCGTGCACGCAGAGAACTCTACAGATACAGAACCAATTATCCACAGTCCGAGTTCTTACTTGCAGCTATGGAAACCGTGCGTGCAACCGTCGGACTCGGCACACAGCAACAAATATCCACCGCTGCGGATTCCAAGCCGCAAGCGGCACTGAAATCGCAACAATCGGCTGTCGCCACACAAAAACCTCAGACCACAAATACCAATAAAACTGCACCGCAATCCTTAAAACCGGATACATATCCTGCGGAAGAGTCCCCCAAAAAGACTGAGGAACCGCCCAAAAAGGTGGAAGAACCAATAAAACCCGTAAAATACAGTTTGCAAGTAGGCAGCTATGCAACAAGAGAAACGGCGGAAGAAATGGTGGAAGAATTTAGAAAAAAACGATTAAGAGCGGCTCTCTTGCAAAAAAATGTCGGTAATGAAAAAGTCTTTGCTGTGATTATCGGTGAGTATCCCAATCGTGAATCAGCCGAAAGAGCAAAAGAAATTGTGCAACGTCAATGCGAATGTGAACCATTTGTCGTTGAAAAATAAAGCTAAAGACAGCCGTCATACTCCTATAATCCAATCAAAGTTATAGCTTATGGCATTATGCGTTCATTGGAACTTATTCATTCTTGACTCACAACACTATGCGATTGCTTCTTTTCATACTTTTTTTCTGTGTGCATACCTTTTCACTGACGGCACAGAATGCCGACAGCACGGACAGTCCCAATACTAAATCAGTATTGTTTAAATCTGCTGTTAAACCTATTGAGTCCATAACTAAAGAAGCGATCGCCGATACAATCACGGCAACAACGATGGAAAAAATTGAGGACTATACGGGTACACCGCGAAATTCAGCGTTTTCGCCCGGGCAAGACAGCAATTATTTCAGATTAAAATCTTTGGGTATTCCTCCGGCGACACTTGCGCAACTCCATGCAAAATTGTTTGCAGCACAATGGAGAGCAATGTTAGAAAGACAATTAAAACCCACATGGGATATTGTTACCGAAAACCTTGACATTCCTTCCGAATATTATTTACCCTCAGGACGCGAACAAGTGCAACGTGAATTTGCCATTATGCAATCGCAATCACGCCCGCAAGGATTACCACAAACACCAAACACAGGTTTACAAATTCCATTTGGTGTTATTGGAGATTTTTTTGGTTTAACAGAGGATTTTTCGCCTGTTCTTAAATATTCAATAGATTATACCACACCCGTTGAAATTGTGATTTTCTCTTCGAATGCAAAATTGGTTGCGATTGTCTTTAAGGGAGTACAACAACCCGGAACATACAAGTTTACATGGAATGGACGCGATGAACGCGGCAGAAGGATGACTCAAGGTGATTATGTTGCCGAAATTCGCATTGGTCAAGAAAAAATTATACGCAAAAGAATTATGTTATAGTCCATTTATCCCCCGAATATATAAAAGCATGGCATTACAGCGACCCACTCAATTATCATCCGTTGAAGAATCGAAAAGCAAAAAAGTAGGATTCAAAGAGCGGTTTATAGCACTCAAAAATCTACCCAAATTATTTTCTTTAGTCTGGGAAATAAGCCCGGCGATGGTGATAAGTACTTTGATATTACGTTTATTACGTGCCTGCATTCCTGTACTATTTATGTATGTCGGTAAATTAATTATTGATGAAATAATCGGGATAGTCAATAATCAGCAAACAATAGCCACTTCGCTTTTATGGTATTATATTGCCCTTGAAGCCGGTATCAGCATTATCGGTGAAATTATCGGACGCGGTATTTCTCTTCTTGATGCTTTATTGGGCGATAAATTTGCTAATGTAACATCGGTAAAACTGATGAACCATGCAGCAACATTAGATTTAGAGCAATTCGAGGATTCCACCATTTATGATAAATTGGAACGCGCCCGTCAGCAAACATTAAGTCGCATGGAGCTGGTTTCCCAAACCTTTACGCAAGCGCAAGACATCATTACATTAGCAATGCTTGCAGCCGCACTTATGGTTTTCAATCCATGGCTTATTGTTATTTTAGCAGCAGCTTTATTACCCTCTTTTATCGGTGAATCTCATTTCAATGCGCAAGGTTATTCGCTCCTCTACAGTTGGACTCCTGAACGACGCTTACTGGATTATTTACGCTTTACCGGTGCGAGTAATGAAACGGCAAAAGAAGTAAAAGTTTTTGGTTTATCAGAATTTTTAACTGATGAATATCGAGTTCGCGCCGAAGAATTTTATGAAAAAAACAAACGATTATCATTGCGGCGGGCAAGCTGGGGAACTCTTACCAACACAATAGGGATGGCAGGATATTACGGTGCATATATTTTACTTGTGTGGCAAACAATTTCCGGATCATTAACGATTGGTGATTTAACATTTCTTGCGGGGTCATTTTCACGTATGCGCGGATTGATGGAAACAATTTTCGGGCGATTTTCTTCCATAGCGCAAAGTGCATTATATCTGCAAGATCTTTTCGATTTTTTTGCTTTACAACCGCATATTATATCTCCTGTGAAAGCGGCACCGTTTCCTCGTCCTATTGCACAAGGATTCGTCTTTGAAAATGTCGGTTTTCGATATCATAATTCTGAAAAGTGGGCTTTACGTAATATTTCTTTTACATTAAAACCGGGTGAGAAATTGGCACTGGTCGGTGAAAATGGAGCAGGAAAAACCACATTAGTAAAATTGTTATCACGGTTATATGACCCGACCGAAGGAAGAATACTGTTAGACGGCGTTGATTTACGAGAATATAATACGGAGCAATTGCGTAAAGAAATCGGCGTTATTTTCCAAGACTTTGTCAAATTTCAACTTACGGCTTCCGATAATATTGCTGTGGGTAATATTGAGCATCGTTATGATGAGCCGAGAATTGAATATGCAGCTCAGAAAAGTTTAGCCGATTCGGTCATCAAAAAATTGCCCGAATTATACAATCAAACTCTTGGCAAACGATTTGCCAAAGGCATAGACTTATCCGGAGGTGAGTGGCAAAAAATTGCGCTTGCCCGTGCATATATGCGTGATGCCCAAGTGCGTATTCTCGATGAGCCGACAGCCGCACTCGATGCCAGAGCCGAGCATGATGTCTTTGAACGATTTACCGGATTAATGGATGGAAAAACCGTTGTGCTTATCTCCCACCGTTTTTCCACAGTACGCATGGCAGATAGAATATTGGTTCTCGAAAATGGTATGATGAAAGAATTAGGCAGCCACGAAGAATTACTGGAACAAGGCGGACATTATGCAGAGTTATTTTCTTTGCAAGCCGCAGGATATAAATAAAGAATATATCATTGTTGAATAATAATAAGTCATATAATTAGTAGTGTTATAATGCAAAAAAGTAAAATTATCCTTATTATTACATTGTTTCTTCTGGGCAAATATCTCCATGCACAGCCATATATTCCCGGGCAAACATATTGGGGAACACGTCAATATATTGAATATCAGCCGGGAAATCTACCATTGATTATATCTGTGCCTCATGGCGGATATGAACAACCATCTGACATCCGCGACCGCCAATGTGAAGGCTGTGCTTATGTGCAAGACGCATTTACACAAGAGTTAGCTCGTACTATCCGTGAAATTTTTGTAAAAGAAACGGGGTGCTATCCATATATGATATATAATCGTATTCATAGAAAAAAACTTGATATGAATCGTGATATTATTATGGCAACAGACAGTAATTCTTCGCTTGATGTTTATTGGCATGAATATCATAATTTTATTGATTCTGCAAAAAAACACATCACATTACATTTTGGTAAAGGATTATTTATTGATCTTCATGGGCATGGTCATACAAAACAAAGAATCGAATATGGGTATTTAGTGTATGATAGTCAATTGCGTGAAAGTGATTCTTTGATGAATACCGCTGCAAGAATACGTGTAAGTTCGATTGAATCTCTTGCCGGAAATAATGCTATGAATACAACACATGCCGAACTAATAAGAGGAAACGAAGCATTGGGGACGCAATTTGCAGAAAGAGGATATCCCGGAGTGCCAAGTAAACAAGACCCTTTCCCCTTAATTGGTGACCCTTACTTTAATGGTGGATATAATACATATTACCACGGTTCATCCCCGGGTGGTACCATAGACGCAATTCAAATGGAATTATATTCTGATATTCGTTTCGACAGCGTGAAGCGCACTCAATTTGCACGCAATTTTGTTGCTGTAGCATTGCAATTTCTGGATCGTCATTATTTTCCCGGTTTTTCAGGAGCGCCATGCAGTATCACCGGTATATATGACAATGCTATCTCCATGCAATCATTCCGCATAGTACCAAACCCTACCTCTACCTTGTGTACTGTTTATTATACTTCATTTATGCATACAGAACTTACTTCATTGACAGTCTATAATATTTTTGGACAACCAGTTTTTCATGAATCTGATATATATAATGGGTATTCGTTTCCTGTACATACATTACCGACAGGGATGTATTCTGTTGTTTTACATAGCCATAACAAAACGCCAATCATAACAACATCTTTGATTGTTCACTAATTATAATTTTTGATAAAACAAAAAAATCTAAAAACTACAATTTTTAGAGCAATTTATGCATACAGTTTTTCATGGTGGATGTAGAGTAAAATATAAAAATGTAGTAGGAAATTTACCCTATTATTTTCCCCTTTATCAGTGACAATGAACTTCAATATTTGCCCATCATTATTACGACTTCTGAAGCAATGAGAGCATGATGTTCCGTAAAACTTTACGAGTACATTTCTATAGATTATTTTCTATGCCTTATTTTTGTATGATGATTGGTGTGGTCAACAATGATTTTTTTTGACCAATTTTTACATAATACACCCCATTTGCTAAATTTTCATTCTCAATAAGGCAATCAACGACTCCCTGCTCTCTTACGACATAATTCACAGGACTAATATATTCACCACATTGATTAATAAGAGATATTGATTCTATATCTTCAGTATCAATATTCACGGAAAATGTGTTACCGACAGGATGAGGGAAAAGTTTATAATCATTGGGTTTATCATCAAAAGAAGCTACTTTTGTTGTGCCGGCATTGATGAGCAAAAGATCTTTTTGTACTTTATTAGGGTTATATCTGTCACAAATGTACAAATCGCGTAAGCCGTCGCCATTGAAATCGGCAGCAATAATCCCCAAAGCATCACGCACATAGTATTCTTCAAACACATCTAAAGTGTTATCAGTAAAATTTCCATTACCATCATTAAAATAACATTTTATATGAGCACCAAAGACATTCGCAAGAAGTAAATCCATATCCTTATCGCCATCCACATCTTCAAAAATCGCATCTATTGTATGATCTTCATCAGCAGGTAATTGTGCTGCCGTTTTATCAGTGAATATTCCGTTACCATTATTGATGAGTAATCTATTTTGTGGATCTTTACCGGGTTTAAATTCAACATTTGCCAAAAATATGTCCATATCTTTATCTCGATCAATGTCGGCAAAGCATATTTTTCTTGTCTCAATATCGAAATCTTTCGGTAAATGTGTTTCTGTGACCTTTGTAAAATAGCCTTGTTCATTACCAATATACAATTCATTGCCATCTTCATTTCCTTCAAACAAATCAAGAATTCCATCGCCGTTTACGTCAACAAAAGCAAGGTCTTGTGTTGTTTTTTCATCAGAGGGCAAACGATTGTTTTCAATAGCAAAATTTCCTTTGCCGTCATTGATAAGAACAGTATTTTTGCCCTTATTGCCTAAAATAATATCAGGGAATCCATCACGATTAATATCTGCTGTAGCAATCGCATTTGCTTCACTGTCAGGTAATATAAAAGGGGCACTTGTAAAGCCGCCTTTTCCGTCCCCCAGATAATATTCATGCACTTTTGTTTTTCCCATGACAATATCGTCTTCACTACAAAAAACCAAATCAACAAATCCATCTCCATTAAAGTCAGCATATGCAATATCCTCACTGTCACGGATAATTTGTGGCAACTTCCCTGCTGTTCCATTCTTAAAATTTCCTTTGCCGTCATTAATAAGAATAGTATTTGCTTGAAATTCATTGGCTAAAACGATATCAAGATCCTTGTCGCCGTCCACATCAACGGCAACGACATCCATACTTTGCCCTTTCGCTCCATTATTAGGTAAATTTGTACTGGCATTGGTAAAAATTTGACCATACGCAGTACTCGAATAACATAAGCATAATGTAATAATGATTGTTTTCATATTCTAAAGCAATTTTTGTTTATAATATATTTCTCTTTTGTTTTTTATTGGGTGGGCTTGAAACGCTCATCACTATACAATGTTACATCTGTCCTCAGTCCTCAAAGACTATTTTAACGTTCCTTTAACATTCTTTAGCTCAATGTGGCGAAATGTTCATAATATTGCCAACTATAGTAAGAATACATGAGCAGAATCTCTCATCTTTACATTATGATATTTGGTGTAAGATTGGTACTTTTGCTCTCAACTTATTAGGTACTTGATTATTGAAAGTCATAATGATGGATAGTACAGCTTCTTCTTCCAAAGGGATAATTGAAGCATATTTTCGTCCGAAGAAATGGGAATATATCGCTGACAAGACAATCTATGACTTTATGGGTATTCGCCTGTATAAATCCTATATGCCTCTTTCGGGAATGACCGAAAAAAAAACGTATCTTACATTAGCTGACTTACAACTCTATGATCGCAAAACTCGCTCTTATGAACTCCGTCATTGGTTGGGTATAGTCGGTACTCTCCTCATTGCTTTGATTCTACCACACTCTTACACTGTGTTTGACTATTGTTTATTGCTGTTTCTGACACTTGTTTTTAATGTCTATCCTATAGCACTTCAACGCCACAACAGAATACGTATTTACCGAACAATCAACATGTTAAAGAACAAATCCGCATAAGACCTTTTGTCGTTAAAGGGGACTTCGTCTCTGTGCTATTATAAAGAAAACCTCATATTATGAATTGATAATATTGCCGTAACATTGGCGATACACTGCCTTGGTAATTTTGTGACTGTTTAGTAAATATGTCGCAAATCGTGTGGGGAAAAAGCGTGAGCGACACACATTAGTTAATTATTATGGAGGAAGCGTAGCCATGAGCCAACGCATTATCAGTTTTTTCATTATCTTCAGTTGTTCAGTCACCGCCGCATTCTCTCAAGATGCTATCATCAGCGGTAAAATCACCGACGGTTCCACAGGCGATATCATGCGCAGCGTGACGGTGGAATTATTAACCAAAGATAAACAAAGCACAAAAAAAGGTGCATATTCCGATGTGACAGGAAAATACACCATTAAAAAAGTGCAGCAAGGTGTCTATTCTTTGCGCTTCCGTTATGTGGGCTATGAAACTAAACTCATTGAAAATGTTGAAGTGCCAACAGGAAAAAATGTCACCGTCAATGTTACATTATCTCCCGAAACTAAGAAAGCCGAAGAAGTTGTTGTGACAGCTCGTGCCAATAAAGAATCCAAAGAAGCTATTTTAGCCCAAAGAAAAAATTCAGCTCAGGTGAGCGATGGTGTCGGACAGGAAGAAATTGCCAAATTACCCGATGGCGATGCCGGTCAAGCATTAAAGCGTATTACAGGAGTTACCGTTGTGGGTGATAAATTTGTGTATGTACGCGGCGTAAGCGAACGCTATAATAATACGACCTTAAACGGTGCTGCTCTTACCTCAACCGAACCCGATAAAAAAGCTTTTGCTTTTGATATGTTCCCTTCGGAATTTTTGCAAAGTGCCAATGTTATTAAATCGTTTACACCCGATATGCCGGGCAATTTTGCAGGTGGTTTGGTGCAATTAAATACCATTGATTTTCCGCAAGGATTTGCTTTTAAAGTAGGTTTATCCTCTGCTTACAATGATAATGTTTCATTAAAAAGCGGTGCATTTCAAACATATTCGGGCGGTGCAACCGATTGGCTTGCCAGCGATGACGGCACGCGTGCTTTGGTGTCGGGGATGCCTTCCACATCCACAGAATTAGATAATTTAATTCGCCGTGCGGGTAATCCCGAAGCAGATAATGGCGCAGCAGCACGTGAATGGATTGCACTTGGCAGATCATTTAATTCCGGCGTATGGAAACAAGATGCAATTGCAGCTCCGGTAAATACAGGCACAAGCATTTCTTACAGTAATTTATTTGATATTGCCGATAATGATTTCGGTATTATTGCTTCGGCTAATTATTCGAATGGCTATAATATTAACCAAATAGGTCGCGCAGGTTTATCCGGTGCAGGTAATGAGCAATATAATTATGCGGGCTCGGTATCCACACGCAGTATGGGATGGGGTGGTTTATTTAATATGGCATATAAACTTGGCGGACATTCCACATTATCCTTTAAAAATATTTACAATCAATCTGCCGATGATGAAGTAGTAGTGTTACAAGGTAATGATTATAATCAAGATCGCGAACGTCGTTTTTACAGTGCTCAATTTGTCGAAAAATCATTGTATTCCGGTCAGGTTGCCGGACAGCATAATTTGCCGGGCGATATTTTAACGGAATGGAATGGCGGCTTTTCTCGCAGCACACGTAATGAACCGGATTTGCGCCGCTTGCGTTATTCACGTCAAAATGACAATGAATTATTTTCTGCTGATGTGCCAAGCGAAACAGCCAAAGGTGACGGTACTGTTGCCGGACGCTTCTTTTCCGATTTAATTGACAATGCTTATACGGCAGGATTGAATATCACCATACCTGTATCCACAGCAAAAATTAAAACAGGGGCTTTACTCGAACGCCGTGACCGTGAATTTGGCGCACGTTCTTTTACCATTATTCAAAGTAAATCTGTTTTCCCCGATGTTGATCCCGAAGGTATTAATCTTACGGCTTCGCCTGATAAATTATTCGATTCGACTAATTTCCGTGCAAATGGCTTAGGTATTGCCGAGGATTCAAAAAAATCCGATCAATATGCGGCTGATGAACAGTTAAATGCCGGCTATGCAATGGTTGATATGCCTTTTAGCATTGGCGATGAGAATTTCCGCATTATTACCGGAGTACGTGTTGAAAATAATACACAACGCTTACCGGCGGTTTATACGGGCGATAATCAATTAATTTCCATTGAAAGAAATACAACAGATATTCTTCCCGCATTAAATCTTATTTGGAAAACATCAGAAAATACGAATGTACGTGTATCGGGTTCACAAACCTTAACTCGTCCCAATTTACGTGAATTTGCGCCATTTGCCTTTTTCGATTTCCAACGTCAAGCACGTGTGCAAGGTAATACGGATTTACAACGCGCACTTATTTGGAATTTCGATGCACGTTATGAATATTTCCCTCGTCCGGGTGAAGTACTTTCTGTCAGTACATTTTATAAAAGCTTCCAAAATGCAATTGAAGAAACAATTTTACCATCAAGCGGCAATCCTGTCTTTTCATTCCAAAATGCTTCCGGCACTGCATTAAATTATGGTATTGAGTTTGAATTAAGAAAACAACTCGGATTTATTGCAGAGGATTTAGAAAATCTCGGCGCATCGGTGAATGTATCATTGATAAATTCAGAAGTGAATGTGCGTCAAGGTAATCTTAATGATACACGTCCTATGTGGGGACAATCACCATATTCGATTAATCTCGGATTATTCTATCAACATCCCGATATAGGCACGCAAGTAAATGTAGGATATAATCGTTCCGGTGAGCGCATTATACAAGTAGGGCTTTTGGGCAGCTATGATTTTGCAAATCCTCATGTTTATGAACAGCCGCGTGATGTTGTTGATATTTCACTTTCTCAGCCAATTATTGCAGGATTAGAAGCACGTTTGGTTGTACGTGATGTACTCAATCAAGAACTTATTTGGTTACAAGGAGGACGTAATGTTGCTTCTAATTTACGCGGTCGCACCCTCAATTTCAGTATCGGATTTAAATTATAATTTTTCATGTTTCATTATTCGGGGCTTTTGTCCATGAAATCATTGATTCTTTTTGCAAGTGCCGTTTTTTCCGTTTTTACGCTTGCTGCTTCGGCACAAAACGGACCTAAAATTACAACACCGGCGGCTAATGCCACTTTAAGCGTGGGGCAATCATACACCATTCGCTGGGATACAACAAATTCACCTCGCGGTACACGCTATTTTATCGAATTTTCTGTTACAGGAGAATCAGGTCCATGGACACGCATCAAACGTCGTGATCCGGTCACACAATTACCCGTGGATTGGGTTCATAATGATTCCGGCACTGCATCAGCGGGTTCAAATCGCGGCAGAGGCGAAGCACGTTTTGCTTTCCGTCCCACCGCAGCAGGCGAAGAATGTTATTTGCGCCTTGTTAATCGTGCAGAACCGACAATTATAGGATTAAGCGATAAATTTTCTATTTCTCCACCGCCGAAACCTATTAATATTGATGAATATTTGCCGCAAAGCATCACAGGTAATGTGACTGTTCCTTATGTGCAAGGAAAAATCTATGGCTTACGCGGTTATACATACATTGAAGACGGTGCAACTTTGACCATTGAACCGGGTGTTGTTATAGTCAGCGACACACCGCGCACAAATTCGGCATTATGTGTCAATCGTGGCGGTAAAATTATTGCTCGCGGCACAAAAGCACGTCCTATCGTTTTCACAAGTTCGGCTCCGGCGGGACAACGTCGCACAGGTGACTGGGGTGGTTTGTTGATATGCGGAAAAGCACGTCTGAATGTCAAAGCAGGTGAAGCAGCTCTCGAAGGCGGCGTCGCATCTGCAACACCCGGACGCGGTTGGTATGGCGGTACTGATGATAATGATAATAGCGGTGTTCTTGAATATGTGCGTATTGAATTTGCGGGTATTGCCGCATTTCCGAATGAAGAACTTAATTCCTTGACTTTAGGCGCAGTTGGTAAAGGCACAACAATTAATCATGTGCAATGTACCTATAATGGTGATGATGCCTTCGAATGGTTTGGTGGCAATGTTGATGCAAAACATCTTATTGCTAATCGTACTGTGGATGATGATTTTGATACCGATTTCGGGTTCAGCGGTCGTATTCAATTTGGTATTGCACAACGCTATCGTGAAATTGCCGACCAAAGCACAAGCCAATGTTTTGAATCAGATAATGATGGTACAGGTACGTATAATTTTCCGCGCACAAGTCCTATTTTCAGTAATATGACCTTAGTCGGACCTATTGACGACACATCACGCAGCAGCGGCACAGGGAATGAACAATGGAGCGCGCAATATGGCTCCGCAGCACAAGTGCGCCGTAATTCTCACATGTCTCTTGTTAATTCCGTTTTTGTCGGCTTCCCAAGAGCGGGCTATGAATTACGCGGTGCACGTACATTAACCGCTGCCTCAAAAGATTCTTTACTTGTACGCAATAATTCATGGTATGGTATTAAAGGAGGCGGATTAAGTGTGCGTCTTGAATCGGGTGAAACTGCCGTTGATGGCATGAATGCAGCATGGTTAGTAAAACCGGAATTTGCTAATTCATTAACAAATGGAACAGGCAATATCAGTGCATATTCACCATTTTCCGGAATTATTGCACGCGATCCCGAAACACCGAATTTTGTGCCGAATGCAACTCTTGGTGCTCCTTCTTTTGCGAATGCAGGAACAGTTTCTTTAGATAATAACTTTTTTGAAAGAGTGAATTATCGCGGTGCTTTTGATATTAATGTTCAAGAACGCTGGGATTTACCGTGGGCTAATTATAATCCCGTCAATACAGTATATCCGCAAGTTTTCACAAGCGTTAATGATGCGGAAATTCCTTCACTTGACATGGTTGATTTGCGTGTTATGCCGAACCCTGCATCAGAATCAGCCACAGTGCGTTTTTCCGTACCCACACAAACGGTAGTTTCTGTGGATATTTACACAATGGTTGGCACAAAAGTGATGACAATACTTGAAAATTACACAACAAATACGAATGGTATTTTCGATATTCCTGTTAGTGTTTCCTCATTGCCGATTGGCACATATTCTGTGCAAATTCGCAGTGAACAAGGTACAGCATCGCAAATGCTTACAATAGTGAAATAATTTTTCCACTCCATACCCCACACGGAAAAAGAAAGCGTATTTCTTCGGAGATACGCTTTTTTTTTATGGGAATTTTAAACAATTCAATCATTCTGCCCATATCCGGCTTTGTTTATTTTGCACTTACCGATTCACGACAGTTAAGGAATTGGAATTAAATCCCAACGGGATGAGATGATAAAAAAAAACAATCCCAAAAAAATTCCCATCTTGAGGGGTGGCAGACGCAGTCTGACGGGGTGAATGAATGTATTGATTGAAATTTGCCCCTCTTTTTTCTCCCCGACGGCGAGAATTTTATTATGCCTTCCCCGCGGGGAAGGACGGGATGGGGCAAAAAAAACAAACATTTTATTTCTATTATCATCTCATCCCGTGCGGGATGTTTTAATCATAATTCATCCTGCATTTATTTTCGAGAATAATGACTGAATACAATCCTGTTAATCCTATAATCTCTGCAATCCTGTTCTGACAACTACCTCAAATGAAGTGATAACGACCCCGATTGATGCGATGCCGAGCCCGAGTGAAGCGGTGCCGAGCCCGAGTGAAGCGGTGCCGAGCTCAATTGAAGCGATAATGACCCCGAGTGAAGCGGTGCCGAGCTCAAATGAAGTGATAACGACCCCGATTGAAGCGATAATGACCCTGATTGATGCGATGACGACCCCGATTGATGCGATGACGTCGCCGATTGATGAGCATCGAGAGCCCTTGTAGTCGCATCGAGACCCCTCGTAGTCGCATCGAGACCCCTCGTAGTCGCATCAAGAGCCCTCGTAGTCGCATCGAGACCCCTCGTAGTCGCGTCGAGACCCCTCGTAGTCGCGTCGAGAGTCCTCGTAGTCGCGTCGAGACCCCTCGTAATCCTGTCAATTGGCTAAAAATTGGCGTTTTTTGGCAAAAAAAGGGGAAAGCTGAGGTAAAAACTTGCGTTGTCAGTGCAATGTACAGCGACGAGAAGACAGCATGCTTTTATTTTATATTATTGACAGCATATCTTATCCAAAAGGTGGAAGTCTAATGATATCAGAGAAAAAGCGTGCAGAGGATTAACAAAGTTTCGTAGTTTTGTGGAAATTGTTTTTTATGGTGATAACATGGTCAGTAATTATTAACCCTTTGGTATGGCGCAAGCGGGTATCGGACATAGTAGTTGTAATAGGAGTGACCAAGAAAAAATCTATAAAGCATTGACAAATAATGGAGTAAATATTATGAGGTATGAATTGTTGTTATTGGTATTTGCTACTATAGCATTTTGTCCAAAATCACTTTTGAGTAATGATTCTCTTTTTTATGATAAAATAATTCGCGAAAAAGTAACAAATGTAATAGATCTCACCTATGCTTATTTCGAATTAGAATCCATTCATGAGAGTGATAAATTCTATGAGAAAGGAAATATTGTATCTCGACTGAATAATCTTTCTTATGATAAAAGAGATTCTACATACAGATACGTAATCGAAATAAATGAAGTAAAAGATGTAAATTTTTCTTGTCTGCCTAAGAGATTTAAGGCTTACGAATTTAGATACTTAAATGAAATACAAATTTTAGTTAATCGCTATGGTAAAGTTAATGGGAAAATCGCCAATATAGGTAAGCATTGGATAAATGAGGGTATGCACATGCTACATAATGTGTACGAACGAAACCTCGACAGCAATAGTAAATATGATGTTCGTTTGTTGAAACATACTCCGAGAAATTTAGTATTGGTTGATACTCTCGATAAATCTGTTATCATTGCATCTAACCTTTATTTTGCTGATGATTTAGATTTCCTTCTGAAAGATTCGACTATATTAAGTGATATTGAGTGTTATATTAAATTACACTTTTACACATACAGACCAACTGATATTGTTGTTGTAGATAATCAGAATGCCTTGTTTTATTCGGAATTATATAAAAAGAAAATTGAGGTGTTCTTTAGTAGTTATGTAAACAAATACCCAAATGTGCCTAAGCCTTCTGTAGAGCATTACTACGATGGCAGTAGAATTCTAAAATAGCTGCTTCAAATACGCAAGGATGGCAACTTCTTTTGAAGCCACACAAACAGATTCTGTATCTAAGATATTGATGCAAGGAATTTTTCGTTCCGAAGAAATATGTTAAATAAATGAAGTAGTCTTTGAAGCATAAAGGAATAGATTGTTTTGTAATACACACAAGATATTAATAAAACCAGTACCATATATTTTTTATTATTGTGAATCTATATACATTACCATTGTAAGCGAGCCAAGATAATTAAGATAAGCATAACTACCTTGTCTATGAATAATGTATTTGAAAGAGAATGTAGATTATAGAAGGCTATAAAGATACTTTAACTCTCTTCGCCGCACAAATCAGATATTTCTGAGAGAAGTATTTCTATGCTTTTTGCTGTTTCGGCATATATTGTTTGAATATTATTGAGTGCGGTTGCCGGATCGGGTATATGGTAATGAATATGGTGTGTGGCTTGGGGAATATATGGCAAATGTTCACGGGCATAATTGCATAATGTTATGACGGTGTCAAAGTTGTGATGAGCAAATGTTTCGATAGATTTCGAATAGAGTATTGATGTGTCTGCATTGTAATTCTGTTGCAAAGTAATAATTGTTTCTTTTCGTATCGGTTCGGGTGCAATACCTGCGCTGAAGGGTTGCCATTGCAATGGATAGAGTGCACGGCATAATGCTTCCGCTATTTGGCTACGACAAGAATTTCCTATGCAAATAAAAAGTATTTTTTTCATTTATTGTGATTGTAAATACGACAATGCCTCATCGGCTAAATAAAATGATCCCGCAATAATACATGGCTCATGTGTGTTGCGAGCTTTTTGCACAGCTTCGGCAACGGATGTACAATCATGAATATCGGTAAATCCCACAGATTGGGCTGCTTCATGCAATAAAGAAAGTGGCAAAGCTCTTTCCACTTTAGGAACGCATAAAAAGACACTTTTACAAATCGGGCGAATATTATTGAGCATTTCTATAGCTTTTTTATCTGACATTGCGGCAAATACCAGATTCCATGTCGGTTCTTTACCGAAACATCGCTCTAAAGTAAGACGCAAGGCGGTCATGCCGGAAGAATTATGCCCCACATCGAGCACTAAGCGTGGATTTTCTTGCAATAATTGCACACGTCCTGTTAAGCCGGTGAGTGCATGGATATTGATAAGACCTTCGCGTACTGCTTTTTCCGATACGGGCAATTCTTTGATAATAAGTCGTAGGGTATAGAGTGCTGTCAATATATTGCGGCTTTGATGTTCGCCGATGAGTGCAGATCGCAAATCTTTGAGTTCACCCATAGGTGCTGTCACATGAACGGACATTGTCATGTCGGTGCGATATTCGGTGCTTTTGGCTGTCCAATCATCATCAGGGAAATAGGCAATGGTGTCGGCTGCGGCAGCTTTTCTTTCAAAAACAGGGCGCAAATTTTGGCGCGGCTCACCTATGACGGCGGGCACTTTATATTTGATGATGCCTGCTTTTTCTTCAGCGATAGATGTTAAACTTGTTCCCAAAAAATCGGTGTGGTCATAATCAATGGAAGTAATCACAGAAACCAGAGGATGAAGCACATTTGTGGCATCTAAGCGTCCTCCCATGCCTGTTTCAATGATGGCAATATCTACTTTTTTTTGCGCAAAGTACTGAAATGCCATAGCAGTAGTAATTTCAAAAAATGTAGTTTTGGTTTTTTCCGCATTTGCAATCATTGGCGCAGCAAGATCAATAATCTCTTCATCGGTGATGGGCACACCATTGATACGAATACGTTCACGAAAGTGTCGAACATGCGGGGATGTATATAAACCGACGCGATAGCCTGCTGCACTGAGTATGGCTGCAAGGATAGAACAAACGCTGCCTTTGCCATTCGTTCCGGCAACATGGATGCTCGGAAATTTTGTGTGTGGTCTGCCCGATTGTTGCATAAGTTCTTCTATGCGCTCTAAGCCGGGTTTGATGCCGTGCCGATGTAATGCGAACATCCGTGTAAGAACTGTATCAATGGTTTGTGGTGTTTCTTGTTGCATTGTAAACCGCTTTCTTTGAATAATTTTGTTATTATTGCGCATAATAACATGGTAAATATAGGAAGAAATTTATGGAAAAACATGAAATAAGGGCATTGGCTAAAGCAATTGTCCATGAAATGAATAGCGAACATTCGGCAGAGTTAGCCCCTAAATGGGAAGGAGCAAGCGTTTTTGTTGTGCCTAAAGATACATCGCTCAAGGATCATAAAATCCCCTTAGATAAACTGATGCATAAAATTGTGATGATGCGCGATAATTTGAGGGTGCTCGAACAACAAATCAATGCGCATACGATATTGTCCGAAGGAGAAAAAGTAAAATTGCAGGGCTATATTACGAAATGCTATGGCTCTATGACTTCATTTAATTTTTTGTTTTATCAAGATGAAGATAAATTTTAGGCAGCTATTATACTTTTTTTCCCTGTATTATACGACCGTCTTGGCATGGTAAAGAGCTTAGGATAATCAGACAATTTGTCTATTCATTCTGATTCGCTTTATATCCGCATATCCCATCATTATTTCTTCATGGTGATGAATGCTATGATAAAGAGAGACGATTCGCTTTGTGTTTATCCTTTTGAGTATTTCTAAGGGTATAAAAAAAACCCGGACTGTGGTGCTATCCGGGTCGTTTGTGTGTGAATGTGGTGATAGGTGTTTATACTACACTGTCAGACAATTGCATTTAATTGCGCTTCCAGATAATGACGGTGTCGCCATCAATAATGGTATCGCCCACATTATCGCGATCATCATCCCAATCCCAATTTGTATCGCAGTCGCCGTCCCAAGTTGTGTCGCGACCGCCGCCATGTCCGCCGCCATCTCCGGGATCCCATGGATCAATCGGAAGATCTTGGCAACTGATAAGAAAAAGAACTGCAAAAGCTGCGCTTGCTGTGGCAAGCCGAGAAAGTAGTGTTTTCATTGGTGAACTACCCTGTAAGTAAGTGAATAAAAAAGTGGCAAAAGAGCCGTGTACAATACCAATAACACAACCATTGCGGGAACGTTGCAATGCAGATGAACAAAAACAATGATGCGATTATCTTCTGTTTATCAAGTGAAAGAAAAATAACAGTTTAGCGATATTTGTTTTTTTGCGAAGTGTGTTTGAGCATATCAAATTGGGTATTTTCCTAAGAGAACAAAGTCCTCAAAAAAGTGTATCTATGCTTGCACATTCTTACCATTTGACAGAAAACCTGTATTTTGCTATCTATAATTAACGGACATCAATAACACAATAGGAAAACTGTAGAGTATGGACACACAAACAATTAGCGGTTCGCCCTCATTCGACAGAGATAAACCGCCAGCCTTTACATTAGGTATTGAGGAAGAATACATGATTCTTGACCCTCAAACTTTTGATTTGCGCTCACATATCAACATTGAACTTATCTCAAAAGGTCGAATGCTTCTTCATGAGCATGTGAAACCCGAAATGCACGGTTCCATGTTAGAAATCGGGACGGGAGTATGCAAGAATGCACGAGAAGCCCGTTTTGAGCTGACGAAGTTACGTTCCATCATTTGGCATCTGGCACGCACGAATAATTTAACGTTCGGCGCTGCGAGCACTCACCCTTTTGCACGGTGGCAAGATCAGGAAATTTATCCTGATGAGCGTTACAAAATTCTTGTGGAAGATATGCAGGTATTGGCGCGCTCTCTTCTCATTTTCGGTATGCACATTCATATCGGCATCGAAGACCGCGAATTACAGATTCAGATTATGCACGAGATGCGCTATTTTCTGCCTCATGTTCTGGCAATTACGACCAATTCACCGTTTTGGATGGGTGAAAATACAGGATTAAAATCGTATCGCTCGAAGGTATTTGACCGTTTCCCGCGCACGAATTTGCCTTATGAATTTGCAAGCTGGTCAGAATATGAAAATTATGTGAATTTCCTTATCAAAACCAATTGCATAGATAATGCAAAAAAAATATGGTGGGATATTCGTCCTCATCCGCATTTCCCGACATTGGAAGTACGTATTTGCGATTTACCGATGCGTGTGGATGAAACAATTGCCATTGCGGCATTATGCCAAGCGATTGCAGCAAAATTATATTCGCTCTACAAAAAAAATCTGAGCTTCCGTCGCTATCCTCGTGCATTAATTATGGAAAATAAATGGCGTGCCGTGCGCTATGGCTTAGACGGTAAATTAATTGATTTTGGTAAGCAGCGTGAATATCCCGCACGGGAGTTAGTGAGAGAATTAATAGAATTTGTTGATGATGTACTTGATGATCTCGGCTCACGTAAAGAAGTGGAATATATTTACCAAATTCTCGAAATGGGCAGCGGTGCCGACAGGCAATTGCGTGTATTCAATGAAACGGGCGATATGCGTGAAGTAGTGAAATATATTCACAAAGAAACAACACTCGGATTATTTGAAGATGCTTCGCCGTATTTGCCGGATATTCATACACCATCACCCGATGCGATTGCCGAAAAATTAACATCCCTTACGCCCCCGAAAATTATATAAGAATAGTATGCCCGATCGTAAAAACATCGGGCTTCTTTTTTTTGTCCATTTTTCCTACTGTTATGCAACAATCCATACCTTCCTTTTCGACACTTGCCGAACTGTTTTACAATACTGTTTCGGCTTATGAACACAATAAAGATAAATTCGCATATATGCGAAAAATTAATGATACATATCATGGTATAACATTTGCCGAAGTACGTGATATGGTGGAAAAATTTGCTGTCGGTTTACTTGATTTGGGAATAAAAAAAGGCGACCGCGTCGGTATTATTTCCGAAAACCGTTTAGAGTGGATTATTGCTGATGTAGCATGTGCCGTCACGGGAATAATTGATGTCCCCGTATTTCCGACCTTAACGGCAAAACAATGCGAATATGTATTTAATAATTGTTCCGCTTCAGCAATTATTGTCAGTAATTCATTTCAATTGGGAAAAATACTCGCTCATCAGCATGAATTATCTCACATACGTCATATTATTACGATGAATGATGATGCTAAAGGTAATCATCCATTTGTCAAATCCATGAATGATATAATGATTCTCGGTGAAAAGATAGCGGATATGCAGTCACGTCACCGTCTTGTACAAGAGCAAGCGGCAGCAATTCGTGCCGACGATATTATGACACTTATTTATACCAGCGGCACGACAGGTCATCCCAAAGGTGTGGTGCTGACCCATGGAAATATTGCTTCGAATGTGATGAGTTGTACCGGTTGTTATACCATTACATCTGATGATACAATGTTGTCCTATTTACCGCTATGTCATTCCTATGAGCGTGTTGCCGGTTATTTATTACCATTAGCCAAAGGTGCTACGGTAGCATTTGCCGAGTCCATAGAAAAAGTAGCCGCAAATATCAATGAAGTGCGCCCTACATTAATGACAAGTGTGCCACGATTATTTGAAAGAATACAAACACGTATAGTCCATCAGATGGCAAAAGAAAAACCCGCAAAACAAAAAATATTTGCATGGGCATTACAGGTGGGAACGATATGGATACGGAATAAAATGGCAGGCAAATCATCATTGATAAATTCAATGCAATACAAAATCGCTGATGCTCTTGTGTTTTCCAAAATTCGTGAACGCATGGGTGGAAAAATTCGCACATTTGTTTCCGGCGGAGCTGCCTTGAAAAATGATACAGCCGAATTTTTTCTTATGCAGGGATTGACAATATTGGAAGGATATGGATTGACCGAAGCGTCGCCCGTACTTACGGTAAACAGACCTGATTCCATTGAAATCGGTACTGTCGGTAAACCATTGCCTAATGTCGAGATACGATTGTCGGCAGAAGGGGAAATTCAAGCTCGTGGGGCTAATATTATGCGCGGTTATTGGAATGATGAGCAAGCCACCAAAGAAACAATGACGGATGATGGTTGGTTAAAAACAGGTGATGTGGGAATATGGACACAAAAGGGCAATTTAAAAATTACTGATAGAATTAAACATTTATTCGTGTCAAGCGGTGGAAAAAATATTGCTCCCACGCCCATAGAAAATCTTATTTGTCATAGCGCATTAATCGAACAATGTGTGCTCATAGGAGAAAATCGCCCTTATTGCACGGCACTCATTGCTCCCAATAGTGATGAATTAATGCATTATGCCGAAAAACAAGGAATAGTGTTTAATACGGTAGAAGAATTAGTGCAAAAACCGGAAATTATTCGTTTATTCCATCGCGATATTGATCATTGGCAAAAAGATTTAGCTAAATATGAACGAATCAGAAAATTTACGATTCTCCCGCGTTTACTGACTGTAGAGGACGGAGAATTGACACCCAAAATGAGCATAAAACGTAAGGTGGTAGAAGAAAAATACCGCGAGACTATAGAAAAAATGTATGCTAACAGTGATATTGGAGAATAAAGTATGAAAAGACGTAATTTCCTTTTTGCTGCCGTAGCGGGTTTATCGAGTATATCTTTTATTGATCTATGGTCATTTGTCTCGGGTGGAAAAACAGTAAAAAATGCTAAACCTATACCTCCTTTTACACAAGAAAATATATCGAAAAAAGCATTGCGATTTTTTATTATCGGTGATTGGGGTGCCGGTGGGATTTTTCAAAAAAGAGTGGCGGAAGCTATGGTCACACAAGCGCAAAAACATAAGCCCTTATATATCATCAGTACGGGCGATAATATTTATCCCGACGGTGTGGAATCCGCCGATGATACTCAATGGAAAACTAAATTTGAAATGATGTATAATCATGAATCCATAGCCGTGCCGTGGTATGCCGTTCTTGGTAATCATGATTATCGAAATAATCCCGATGCACAAATTGAATATCATGCAAAAAATCCGCGATGGAATATGCCTGCACGGTATTATTCATGGTCGGCTTCATCAAATATTGACTATTTTATGCTTGACACACAAATGATAATGCAAAAAAAAGCCAATGAGCAAATTGTATGGTTTGAAAAAGCAATCTCACAATCAAAAGCACTCTGGAAAATAGTCGTCGGGCATCATCCCATGCGTTCGTATGGTCATTATGGCGATTCGCACAATCTTTTGCGCGATATTAAACCGATAATGGAAAAATACGGTGCGAAATTATATCTGTGTGGTCATGACCATGATATTCAATGGATAAAAAATCCTGCGGATACATTTACTTGCTTAGTATCAGGTGCAGGTGGCGGAGCACGCGATACCGCTTATGGTGATCATACAGTTTTTGCTGCAACGAATGGCGGATTTATATCTATGGATATTGAGAATATGACGGCATATATTTCTTGCATTAATGCACGCGGTGAAGTGGTATTCTATCAAAAAATTACTGCATAATGGCAGTGGAAAATTGTATCATTAGTAGTGGTGAGTAAAAAATGTATGGCAGGTTTTCCCCAATAAAGATTATGATATACATTTCAATCTATGGTATGAGATAATTATTCGCAAAACAAAATATTGTATTTTTGAAAAGAAGCGTGCGCACTGTCTGCCACTTCTGTAATTACCCTAAAGGAATAAATATGAAATCACTCCTCATACTGTGTATGCTTTTGTCTGCACAGACACTATACAGTCAAAGTATAGAGCTATTTGATATAGATACAACTAATTTCCCTACGATGAAGGCGAAGTTTTATGCCTTTGATGCACAGGACAATCAAGTGCGCCCAAGTGTATCGGAGCTATCACTCGAGGAAAATGGTACAGCGCGGACGATAATAAATATAAATTGCCCGCCACCTGTGCCGCTGAAGGCGGTATCTGTTGCAATGAGTATTGATGTGTCGGGTTCGATGCGTTATACAGGTTTTGGCGATGTGCCCGTAGAACTTGGAAAAACAACAGCAAGCGAACTATGTAAAAATATAGTAATGCCTCCATCCGAATTTGCTTTGCAAACATGTGATCATCGGGCAATGATTATTCAAGACTTTACCACACAACGCTCCAAAATACTTGATGGTATTACTCCTATAAGAGCCGTAGGAGGTAATGACTTTGTTGAGCATTTATTGAATACCCTCACAGGACTACTACACATTGCAAAAACGGGCAAACATAAACGTGTTGCTGTACTCTATACAGATGCATGGTGGTATGCTTTGTCCTCATCCGAATTACAACAATGCATACAGTTATGTAAAGAACATGCTATAGAATTTTATGCCGTCATTTACAGTCGTCCTGAAGCCGAACCGAATGGCATTAAGCAATCACTTCAAGCATTAGCTGTTGCGACAGGCGGCATTCTCTATGATGGTATCACATCAGAGAAAGCTGCGAAGGATATTGCGATCAGAATACAGAAAATCGCTCAAGGCGGCTCACCCTGCACCATCGAATGGCAGAGCGCTGTATCCTGTAAGGTAGAAAAAACCAATGTTGAGTTAGAATGGCAAAGTCAATCGGCAAAAACTTCGTATCAATCACCTCAATCAACCATAGTGAAGTTGGAATTTAATCCGAAAAGTATAAAATTTACCGACCCGCAAGTAGGTGTAAAAACCGAACAAAAAGTAATAGTAACAGCAAGAAATGCAGACTTTTCGATAACGAATATTACAAGCAATAATGGTGGTTTTGATATCACTCCGAAGAATTTTACTTTGCCCAACGGACAGAGTAGAGAACTAACGGTAAGCTATACACCTGCAGATAGTGGATTCAATTATTGTAGATTTGAGATTGAGAATACTCTCTGTCAAACTCAATTTTTTGCAAGTGGTGGCTGGAAAGGTAAGAAACCATTGATACAGACCCTCAAACTCATACACCCCAACGGTGGTGAAGTATTTGTGGCGGGTAGTGATACGGTGATAACATGGGAAGGCGTAGGACCTGATGAGCCCGTGAAATTGGAATATAGTACCAATAATGGAACAAACTGGGTTACTTTATCGGAGAGTGCAATCGGTTTGAGCTATAAATGGCGAGTACCACGAACAGCGAGTAGTCAGTGCTTGGCACGGGTAACAGCGGCTGCGAAAAGTGGAGCAGAAAATGGAATGGTACTCATCCCTGCCGGCATCTTTCAAATGGGTAATACAGGAGCATATGGTGGCGATTCGGATGAAGAGCCGGTGCGTGATATTACTATCAGCCGAGATTTTCTGATGAGCGCGTATGAAATCACCCAGAAAGAATACGAGGAAGTCATGGGAACAAATCCGAGTTATTTTAAGGGTGAGAACTTACCTGTAGAGAGTGTAAGTTCGTATGATGCCGTTGAGTATTGCAATAAGCTCTCGGAGCGAGAGGGCTTAGAGAAGAGTTATATCGGAAGCGGAGTAAGTATCGTATGCGATTGGAATGCCAACGGCTACCGTTTGCCTACCGAAGCGGAATGGGAATATGCGGCAAAATCAGGCACAACAACGGACTTTTATAATGGTGATTTAACGAATGCGGGCGGCTGCACGCCGATAAATGCAAACTTGGATAACATAGGATGGTATTGTGGAAATGCAAACGATAAAACCCAAGAAGTAGGCAAAAAAGTACCGAATGCTTTTGGCTTATATGATATGAGCGGTAATGTCTTGGAATGGTGTTGGGATTGGTTTGCTTCTTACACTAGTTCATCGGAAACTGACCCTAAGGGACCTACTACGGGCTCTGACCGTGTGATCCGTGGCGGCAGTTGGTCCGACAGTGCGTATCGCTGTCGTAGTGCGGATCGCCTCGCCGACAAAGCCTTTCGCAGGTATTTCAACATAGGTTTTCGTGTTGTTCGACCCAAGTAACATTGGATTTCCGTCCTTCCTTTTAAGCAAAGGGCAAGCGAATGAAAAATGTGGTACATCTTAGTAAGATTATCACTAAAAGACCTTATCAAATTTAATAAAACATCCATCCGAAGCTTTGCAATCTTAGGAAGAGCGTTGTAAGAAATGAACTACATTATTTAATTCAAAATAGGATTCAATCTATGAAAAAATATTTGATATTATTGTTAACTTTTATATCAATTGTTAGCGTTGCAAGAAGTCAAACTCAATCCGACATTTCCGATGCGGTTTGGTCAATAGTTTTACCTTTGCCTGCTTCGCAAAATGTGGATATGCGTCAATGCCTTGTGGGCAGCAGTAAAGATTCTGTTGTCATTAATTTTGTGCGTAATATCGGTTCATGGAAATTTAGGGTAGATAGTATATATTTTCGCGGTGCTGATTCCAATGCTTTTCGACTTGTTGCCGGTGTGCCTCCATATAGTGTAGCAGCGAATAAAAATTATTATGGTGAAATACGTTTTGCGCCAAAACGTGTCGGAATTCATAATGCAGACATTGTGATTATTACTCAAACAGATACATTAATTCAACAAATCACGGGCGAAGGTATTCAACCACAATTGGCAATAGCCGAAAAATTTATTGATTTTGGTAAAGTAGGTGTAGGTAGTCGTAAAGATAGTTTGAACTGTGCGACAATACGAAATATAGGAACAGTGCCAATCACTATTATTCGTACCTCCTACGGTTTGCCGAATGATAAAGATTTTTCCACCATTACGGGTAATACTTCTTTTGTACTTGATCCGGGAGTACCCCATTTAATGGATTTACGCTTTTCTCCATCGGATAGCGGCAGAACAAGCGGCACATTAGAATTTCATTATAATGGTCTTGGCAGCCCTGCAATTATTCAATTATTCGGCGAAGGAAGAAAAAAACCACAAATAACACATATTGCCCCTGTCTTTAAGGATTTACTTTGCGAACAAGAATTCACAGATTCCATCAAGATAAAAAATGATGGTGCAATGAATTTAATTATCTCCGATATTCAAATAAATGGTGCAAATAAAGATGATTTTATTATAACTCAAAAACTACCTTTTGTCATAGAGCCATGGAAAGTATATGCCCTTCCTGTACTGTTTAAACCTCAAAATACAGGTATAAAAACTGCATCATTGTCACTTAGTTCAAATGCTGAAAATAGTGGACAACTTACTATTCCCATAACAGGTAAAAAAGATGCGGTGTCATTTACTTGCAGCAAACAGGAATTAGATTTTGGTAATATATCATTTAATGCCCAACCCTTCATGGAATTTGAACTTGTCAATACGGGCAATATTGCAACAACGTATGAAGTAAGTTGCCCATCAACGATGACATTATCAGAAACCAATGTGTCTCTTTCTCCTTTAGGTAGTAAAATTCTGAGAGTAGAATATAAAGGCAGTGCGACAGCAACAGATATTACCGGAGATATTATAGTCAGAGAAATGAATTGTCAACAAGAAATTACCGTGAAACTCGCAGGTACAGTATTTAGCGCATTTGCTTCTTTACAATCCCCAAATAGAAGTGGTTATGCAGGTGAAGAAATAGAAATACCGATACAATTAACATCACAAGAGAATATAGCACAATCGGGTATCACAAGTATAGACATGGAACTGAGTTTTAATCCTACTTTATTATCGCCGATAGGATATAGTGTAGAAATTATCAATGATACACTCGGAAAAATCAGCATGAAAAATATACCAATCATTGCTGAAAGTGGTAAAATATTACATAGCATTCGTTGTATAGTCGGTCTTGGTAATGCAGAACAATGTTCATTGGATTTATCCAATCTGACTCTTTATGGCGGCACAGCAAATATAAATATTGTCAATGGCAAATTCACATTACTTGGTATATGTGAAGAGGGCGGCACACGATTAATAAATCCGGGAAAAGCCACATCCTTGATGCGCATTCATCCGAATCCGAGTAAAGGAATTATGAGTGTTGATCTTGAATTAATCGAACAAGGTTTGACAAAAGTACGGATAATGGATATACAAGGCAATGTGATGGTAGAGCGAGAACTTATTGATGCTATCGGTTCAACAACAGTACTATTTGATATGGAAAAATATGGCGCGGGTGTGTATTATATCGAAGTGCGCACGCCGACAATTGTTCGCAAAGAAAAAATAATGATTGAAAAATAATGATAGGAATAAATATGAAATCACTCCTCATCCTGTGTATGCTTTTGTCTGCACAGACATTGTACAGCCAAAGTATAGAGCTCTTTGACATTGATGCAAGTAATTTTCCTACGATGAAGGCGAAGTTTGTTGCTGTTGATGCACAAAGGAAGCAACAATCTCCGAATATCGGTGATATGACGCTCAAGGAAAATGGTGAACTTTGCACTATCACCAATATAACTTGTCCACCGCCAAAACAGCGAGTACTTTCTGTTTGTATTATGGTGGATACATATAAATACATTGATATAGCTCGTTTGGGGACACAGCGACTAATCGGTTTTTTGGATATGCCACAAGAAGATGAAGTAGCCGTCACGTATATGGAGGGCAGGGCAGCAATATGGCAAGATTTTACGAAAGATAAGGACAAAGCACTTGCGAAAGTACAAAGCATCCCGCCGGCACCGGGAGTGGATGTGAATACGATGTTTTATTCTGATTATACGGGGGGTATCCCGATGATAAAAGATCGTTCATCGGAAAAGAAGGTATTAATCTTGGTGAGTGATTTGCATTGTCCGAACTTAAATATAGATGAAGCAAAAGTCATAGCTGATGCAAAGAAATATAATATTTCGATATATACGGTATTATTGGGCACAACGGATTATACTAAACTTTTTAGTCGCATAGCAGCAGGTACATCCGGAAAAGTATTTGAGAATGTAAAAAATGCACAGCAAATAGAGAATGTTTTTGATAAGATTGCAATTAGAGAGAATAGTGAGCCATGTACGATTGAATGGCAAGCACAACCGACTTGCACACCACTTAAAGAAATAGAGCTTGCTTGGCAAAATCAACAAAGTCTGAATCAATACACGGTATCCTTGTCGAAGTTATCATCATTACAAATAACTTCTTCTTTTATAGGATTTGGAAAAAGGATACCAAATATAAGTTATGATACGACAATTACTGTAACAGCACGCAATGCCGATTTTACGATAATGGGAGTGGAGAGAAAATTTGGTTCAGCAGATTTTACCATAGTGAATACGAATTTCCCTTTGCTTATTCCGAAAGATGAAAGTAGAACAATTACTATACGTTTTGCACCAGAAGATTCGAGTTTAAATTATGCAAGTTTTGAAATAAGCACGGATAAATGCCCTGCCTTTTTTAGCGCAAATGGAGGTTTCCTCGGAAAAAAAGCCAAACTAACTACGCTCAAACTTATACATCCGAATGGCGGAGAAAAATTTGTGGCGGGTAGTGATACTCTTATTACTTGGACAGGGATTTCACCCACAGATACTGTACGTTTGGACTATAGCATAGATGGTGGAAAGATATGGAAAACAATTACAGAAAACGCTGTTGGTTTGCAGTATCATTGGAAGAATATACCGTTACCGACAAGTACTCAATGTTTGATACGTGTGATACAAATATCAACAAACTCAAAGGACAGTGTTCGAACGCTGACGGGTCATGCTTCCATTGTTCGGAGCGTCGCATTTAGCCCCGATGGCAGGAAGATTGCTTCGGGGGGGTGGGATAATACCATCAAAATCTGGGATGCAAGTACGGGTACACTCGTTCAAACGCTTACGGGTCATACAGGTTGGGTTCATAGTGTCGCATTTAGCCCCGATGGCAGAACGCTTGCTTCAGGGAGTGGAATTGGAGAGGCATCCATCAAAATCTGGGATATCAGTATGGGAAAAGAACTTCAAACGCTTACGGGGCATAATGATGTGGTGTACAGCGTTGCATTTAGCCCCGATGGGAGCAGACTTGCTTCGGGGAGTAAAGATGAAACCATCAAAATCTGGGATGCAAGTACGGGAGAAGAACTTCGAACGCTGACGGAGCATGATGGTGATGTTCCGAGCGTTGCCTACAGCACTGACGGCAGCACGCTTGCTTCTGGGAGTGGGGACGCAAGCATCAAAATCTGGAAAGCAAGTACGGGAGTATTCCTTCGTACGCTGCTGACCGGACATAATACAGGCCGGGTTAGTACCGTCACATTTAGCCCCGATGGCAGCACGCTTGCTTCAGGGGGTGAGGATGGAACCATCAGAATCTGGGATGCAAGTACGGGAGCAGAACTTCCTGCGTTTACTGGGAATACTGCTTGGGTTTATAGCGTCGCATTTAGCCCCGATGGCAGCACGCTTGCTTCGGGGAGTAGGGATAAGACCATCAAAATCTGGGATGCAAATACGGGAGCAGAACTTCGAACGCTGACGGGCCATACGGGTTCGGTTTTGAGCGTCGCCTATAGCCCCGATGGCAGCAGGATTGCTTCTGGGAGTGAAGATAACACCATCAAAATTTGGGAAATTGAATCTGTACTTCAAGGAGATCAATCGGACGCTGTTTTTTCTATTATTGCGCCTGTTGCAGTGTTGGAAAAAAGAAATATAAATATGGGAAAAGTGCTTGTCGGCTCCTCCAAAGATACAATGGTCACGGCAGTGCTGTGCAATAAAGGTGATGCCGTTCTTCATGTTTTGGGTGTGGATGTCACCAATGGCGATAAAAATGAATTTATTGTTCCTCGTGGTGCCGGAGAATTTTATTTAGAGCCGAATACACCGGATAATTGTCGAGCTATGATGTTTGCTTTTATGCCTAATCGAGTCGGTAAACGCACAGCACAAATAACCATTCGCACGACAATTGGTGATTTTATTGATTCGATAGAAATCACGGGCGAAGGTATTCAACCACAATTGGCAATAGCCGAAAAATTTATTGATTTTGGTATTGTGGGATTAGGTAGTCGTAAAGATAGTTTGAAATGTGCGACAATACGAAATATAGGAACAGTGCCAATTACTATTATTCGCACCTCCTACGGTTTACCGAATGATAAAGATTTTTCCACCATTACGGGTAATACTTCTTTTGTACTTAATCCGGGACCACCACAATTAATGGATTTACGCTTTTCTCCATCAGATAGCGGCAGAACAAGCGGCACATTAGAATTTCATTATAATGGTCTTGGCAGTCCTGCGATTATTCAATTATTTGGCGAAGGTAGAAAAAAACCACAAATAACACATATTACCCCTGTCTTTAAGGATTTACTTTGCGAACAAGAATTCACAGATTCCATCAAAATAAAAAATGATGGTGCGATGAATTTGATTATCTCCGATATTCAAATAAATGGTGCAAATAAAGATGATTTTATTGTAAATCAAAAACTACCTTTTGTTATAGAGCCATGGAAAGTGTATGCCCTTCCTATACTGTTTAAACCTCAAAGTACGGGTATAAAAACTGCATCATTGTCACTTAGTTCAAATGCTGAAAATAGTGGACAACTTACTATTCCCATAACAGGTAAAAAAGATGCGGTGTCATTTACTTGCAGCAAACAGGAATTAGATTTTGGTAATATATCATTTAATGCCCAACCCTTCATGGAATTTGAACTTGTCAATACGGGCAATATTGCAACAACGTATGAAGTAAGTTGCCCATCAACGATGACATTATCAGAAACCAATGTGTCTCTTTCTCCTTTAGGTAGTAAAATTCTGAGAGTAGAATATAAAGGCAGTGCGACAGCAACAGATATTACCGGAGATATTATAGTCAGAGAAATGAATTGTCAACAAGAAATTACCGTGAAACTCGCAGGTACAGTATTTAGCGCATTTGCTTCTTTACAATCCCCAAATAGAAGTGGTTATGCAGGTGAAGAAATAGAAATACCGATACAATTAACATCACAAGAGAATATAGCACAATCGGGTATCACAAGTATAGACATGGAACTGAGTTTTAATCCTACTTTATTATCGCCGATAGGATATAGTGTAGAAATTATCAATGATACACTCGGAAAAATCAGCATGAAAAATATACCAATCATTGCTGAAAGTGGTAAAATATTACATAGCATTCGTTGTATAGTCGGTCTTGGTAATGCAGAACAATGTTCATTGGATTTATCCAATCTGACTCTTTATGGCGGCACAGCAAATATAAATATTGTCAATGGCAAATTCACATTACTTGGTATATGTGAAGAGGGCGGCACACGATTAATAAATCCGGGAAAAGCCACATCCTTGATGCGCATTCATCCGAATCCGAGTAAAGGAATTATGAGTGTTGATCTTGAATTAATCGAACAAGGTTTGACAAAAGTACGGATAATGGATATACAAGGCAATGTGATGGTAGAGCGAGAACTTATTGATGCTATCGGTTCAACAACAGTACTATTTGACATGGAAAAATATGGTGCGGGTGTGTATTATATCGAAGTGCGCACGCCGACAATTATTCGCAAAGAAAAAATTATGATTGAAAAATAAAAATAATAGGAATAAATATGAAATCACTCCTCATCCTGTGTCTGCTTTTGTCTGCACAGACATTGTACAGCCAATCTTTGTCACTTTTTGACATTGATGCAAGTAATTTTCCTGTCATGAGAGCAAAATTTTATGCTTTGGATAGTAATGGTAATCAAATACGTCCTGAATCTAAAGATCTTATACTCAAGGAAAATGGTGTAGAACGAAAGGAAAAGAGTATTTCATGTCCCGCACTGAAGACGCCTCAAGCATTATCTTCTGTTCTTGTAATTGATGTCAGTGGTTCTATGCAAGGTTTAAATATAACACTTGCCAAAGCTGCTGCCATTGCATGGGTAAACGGATTACCCCTTGGCAAAAGTGAATGTGCAATAGCAAGTTTTGATCATAGTAATTACCTGAATCAGGATTTCACGACGAACCGCGCCAAACTGCTTGGAGCAATAAACCCTCTTCAGCCACAAGGCGGTACGGATTATGACATGGCACTTCTGAATCCAATGGCAGGTGGCTTATTAGTGAGCAAAAATGGAAAACATCAAAAAGTGATTGTATTTCTGACTGATGGTCAGGGATCTAATCCGCAGATTAATGCAATCGTAGGTGAAGCCAATCAGCAAAATTGCATCATCTACTGTGTTACTCTTGGTATGTCCGCACCGCAAAGTTTGAAAGCTATTGCCGCAGGCACGGGCGGTCAGGTATTCGAAAATGTAACGAGTGTACAAGAAGCCGAAGATGTGTATAGAAAGATATTACAAGCAGTTCAAGGTAGTGAGCCATGTGAGATAATATGGCAGAGTAGGATTTCTTGTCAGGCGGGAAATACGAATGTGGAGTTGCAATGGCAAGCACAGAAGGCAACAGATAGCTATCAATCACCACAATCAACCATTGCAAAGTTGGAATTTAATCCGAAAAGTATAAAATTTGCCGACCCACAAGTAGGTGTAAGAACGGAGCAGAAAATAACCGTAACAGCAAGGAATGCCGATTTTAATATCACGAATATAACGAGCAATAATGGTGGTTTTGACATCACTCCGAAGAATTTCATATTGCCCAACGGTCAAAGTATAGAACTAACGGTAAGCTATACACCTGCAGATAGTGGATTTAATTACTGTAGGTTTGAGATTGAGAATACTCTCTGTCAAACTCGATTGTATGCGAGTGGCGGATGGAAAGGTAAGAAGCCATTGATACAGACGCTCAAACTCATACACCCCAACGGTGGTGAAGTCTTTGTTGCGGGTAGTGATACAGTGATAACGTGGGAAGGAATAAGCCCTGATGAGCCGGTGAAATTGGAATACAGTACCAATAATGGAACAAAATGGCTTACTCTATCGGAGAGTGCAATCGGCTTGAGCTATAATTGGCGAGTACCACGAATAGCGAGTACTCAGTGCTTGGCTCGCGTAACAGCGGCGGCGAAGAGTGGATCTGAAAATGGAATGGTACCCATCCCTGCGGGAACGTTTCAGATGGGAAATATAGGCACAAATGGTGGTTCGGATGAAACGCCGCTACGAAGCGTCACCATCAGCCGAGATTTTCTGATGAGTGCGTATGAAATCACCCAGAAACAATATGAGGAAGTCATGGGAACAAATCCGAGTAATTTTAAGGGTGATTCTCTACCGGTTGAGACAGTGAGCTGGTATGAAGCCGTTGAGTATTGCAATAAGCTGAGCGAAATTGAGGGTTTAGATAAGTGTTATAGTGGTATAGTATGCGATTGGGATGCCACCGGCTACCGTTTGCCAACAGAAGCGGAGTGGGAATATGCGGCAAAGGCAGGCACAACAACAGATTTTTATAATGGTGATTTAACGAATCAGGACTGCACGCCCATAGATGCAAACTTGGACAGTATTGGTTGGTATTGCGGAAATGCATACTCTAAAACCCAAGAAGTAGGCAAAAAAGCACCGAATGATTTTGGCTTATATGATATGAGCGGTAATGTATGGGAATGGTGCTGGGATTGGTATGCTAACTACACTAGTACACCGGAAACTGACCCTAAGGGACCTACTAAGGGACCTACTACGGGCTCTGACCGCGTGATTCGCGGCGGCAGTGGGAAAGACTATGCGTTCAACTGTCGTAGTGCGAATCGCGACTACTACTATGTTAATAACAGGAGTCTCAACTTAGGTTTTCGTGTTGTTACAGTTGCAAGAAGTCAAACTCAATCCGACATTTCCGATGCGGTTTGGTCAATAGTCTTGCCTTTGCCTGCCTCGCAAAATGTGGATATGCGTCAATGCCTTGTAGGCAGCAGTAAAGATTCTGTAGTTACAGATTTTGTGCGCAATATTGGTTCATGGAAATTTAGAGTAGATAGTATCTATTTCCGAGGTGCTGATGCCAATGCTTTTCGACTTGTTTCCGGTGTACCGTCATATAGTGTAGCAGCGAATAATCATCATTTTGCAGAATTTCGATTTATTCCGCAAAAAATAGGTGTTCACAATGCAGACATTGTGATTATTACTCAAACTGATACTCTTGTGCAAACGATAACGGGTATTGGTATAGCACCGCAATTACAAATTATGACAACAATAATAGATTTTGGTAAAGTTGAAATTGGAGATGAAAAAATAATCAGTGATACTGTTGTTCTCAAAAATATAAGTACTACCTCAATAGATATTATTGACACAAAACAATTATCACCGGATATTGAGCAATTTTCTGTTCTTTCCGGCGATGGTGGATTTACTCTGTCGCCACAAGAAGAAAGAAAAGTAACATTACGCTTTAAGCCCAAATATGGAGGTAGAACATCCGGTAGAATCGGCTTTGAATATAATGGCACAGGTTCACCGGCAATTGCACAATTATTTGGAACGGGTATTGGCGGTATTATTACTGTACCTGATGATTCAGGGTATGCCGGTGAGAGAAAAATATTACGTATAATGATGAATAATGTTAAACCCGCAGGTATTGCTTCCATAGCACCAAAGTATGAAGCGACATTACGATTTCAGAATACAATAATGGCTTCAATGATGGGAGTGAACACTATAAAAAATGATTCAAATTATGTGACAATACAAGGTACAATAGGTACTAATGCAGAATTAGCACAAATTCCAATCATAGTGGGTTTAGGTAATGTTACGGAAACGAATATTGATATAGTGCAATTCCGTTTACTTGATGAAAATGGTAAATATGTTGATTATGATTTTGAAACGCAATCAGGCAAATTTACATTACTTGGTATATGTGAAGAGGGCGGTACACGATTAATAAATCCGGGAAAAGCCACATCCTTGATGCGCATTCATCCGAATCCGAGTAAAGGAATTATGAGTGTTGATCTTGAATTAATCGAACAAGGTTTGACAAAAGTACGGATAATGGATATACAAGGCAATGTGATGGTAGAGCGAGAACTTATTGATGCTATCGGTTCAACAACAGTACTATTTGATATGGAAAAATATGGCGCGGGTGTGTATTATATCGAAGTGCGCACGCCGACAATTGTTCGTAAAGAAAAAATAATGATTGAAAAATAATAATGATAGGAAAAAATATGAAAAAAATGATGATGATTCTGTTGTTGCTCCCTTGTTTATTGTATGCACAACAAGAACCGAGAAATCGTTATGGTATTATTGCAGGATATTCCCTTAATACACATACTTCTGATTTTAAACGATTACCGGATTGCCCCAGTTGCTCTCCCGGATATAAAGAAGGAAGCGGAAGCGGACTCTATGGCGGCATCATGATGGATATACCATTATCCGCAGGATTATTTCTTTCAGGAAGACTCGCATATCATGATATGAGCGGTACATTGCGCAGTACAGAAAAGACCACCATTATTGTGGGAGGTATTTCAACCGATGGTGCTTTTGAGCATACATTGGAATCCACGCTTGGTATCATTGGTTTTGAGCCGTCAATAGGTATGACATTATTTGATAATATTCGAGGTAATATTGGATTTACTGCATCATATTTATTGACAAAAGAGTATGCACAAGTAGAAACCATTGTTCAACCTGCTGAATTTGGAACTTTTCTTAATCCTGATGGCACAGACAGCCGTTCACGTCAACGTAATGTTTTTTCCGGCACATTACAAGAAGCAAATACCTTGTTATTATTCGCCCCCGTTATATCTTTATCCTATCTTATGCCTTTGAATAAAGAGGAAACATTTTATTTACAACCGGAACTTCGTTATTCTTTAGGTTTGAGTAATATAGTCAATGATCAATTGGTAAATTCATGGAAAGTACATGCGCTTGCATTTGGTATAGGGCTTTCTTATTCACCGCGCTCCACACCACCGAAGCAAGAAAAATATTTTAAAGACTATAGGATTGATACTGTACGTGTGGAAAAAGAGATTGCGGCAAATTCATATAGTCGTGGTATGGAAAAACAATCAATCGAAACATCGGAAAATGATGCAGAAATTCTGAACACAACAATAGTCCGCCGTATTGATACTCTTTTCATCAAAAAAAATTATGCTCTTCAAGGAAGCATTATTGCACTTGGCATTGATGCAGCGGGCAATGAAGTGCAAAATCCTCAATTCATCATCGAGGAATATATCTCCAATAGATTAGATCCGCTTCTTCCTTATATCTTTTTTGATGATAATTCCGATATTTTGCCTCAGCGATATTCACAATTACAAAAAAATCAAACTTCAGCTTTTTCTATTGATGGATTGTATCGCTCAACGACCTTAGAATTATATTATCATTTGCTGAATATTATCGGTAAGCGTATGACAGAACAGACAAAAGCAACAATGACGCTTGTCGGGTGTAATGCCGATCAGGGTGCCGAAAAAGGCAATGAGGAATTGTCAAAAAACAGAGCTTCTACAGTAAAAAATTATTTGGTAAATGTTTGGAATATTGATGAAAGCCGAATACAAATTCAATCGCGTACTTTGCCGCAAAAAGCATCCACACCGCTTAATGAACCGGATAAAATAGCTGAAAATCGAAGAGTAGAGATATATTCGGATAATCCAAAAATTATGGAGCCGATATTTATTGAGAAAATAGATAGAAGTGCAAATCCTCCTACTGCACGTTTTAAAATTTCTGCACAAACGGATGCTCCTTTAGTGTCGTGGAAGGTTCAATCATATCAGAAAGTTCAAACACAATATACATTCACACAAATAGGTACGGCTCCCATGCCCTCTTACATTGATTGGGTTTTGGCGCAAGATCAAAAAACAATTCCTCAGTCTGAAGAAAAACTCATAAGTGAATTATTCATTGAAGATAGCAAAGGTAACGTAAAAAATATTAAAGCCAATGATCTGAATATTACAGTCAAAACAATACAGGAAAAACGCATAGAAAAACAAGGTGATTATGAAATTGAGAGATTCAGCTTAATATTATTTGATTTTGATAAATCATCTATCGAAGGAAATAATAAAGGAATAATTGATTTTATTAAAGGACGTATAAAAGAAAATTCGCAGATAGAAATTCTTGGATATACGGACCGAACGGGAAGTGTTGATTATAATCAAAAACTCTCATTGTCACGTGCATCTTCCGTTAAGCAGGCACTTGCAAAAAATGATGCTGTTGTTAAGGGTGTAGGAAATGCAGAATTACTCTTTAATAATGATATTCCCGAAGGTAGATTTTATTGTCGTACTGTCAATATTGTTGTTAAAACACCGGTTCAATAATGGTATCAGCTAATTATTTTGCTCTGAATAATAAAGATTAAGGGCTGCTTTTTGTAATGAGCAATGGTAAGGAGTGTATAAACCAAAAAATCTACGAAGATATGTGTATGATGGATACGCACACTAAAATATTTCAAGCAATATTGCGGACTTCCTTTGCTCGTAGGCATACGATATTATGGTAAAGTTTCGTATCTTTAGATACCAAATGTTTTTAAGGTACAGTAATGAACACACAAACAAGAATGAATGATATTGCGGTGCGTCTTGCGGGATTATTACCGTTTGAGTATGTTGCGGATAAACAGTATGTGATAGTGAGCGAAGCTTTACGCGAAGCTTTGAAGCTACAATATTCTGAGATTCAATTTTCGGAATTTAAGCAACTTTTTACTCCTTTATCAGCACGATTATTGGAAGAATCGTTTTCAATTCCGGAAAATCAACCCCATTCTTTACAACTTGTCTTACAAAACCGACAAACGCTTATACTCAACTATGCAAAAGAGGGTACATCTCTTGTCGGTTATATTATTCTTCATGACTTTACGCATTATTCCCTCAACACACCATGCTGCACAAAACCGAGAATAGAAGATTATGGAGAGTTGTTCCGTACCTTAGGGCAGATAGTGTGGGTAATGTCGCCCGACATGTCTTCATTATTGTATGTGAGTGATGCCGTTATTGATACTTTGGGCTATACGCCGGATGAATTGTATCATAATTTCGATTTCTTATTCGGCTGTATAGTACCCGAAGATAAAGATGGATTAGCCAAAGTAATGTCAGAGATTCCCAATGAAGGGATTTCAAATTTTATGTACAGAATTTTCCACAAATCCGGAAAAATTCAGTGGTTGAAAATGGATGCATGGGCAGAAAAAAATCTTGTTGGAGAAACTATCGTGTTACGTGGGATTATGCAAGATATTACCAATGAAAAAAACAATGAAAAACTTATTGAAATACAGAGAGATACTTTCCGTGATTTGACTATAAATGTTCCGGGTGTTATTTATCAATGGTATGAAAAAAGTAATGGCGATTATGGTTTTACGTTTGTAAGTCCCAAACTAAAAGAAATATTTGACATAGAATCCGATGAAATGAATGTTGTTGCAGAACGTATTCACCCCGACGATAAAGAACGATGGCGAGAAAGCATAGAAGAATCGAAAAGAAATCATACATCGTGGAATTTTGAAGGAAGACTATTATATCCGGACGGCAGTATTAAATGGTGGCAAGGAAAATCCGTTATATTTCGTCGTAATGACGAAGAAATAGTGTATAATGGGATTATGCTTGATATCACCGAAAAAGTTAAAAATTTGGAATTTGTAGAGCAACAACAAAGAAAATTAGAGAGTATTCGGCTTGGTGCAAATATAGGAACATGGGAATTGGATATTGCTTCGGGTAAAACTGTTTGGAGCGATGAAGTCTATGCGATTCATGAAGTTCCCTTTGATTTTGATCATAATGCCGTCAATGGTATAGAATTTTATCATCCTGATTATCGCCCTTTTATTTCTGAAGCTATTCAAAAGACTATAAATGAAGGTTTACCTTTTGATGTTGTGTGTATGTTTATTACTGCAAAAGGTAATCATAGATGGGTGCGAAGTACCGGCAAACGTATTGGCGATAAAGTGATAGGAAGTTTTCAAGATATTACGGATATTCAAGAGCGTGAGTTAATGTTTGAAGGCATTTTCAATTCTACTATCTCATTGCTTGGCTTCTTGAATACTAATGGTATTCTTTTAGAAGTAAATAATACCGCGCTTACATTAAGTGGTATTGAAAGAAACGATGTTGTCGGCACATATTTTTGGGATTTTCCTTGGTGGCAAATTTCTGAGCAAACTCGTCAAGAACTGATATCACAATTCAAAAAAGCAGTTGCAGGCGAACAAGTAGTTTATGAAGTGGAAATTGCGATTGCAGATAATCGTACATCAACAATTATATTTAGTTTAAGACCTATATTTGATGAGCAAGGCAAAGTTGTCTATGTTATTCCCGAAGGTCGTCCCGTTGATGATGTCGTGGAAGCCAGAGATCGCTTTAAATCTGTGCTTGAAGGCACAAATGTAGGTACATGGGAATGGAATATACAAACAGGTGAAACAATATTTAATGAACGTTGGGCTGAAATTATCGGTTATACACTTGAGGAATTGTCCCCAATATCTATTGAGACATGGATAAAGTTCGGACATCCTGAGGATTTAGAAAAATCCGGTGAATTATTACGACAGCATTTTGAAGGCGAAAAAGATTATTATGAATGCGAAGCACGAATGAAGCATAAAAATGGGCAATGGATATGGGTATTGGATCGTGGTAAGGTATCTAAATGGACAGCCGACGGTAAACCTTTACTTATGTCCGGCACACATCAAGATGTCACGGAAAGAAAGCAATATCAGAGCGAACTGATTTCGGCAAAAAGTGCAGCAGAAAAAGCAAATTTGGCAAAAAGTATTTTCTTGTCTAATATGTCCCATGAATTGCGCACGCCGTTAAATGCAATCCTTGGCTTTGCGCAAATACTTCTTGCAGATAAATCATTGTTGCCGAAACACTCTGAATATATACGCACAATGTATCAAAGTGGCGTGCATTTACTGCGAATTTTGAATGATATACTTGATATTTCAAAAATTGAAGCCGGTAAAATGATATTGGAATATGTGGAGTTTTCTGTCTATGACTTAATTCGTGATATTGAAAGTATGTTCCAAATTTCATGTAAACAAAAAAAAATTCAATGTAAGGTCAATATTCAAAAAGATCTGCCCTCCAGATTTTTTGGTGATGAAAAGCGGTTGCGTCAAGTATTGGTTAATCTGATTGGCAATGCCGTAAAATTTACGGAACATGGCATTGTTTCTTTACAACTTGAATTTCAACAGCTCAATGAACAAAAATATGCACTTCATTTTTCCATTAAAGACACAGGAAAGGGAATTCCTAAAGATCAAATACCGCTCATCACGCAACCATTTTATCAGATTGATGCTTTGAGTAATGAAGGTACCGGTTTGGGTTTATCTATTTGTACACAGATTTTACAAATGATGAATTCGAGTTTACTTATTGAAAGCGAAGAAGGCATTGGCTCTATATTTTCATTTACTGTGATTTTACAAGCAATGCACAGTAAAGTTCCTACGCAAGATGTCTATACTGTGGAATCGCATAAATTCAAAGATAAATATCCGCAATTGCCTACGATTATTATTGCCGATGATGTGGAGAGTAATCGCTTTTTCTTAACATCATTGTTAAAAAGTAAGGGATATATTTGTTATCAAGCTGAAAACGGTGCAGACGCTTTCGCTATGTTCATGACCTATAAGCCCAAAGAAATACTCTTGGATATTGTGATGCCGATCATGGATGGTGTGGAATGTGCAAAAAAAATCAGAGAATATTGTGCAAATAATGATATTGCACAGCCATTCATCACAGCCGTTACTGCGGGAATTATTGGCGCCTTACCTCAAGAAGCCGACAATGATTATAGCGTTTTTGATGCGATAATTCACAAACCCATAGATGTGAAAGAACTTTGGACATTGTTACAAAATAATTCTATTAATTATTCCGGTAATTTTGGAACCTCATCTGTGCAACAACTATTAATCCCTGTTACTCCAATGGATTATGATGAATTTTTGGTGCTTCGTCAATCACCATATTTTTCAGAAGATATTGCGGAGTCTATAGAGTTTCAAGAATTTGAAGATTGCATACGACTCATAGAAAACCTTCATATACCGGATGATGCCCCCGACAAACAATTATGGATGAAGGTCATTGATTATGCAAAAAATCAAGATGCTTTTTTCTTTGTGAAACTTTCAGCTTTATTTATGAAGGAATAGTAAAAAAAAGGCACATTACCATTATATGGCAATGCGCCTTTTAAATGAATACAGCGATTGTTCTATAGTTTACTGATGTGCTTTTTGTAAGAACTGTATGAAATTTTCTTGATTTGCATCATACGGTGTTTTTGCTATGAGTTTTTCGTCGGGTGTTACTATGACATAAAGAGGTAATTCCACGGAACCATAGCGTTCTTCTTGCATTTGTTGATTGATCTTATCTTGCGGCACATTACGACGATCGGTAAATAAGCGGACTTTAATCATTTTTTCTAATTCTGCCTGCACTTCCTTGCGCGGGAACATATTTTTTTCCATCCAACGGCAATTTGTGCATGATACGCCGGTAAAGTCAATGAAAAGTGGTTTGCCCGTTTTTTTTGATTCTGCGATTGCTTCCTCATAATTTTCTAACCATCCGTCATGGGTGGCAGTATTTGTTGTTGCTATACTACTGCTTGCTGTTGCGATGGGTTGATTCGTTGCTTCCACATAGACAAATGGCTCTAAAATACCGACAGAATTTCCTTGCATACCACCGATAATAAAAAATGTCACGGTAGCAAAAATTAATGCAAATGTTGCTCTTGGTGAGCCAACAAATTGTAAAGGAGAATCCAATTTTAATCTATAGACACCAAGTATATAGAGCGTGATGAGAATACAGCATCCTGCCCATATTGCCAATACTGCTTCACGGGAAATAATTCCCCATCCCAGAACACTGTCTGTGCGAGCAAAATAGCTCACGGCAAAAGCAATTTCCACAAAACCGAAAACGACTTTAATATTATTCATCCAACCGCCAGCACGGGGTAATTTTGTTAAAAGGGTTGGCACTAAAGCAAGTAAAAAGAATGGTAAGGCAAAAACCGCAGAATACACAATCATTGCGACAATGGGCTTGAACCATTCACCCCCCGCAGCCATCATACTGGTAGTATTGACAAAAGGAACGGTACATGTAAAAGAAGTCATGGAAAATACCATACCCATAATGGCAGAAGCACCGTAGCCGCTTTTTTCATTCGATTTTTTATTGAGAGAGTTTATCCAGCTCGAAGGCAATTGTATTTCATACGCTCCGAAAAGATTAAATGAGATAACAAGAAATAATGCAGCCAAAAATAAATTAAGCCATGGATTCGATGCAATATCACGTCCGGCGGAAGCTCCGAAAAATATGGCGACTACAACGCCAAAAATGACAAATGTTGCCATAATTCCCAAAGCATAGACTATGGAATCAATAACAGGTTTTGTATGTTCTTTTTCTGCTCTTTTGGTGAAAAATGATACAGTAATAGGTATCATCGGATATACACATGGCATTACCCAAGATAATACTCCCAAGCCGAAAGCGCTTAATAATAAGGTAGCCCATGAAGTATCAGCCGGTTGTTCATTGGTTGATTCTGTAGCTTGTTGAGGCATTATTTTTGTTGTACTTTTTTCTTTTTCTGTCATTGGGCTTTCTGATATGGCTGCTACCGCTTGTGTATCTGCTGTGGTGGCGGTATTCGCAGCATCGGGATTATCAAGAACGGTCAAAGCCACGGTGCCGATATAATCATCGGGAGGTATGCAACTTGCTGTATCGCATAATTGCATGGAAGAAATAATTTTTATCTGATATGTACCCGGTTTGGTTGTTGGTTTTACGAGCAAGGGAATCTCGAAAGTCACCATCCCTTCATAGGATTCCGTTTCCATTTCAAAACCGGCATCATAGTGCTTTTTTCCTTTGGGATCTTTGATAGTGCCATCAAATTGGACGATGTTCTTGGGTTCTATGGAAAACAAGGTAGTGCTTGGACCGATGCCGTCCGCATTCAATTGTTCGCGTTGCGGATATGTATGCCAGTGTTTATCCAATTTCAAGATAAACTTTGCCGATGCTTTTTCACCTGCTTTTACCGAAAGTGAGGTCGGATTCATCGTCACTGAGGCGTGACGTTTTCTTTCTATTGCCGATGCGGTCATTGTAGAGACAATCACACATACCAGCATGACACTATACCATAAACGATTCATATCTGTAAAACGATTAAATGATTATTATTCAACGAAAAACCATGACGGATAAGCAAGCTCCATAAGTGGAGATTATCCATAGTCTGTTCAAAAATAGTGCTTAATTGTACTATGAAGCAAAAAACAGTGCTTTTAGTCAATCAATGGTTCGATGTGTCGGCGAAGTTCCGTGTATGGCATACTGCCGCTTTGTCGCCATTGTTGTTTGCCGTTTTTGAATAAGAGTAAGGTGGGGATGGAGCTAATACCGAAATGTTGTGCAATGGCGGGTTTTTCATCAATATTGACTTTGATAACGGTGAGCTTGCCCGAAAAATCCTTTGCTATCTGCTTGAGTGTGGGTGCAAGAGCATGACATGGTCCGCACCACTCTGCCCAAAAATCTATGAGCACAGGTTGTGTATGAGTCTGTAGCAAGTCATGTAATGAGGGCGGCAAAGTCGTTTCCATAGTATTACAAAATTGTTGATAGCTGTGACAAGCGTTCTGCTGCTTTATGCAGAGTGTCATCTTGTTTGCAAAAGCAAAAACGTAAAAGTCGGTTTCCTATTTCGGGAGTATGATAAAAGGTTTCCGGTGGAATAGCTGCCACACCAAGTTCTGTTATCAACTTTTTAGCAAACATCGTGCTTGGCAATGTGGTCACGCCCGATATATCGCATAGAATAAAATAGCTTCCGGCAGGTTTTTGAGGTTGTAAGCCATATTGCTCCAATACCGAGAAGAGATAATCACGTTTTTTTTGTAAATCAAGGGCGAATTCACGATACAATGTATCATCGGCACTTAAGCCCGCGGCGGCTGCATATTGAAAAGGAGTAGCACTGGCAAATACGACAAATTGATGAATGCTGCGTAGTGCTTTTTGAAATTCTGCCGACCCTATTGCCCAGCCGATTTTCCATCCTGTGGCGGTAAATGTTTTGCCCATACTGCTTATGCGCACTGTTTTGTCGGTCATTGACGCTAATTTTTGCATTGGTACATGGGTTATACCATCATAGACGCAATGCTCATAGACCTCATCACAAATGGCAATAGTATGATATTCATTGCATAATTCCGCAATAAATTGTAATTCCTGTAAAGAAAAAACCGTTCCTGTCGGATTATGGGGTGTATTGATAATTATTGCTTTTGTTTTGGGCGAAAATGCCTGCGCTAATTCCATTGGATTAAAGCTGAAATATGGTGCATGAAGTGTCACTGCAATGGGAATTCCGCCTGCCATACGAATAGCAGGACAATACGAATCATAATAGGGTTGAAATACGATGACCTCATCGCCGGGATTGATAATCGCTAATAATGAGCAAAATAATGCTTCTGTGGCACCGGAAGTAACGGTAATCTCATCATCGGGATCGAACGATAATCCATACCAATGTTCGGAATGACGGGCAATAGCATGGCGCAATATTCTTTCACCGCTGCCAATGGCATATTGATTTTTTCCTTGAACTATTGCTTCTATGGCGCTTTGTTTCATAAAATCCGGTGTGTCATAATCGGGGAAGCCCTGTCCTAAATTTACGGCATCATGCTTCCGTGCAAGCATACTGATTTCCGAGAATATGGATGTGCCCATGCCTTGGGTTCGTGAAGCAAAAGTAGGTTTCATAGTTATGTATGGAAAAAATGTCAAAAACCGGAACGAACAAAATTCAGATTGCAAATTACATATTTATGCAGAAATATATGCGGGAAGAGTGGTGTTTTTTTTGTTGATGTGATGTACACAGTGCCGAGTAAAAAATGATTTTATCTGCTGTATAGGTTTTGTATAGGTCGGTTTTTTGTAAGTCATTGACATATATATATTCGACATCATACTTGTGCATATAATCGTATAACCGATAGCATTATACGTATGGTATAGATTTTATACGTATGGTATAGATTTTATATAGGTCGGTTTTTCAAGCAGTTGGAATACTTCCACTCAATGTGAAAAAAACTTTTGGCATTGTTTGGAGATATGAAGCAAAAAGTGTATTTTAGCACCCACAAAAATGACCACGGCTCTTAGAGTGCCATTATACACGTCCGAAACTGTATAAATCCCGCGCTTTACCACCGTAGTTGTATTCATATTTTTCACATTTTTAAAGGAGTTCTTTTATGAACACTTCAGTTCTTCCTTCTCGTACGCGCGAGAAACTCGGGGGGGGGGGTAAACCTTCTCCGCAATGTGAGCATATCTGTCATTATGCTCATTGCTCTTTTGTTGCCTTCACGTTCAATGGCACAACAAACATTATGTAATTCTTGTCCGCCGGACAATATTGGTATATGGCCCGGCTTGCCATGGATCAATCATGGATGTGTGGACTTTCCTATTACAGTGCAAGGAGTTACCTGTATGTGGCGTGTTTGCTATTGTTATCGTACTTCGGGCATTGTAAGCCCAAATGAGTTTACGGAAGTGTATATTTGTTCTGCACAAACATTAGTTCCCTGTGAGCTCGAACTCACACCAACGGACATGATAACAATAGGTGGTAGAGAACTATTAAGGCAGAATCCTGCCGGAAATCTTCCCTGTCCTCCCTGTCCGCCGGCACAAACAAATTATAGAGTATATTGGACAAGTTGCAAACATGAAACTACCGGTTTATTCTGTAATAGCTTGGATGCTTTATGCGGTGAAGAATTTAAGATTTGCTGCGATCCATTAACAGGTGCTCGCTATACACTGTTTACAGGTAATGTTCAGATAGGTGGTACTTGCCCGACCGGTTGCAAGCAAGAATGTCCATAAAAATACCTTTACTATTTATACCGTCATAATTGAAAATTATGACGGTAATTATTTTTTAATACAACACTATATGAAAAATGTACTTTATTCATGGTTTGCGGTGATTATATGTATATATTCTTCGCTGCAATTATCTGCGCAAGAGTTTTCTGAAAAAAATATCCTTTCAGATTTTACAACTTGTTGTGCAATAAATGATTCATGCTATTATGTAGGTGGTTTATACGGGGCATTATTACAAAGTACAGATTATGGTAATTCATGGAATTCTATACATATACCTTACACGATTACCCATATAAAAACACTCGATTTTTTTGATAATAATCAAGGAATTCTTGGTGATGTTAATGGTAATATTGCCCTCACATTTGATGGAGGTAAAGAATGGGCAGTGCAAAAGATTGGTGATTCCACAATTCATGCAGTGCAATGGCTCAATGCACAATCCATTATTGTACTGTCAGCCAATGGAAAACTCTATTATACTGAGAATAGTGGAAATACATGGAATACCGTATTTTCTATTTCAGGATTGCATTGTAATACTTTTTATACAACCAATGATGCTTGGTATATACTTGCGGACAAAGGTAAGATTTTTCGCAGTTCCAATAATGGCAAAGCATGGGATACAGTCATATCCGGTCCTGACTATGCACAATTTCTTTCTATGAGCTTTATTAATGATAATGATGGAATAGCAATTGGTTATACGGCTACTATGGATTTCGACTCTAAGCCGGTTGTTATAATGCAAACTAAGGATAATGGCAACACTTGGCAGAAAAGTCCTATTGCCGATGCAATAAAACAATATTATTATTCGACTGCTGCCAAAATTATTTATAGAAAAGACAGTAATAATGCGTTTATTTTGTTGAGTTCCAAATTTATTGCTCGCACTACTGATGCCGGTAATTCATGGAAACTTGATACCATTAAATTTTCAAATGTATATAAAGGTAAATTTCATGTTACTTTTGGGTATGGTAATAGAGGACTTGATATAACAAAAAACGGTTATGGATTAGTCGTAGGAACGGATCATGGAATATTAACGACAACAGATTATGGATTAACATGGCGAGAAAGGAGTTATGCTGCACTATCTTCATCTTCGGGAAGTAGGTTTATATATCATATAGCTCGTCAAAACGGCACAACATTATTTATGGCTGGCGAAAGAGTTGGATTATTCGAATCACATAATAATGGGCAAACGTGGTTATACCGTTATCCTAATAAAGACACTATTGGCAATGGTACAGGTAGTAATTTAACGTATATCCATTTTTCATCACCCAGTCATGGTTTTGCTGTGGGTGAACTATTTGCTTCTCCGGCATCGTTGAAACGTATTATTCTTCATACACAAGACGGTGGAAAAACATGGTGGAACAGAGGTACAATTTTTGCAAGTATAGGACATTTTATTTCCCCACAAACGGGATTTCTTATTGGTGATTCTACATTGTACAAAACGACCGATGGTGGAAATACATGGAGTCAAAAACAATTACCGAACAATAATTATTCAAAGCTACATTTTTTTACGGAAGATGAAGGAATAGTATTATCAGTAAAAGTGGGTGTTCCAACAAAAGATACGATAAATTTTCCATTTAAATCAAAAACTGTTTTTTCTGTGCTACGTACAAAGGACGGCTTTCAATCATGGGATACACTTTATACGGAAGCACGTCCCGACAGATCGGTTTCCTCAATGAAATGGATTGATAAAAGCACAGGATTTATACTCGCCGGAAATCAGATATTACGGACAATAGATGGCGGAAATAAATGGGATGTGATACATAACTCTTCCATTAAAACACTAAGAAATATAGATTTTTTCCATGAGAAAGTCGGTATAGCTTTAGGTAATAATGATACGATATTAATAACAACCGATGGTGGAACAACATGGAATAAACAATATATATTTGTAGCTCCGCATTATTATTCATATATGAATGATTTTAAATTATCATACAGCAGGATATTTATTATAGATGATAGTCTTGCATTTTTATCAGGTAATCACCGTTTAATGCGTATTATATTGCCGAAAGCATTGCGTAAAGTACAAACAGGCATAGCAGAAGGTGGTTCATATCATCCTAATTTATATATCAAAGTATTGCCCCATCCTTCACGCGGTGCCTCGCAATTGCATCTGTATGGTTTATATGTTGATAAAGCAGTCGTTCCGAAGCTGAGAATTTATAATATTTTCGGTTCTATGGTTGCCGATATATCGCAACAAGCAGCAATGTCGAGTAATGGTTCATTATCCACAATACCCGTGCCTGATAGTTTACCGACAGGAGTGTATATAGCTGAAATGATAGTTGGCAAATATTCGACATCCGTATCATTTATTGTAGAAAAATAAAACCCATCCACAAGGGCTTTTTCAAGCCCTTGTGGGTTTATAATAAAGTATATTTGATGATAATGTTCGGATATGATGTGTTCGTATCAATGATGTAAGTACAAAAAATTGATTGATACAGTATTAAAAAGCCACATCGTCATAGGAAGTATTGCCATAAGCGGGCGGTAAATCATGGCGAAGCGATAAATTTTCAAAACGTGCCAATTCTTTCAAAAAAGCAAGTCGCACTTCGCCTGTACTGCCATTTCTTTGTTTACCGATAATGATTTCTGCTGTTCCTTCGGTTGGTGCGCCATCATCATAAGTTGTAATGCCATAATATTCTCGTCTATTGACAAACATCACGACATCGGCATCCTGCTCAATAGAGCCGGATTCACGTAAATCGGAAAGCATGGGGGTTTTATCTGCACGAGCTTCAACACCCCGATTAAGCTGAGCCAAAGCAATAATGGGAATATCTAATTCTTTGGCAATTTGTTTGAGCGAGCGTGAAATAATCGAAATTTCTCGTTCACGGCTTTCTGCTTTGGGCGATGACATAAGCTGCAAATAATCCACGACCACCAATTGAATATTATGCTCTGCTTTTAATCGTCTGCATTTTGCTCTCATTTCCATAATGGAAAGCGATGGACTATCATCAATAAAAATAGGCGATTCAGCCAAACGATTAATGGCATCGAGAATTTTGGGCATCATGTCTTGCGATAATTTACCGCCCCGAAATCGAGATAAATTAATTTGTGATTCGGCAGCAAGCAAACGCTGCATGAGTTGTGTTGCCGCCATCTCAAGCGAAAAAATAGCAACAGGTTGCTCATAGACAATAGCAGCATTGCGACATAAGGATAATGCTAAAGCTGTTTTACCCATGGAAGGACGAGCAGCCAAGACAATAAAATCGGATTTTTGTAAACCGGAAAGCATTTCATCCAATTTGGTGAATCCCGTGGGTATGCCTGTGATACCGCTATGTTCGCCTTTATTTAACATCTCCGAGATGAAAGCAAAAGTCTTATGGGCAAGGTCATTCATGGTTAAAAAACCTCGCCGCAATCGTTTCTCGGCTATGTCGAAAATCTGTGCTTCGGCTTTATCAATTTCTTCTAAGGCATCGGTAGTATCATCATAACAGCGTGATAAAATTTCACCTGCTGTGCTGATAAGTGAACGTTTGAGCCAGCGTTCTTGTACTATACGGCAATGATGCTCTATATTGGATGCCGTGGGCGAACTCATATTCAATTCGGTCAAATAAAATGAGCCGCCAACTTGTTCTAAAAGCCCGCGACGCCGCAATTCTTCGGAAAGAGTGAGTAAATCAATTTCCACCCGCCGTTCAAATAATCCCAGCATGGCTTCATAGATACGCTTATGGGAATCACGATAGAAATAATCGGATTGGATAATCTCGATGGCTTTGGCAACGGCTGCAGTATCCAACATCATGGAACCCAAGACAGCCATCTCCGCTTCCAAAGAGTGGGGCGGCATTTTGCCTTGCTGTACGCTGATATCCGATGCTGTCTGTTTACCTTCAGCCGACTTTTTACGTGGTGCGGTAAGGGTATTGAACCACTTAGTGCCTTCTTCTTCGCGCATAATACTGATGATGTTCCGATAAAGAAATAGTTTTGTACAAAAATAGGTATATGGAGGGTTATTGGCTAAATTTAAGATATTCAGCCCAGACACAATAGAGTTTCCATGTGGCTTGCACATCGCGCAAACAGTATTCTGCAATTTCCATTAACTGCCCTTGTGCATAGAGTTCGCCCACTTTAGAGCCATCCACACCTTCGGATTTGGGTGAAGTAATGCCAAAAGCTTTTGTATAAAAATCGAAGTTATAGCGTTTCATCGGACCATACGAAGAACGCTCATAAAATGTAAGCTCATCAATGAGGTCGGTGTGATTGCGATAGTTAAAGCGCGATCCTTCCATTAAGTTGCGCGAAGGATGAAGCCGTAACAAAGCGGAACGTAACATAATGAACGGCGAATCGAAGTTACGACCATTGAATGAAATCAAATGAGCGTTTTTGTATTTATCTAAAGCATTCCAAAATCGTTGAATAGCCGAGCGTTCATTGCAACATACTATCTTGATGCCACCCTCGTTTGTCGTCAATGGCACATAGTCGCCATCGGGTAGGGAGTCATCAGTAACGAATGCGCCGCGGAACACTTCCACAAGGTCATTATCCTTGGTTTCTTCAAAGATGATAAGCCCGACACATACTATTTTGGCAGTAAGAGGTGACAAAGCCATTTCCCCGATTTTTTTGTCTTTTTCTTCATCGGTTGTTGCTCCACGTACAAGATATTCACGCTGTGTTTCGTCAAAATCTGCGTATGGCAAAGCTACCGTTTCAAAATCGAAAATGATATGGTGTTTACTCATAAAAAACTCCGCTGAAAAAAGTGCGCAACCGTACATTGTCCTTAAAGCGGTAATTTTGCACCGTATTTACAAAAAATTTTGTACAAATCTACTTCAGATGATTCACATAGCACGATTGTTACTATTGCCATTGGCACTATTATGGGTAAGCAGCTTTATCGGTTGCGGCACCTCTTATGAACTTGATACCAAAGATCCGGCATCCATTTTCCGTGCAGCCATGATAGAACTCGAGGACGAGGATTGGCTTGAAAGTGAAAAACTCTTTGATCTTATTCGTCTGCAATATCCATCATCGCCTTATGCTGATGATGCACAATTTTACATTGGTGAATTACATTTTCGCAAAGGTGAGCATATTCTGGCATCATTCAATTTTGATATGGTGCGACGCAGCTATCCGATGAGTGAACTATCCCGTATTTCGCGCTATAAATCGGCTTTGTGTTATTATGAATTATCGCCGCCTTTTGATCGCGATCAAGATTATACAAAAAAAGCAATTCAGCATTTTGCAGAATATCAAGCATTGTATCCCGATGATTCTCTCTATATGGAATCAGGAAAAAAAATTGATGAATTGCGCAATAAACTTGCACGACGTGAATATGAAACTGCGGAAATTTATCGAAAATTATATACCAATAAATCGGCTCTGGTGTATTATGATTTTGTGATTGAAGATTATCCCGACACAGAATATTATGAAGCAGCATTTGTTGGAAAAATCGAAGCACTTTCCGATCTTAAACGCAAAGATGAATTAAGAGCAACAATAGAACAATATAATGCACGTATTCCCAAAGGTACGATGCGCGACCGCGTGATGAGTATTGCCAATTCTTTACCATAATTTTTTTTTATTTTTTATGAACACTCCGGTAACAAAAACTCCCGCTGAATCAGTGGTAAATATGACACATTTAGTTTTACCCAATGATACAAATCAGCTTGGTAATTTACTTGGCGGTACGCTTATGCACTGGGTGGATATTGCAGCTGCTTTAGTAGCAATGCGCCATTCTGCTCGTGTATGTGTGACTGCTTCTGTGGATGAAATTAATTTTTTTGAACCTATTAAATTAGGCCACATGGTGCGTGTTCATGCTTCCATTAATCGTGCTTTTCGTACATCTATGGAAATTGGTGTGAAGGTATTTCGTGAAGATCCTATTCATGGTTCTGAGGCGCATACATCAACGGCATATCTTACTTTTGTTGCCATTGATCAATATGGAAAACCTATGTCGGTGCCGCAAGTGGAGCCTGTAACGGACGATGATAAACGTCGTTATGAAGCGGCAGCATTACGTCGTGAACAACGTCTGAAAAATCGTGATATTATGAATGCACTTCGGGAAAAAAAGGGGTAATTTTTTTTACTGGAGGTTATTAAATAGGTATTTAACAAAGAATAGTTGAAGTACAATGGAAAATCAAGAACCCCAGAGAAAGTTGGTTGTAGGTGGTCTTTCGCTTCCTATTGTTATTGTATTTCTTTTTTTCTTTGTTATAGGGCTTTACGTCTGGTTTGGCTACTTCTACAATTATAGTGAAATTACAGGTTCGTTCTTAAATGCACTATATACAGGTTTGGCTTTGGCATTACTCATTGTTGGGGTTATATTACAATCTCGTGAGGTAAAAGAACTGATCAAACAAAATGAAGAGAATAAAGACTATACTAAAAAACTCGAAACATCATTAGAAAAAAGAGATCAAATTATTGCTCGAAAGAATAAGGAAGAAACGATTGTTCGTTTGATTAGCTTATATGTTGATGTAATACGTCAAGAGCAAGAACAGGATTATAAATTTTTTAGAGAACGCTTCCTCCAGATATTTAATTTTCCGGAAACGTATATTCTTAACGAACAGAAAAATAGTGAGAAAGAAAATTTGGAATATATAAAGAACGGTAAGGAAGATCCTAACTATCTTAGAGCTGTATTCTGTTTTTGTGAATACCAAGTCGGCTATCAGTTCAGATTTTCAAACAACTTGATTTTAAGGATATTTGAATATATCTCTCATGAGTTTAACACGAGAAACCCCGATGATATGACCTCGAAGAAGCTTTTTGTGAATATGGTTGTTGATGCTTTAGATAGACATAGATTATTTATATTGTTCTTTGCAGCATTCTCTGATAAGTATCCTAATCTCAAAAAGTATATTGAAGAATTTGGAGTATTGACAAATTTAAATGACCGATATCTTGAGTTAGTTGAATATAAGAAACTATATAGAGAATCTGCTTTTAGGAGATATTAGTTCTTAATTTTCAATACTACTAACAAATGTATTTTTAGATGTTTTCTATGTTGTCGGTTATTCCTGTATGCGAAAGATTATTGCATGATGTGTCTTATATATACACGTGATGTATGTGAAGTATTTTGAAATGGGAAAATCGTCTTCATTCATTCTTGATTTAGTTATACTGAATAATTCCACAAAAAAGGGCTTTAAAAAAGCCCTTTTTTTATAGAAATATCTTAGTTTTCTTGAAGTGCCATAACCGCTTGTTTAAAGACTTCACCGCGATGTTCATAATTTAAAAACATATCGAAGGATTTACAAGCCGGAGAAAATAAGACAATACTATGGGGATTGGCATTCTGTAAGCCAAGTTGTACTGCGTGTTCAAGAGAATCGGCACGGATACATCGTACCATTGCGCTATAATGATTGAAAATTGCATCTTTTTCTTCACCGATACAAATAATGCAATGTACATTGTTGTGTACCAGCTCATCCAAGGAAGAATAATGATTATTGTCGCCTCTGCCGCCTGCAATCCAGACAATAGGTTTTTGATAGCTTGAAAGCGCATACCATGCCGCATTGACATTGGTTGCTTTAGAATCATTAATGAAATCAATAGAGTGGAGGGTACGTACAAATTCCAGACGATGTTCCACGCCCGAAAACTTCATAAGCGATTCGCGAATATCTTCATTGCTGACTTCAAAAGCCCGCACTGCCAGCGCTGCTGCCAAAGCATTTTGCGCATTATGATCCCCGGGCAATCGCATTTCATCGAATACCATTATCATTTCCTCTTTATGCTGTATAGTATTTTTTATACACAAAGTACGGTCTTTTTTATAGCCACCTTGCTGCATTGGCGACATACTGAAATACTGCACTTGTGCTGCCGATTGATGCGGATATGCTGCAACCGCACTGTCATCGGCATTCAAAATTAGCAAATCATTTGCTGTTTGATTCTTTGTGATGAAAAATTTTGCTTTCGTATAGTTCTCAAATGTGCCATGATATGCCAAGTGATCGGGCGTAATATTGAGAATAATTGCAATATGAGGATGAAATGATTGTGTCCTATCAAGTTGATAACTGCTTGTTTCTACAACAATTATTGTGTTTGGATCTATGGTGTCCACAAGCTCCGATACGGGTGTGCCTATATTTCCTGCTGCAACAGATTTTTTTCCTGCATAATTTAAAATAAATGCAATAAGGGTTGTTGTCGTTGTTTTTCCATTTGTGCCTGTGACGGCAATAATCGGATTTTCGAGAAAAGTGCAACCATATTCCAGCTCGCTGATAATGGGTATGCCCGCTTGTTCGGCTTGCTGTATAATCGGCGCATGAGGCGGTATGCCCGGAGAGGTAATGATAATGTCTGTGTGGAGTAGTGTCCGTTCGGAATGCCCGCCAAATTCATAGTCAATGCCGACCGAATCAAGCTTCGCCGCCGCCGGACGATGATATTCAAGAGATTGATATTCTGAAAGAAATACGCGATTTCCTTTGCGATGTGCCAACAATGCCGCAGCAATGCCGCTTTTGCCCGCACCAAGTACTGTAATATTCATTGATTGCCCGAGTATGTATCAAAATTCCACTCAAAGATACAATCTTTCCCTATTATGATACAACAAAAAGCTCTATGGGTTTTACATTGCACGCTCTAAAAGTTTATAGCCCGTTCCGTGAACATTGACAATTTCCACATGATGATCATTGCGCATATATTTGCGCAACCGTGTAATAAACACATCCATACTTCTGCCATTAAAATAACTATCATCGCCCCATATTTTTTTTAAGGCTATTTCGCGACGCAACACAGTGTTTTTATTCTCGCAAAGCATTTTTAGTAAATCGGCTTCTTTGCTTGTGAGAGGTTGGCGATAATTGTCGGCTGTCAATAAACGCTCATCATAATCGAAGGAAAAAGCCCCCAAAGAAAATTTGGTTTTGGGCACTTCTTGTTTAATGTGTAAGCAACGACGTAAAACGGCTTGAATACGGAATAATAATTCTTCTGCACTGAATGGTTTTGTCACATAATCATCTGCACCTATGGAAAATCCTTCGATTTTATCTTCTTTCATACCTTTTGCCGTTAAAAAAATAATAGGCACATTGGTATCGCGCATACGAATTTCCCTTGCAAGGTCAAAGCCATCACGTTTGGGCATCATCACATCCAGCACACATAAATCGGGCTTTTCTTCTAAAAATGCTTGCAGCCCTTCATCACCATCACTGCGCAAGCGAATTTTATATTGTTTTAATTCTAAAAATTCTTGTAATACTGCTCCTAAATTAGGATCATCTTCAACCAAAAGAATATTGTGATTCATACGACATTGAGAAATAGATAAAACATTATGATGATAATCGAGAAAATAAGGGTAGAGCAATAGTAAATGTACTTCCTTTTTGGGGTTCGCTATCCACAGAAATTGTGCCTTCATGAGCTTCGACCATTGCTTTGACATAACTTAGCCCCAGACCAAATCCTTTGACATCATGGCGATTACCGGTGGGCACACGATAAAAACGCTCAAAGACCATAGTTGCTTGCTCTCGTGTCATGCCGCGCCCTTTGTCTTTAACCGCAATATAAATATACTTGCTGTCATTTTTTGTTTCAATAGTAATGTCGGGTACATCGGGCGAATATTTAATGGCATTATCAAGCAAATTGCGGATAATATCACTTAAATGAGTCGAGTCGCCGTAGAGAACACTTGCTTTTGCATGTAATTGTGTATGGAGTGAGCCGCCTCGTTTATCTATTTGAATATGGGCATTGTGTGACTCACTCACAATGATAGCATGGATATCTACTTGTTCGGGAACAATAGAATATGTGCCATTTTCAATTTGAGCTGCTTGCAATAATAATTCCACATGCTTGCCAAGACGTTTATTTTCCGAGTGAATAATGCCGGCAAAACGCTGTCTTCGAGCTTCATCAGCAGCAATATCCGGATCTTTTAATGCTTCACTTGCAAGCGAAATTGTCGAAATAGGTGTCTGAAATTCATGCGTCATATTATTGATAAATTCTGTTTTCATATCGGACAGCTTTTTCTGACGATTCATTGTTACGACTGTATAACCAAAAGATGTGACAACAATTGATAAAAATATGCCTGAAGCTAATAATTGCTTCCATATTTTTTCGAATGCCGATGAAGTATTATCGTGAAAATAAAGTCTCAACTCATATTCACTCGGTAAAATATCATTAGGGAATAATGTGGCAGTATAAACATTGCTGCTGTTATCTGATTGCAGCGCTTTATGAGAAAATGCAATTTTCCCTGATTGAGTATGGCGTACATCATAGGAAAAGGGAAGTTCGATACCGCTATTTTTTATTTTTGTGCGTATGAGATTTTCTAAGGAATCGGAATGGAGGCGTTGTTGAATCGGTCGTGGACCGGTTGCAAGTTCTGCAATCCAACGTGCTGTCATATCAGTGACTTGATGCACTTTTTGTGCAACATTGTGTACTGTAACTTTTTTTGCTGCCTTCGGTGATTGATGCGTAATCCTAGCCGTCGGAGAAATTATTTTTTGTGCAACAGTGAGTGTGGCAGCTTTGGTGGGAGATGTATATTGTTCGGATGATGAAGATGAAAATATAATTGCGTTTTTATGTGAGTAATTATCTGTATTAAAAACAAATGTTGTCTTTGGTTCATTTGTATAAGCAGAGGATTTACGATTTTGCGCTGTGGGATTCCATGTAATTCTTTTATCCGTTCCAACATTCGTAGAAGAATGTGTGGAAGAAGCATTATCATATCCTATTGTTCTAAACATACTTTCCGGTCTATTGACTCTAATATTGCGGTTACTGTATGAAGGCGTAAAAGAGGATTCTTCAGGAAAACTATTATCCTGTTCTATTTCCATACCTGAATTACAGAGCTGAATAATCACATTTTCGATAATTTTATTTTTATTGCTCATTATAATTTTGATGGATGAGTCTTGTCTGCGTAATTCTTTCACTTGATTTTGTAATTCTTTTTCTTTTTGGAATGTTTGAATCCTCATTTGGGAGCGTCGTTGTGAAGAAGCATTTTTTCTGTCGCGGGATGCCATGCGTCGTACTTCACGATCATTGAGTGCAAGTGTAAGCATTTCGGCATTAGCATTCATCAATTGTATATCGTTGATATGCAGTAAAGGTCGGGCATGAATAGTATCTTCATTATCTTTGTTTATTCGAAAAGCGTCACGGGTGGGTTCTTCTTCTTCCATTTCCTCAGAGTCAGCAGATTCGGAAGCGCTATGGTCAAGGGATTCTTCGTCGGTTTCTTCACTATACTCATTCTGATATTTGGAAGATGGAACGGTCGTGCGAGCAACCGGTGACTGTATGTTTTTGTCACTATTGTCGGTGTTCGGTGAGGTATTGGGGTTGGTTGAGCCGGTTTGGGTGTCGGCATCTTGCTGTTTTTCAAAGTGCATGGCGAGCAAACGTTCAGATTCCTTTTCTTCCATTGAGCGTACCATATCGCTGAGTGCCTCATTGACACGGTGTCTAAATTGTTCATCATTAAGGCTCAAAGCAGCATCTATCCAATATAATTGCACGCCGATCAGACCAAAAAGTGAGAGAAGCATGGCAGCTATGACCGCAGTCAGTTTCTTTTTATTCATAATGCTTGTATGCTATATATTGACAATACTACAAAATTACTTCATCTTGTTTTATTGTTTAATTTTCTTAACATGTGCTTAACATTTTTGAGTTATTTTGACACAATAGTGTGTTGAACTTAGACTTAGCCAATAAGTTGCATTTTGTAATCGGAAGGATGTTTTTTATGAAGTTTTCAGTTCTAGGAACTAAAGCCGGCGGTCCGCCTATTCTTGGACACAATTTTTCCGCAACGGTGTTGTGGATCAATCATGGATATATATTGTTTGATTGCGGAGAGGGAACGCAATATCGGCTTCTTGAGCTTGGTATATCATTTAATTCTTGTCGTGTTATTTGTATAAGTCATTTTCATGGCGACCATTTATGGGGATTGATGCCATTACTTTCGGCTTGTTGTTCCATGCAGAGAAAATCGCCATTAACCATTATTGCTCCACAAGGAATACGTCTATTTGTCGAGCAATCCGCTTCCTTATCGGGTATGACTTTTCCATTCCCTATTGAATTTGTCGAGTTAAGACCAGGGTTTGAAGGCACTGCAGCAGTGTTTACGGGGTATGAAGTCATGGCAAATATGTTAGATCATCGGCTTGATTCTTTTGGCTTTCGTATTGATTTCCCGCTTCATTACAATGTTGATATGAAGAAATTGGAACAATATGGTATTGAGCAAGGAGCTGTGATTGGTGAGTTAAAAAATGTGGGGCATATCCGGCATCCGATGACTGATGATGTGATTTATTTAGATGAGGTCTTAGCCCATCCGCCAAGCAGGGAATCCTTTGTATATTGTGGGGATACAAGACCATGCAGTGCAGAAATTGACTTAGCTCATAATGCGACGGTATTGGTGCATGAAGCCACATTTCTCCATCAAGATGAAAAAGCGGCGTATGAAAAATATCATACTACCGCAAGACAAGCAGCTGAAATGGCACTTCAAGCAGAGGTTTCCCAACTGTGGATAACGCATATAAGCAACAGATACCCCGAAACGACGGCATTACTTGATGAAGCACGAAGCATTTTTCCCCAAACATTTATAGCACAAGCATTGCGTATAGTTGAACTATAAGCAGGGTCTGATACTAAAATTTAGATTTTTTTTGCACTGTGTGCAGCGTTTTAGATAGGTTTTTCATCTAATGGTGTAGAAAACAAAAACTATGAAAATGAGCGAAAAAGAAATCATTGAAAAGGCGAAGAAAGGCAATAATAAAGCATTCTCTGAATTGTATAAAACGCATGTGACGAGGCTTTATCGCTTTATGAAACAATGTGGGTCGCGCTATTCCAATGATGAGATTGAAGATATAGTGCAAAGAGCATTTGTCAAAGCATTTACCAAAATTGACACCTTCGAACATACATCAAGTTTTTCTACATGGTTGTTTCGCATTGCCATGAATGAATTACGCAGCGATATGCGACGAGTTTCCCTTGTTACCTTAGAAGCCATTGCCGATGAAATATACGATTATGAAGATGAACATGCCGACGAGTTTGTGTGGAATATGGCAATGAAAGAAATGCTCAATGAATTATCTGATATAAAAAAATCGGTATTTATTCTCTATGAAGTTGAAGGATACTCTCATGCGGAAATTGGTCATATACTTGGTATGGAAGAAAGCAGTAGTCGTTCATTGTTAGCACGCACTAAACAATTCTTACGTAAACGTTGGATACTGTCAAAGGAGATAGATTTATGAAAATATCAAATTTCTATGATGATGATGATATGCCGTCAATGGAGGCACGTCAAAGAATGTGGAATCGTATTTCACAGTCTTTATCAACAAAAAAACAAGCACATTTTTTTATTGAAACACGTAGCTTTTTTTATGGCATGGTGGCTTCTGTGTTAATAACGCTTTGTGGTGTTGGTCTATATTCTACTGTAGGTGGTTTAGTAAGCAGCGAAAATGAGAATAAGGAAACAGAAGCATATAAAACTGCAATTCGAGAATTTGAAAAAGTTGTTCCTTCGAAAATATCGCTGCAATCAAACCAATATGAAATTATTCAAGATAAAAAGCAACATATTGCGATGATTGATAAGGAGATTGATAAAGTGAACAAAGAAATGTCTTCGCCGGAATTCGCAGAGTTACGTCGCATTACATTGCGCCAATTGTATCACACTAAATTGTCAATTATTTTGAGTATGATTGACAATGGAGAAATGGAATTATGAAACACTACACTAAAACAATACAAAAATATATATATCTTCTCTGTGTTCTCATGCTCTTAATAATGGTTGAACAAGAAGAATGTTCTGCTGAAAAAACGAAGAAGTATGAAAAAAGAATGAGTGTTAAGCCATCTCAATCCATAACGATTGCCAATTTTACCCATAGTGATATTATGATAAAATATCATGATAAACCGGAAATATATTATTCTCTGACAGTTAGAATACAATCGAGCGATGAAGATGATGAAATAGAATTTATTGACTCGGTATATATTCGTGATAGAATTTCAGAAAAAGAAATAGTTGTACAAATGATTGATCGTGCCCCGAATAATCAAAAATCGGATGTGAAAATATTTGGTATTGATTTCGGGGAAGAATTTTTAAAGTCTTGTAAAGGAGAAATATACATACCTCAGTCTGCATGGGTAAATATTGGTATTCGATCAACAAAACTTACTATAGATGATATAATACAAGAACTGAAAATAATAGGTGAGTCTAATACGATTATTGCAAAAAATTGTAAAAATATAAAAACAATAGTCAACAAAAATGGAACAACACGTTTATATTCATGCAATGGATTTCCTGTCAATTTAGAAGGTAAAAATGGTACATATACCGCCCAAAATATTGGGGATATTGTTGTGAATGCACCCTATTCCAAAATTGAATTATATGATGTGAACGGAAAGGCGGAAATTCAGTCACGGAGCGGTACTGTTCGTGTTAAAAATATTACTCAAGGGCTAATCTGTCGCGCCGATTATACATCAATGAATATAGAAAAAATAAAAAATAACACAAGCATTTACACCAAAAGTGCAACAATTACTATCACTGAAGCAGAATCCGTGAGTATGGATGCCGACTATGCGACGATAGGCATACGTAAAGTCATTGCTGCTGATTCTTTGCATGGTGTGGAAATTGTCAGTCGTTCTTCGACTATTCGATTAGATGATATTGCTGCAAAAATTGATATTGAGTCGCCATACAGTACCATTGGTGTGAGAGATATTCGCGGAAACTTGAAATTTTCGGGCAAATCATCCACTGTGAATGGTACCCGTGTAAGCGGTAATATTGACATAGTGTCCGATAATGGCGGCGTAGAGTTACGTGATGTAAAAGCAAAAAATATTTATACGGAAATGTACAATGGAAAGATACGTTATTCCTTGATGCAACATCCCGAAAAAATATCGTTATACGCAGAACAAGGTAATGTGGCACTTACTGTTCCTAAATCTTTTGACGGAGAATTGCATCTTAGTGCTTCCAATGATATAGAATCTAATATAGAGTGCTTAACATCAGCAGGCAAAGTACGTAAATTTGACGGTAAATCAATGACAGGTAAAAAATCAACAGTGACAATTCGTTCTTCCATACTACGATTTGACGAAAATTAATCAATAAGGTGTTTTTATTATGAAATGTATAATTATTTTTTCATTGGGAATTTGTGTCTTCTGCGCACAATCATTATTCGCAGCTTCCGACTCTTTGTCTATTGAAGCAGACAGTGCATCCGCCGATAAGGATTACTGGTTTAAATTCGATACCGAAATCGGTATAAAAAAGTTTAAGCTGTCATTTAATGACAATAATTTTGCTTTTTTGGAATTTCAGTACGGTAGAGCCAATATGCGACATAATGATATAGAGAATCAAGATTTTGCATATTTGGGTTCATTGCAAGCGACTATCGGTTATTTTGAAAAAAAACCAATAAACAGACGAGCTCCTTCCATCGTGGAGTACGATTTTGAAAGTCTTGTCAATTTATCGTATAATTCTATTGCTTTGGGAGCAGAAAAGAATACCGGAAGAAATGAATATACGATGTGGCAAGTTGATTTGCCCGAACGCACCGCTCTCGGCTATTCCCTTGGCAATGGCATTGCAATTATGCCTTATTATCAAAACAGCTCTTTGTACTGGTCGGGCGTGGATACGGAATTGCTGATTGATTCTGTGTCACCGATAGCACGTTTTCAGAATGGATTGCGTTTCGGTCATGGTAATCAAGCGGGTATTAGTGTAGAACTGACACCTAATATCAGTGTGACCGCCTCATATTCATACAATACCGTATTTGCGCGCCATGTGTTTTGGCAATGGGTGGTGACCGAAATTATCCATAAAAGTGCCGATGGAGTTGCCAATGGTTTGGTGACAGTAATCAAAAGAAAAGCCCCGTCGGTTGCTCCCATTTTTCACTTTTTACTCCGTAATGCAGTATCGTATGGGTTCTATGAATTGCGTAAGACCGGCATGAACTGGCCATTTGAATCGGAAAAAGCTTTGGGGATAGAAACCTTTCGTGTTGGTGTAAACTTCATTTTCTGACATCAGATTCGTAATTTCGCATCGTATTCGGGCTAATGTTCATAATATAGAACAATCGCTCAATTGTAAAGTATGTACGAATATTGATGCACATAATGAAATTATTGGATATATATATATTAAGGCAATTTGTTTCAACTCTATTTTTTGCGGTCTGTGCGCTTATTTTAATATTTATCGTTGTTGATTTGGTTGAACATTTGGATGACTTTATTGATAAAAAAGCGAGCACGCAAGTAATAATCGAATTTTATGTCAATTATATCCCTTGGATGTTGAAATTACTTGTGCCGATTGGTATGCTTGTGGCGGCACTTTTCAGCATCGGTAAATTGTCTAATTTAAGTGAAATCATTGCAATGCGTTCGGGTGGTATAAGTCTTTTTCGGCTTATGCTGCCCATTCTTTTTTTTAGTATTGTTATCAGTTTTGGTCAACTTTATTTTAATGGATGGATAATACCCGAAACGAATAAACGGAAGGTAGCAATTGAGCAGCAGTATCTGGGAGGCAGTGGCTCAAGTACAACATTGTCGAATCTTTATCTGCGTGATACACCTCTGCGAACCTTGATTATGGAATATTACAATGGCAGTAATAAACAGGGAACAAAAGTAACTGTCGAAGAGTATTCCGATGAAATCCACCCAAGAATGATGAAACGTATTGATGCTGAAACTATTCGCTGGGATTCTATTGCTCAACAATGGGTAGTGATGGATTGTATTGAAAGAGTGAATGATGAAGGAGTTATGCGCTCTCAGTATTATAGCCGGAAAAATATTCAACTAAAGATGTCACATCATGACATCATGCAATTGCAGCGTTCGCCCGAGGAAATGAATCTTGATGAAGTGAAGCAGTATTTGACTGTGGTTTCTCAAGGTGGTAAAGATGTTCGCCGCCAGCTTATTGATTATTATGGTCAATATGCTTTCCCTTTTTCAAATGTGATTGTCGTTTCTTTTGGTGTCGCATTTGCATCTGTGCGCCGTCGAAATGGTTTGGCATTGCAAATAGCTGCCGCTATGATTGTTTCTTTTGTGTATCTGGTTTTTTTGAAAATAGGGCAGGCAATAGGATATTCATATGCTTTGGACGAAGCTATTGTCGGCTGGTTGCCCAATATTGTGTTCTTTATCGTAGCTCTCATCACGGTATGGCGTACACGTTCGTAAGCGTATGGTAAAAATTTCCTTGCGAGATGTAGGGCTTGGAAAAGTTTCCCGGTCTATAGTACGTCATAGCTTCCCAAGTACAATTCACAAAGTATATAGTATCTCAATCGAACGAATATGATAGTCACACAAGAACAACTAAGTCAATTACGTGAAACAATCTCATCAGAGCAACAATCTATCGTCTTTACCAACGGCTGTTTTGATATTCTTCATGTAGGTCATGTCACGTATCTGCAACAAGCCAAAACTCTTGGTGATATTTTGGTTGTTGGATTGAATAGTGATGACTCAGTGCGCCGTTTAAAGGGGCAAGCACGTCCCATCAATAACCAAGATGATCGTGCTTGTGTGTTAGATGCCTTACGTAGTGTTGATTATGTGGTTGTTTTTGATGAAGATACGCCATATAATGTCATAAAAAGCGTGCAACCGGATGTCTTGGTCAAAGGTGGCGATTATGCTATTGCGGATATTGTGGGCGGCGATATTGTGCGTGAAAGAGGCGGTAATGTTTGCGTACTTCCTTTTGTTCAGGGGAAATCTACAACAGCAATTATTGAGCGTGCAGCCAAGCAATAAGATTGTAATCGGTATTTTTGTATCAATGAATAGTATTTTAACCATTTTTTACGTGAAATAAAGTCAATGATCAAAAGTATGACCGGCTTTAGTAAGTCGTTAGTAACAGAGCATGGCATGAGTGCTACTGTGGAATTGAAAAGTGTTAATGGACGGTATTTGGAAGTGAATGTTAAGATGCCTCGAAGCATCTCTCATCATGAATTTGATGTACGTGAACAGATAAAAAAGCATCTTGTGCGTGGTAGTGTGAGTGTTACCATAGGTATAGAACATACATCCGGTAAACATTCTGCTATGGTGATAAGTGAAGATGCGGCTTCATCCGTGTTCCAAACATTGGGTGCTATTAAAAAGAAATTAAAAATTAAAGAACCAGTCACTCTGGAAAATGTTCTTGTCTTCAGCGAGCAATTATTGGTTTCCGAAGCGACCGATATGTCCGATATGGAATGGAAAGTCGTGAACAAGGCATTGCATAATGCTCTTCGGGATATAGACACAATGCGTAAGAGTGAAGGTAAGGAGCTGGCTTCTGACTTGCATAAACGAATCAAACTCATTGAAGAATCGCTTATTGTTGTCGAAAATCGTGCTGCCAAACGTGTTCCCGAAGAGCGTGAGCGTTTGCGTGCTCGCATCGGACAATTGTTTGAAAGCGATGAAATTGATGAGCAGCGACTACAAATGGAAATTGTCTTGCTTGCCGACAAATTGGATATTTCCGAAGAATGTGTCCGTTTACGCAGCCATATCAAATTTTTCAATGAAACGATGAAGAGTGTTGATGCCGGTCGCAAACTGAATTTTCTACTCCAAGAAATGCACCGCGAAGTCAATACTATCGGTTCTAAAGCGAATGATGCCGAAGTAGCCCACAATGTAGTGTCAATGAAAGAAGAGCTTGAGAAAATGCGTGAACAAGTTCAAAACATCGAGTGATAAGCTAATACATGAAACCTCAACATAAACAACTTATTGTTCTTTCAGCTCCGAGTGGCGGCGGTAAGACGACTGTTGCAAAACATTTGTTCACTGTTTTTCCTCAATTAACATTTTCGGTGTCGGCAACAACGCGACATATACGTCCGGGGGAAATAGATGGTAAAGATTATTATTTTCTGAGTCATGAGGAATTTCAACAAAAAATCACAGCCGGCGATTTATTAGAATATGAAGTAATATTCGGTAATTATTACGGTACATTGAAATCCTCGGTGCAAAGGGCATTAAATCGCGGCGAAGTCATGGTTTTTGATGTAGATGTGAAAGGGGCTCTGTCATTGCGCAAGGCATTTCCCGATGATACTGTGTTGATATTTATCACACCGCCTACGATGGATGAACTTGAAAAAAGATTGCGTTCACGTCGCACGGAGTCGGAAGAGCAAATATCGCTTCGTCTGGAGCGCGCGGCAATGGAAATGGAACAATGCTCAGAGTTCGACAAAGTTATTGTTAATGATAAACTTACCGAAACTTTGCACGAAGCCGAAGGTTTTCTTAGCACTATTCTCACTTAATAGAAGATATTGTTATTCTATGAAATGTATAAAGACTCATTATGTATTCCGAGCACTCATAATTTTTTGTGGGTGCTTTATTTTTTTAGTGGAAAAATCATACTCACAAAATACTGAAAAACGATTTGTAAAAGTGGATTCCTCACAAACAGGAATGACATTTATCAATACTGTGCCATTGCCATCTTTCTTCAAAACAAAAGATATCATGTTTACTATTACTGCCGGTGGCACAGCTGCCGGAGATTTGAATAATGATGGTCTGATAGATGTAGTATTCACCGGAGCATATACGCGGAATAAAGTATTTCTTAACAAAGGAAATTTCCATTTTGAAGAAAAGGTAAATGCACTTCTTTGCAAAGACACGACAGGTATGTCCTTCGGTGTATCTATTGTTGATGTTAACGGTGATGGGTGGAATGATGTTTTTGTTTGTAAATATGGTAATTCCCCGAATGAGTTATTTATCAACAATCAAGATGGTACTTTTACAGAGCTTGCAGCATCTTATGGTTTGAATTGGTCGGGCAATAGTATTCATTCCACATTTTTTGATTATGATAATGATGGTGACTTGGATATGTATTTGGTGGTAAATGGAAAATTAGTAGAAGGGTATAAACATACGGGCGGCGATCAAGATCGTTTTTACAGAAATAATGGTAATGGTACATTTACCGATATTACGGAAATAGCGGGTTTTAAAGATAAAGGATATGGTTTAAGTGCTACTGCTGCGGATATTAATAATGACGGATGGGTGGATATATTTGTCGGGCAAGATTTTGAGCAAAGAGATTTGCTCTATATCAATCAAAAAAATGGTACATTTAAAGATATGGCAAATGATGCATTCCCTCACAGTAGCTTTTTTAGTATGGGTAATGATATAGCTGATTATAATAATGATGGTTTGCTTGATATATTTTCTGTGGATATGTTGCCTCGCTCACAATATCGTAGGAATACACAATTTGACGGCATTCCTATTTTTAGCCGTTCTTTCGATTCTGCCCAAGTAGTGAGAAATGTTCTTCATCTAAATAAAGGTAATTTGCAATTTTCGGATGTAGCATTTTTAGCCGGTATCGCAAATACTGAATGGAGCTGGACAACATGGTTCGCAGACTTAGATAATGATGGATTTAAAGATGTGTATGTAACGAATGGATTAGCGCGTGAAATAATGGATAGAGATATTAATAGATTTAGTGAAAAAAAGAATAATGATTTATCAACCAATAAGGGCTTTGATGCTGTTGTACAAGCATATCCTAAAGTCTTGATTTCCAATTATTGCTTTCGTAATAAAAGTAATTTAATGTTTGATGACATCACTAAAGAGTGGGGGCTTTCCGATCCTATCAATACTAATTCGGCTGTGTATGCCGACTTTGATAATGATGGTGATCTTGATATTATACAAAACAATTTAGATACAATTCCTTTTGTATTTCGTAATATGACACGTGAAAGGAATGAAGGAAACTATATTGCAATTCAGCTTATCGGCGATAAAGCAAATACAAATGGACTTAATGCTAAAATTACCATAAAAATCGGTGAGCGCAGTCAAATTATAGAGAATACGGTTGCGCGTGGATTTACCAGTGGAATAACTGCTCCTGTTTTTTTTGGTGTAGGTAATGCAAAAAATATTGATGAAATAAGAGTTACATGGCTTTATGGTAAAGAAACCATCATTAGAAATGTCAACGTTAATCAGCAATTGCGTATTCGAGAAAATGAAACTACCCTTGTGGGTGACAGTAAAAAGACAAAAAGTACAACCCCAAAACAATTAAAAGACAATATAAAGTCTGTGCAATTTTCCAAACAAGATATTGTCGATAAATTTAATCGCAGGGAGCAAGTATTCGATGATTTTTTTGCGATGAGATTGTTGCCGAATAAATTATCAATGAGCGGACCTTGTATTGCTGTCGGTGATATTAATGGTGACAAGAGGGATGATTTTTATTTGGGGGGAGCCGAGGGACAATCGGGTATTTTTGGTATTCAGCAAATTGATGGTACATTTGCTCCACAGCCGTGTCAAGCATGCCTTCTCGATTCGACGTATGAAGATCAGGCAGCTCTTTTTTTTGATATTGATATGGATGGTGATCTTGATTTGTATGTGGCAAGCGGTGGGAGTGAATCAGCTCTTGATGAAGAAAAGTATCGAGAAGATAGAGTGTATCTTAATGATGGTAAAGGTGTTTTTACGCGTTCTTATGAGTCATTGACGATTGATATGCGTGATAAGGGGAGCAGTTCCTGTGTGATTGGTGCTGATATTGATAAAGATGGTGACATAGATTTGTTTGTTGGTGGTCGCTTTATGCCGGGAGCATATCCTAAAACCCCAAAGAGTTACATTTTATATAATGATAAAGGCATTTTGCGTGATATAACCATGACAGTTGCTCCGGAAGTGCAGTATGCCGGTATGGTTACGTCTGCTTTATGGACAGATTATAACAATGATAATTCGATTGACCTTATTGTGGTGGGGGAATGGATGGCTCCCAAAGTGTTTAAAAATGATGGCAATAGTTTTGTTGAGCAGAAAATGCTTACCGGACTTAGCGCATACTCCGGCTGGTGGAATAGTATCAATGGAGGCGACTTTGATAATGATGGAGATATAGACTATATTCTTGGTAATGCAGGACATTGTTCTCGGTATTCACCTACAGCGAAAGAGCCGATAAAACTGTATGCTAATGATTTTGACGATAATGGCAGCACTGATTTGATCATGAGTATGTTTCTTGAAGGCAAAGAAGTGCCGGCAAGACTACGCGATGCACTGGTATCGCAAATGCCTACAATTCAAAAACGTTTTCCTGAATATATCAAATTTGCGAATGCCGGTATTGGTGATTTTATAGGTGGAGTCCATAAGGATACAACAATTGTGCTTACTGCAACACACTTCGCTTCAAGTCTTATAGAAAATAAGGGAAATGGGCAATTTGTTTTTCGTGATTTGCCACCGATTGCGCAGTCTTCGCCAATGTTTGGAACGTACATTGATGATATCAACGGAGACGGCAATTTGGACGTGATTACCGTCGGGAATTTTTATGGACCGGATCCTGAAATGTGGCGTTATGATGCCGGAACAGGAACGGTGCTCTATGGTAGTGGAGGTTTAGATTTTACAACATTGCCCTTTGAACGAGAAACATTTTTTACTCGTGGTGACACAAGAGCAATAGCGAGTATCGTGAATGTTAAAACTCAACAATTGTCATTTATCGTAAGTGTGAATGGGGCAAAACCTTTTCTATTCAATGCGGATAATGGTGAAAAACATGGCATACAATATCTTCCTATTGAGCGTCCTCTTGTTCAAGGATGGTTCATTGATTTAAAAAATGGTAAATCAAGAAAACATGAGCGATACTTTGGTTCGGGCTATTATTCTCAATCATCTGGATTTGTGACAAAATCCCCGGTTGTTAAAAAGATAAGGTATTATTAATATGAATCGAAACTTTTTCATTGTATGCTTCTCTTTGCCTTTACTTTGGGGCTGCTCAGCTTCTCCGGCGTCTAAGTTCGGTGAAACGCTTTGTGAATGTGTTACCAAGGCGCGAGGTGACAGAAATGCTTATCAAGAATGTGCAGACAAAGTTATTAAATCCTCAAAAGAATATCAACAAGTGCTGCAAAATGCGAATCGAGAAGAGTATATGTATTGGAGAAAAAAGACATTGCAAGGTATGATTGATTGTCAAGAAGAGTTAAGGAGTATGGGAGTGATTCTTGATACGAATCAAGTCCGATAAGCAGATTTGTCTTGGGTGAAGTTATGAATTGCGCACAATATTCATCCATGTATAGTGCATATTGCAGAAAATATAGTTATATTAGTAAATATGTATAGAATGTTTTCTTTGTCCGAAATGGCAAGGCTAATATGTATAGTGATTCTGTGAATTTTTTTAAGTTATTATATTGTTTATATTTACACCATCCTTTCGGAGGACTTATGAGTCTTTATTTTCAGCGTATTAAAGGGCTATTGACAGCTTCTTTGTTCGCTTTTGGTGTCTTCTTCACAACAGGAGAAGCATCCGCACAGTGTACACCAACATGTTTTAATAATGGTTACGGTTGTGGTATAGCCCGTGTACAGTTTGGAACACTTGACAACAGTTCTGTTTCACAAGAGGGCTTATATACTAACTTTACCGCGAGTGTAGCAGCGCCAACCATTATTGCTGGTCTTTCTACTTCAATCTCTATTACCCATAATGACTTGGGCTGGTGGGGGACACCGGGAGCTATATACATCGATTTAAATGCTAACAACACATTTGAAGCGAATGAAGCCATCTTTACATGGTCATCAAATGGAAGTAATAATACTATTAGTGGGGTTGCACAAGGTACTTATACCGTCCCTGCGTCAACAACTCCCGGTATTAAACGCATGCGTGTGATTTACCAATATGCTCAGAGTTCACCGCCTAATCCCTGCGGAGGAGGTTATGGTGAAGCAGAAGATTATAATATTAATGTTCAGCCCCCTACTCCGGATCCTTCGCCTGTAGCAATTGTATTAGCCAATCCGGGCAGTACATCCGCTATAAGCCCTCCCGTGGGTGCCGGTACATATGATATTGGTTTTATTCTCACGAATGTTAGTGGTGGTGCTTTGGCATCCGTAACAGCGAATTACACAATTACCGGTCCTGCAAACCAGAGTGGTTCCGTAAATTGGTCAGGTAATTTGCCTGTTGGAGGTACCGTCTATGTACCATTAGCATCGAACTTAGCACTCAGTGATCCGCTTCAACCTTATACAGTATCCATTAATTTAACCAATGCAGCTGGTACACAAGGTCCCGGAGATGGTAATCTAGCGAATAATTCTTTATCAGGATTTGTCGCAATGGCTCTCAATGGTAGCGCTGACCCGCTTAATCCGAATATCTATTATGTGAGCGGTACTCCCGTTCCCGGTCAATGGTTTGCCAATCTTACGGATGTTGCAGCGGCTTTAACCTTCGGTGGTATTTTAGGTGCGGTAGAGTTTAGAATTCGCCCGGGTACTTATAATGAACAAATGGTTATAGGTCAGATATCGCAAACAGTGCAAGGTGTTCCGGGTAGCTCTCCGGCTCGTCCAATCACATTTACCGCAGATGCCGCAGCAGGCGGTAATGTGAACAATGTTATTATATCATCTGCAAATACATCCTTAAATAACCACACAATTAATTTAAATGGTGCTGACTTTGTTACTTTCCGTAACTTAACATTTGCAATTAATACTGCTACTGCTGTTGCCGGTCGTAATATTGTTTTGCGTAACGGTACAAGTACAATCAGTTTTAATAATTGTCGTTTCCAAGGTCGTCCTAATGTCACAGGTTCAAATGCAGATGCTCTAATTTATTCCGAACCTTCCTCGGTTGTGACAAACTCTGTAACTAATCTTACGATTACCAACTCAGTATTTACAAACGGTGCATTTTCGCTATTCTTAGATGGCGGAACAATAACGGGACCAATCCATTCAGGACTTTCTATTACAAATAATACATTCTCAAACTTTGGAACAACTGGTATTTATATTCAGCGTTTTACTGATCCGAGAGTGAGTAATAATACAATCAACAATACTGCTTCTACTGTACCTGTAACAGGTATTGATTTAAGTTTGATATTGAATGGTGGTGTAATATCCGGCAATCGTATTGGCTATACAAGACCGGGCAATGGTATCCGTACTGCGAGTAATAGTACAACACCGGCAGCTCCCCTTCTTATTGCCAATAATATGATTAATATTGGTGATGGTATTTCAACAGGAACTAATGGCATTAACCTTACCTCATTCAGCAATGGTAATATTTTCCATAATACGGTTAATATTAACGGTCCTACAGGATTCCCATCTTCATCTGCATTCAACGCAGTTTCTTTATCGGGTACAACAAGAATTGTAAATAATATTTTCTATAATCGGGGTCTCGGTTATGCTTCCAATATCAATTCTTTGGCTAATACGAGTGCAACCCAATCGGATTGGAATAATTTATTTACGGCAGGTGCTATTCTTGGACGTCGTTCAAGTGCAGATTTTGCTACAATCGCAACATATCGTTTAGGAACGTTTGAGTTAAACTCACGTTCTGTACCTCTTACATTTACAGGTCCTCTGTCAACATTCTTAACTCAGCCAAATACACAGTTGCGTGGAATTAACAGTTATAATAATACAGCGGTAGGTAATGTAGCCGATGATATCAATACCACCGCTCGTATGGCACCTCCGTATATGGGAGCACACGAATTAGTACCGGTTGTAACATTCGCTTCAGGTCCTATTGACAGTACTTGTACAGGTGGTGATATTACTTTACGTTCTCGTCCGATTATCCGCAGTAATATAGATGGTGTCCAAACGACAATCTATGATGCTGCTTCAGGTACTCCTGCT
>ERZ761602.560-NODE-560-length-78512-cov-16.746740_pt1 | contig 78512 bp, 67 predicted proteins | sample MGYA00512165_ERZ761602 | MGnify/ENA primary metagenome ERZ761602 (study PRJEB28899, sample SAMN02445085) | bioreactor sludge metagenome | biome: EBPR sludge; isolation source: Thorneside wastewater treatment plant | place: Australia: Brisbane, Thorneside...
CTCTCCCTCTCCCTCTCCCTCTCCCTCTCCCTCTCCGGCTCCCCCTCACCGCAGGCCGGCGCCGAGCGGCCTGCCGAGCGACAGCGCGCCGGCGACGCGCACCATCACCGTCGAGTCGCCGAGCACCTCGTCCTCGCGCTGGCGCACGATCAGCTCGATCGCCCCCCACGAGAGCGCCTGGTAACGCACACCCCAGCCGACGACCCAGGCGAGGCGCGGCGGACCGTCCTTCACCTCCGGCGCCCACGCCACGTCGACCACCATCGACGTGCGTGGGTACGGCGGCGGCGTCCACGCCAGCCCCGCGACGGGCCGGAGCGCGCGCGCCGCCGTGTGCGCGATGCGCGCGTCGCCATGGGCGGCGTCGAACAGCTCGGCGCCGCCGTGCACGTCGAGCTCGCCGGCGGCGCCGCGCCAGCGCAGGCCGCCCACGAGGTAGAGCTGCGCCGCGGCGAGCTCGGCGTCGCGGCCGCCGGCCGCCACCGCGCGCGTCGCGATGGTGCGGCGGAAGCCGAGCGCCGCGCCGAGACGCCAGTCGCGCGCGGCGCTCGTCGCCAGCCCCATCTTGAACAGCGCGGTCGCCGCGAACAAGTTCGTGGCCTCCCGCTCCTCGCCGCAGCCCGGGCACGCGACCAGGCGATCGGTGAGCTCGACGTCGACCTCGGCGACGCCACCGACGCCGAACGCCACGCTCGCCGACGGCGCCAGGCGGTGGCTGGTCCCGAACGCGACGTGGAGCTGGCGCGCCGGCTGGAGCCACGCGGTCGGCGCGTGCACGATGCGGGGCGACGTCGGCGGACGCGGCGCCGCCCCCGGCTGCGCCGCCGCGGCGCGGCCGGCGAGCGCGACGACGATCATGACGAGGACGGGCAGCGCCCGGGGCATGGCAGGCGCTCAGCGCAGCCTGTCGATGGCGCGGCGGAGGCGATCGCTCCCCCACGAGAGCTGGCCGAAGATCTGGGCGTCGAGCAGGTTGGCCTCGTCGATGCCCTGGACACGCACGCCGGACTCGAACGCGAACAGCGACGTGATGCGGTAGCGCACGCCCCAGGTCAGCATCGCCGAGAGCCGGATGTCGGCCGGTGCGCGCGTCAGCTCCGGAACGTAGTTGAGCTCGACCATGATCGACGAGCGTTCGATCGGCTCGGCCTCGATCGCGAGCACCGGGCGGACCTGCTCGCCGAGCCCCTGATCGTGGAAGAAGAAGGCGTCGGCCATCGGCTCCCGGATCGACGCGTCCCACAGGACGGCGCCGCCGTGCACCGAGACGCGGCTGCCCAGGCTCTTGCTCGCCATCAGGTAGAGCGCGGCCGTGCGCAGCCTGGCCGTGCCGGACCGGTGCTCGAACGACTTGCGGAAGGCGAGCGCGAGCGCCGGCTGGTGGCGCACGAAGCGGTGCTCGGCGACGCCCATCTTGAACGACGCATGCGCGAAGGGCTCGACGGGGACCGGATCCTCGCCGGGCACCGGGCGCACGCGGACGAGATCGGTGAGCCCGACGCCGAACTCGGCGACGTCGCCGAGGCCGACGAACAGGTCGCCGTAGGCCCCTCCACCGGTGTGGACGCCGGAGCTCGACCACACGACCGCGGCGGGCAGCATGCGTCCGCTCGGCGCGGTGAAGACGAGCGGGAAGTGCATCTCGCTGCGCGGCGGCGTCGACGGGTCGGGCGTGATCGCGCGCTCGATGGCGTCGCCCGCGCGCGCCCCCCACGCCGGCAGCGGCGTCGGCTCCGAGACCGGAGCTGGGTTCGGCTCCGTGACCGGATCCGGATCCGGTCGCGGCGCCGGATCGGGTTCCGGATCCGGTTCCGGTTGCGGCGCCGGCGCCGGCGGCGGCGGCGGCAGCGGCACCGGCGGGATCGGCTGCCCCCACGCCTGCGCTGCGATGACCCAGGACGCCGCGATGGAAAACGTGATGACGGACGGATGACGCATGGTGCTCCTCGCTAGCTGCAGAACAGGCCCGCGCTGCGGCACGCGATCGCGCCCCACGGCACGAACAGCTCACCGCCGAGGCGGATATCCCAGTCGACGACCGAGCGCACGCCGGCCGGCGACGTCGCGTCGTCGATCTGGTAGCCGACGCTCGCGTCGAACGAGAACGCCGGGTGCAGGTACCAGCGCACCCCGAGCCGCCCGATCACGCCGGCGCCGATCATCGGCGCGCCCACGGGATCGCGATCGAACGACGGCGCCAGGCCAGCCTCGACGATGCCGATCGAGTGATCGCCGACGGCGATGGCCACACCGCCGGCGGGCAGGAGGAGCCGGCGCCGCGCCTCCCCGCTCGCGTCGCCGCCGAGCGCGAGCTCGGCCGAGCTCATGCGCACGCCGCCGTGCAAGGTCACCGCCGCCAGCCGGCCGGGCAGGCGCTGCCGACCGACCAGGTAGAGGTCGGTGACCCGCTCGTCGATCGTCGTCGCCCCGCGCACCTGGTGCCGCGGCACGCCGAGCCGGAAGGCGAGCGCGATCGCCGGCCACGCCGGCCGGTCGGGCAAGGGCGCCTCGAGCTGCACGCCGACCGCGGGCACCGGGGCCTGGACCTCGTCGAGGCTGATCGCCGAGGTGTGCCGGTACTCGAGCTGTGCGATGTCGCCGAACCCGATCGCGACCACGCCCGCCGAGGACAGCACGCCCGGGTTCTCGAGCAGGCTGCCGTCGTAGCTGACGGCGAGGATGTACGGCCCGACGGTGTCGGCGACCGGCGTCGCGAACAGCCGCGACGAGTGGTACGGCCCGCGCATGATCTCGCGCCACGACGCGTCGGACCGCCGCGGTCGCTCGGCGTCGACCACGCCGGTGCGCGTCGCCGCCTGCGGATCGTCGGCGCGCGCGCTCGCCACGCCGGTGGCGAGGACCGCTCCGACCACGAGTCGGCACGTCATGCTCCGTTGTGGCCTGCGCGCGCGTGAACTACCCATGCCTGCGGGGTGAGGTCCGCGTTAACCCGTACAATCGACCCGTGGGGCGCTCCGAACCGGCACGGCTCTCACGCAGCGCGCGCAACGCGCGCGTGCCGTGGATCCCCGCGGCCACGGCGGACGAGATCCGCGATCACGTCCAGCAACGGCTGCGGCTCATGGCGGGCCTCATCTTCTGGGTGTGCGTCGCGCTCTTCGGGTTCGTGCTCGCGCTGTACGAGCTCTACCCCGACACCCGCCCGCTCGGGGCCGACCTGGTCCACCGCTTCGCCTTCGTCGGCCTCGCCGCGCTCGGGGCGATCTGGGGCATCGCGATGCGCCGGCCGATCGCGATCCAGGTGCTCTATCGCCTCGACGCGGTCATCGTGCTCTGCATCGGCGGCGTCTTCGGCCTCTCCGCCTACGTCAACTCCGAGCAGCGCGCGGCGGTGTGGGCCGCCTTCATCTGGCACACGTTCACCGTCTTCTCGCGCGCGCTCATCGTCCCGTCGACCGGCCGGCGCACCCTGGTCACCGGGGCGGTGTCGTACGTCCCCTTCCTCGTCGCCGGCGTCGGCATGGCGGTCGAGCACCCGGAGCAGCTGGAGGTTCCGGAAGTGCCGTTCGTCATCGGCGTCGTCCTCTTCTCGGGCATGGCGACGCTCCTCGCGACCACCGGCTCGCGCGTCATCTACGGCCTGCGCGCCGACCTGCGGCAGGCGCGTCAGCTCGGCCAGTACACGCTCACCGGGCTCATCGCCAGGGGCCCGATGAGCGCGGTCTACCACGCGCGCCACGCGCTCCTGCGCCGCCCGACGGCGGTGAAGCTCCTGCCGCCGGAGAAGCACGGCGCCGACGACCTCGCCCGCTTCGAGCGCGAGGTCCAGCACATGAGCCAGCTCACCCACCCGAACACCGTCGCGATCTACGACTACGGCCGGAGCCCCGACGGCGTCTTCTACTACGCGATGGAGTACGTCGACGGCGTCGATCTCGAGGTGCTGGTCCACCTCGATGGCCCGCTGTCGGCGCCGCGCACCGTCCACGTGCTGCGGCAGATCTGCGGCGCCCTCGACGAGGCGCACGGCCGCGGCCTCACCCACCGCGACGTGAAGCCGGCCAACGTGATCCTCTGCCAGCGCGGCAACCAGCCCGACGTGGTCAAGGTCCTCGACTTCGGGCTCGTCATCGAGGTCGAGCGCGGCGGCGAGGGAGCGAGCGGCGCGCCCGCGGTGCTCGGCACGCCCGCGTACCTCGCGCCCGAGGTGATCACGAGCCCCGGCGACGTCGGGCCGAAGAGCGATCTCTACGGCGTCGGCGCCGTCGCCTACTTCCTCCTCACCGGCCAGCGCGTGTTCGACGGGACGTCGGTGGCGCAGCTCTGCCTCGCCCACGTGCACGAGACCCCGGTGCCACCCTCGCAGCGCACCGATCGCCCGATCTCGCCCGAGCTCGAGGCCGTCGTGCTCGCCTGCCTGGCCAAGGATCCCGCGGCGCGGCCCCAGAGCGCCCGCGCGCTGCGCGCCGCGCTCGAGCTCGTGCCCGAGGCCGCACGGTGGAGCGAGGACGAGGCGCTCGCGTGGTGGACGAGCTTCGCCGAGCGGCGCAAGCCGGAGGCGAGCGGCGGCGCCGCCGGCCCGCGCACGATCACGGTCGATCTGATGGCGCGCGCGACGACCTCGGGCGAGGTCGGCTGATCAGGAAGTCACAGACCAGGTGAGGTAGTAGCCGCGCCCCGGCACTGCCTCGACCAGCCCGTCGCCGCCGATGCTGGTCAGGCTCGCGCGCACGCGGCGCACGACCTGGCGCACGTTCTCCTCGTTGGCGTAGCGCGACTGGAACGGCAGCTCCCTCGCCAGCTGCCGCGTGGGCACGCACCCGCGCACCTTCGCCGGCCCCGCGCTGTCGGCGAGCGCGCGGTCGCCCAGCATGCGCAGGAGCTGGAACTCGAGCGGCGGCAGGCTCAGCTCGGCCCACGCCGTCTGCCCGTGCGGCCGGTAGAGCAAGGCGCCGCCCGCCTGCGTGTCGTCGCGCGCGCCGACGAGGCACAGCTCGACGTGCTCGCCGCGCATCGTGTAGCGGAAGACCGCGTCGCCGGCGGCGTGCCCGGTCGCGATGGAGCGGATGCCCGGATCGGGCAGCGACACGGCGTCGCCGATGAACACGAACGCGATGTCGCCGAAGCGCACGAGCGCGCGCCGCGGCAGGAGCGCGCGCCCGTTGACGCGCTGGCCATCGAGCTGCGTGCCGTTGCGGCTGCCGAGATCCCGCAGCTGCCAGCCGCCCTCGCCGCGCGTGAGCTCGGCGTGATCGCGCGAGACCGAGCCGTCGAGGACGACGAGGTCGCCGGTCGGTCCACGCCCGACCGTCGCGTTCACGCCGATCGGATGCGCGACGCCGAAGCCGTCGACCAGCCAGCCGGCGGCGTCGGTGCGCTCGCGCGTCGCCCGCACGTGATCGGGCAGGAAGCCGTCACGCGGTGTGATCGCTCCCGCGCACGCCGCGCAGAGGACACCGACGCTTGGCGAATCGCCGCAGCGCGGGCAACCGGGGACCATGGTCGCGATCACATCACCTCCCCCCTGGCGGCGCCACGGCTTCACGCGTTCTTCACGCCGAGCGTCGGAGATCTGTCAGGCCAGAGAATGGGTTACCCTCGCGACAATGGCCGCCACCGACCGGACCCAGGCACTCATCGACCTCCTCCTGGGCGCGGCCTACGCCGACCAGCACCTCGACGACCGCGAGGCCGAGCGGGTCCAGGAGCTGCTCGCCTACATGCTCGACGGCAAGATCCCGACCGAGCTCGAGATGCAGATCGACACCTTCGATCCCGAGGCCTTCGATCTCGCCCGATCGGCCGCGGCCTTCAAGGGCGACCCGGCGGCCGACCGCGAGCACCTGCTCTCGCTGGTCGCGGCCGTGCACGAGGCCGACGAGACGCTCGACCTCGCCGAGGACGACTACCTGCAGCAGCTGTGCGCCGCGCTCGGGCTGCCGGCGAGCGCGCTCGGCGGTCTCACCGTGAAGGTCGAGGTCGAGGAGATCAAGACCCGCTACAAGAAGGTCACGACGCCGCCTCCGCTGCCGCCCGGCGCGCTCAAGAAGTGAGACGAGGGATCAGCGGCCGACCAGCGCCTCGGCGCGGCGGCGCACGACCTCGATCGCCGTGGGGTCGCCGGCGACGACCGTGACCACGACCGCCGGGCCGACGGCCTCGACGCGGAAGCTCGCGCCCGCGACGGTGACCGGCTCGCTCGGCATGTAGTCCGGATCGTGGCCACCGAGCGCGGCGCGCGCGTGGTGGCAGGCGAGCTCGCGGCGCAACTCGCCGGCGTCGAGGTCACCGCCCGACAGCGTGATGCGCGCGCCGCGATCGACGCGCTCGACGGCGGCCCGGGCCGCCAGCCGACGCAGCGGCGGATCGCGCAGCCGATCGAACGCGAGGCCCTGGCAGGCGATGCGATCGGCATCGAGCAACGTGCCCGCGCGCGCGCGCGCCCGGTCGGCCGCCTCGCGCAGCTCCTTGGCCCGCGCCTCGTGCCGGCGCCGGTCGGCGGCCGCGACGTCGTCGCAGACCCGGGTGCCGTGCAGGCGCTCGCCGCCGGTCGTCGTCTGCTCGCTCTCCGGCGCGGTCTGGCACTGGTAGTCCGCGCCCCGCTGGGCCGCCGCCTCGGCGGCCTCGTCCTCGCGCGTGGCCTCCGCGTCGAGGCGCGCGGCCTCGGTGATGTACGCCTCGTAGCTCACGCCGGGCTGCGGCGCCGCCGGCGGTCGATCGCGCCGACAGCCGGAGAGGCTCGCGACGGCGGCGGCGAAGGCGACGGCGAGGAGGCGCATGACCAAGTCTACCCGTCACCGTACCAGGGACACGTGCCCGGCGGCGAAGTCGATCACGCACACCGTGCGGAACCGCGCATGAGGGCCCCGTCGTCGATGTCGGCGGCGTGATCCTCGGCGGCGCGCGCGAGCCCGGGCTCCCAGCGCGCTAGGCCACGACGCGTCGCGCCGTCGCGCGAGGCGCAACCCGCCGCCACGCACGCCACGACGAACAGTTGTACAAACGCTCGCATGGGTCGCAAGGAAGACGCGCTCGCGTATCACAGCCGTGGACGGCGCGGGAAGCTCGAGGTCGTCCCGACCAAGCCGCTCGTGAGCCAGATGGATCTGTCGCTCGCGTACACGCCCGGCGTCGCCGAGCCGTGCCTCGCGATCGCGGAGGATCCCGACGCGAGCTGGGAGTACACGGCCCGCGGCAACCTCGTCGCCGTGATCTCCAACGGCACGGCCGTCCTCGGGCTCGGCGACATCGGCGCCGCCGCCGGCAAGCCGGTGATGGAGGGCAAGGCGTGCCTGTTCAAGAAGTTCGCCGACATCGACGTCTTCGATCTCGAGATCGCCGAGAAGGACGTCGACAAGCTCGTCGACATCGTCGCCGCGCTCGAGCCCACGTTCGGCGGCATCAACCTCGAGGACATCGCCGCGCCCGCGTGCTTCGAGGTCGAGGAGAAGCTGCGCGCGCGCCTCTCGATCCCCGTGTTCCACGACGACCAGCACGGCACCGCGATCATCACCGGCGCCGGCCTGCTCAACGCCGCCACCCTCGCCGGCAAGGCGCTCGCCGACCTCCGCGTCGTCGTGTCGGGGGCGGGCGCCGGCGCCATCGCGTGCGTCGACTTCTTCGTCGCGCTCGGCGTGCGTCGCGAGCTCGTGATCCTCTGCGACTCGAAGGGCGTCGTGCACGAGGGCCGCGACGACCTCAACCGCCACAAGCGCCGCTTCGCGATCACCGACGACGGCCGGCGCACGCTCGCCGACGCGATGCAGGGCGCCGACATGTTCATGGGGCTCTCGGTCGCCGGCGTCGTGACGCCCGAGATGCTCCTCACCATGGCGCCGCGCCCGATCATCTTCGCGCTCGCCAACCCCGACCCCGAGGTCTCGTACCCCGACGCCGTCGCCGCCCGCCCCGACGCGCTGGTCGCGACCGGGCGCTCCGACTATCCCAACCAGGTCAACAACGTCCTCGGGTTCCCGTACATCTTCCGCGGCGCGCTCGACGTGCGCGCCAGGAGCGTCAGCGAGGCGATGAAGATCGCCGCCGCCCGCGCGCTCGCCGAGCTCGCCCACGAGTCGGTGCCCGAGTCGGTGGTCGCGGCCTACGGCGGCAAGCCCATCCGCTTCGGCCCCGATTACTTCATCCCCAAGCCGTTCGATCCGCGCGTCCTGTGGTGGGTCGCGCCCGCCGTCGCGGAGGCCGCGATGACCTCGGGCGTCGCGCGCACGCCGATCGATCCCGCCGAGTACCGCGACCGGCTGATGCGCAAGAGCTCGAACGCCGCCTACTCGATCATGCGCGGCATGTCGCGCACCGCGAAGGCCGACCCGCGCCGGATCGTCTTCCCCGAGGCCGGCAACCTGCGCGTCCTGCGCGCGGTGCAGCAGATCCTCGACGAGGGCATCGCGCGCCCGGTGCTGCTCGGCCGCACCGCGGAGATCGAGGCGCTGTGCAAGGAGTCCTCCCTCGACGTGCTCGAGCGCGCCGAGCTCGTCGATCCGGTGGCGCCCGGGTGGTCGACGCTCGCCGAGCGGTACGCCCAGCGGCTCGCCGAGCTGCGCTGCCGCAAAGGGGTCACGCTGCCGCAGGCGCGGAGCCTCGTCCGCCAGAGCAACTACTTCGGCGTGATGATGCTCGAGGCCGGCGACGTCGACGGCCTCGTCGGCGGCTTCAAGCGGACGTACCCCGACAGCGTGCGCCCCGCGCTCCAGGTGCTCGGCATGGCGCCCGGGGTCGAGGTCGCGGTCGGCATGTACATGATGGTGCTGCAGAACTCGGTGAAGTTCTTCGGCGACACCGTGTTCAACATCGACCCGACACCCGCGCAGCTCGCCGACATCGCCGTGCAGATGGCCGACGCCGTCGCGGGGTTCGGCGTGACGCCGCGCGTCGCCATGATCTCGTACTCGAACTTTGGTTCCGTCCGCCACGGCGACGTCGACCGCATCCAGCGCGCGCTCGCGATCGCCCGCGCGCGCCGGCCGGAGCTCGAGCTCGACGGCGAGATGCAGCCGGAGATCGCGCTCGACGAGGAGCGGCGCCGCGAAGCCTTTCCGTTCTCGACGCTCTCGCGCAACGCCAACGTGCTCGTGTTCGGCAACCTCGCCGCCGGGAACGCGGCGTATCAGACCCTCGAGTGCCTCGGCGGCGCTGCCGCGGTCGGACCCATCCTCCTCGGCGTGTCGAAGCCGGTCTCCCTCCTCCAGAACGAGTCCACCGTCGACGACATCGTGAACATGACCGCGTACACGGTGACCCGGGCCCAGAAGAAGCCGTAGCCACGCGCGGGTGATCCCGCGATTGCCGTGCGCTGCCACGCAACCTCGGCCCGCGAACGGACACCATGCAGAGGTGCGCCCCTCCACCCGTCGACTCCAGCCTCGCAACGAGGCCCTCCCCTGCCCCAGCTGCGCCGCGATCACGCCGCTCTCGAGCGGCGAGTGCGGCGGCTGCCACGAAGCCCTCTTCACCACCGCCTGCGGCTGCTGCGGCGAGACGCTGTTCGCCGGTCACGAGTTCTGCGTGACCTGCGGCCGTCCCGTCGAGCAGCGGGAGCCCGAGTGGGCCGAGGGCACGCCGCCCGGCCGCGTGCTCTTCGATCCCGACGCCAGCGACGGCCCCACGCGGCAGCGCAAGCCGACGCCGACCGCGGTCGTGGTCGCGCGCGAGGCGGTCGGCTACTGCCCGCGTTGCCGCGGCCGGCTCGAGCCGCGCGCGGTCGGCGCGGTCGATCTCGACGCGTGCCCCGAGTGCCACGGCGTGTTCGTCGAGGCCCCGGAGCTCTCGGCGCTCGTCCACGATCGTCCGACGGCGCTCGCGCTCGCGACCGATCTCGCGGCGCGCCCGGCACCCACGCCGGCGACGGCGCTGCGCGGCTCGTGTCCGGTGTGTGCCCGCGCGCTCTCCGTCCGTGTGGTCGGCCGGCTCGGGGCGCGCGCGCTCACGTGCAAGGCGCACGGCGCCTGGTTCGAGCACGCCGAGCTCCTGCGCACGGCGACGGCGGTCGGCGACGGGCGCATCGACGCGCCGGCGGCGAACCAGATCCTCGCGTTTCTCCTCGCGTGATCGCCGCTCACCCGCGGCCTCCCTTGCGCGGCGCGGCATCGTGACCATGTTGTCGCGATGGCCAGCTCGACCGAGTCGTCCGTCCCGGTGCGCACGGCTCCACCTCCGGCCGCGCGCGGCGACATCGCCGCCGCGCGCGCCGTGGTGAAGGCGCTCGACACCTGGCAGCTCGATCCGATCATCGGCTTCGTCGTGCCCTGGCTCGGCGATCTCGTCACCGCCGCCGTCGGCACGTTCATCGTCGTCACCGCCGCGCGCACCGGGATGCCGCCGATCGTCATCGCGCGGATGCTCATGAACCTCGGCATCGACGTCGGCATCGGCGCGATCCCGCTCGTCGGCGACCTCGGTGACTTCGCGTTCCGCGCCAACAAGAAGAACCTCGAGCTGCTCGAGGACCGCCACGCCCGCGGGGCCAAGGCGACGTGGAAGGACTGGGCGGCCGTCGCCGGCGCCGGCGTCTTCTGCCTCGCGCTCATCGCCGCCGTGATCTGGCTGTTCGTCGCCGCCTTCCGCGCGGTGTTCTGAGGCCGAGCGGCGCGCCGCGCGTCAGTGAAAGAGCCAGCGCAGCGCCGCGCGCGCCGGACCCGCGAGCGGGTGACCGGCCACGACCGCGTCGAGCTCGGCGAGGAGCATCGCGCGCGCGGTGCCCTGGACGCGGCGGCGCTGGTCGAGGCGAGGCGAGTCGAGCGCCGGGACCTGCACCCGCAGCACGATGTCGAGCGCCACGTCGGCGACGTCGGCGGCGCTGGCGCCCGACGCCACGAGCGGCAGCGCGGCCGCGAGCGCGTTCACCGCGCGCTTGGCGTCACGTGGCGTCTCGCACAGGTCGAGGAGCGGCGAGCCCTCCGGCTCGTCGGGATCACAGAGGTGGAGGACGTCGTCGACGTCGCGCCCGGTGCGCTTCGCGATCCGCGCGAGGCCGCCGGCGAGCACCCGCGCCAGCAGCACGCGATCCGCCGGCGGCAACCCGATCTCGACCGGCACCAGGCGCTCGAAGCTGCGGGGATCGAGGATCTCGTCGGGCAGGAGCGCGGCGGCCCGCCGGTCGTAGGCGAGCACGATGGCGACGTACGGGATCGCCGCGACGTGGCGGAGCGCGACCAGGAGCCCGGCCATCTCCCTGCCAGGCAGCCGGTCGACGTGATCGAGGAAGATCACGATGCGCTGGCCGATCTCCTGGGTCATCTCCGCGATCTCGGCGCGCACGTCGTCGGCGGAGCGCGCGATCGCGCCGCCGAGGTCCACCTTGACCCCGGCGATCCGCGCGAGCCCGGAGATGACGCCGCCGTAGCGCGCGAGCGAGTCGCGGACCGCGTCGGTCGTGTCGACCACGTCCTGCGCGGCGAAGAACTCGAGCAGCTGCCGGATGAGCGCGTCGATCACCTCGCGCGCGCCGGCGTGGCCGGTGCCGTCGACCGTGAGGAACGCCAGGTCGCCCCGATCGGCGAGGAGCGCCGTCGCGAGGTTGAGCACCGAGCTCTTGCCGGCGCCGGGCCCGCCGGCGAGCCCGACGACCCGCGGCGTCGCGGCGGGCTGGGCGCACGCCAGCTCGCACAGCCGCAGCGCGAGCGGGCCGCGGGCGAGGAGGTCCTCCTCGGCGCGCGACACCGGCACGTCGGGGAGGAGCTCGACCGCGGGGTCGATCGCCTGCGGCGCGGGCGCGTCGGCCATGGGCGAGAGTGGTAGCATGGCGCCGCTCACAACCGGGGGGGAACCATGTTCGAGGACGACGACGACTACGGCGGCCGCAGCTTGATGGGACCGATGTACCTGCTCAGCATGATGACGCCGGTGCTGGTGGTCATGCTGGCCACCAGCCTGCTCTTCCCGCTCCTCCTCTACGTCATCGCGCGCTGGCGCGATCACCGCGCGCCCGTCGCCGATCCCCAGCTCGGCCTCAAGTTCGCGCTGCACTTCTTCCGGGTGCAGAGCTACCAGCTCCTCCTGTTCGGCACCGCGATGCTCGTCTATTCGATGCTCTCGAAGGAGCTGAAGGGCGAGATGAGGGAGTTCATCTACCGCCCCGCCTTCGGCTTCCTCGTGCCGGCCGGCATCGTGTTCGGCGTCGCCACCGCGATGCTCGGCCGCACCAACAACTACGCGTATCCCGCCGTGGGCCGCCTCTTCAACGGCTACAACCTGATGCTCACCGGGTTCATCGGCTTCGCCGCGCTCATCTGGGGCTTCCAGGCGCTGTTCCAGAAGGGCTCGAGCGGCGAGCTGGGGCGGCTCGCCTGGACGGGCATCCTGGTCTACACCACGGCATGGGCCATCCAGGGCGCGATCTTCGGACGAACCGTGCTCGAAGCGTCACCGCCGACGAGCTACGAGCCGCCATCATCGGCGCCACCCGGCGAGCCGCCGGCGCCCATGCCCGGGCCGATGCAGAAGCCGCTCGCCTGACCGCGCCAGGAGGACGTATGCGCCGCGCCGTACCTTGGATCTTCCTCGCCGCCTGTGGCGGCGGCACCGACGCACCCACCGATCGCCCGATGACGTTCGGCGGCGATCGCCCCGTGCAGCTGCAGGTGCCGTCGGACTTCTCCGACGACCGCAGCTACCCGGTGGTCATGATCCTCCACGGCTACGGCGTCTCCGGCTTCATCCAGCAGACGTTCCTCGGGCTCGCCGACCTCGCCAACACGCACGACGTCCTCGTGCTCGCGCCCGACGGCACCATCGACGGGACCGGCCGGCCCTTCTGGAACGCGGGCACGCGCTGGTGCGGCGCCGCCACCTGCCCCGACGACGTCGGGTACCTCGGCGGCGTGCTCGACGAGGTCATCGCGACGTGGCCGGTCGACGAGGCGCGGGTCTCGCTCGTCGGTCACTCCAACGGTCACTTCATGTCGTACCGGATGATGTGCGACCGCGCCGACGTGGTCACGGCGATCGCCGGCCTCGCCGGGCTCGGCCCGGTCGATCCGTGCGCGCCGAGCCAGCCGGTGCACGCGCTGCACATGCACGGCACGGCCGACGCCGTCGTCCCGTACGGCGGCGGCGACTGGGGCGGCGTGACCGTGCCGAGCGCGGTCGAGAGCGTCGCGCAGACCGCGACGCGTAACGGCTGCACCGGCGCACCGACCGCGGGCGAGCCCAAGGACCTCGAGAGCCAGCTTCCCGGCGCGGAGACCGTGGTCGCGATCACCGGCGGTTGCCCGGCCGACGGCGCGGCCGATCTGTGGACGCTCGAGGGCGGAGGTCACGCCCCATCGTTCTCGCCCGCGTTCGTCCCCGAGCTCACGGCGTGGCTCGACGCGCACGCGCGCGTTCGATAGCCGAGGCCGGCGGGTTCACCCACAGCGCGCCGTGCCGGCTGGAGGTCGGCGCGTCGACGGCGCAGCGGTCGCCGGGACGGATCCACGCGTGCAGCCCGCGCACCTGGGCGAGCAAGGGCCGCTCCTCGACGCGGCAGATCGCGAGCGCCGCCGCCGTCGGCGCGCCGGCCGAGACGAGCGCGCCCGCGTCGCGCGCCGCGGCGAGCAGCGCCACCAGGCCGCCGACCCGCTCGCCGACCCACACGGCGCCCGGCGGGAAGAGCGGCTGATCCGCGGCGAGCGTCCACGCCACCGCGAGCAGGTCCTCGATCTCCTCGGCGCGCTCGAGCCCGGCCCCGGCGCCGGGGTCGCCGCCCGACCGCGCGGCGGCGACGCGATACGGCGCCCGGGCGTACTCGCGCGCGACGGCGTAGAGCCCGGTCACCGTCGGCGCCGCGGCGGCGAGCCGCTCGCGCAGGCGCGCGTCCAGCCACAGGAGCTCGAGCTCGGCGACGGCGCGCATCGCGGCGGCGTCGCCGGTCCGGCGGATGCGCTTGATCGCGCGGTCGAGCTCGCCGGGCAGCGCGTCGAGCCCGAGGCGGATGTCGATCGCCTTGCGCGCCTCGAGCGACGCGAGCGTCGGCACGATCGACGCGCGCGCGACGGCTGCGCCGGCGACGACGACGTCGCCCTCGAGGCGCGCGCTGCGCGGCGCGGGTTCGTGATCGGCGCGGCGCTCGAGGGCGAGCGTGACCGGCGCGCCGAGCGCAGTCGCCAGCGCGACCTCGGCCGCGGAGAAGGCGCGCGCCTGCGTCCGCTGCAGCACCAAAACGCCGATCGCGCGCCCGCTGCCCAGGAGCGGGACGCCGACGTAGGCGGGGAAGCGCTCCTCGCCGAGGTCGGGGAACGACTTGAAGCCGTGCTCGTGGGCCGCGACGGCGACCGAGACCGGCCGCAGGCACGCGGCGCAGAGGCCGGTGAGGCCCTCGCCGACCGCCAGGCGCACCGCGCCGATCGCCTTTGGCGCGAAGCCGTGGTTGCCGCGCATGACGAGGAGATCGTCGCCGTCGTCGGCCGCCTCCCGGACGTAGACGCTCACGACGTCGACGCCGGTCATCGTCGCGATCTCGACGCACATCGCCGACAGCCGCGGCGCGAGCGGCGCGTCCTCGCCGGCGATCTCGATGAGCCGCAGGATGCCGTCGACGCGCGCATCCCCGGCGTGGTGGATGTGGACGGCGTGATCGGCCATGCCTCAGTGTGGCCGGGCGATGTTTCCCGAAGGTTTCCGGTTCATGAAACCGGTTCGCGCGGGGCGTCGGCAGGCCGGTCGGCGAGCTCCACCGGGAACTGCTTCACGCGGGCATAGCGGCGCGCCAGCGCGACGGGCGAGCGCGGCAGGCGCACGCAGTAGCGGAGGAACCCGGGCAAGGTCGCGAAGGTGCACTCCGCCGCCGCGAACACCGGATCGGCGCGCAGGCTCTGCTCCTGACGCACCGGCGGCCGCGCGCCGCGGTCGGCCTTGAAGCGGCGCACGTAGTCGAGGAGCCGCGCGTGATAGTCGTGATCCTCGACGATCGCGCTGATCGTCGGGTGCCGCGGGTGGGCGCCGTCGATCATCTGCCGCACCTGCGCCTCGAGCTCGTCGAGGCCGTCGTCGAAGCACTCGAGCAGCTGGAGGTCGTAGATCGGGTTCAGGTGCACGACCTGCATCAGGTGCCCGATGATCGTGTCGCGCGCCGAGAGGAAGCCGGTGGGATCGATCATCGACACCGGATCGTCGAGCACGCGCAGGAGCGTGTGCAGGCGGAACGAGATGCCCTTGTGCTGGTAGTAGTCGCGCGCCGCCGGCTCGATGACGAAGCGCAGCATGTCGAGGCCGCCGAAGAGGAGCTGCGCGCGTGTGGGCGCGAGGTCGACGTAGCCGCGGGCGCGCAGGCGCTCGAGCCGGTCGGGGATCTCGCGCGCTGACGCATAGAGCGCGGCCGTCGCCGCCACGCGCCGGAGCTTGCCGGCGAGCTGACGCGGCCCGCCGATCGCGCGGAGGACCAGCCGCGCCGGCCGCTCGCGCAAGCGCAGCGGGACGTCGTCGCCGCCCGTCATCGTCGCCATCCCGCCGCGGCTCAGTACGTGCGCGGCTGCGTGCCGACCCAGTAGCCGGAGCTCATGCCCGGTGCGTGGAGCGGCGTGATCGTGCAGTCGGTGGTCACCCCGTTCACCACCGTGGGCGTCACGTCGGCGACGCGCCACAGATCGCCGCTCGAGCTGGCGCCCGATTGATCGAAGTCGGGGACGAGATCCGGGGCCTGCCCGTAGGTCGCGCGCAGGTAGCCGCCGCAGTAGATGTTCACCAGCGGGTTCACCGCGCCCGTGCCGCTGTAGTAGTTCAGCATCACGCGGTAGGTCTTCGCGTTCTGGGGCACGTCGATGTTGATGTTCTCGGGGACGCCGTTGGCCCGGATGCTGTCGATGTCGAGGCGTGGGTTGCGGCAGTAGCCGAGCAAGGTCCACGCCGCGCCCTGCGGTCCGCCCGAGCACGCCGACAGCGGGCTGTTGGCGTAGCCCCAGTTGATCGAGCCGGAGGCGGCGCAGTTGCCGAAGTAGCAGGTGTCGGGGCCCCACCACGTCGCCGTGCTGTCGGGGCGGTGGACGTGGGTGTCGATGTCCGTGGTGCCGCTGCGGTTGGAGCACATCTCGACGCGCAGCCCGGGACCGCGGATGTGGATGATGAACGTGCAGGTGTAGACCGTGCCGTCGCTCGCGGTGATCGTGACCGTCACCGTGTAGTCGCCGGACAGGGACGGCGTGAAGGTGAGCATCGACGTGTTCTGGCCGGCGAGCGTGAACGACTGCCGCACCGGGTTCGTGGTCGTGAGGAAGAGCTGATCGCAGGGACCACCCGTGACCGTCCATTGCCACGACGTGACCGTGCCCGAGTAGAACTGCGTGCCGTCGATGACGTAAGGCTGGAACGGGTCGCCGTCGGGCATGGACGTCGGGCACTGGAGGTTGACCACGCAACACGCGGGGTTGTCGTCGGCGCAGCCGTTGCAGTCGTTGTCGACCGAGTCGCAGGCCTCGGCGCCGGGGCGGATGCCGCCGTTGCACGGACCCCAGTAGTCGAACTCGCCGCCCTCGATGCAGGTCTGCATGCCGTCGACGCACGCGCCCTGGCCGCGGCGTCCGGGCGGACCGAGGAAGCACTGCTGCACGGCGCCGGCGGTGCAGGTGCAGCCCTCGTCGACCTCGCCGTTGCAGTTGTTGTCGAGCCCGTCGCCGCAGATGTCCGACGTGCCGAGCATGCAGCCGTCGTTCACCGGCGTCGTGCACATCCAGTCGTTGCACGTCGGGTTGCCGTCGAAGCCGGCGGCGTCGGGGTACGCGGTCGCGGCGTCGTCGACGGCGTCGGTGGGCGCGTCGATGTCCGGTGCATCGACCTCCTGCGACGCGTCGTCGGTGCCGTCGTCGTCGGCGACGTCGTCGCCCAGTCCCTGGGTGCTGGGGCCGCAGGCGGCGACCCAGAGCGCGAAGAGCGAGACCAAAGCGAAGCGCGACCTCATGGCCGCACTCTAACGCAGCGATCCCCCCGTTCGTCGATGTGCGTGAGTGTGCGTTATCCCACAGCCGGCGCGCGGAACCCGGTGACGAAGCGCTTCCACCGATCGGCGAGGTGGACCTCGACGTCGACGCCGGGGAACACGGCCGCGTCGACGCCGTTGAGGATCCGGTTGATCCACTCGTTCGACGCCGGCGCGCCGCCGAGCTGCTCCCACATCTCGGCGTAGGCCTTGCCCTGGATGCGCTTGCCGCGCTCGATGAGGTGCGGCGCCTCGATGCCGAGGACGTGCAGGTCGCGCTCCATGGCCTTGAGCGACGCCGTGCTCCAGAAGACGAGGCGCGCCTGGAACAGCATCGTGTCCGCGGCCTCGAGCGTGGTCTGCCGGCGCAGGAGCGTGGGCAGGAACTGGGTGCCGAGGCCGACGTGGCGGGCCTCGTCCTTCTCGTAGTAGTGGAGCAGGTCCGCGAGCACCGGCTCGACCTTGCTCTCGCGCACCTCGGCGAAGATCGTGAGCGCGATGGTCTCGAGCATGAGCTGCATGCCGAGGATCTTGTGGACGAGCGAGCGCGCGCCGAGCGTCAGATCGAGCACGCGCTGCGAGTAGGGATCGATGCGCGTGGGCGTGTACCCGAGCGCCCGCAGGTAGTCGTACATGACGTAGAAGTGGCGCGCCTCGTCGTGCGACTGCGCCGTCGCCGCCATCTTCGCCTCGAGCGGCACGATCTCGTCGGCGAGCTCGGCCGAGATCTTCCACGCCGCGAGCTCGCCCCACAGGATGATCTCGAAGACCCGGCCGAGCGCGGCCGCGTGCGCGGGCGCGACCGTGATGCCGCCGTGCTTCTCCAGGAGCTCGCCCAGGACGTCGCGGCCGTCCCACGCGAGATCCTGGCCGCGGTGATAGATGTGCCGCAGCTTGTCCATGCGCCGTGCCTCGTCGGCGTCGCGCTCGAGGGCGAACATCTCGAACGGGATCTTGCTGTGTCGGGCTTGCCACGTGGCGAGCTTCTCGATCATGAGCGGCCTCCAGCCGGAAGGAGCGCGGTGACGAGCAGGTCCTTGGCGTCGTCGAACGTGCGCCGCACCGCGGCGACGTCGTCCTCGAGGAAGAGGCGGAGGCCGATGCCGTCGAGCACGGCCTGGATGAGGACGCCGGCGCGCTCGGGCGCGAGCGTCAGCCGATCGGCGAGCGGACCGAGCGTGGTGCGCAGGCCCTCGACGTAGAGCGCGCGCAGCTCGCGGTCGAACGCGCGCAGGCGCTCGCGCACCGACGGGCTCGACACGCTCTGGCGCCAGAGCTCGATCGCGAAGGGGAACTGGGCGCGGGTGAGCACCATCGCGTCCCAGATCTGGTCGAGCGCGGCGAAGGCGGCGGCGCTCGAGGGCGGCGTCGCCGCGAGGCGGGCGCGGATCCCGCGCGCGACGCGGTGGCACCAGTCGGCCTGGAGCTCGAGGAGCAGGTGCTCCTTCGACTCGAAGTGGTAGTGGACGAGCGACTTGGCGACACCGGCCGCCCCTGCGATCTCCTGCAGCGAGGCCCCGTGGTAGCCGTCCCGGGTCCAGAGATCCTGGGCAGCACGGAGGATCTTCCGCACCGATTTATTCTCCAGATTCACGGACTTGAATGGGCTTGCTTGCATTTGGACTGGCCGGCCAGTCCGAATCATGGATCCGGCCCCTGGATTCGTCAAGCCCCGCATTGTGATCGACAATGCCGCGTGGCCGCCGGCCGGAGCACGATGTGGAAGATCGCGGTGCGCAGCCTCCCGGCCCGCATCGCGCTTCGCACGCACCGAGACGACGCCACCTTCCTGGCCGCCGGCGTCGCGCTCTACCTCCTGCTCGGTCTCCTGCCGACGCTGGCCGCCGCCGTCTCCATCTATGCGCTGGCCGCCGACCCGGCGCAGATCGAGCAACACCTCGCCGGACTCGATCGCGTCGTGCCCGACGCGGTCTTCGAGCTGACCGTCGATCAGCTGCAGCTCGCGGCACGGCGCTCGGACAACGAGCTCGGGCTCACCGCCGCCGGCGCCGTGTTCGTCGCCCTCTACTCGATGCGGGCGTCGGCCGACGCCGTCCTGACGGCGATCGAGCACGTGGAGAGCACGCGCCCGCGCTGGAACGGCTGGCGCCGCGTCGTGCTCACGATCGGGATCGCGATGGGCGCGCTGGTGGCCCTGGTGACGCTCCTCGCCGTGGTGGTGGCGGTGCCGGCGACGTCGGCGACGCTCGATCAGGCGAACCGGAGCTGGCTCTTCACGCTCCGCTGGCCGGTGCTCGTAGCGATCGGCGTGTGGAGCCTGTCGGCGTTCTACGCGCTCGGGGCGCCGCGGCGGCCGCTGCGCCTCGTCGTCCCCGGCGCGCTCCTGGCCACGGCGATCGGGCTGGTCGCGTCGTTCGGCGTCTCGTACTACGTCACCGAGCTCGCCGGGTATCGCTCCCTCTACGGCGCCTTCGGCGGCGCGATGATCGTCCTCATCTGGTTCTACGTGGTCTCGCTCGCCGTCGTCATCGGCGCGGTCACCAACGCCGAGCTCGCGGTCACGACCTGAACGCGGCGAGCAGGATCGGGCGGAGCGACTCGTCGACGAGCGGTAACGTCGCGGCCGCATCGCGGTCGACCCAGCGGCGCTCGCGCGTGCCCGCCGGCAGCGGCCCGAGCGTGACCTCACCCCGCGCGCGCACGGCGAACACGTGCACGTGCTTGTGCCAGCGATCGTCGGCCCAGGTGAAGTCGTAGGCGAGGTGGCCGAGCGGCGCGAGGACGTCGAGCGCGCCGGTGAGGCCGGTCTCCTCGGCCAGCTCGCGGCACGCCGCTTCCTCCACGAGCTCGTCCCACTCGACGCCGCCCTTGGGCAGCTCGAAGACGTCGGCGCGTGTGCGGATGACGAGCGCGCGCCGCGCCGCGCCGTCGCCGTCGACGAGGACGGCGCCGGCCGAGATCTCGCTCGGCACGCCGGGGAGGTCGAGGACGAGCCCGTCGGCGAGCAACCCGCGGCGGCGGGCCTCGGCGTGGAACCACACCGTGGGCTGGTTGCGGCGCCAGGCGCCCGGCGCGTCGACGCGGTCGGCGACCATGAAGAGCGCGAGCTGACGCAGGTCGACCTCACGGGCGAGGCGGCGCCACGCCGCGTCCCCGGGCGGCTGCCCCTTGCGGAACGAATTCCACCAGGGCAACGCCGTGTCGTGCCAGCGCACGAGCGCGCACAGGACCGGCTCGGTGACCCCGCACGCGTCGAGCACCTCGAGCGAGCGCTCGGGGCGCGCGGTGCCGGTCACCTTGCCGATGTCGTGGGCGCGACCGAGGTCCTCGAGCAGGTCGCGCTCGGGCGCGGCCATGCCGTTCGCGGCGGCGAGGGCCGCGGCGCGCGCCGCGACCGCCTCGGAGTGGGTGAGCGCGTCGGCCATGGTGTGGCGACGCGGGTTGAGACGGACACGCGCGAGGTCGCGGTAGCGGGCAGCGAAGGCGGGGTTGTCGAGCAGGCGAGTCATGATGTTCCCGTTGTACGCGCGACCGGCTGTGGCGAGAACGATCGAGTTTGGATGAACTATTGTCTCACGTTATAGATTGACGATGAACTATGAGCACCTGCGCGCCTTCGTCGTCTTCGCGGCGCACCGGAACTTCACCCATGCCGCGCGCGAGCTGCACCTCTCGCAGCCGGCGTTGCACGTGCAGATCCGGAAGCTGACCGAGGCGGTCGGGCGACCGCTCTACGCCCGCCACGGGCGAGGCCTGGCGCTCACACGCGACGGCGAGCGCCTGGCCGCGTTCGGCCGCGACACGCTCGCGCGCGGCGGTGCGCTCCTGGCGGAGCTGCGCGGCGACGGCGGCGACGTCCCCGTCGTGCTCGCCGCGGGCCGAGGCGCGTACCTCTACCTGCTCGCGCCGGCGCTGCGGCGCTTCCAGCGCGGCCCGGGCCGGCTGCAGCTCGTCGTGGCGAGCGGTGACGAGGCCGTCGTGATGGTCGCCGAGGCACGCGCAGACCTCGCGGTCGCCGCCGTCGAGCTGCGCGGCGCGGGCCGGCGAGCGAGCGACGTCGCCGCGCTCGTCGCGCAACCCGTGCGCGTCACGCGCCACGTCGTCGTGATGCCCCGTGATCACGCGCTCTCGCGCCGCCGCCGCGTGCGCGCGATGGATCTCGACGGCGCGCCGCTCGTGGTCCCGCCCGCGGCGACGCGACATCGCGCCGCGATCGAGGCGGCGTTCGCAGCCGGCGGCGCGAACCTCGCCGTCTCCGTCGAGGCGGCCGACTGGGACCTGATGATGCAGCTCGCCGCCCTGGGTGCCGGCCCGGCGATCGTGAACGAGCTGTGCCGCCCGCCCGCCGGCACGGTCGCCGTGCCGTTCGAGGGCCTCGCGCCGGTCACCTACCAGCTCGTCCGACGGCGCGACGCTGGCGGAATCATGGTGGATCGGCTGGCGGCGACGCTCCTGGCCTTGCGCACTGCGGCATCGGACTTACATGGAACGGTATGACCACCGACAGCCCGAAGCCGACCGCCTCTGCCTGGGACGACGTCAAGCGCATCGCCGACGAGGTGAAGCTCAAGCTGCACCTCGCGAGCATGGAGGCCAAGGAGCAGTGGAAGAAGCTCGAGCCGAAGATGCTCGAGCTCGAGCAGAAGGTGAAGACGAACGTGAAGGGCGGCGGCGAGAGAGCGGTCGGTGCGGTCGGCGAGCAGGTCGAGGCGTTCGCGACGGGCCTCCGTCAGTTCGCCGACGAGCTGAAGGAGTCGGTCACCAAGCTCAAGCCCGACGCGAAGGCTGATGCCAAGCCTGACGCGCCCGCCGAGGCCAAGCCCGAGACCGAGTCCAAGCCCGAGTAGTCACTCCGCGCAGGGCACGACGCCGATCGCGTCGATCTCGTTCCAGCCCTCGACCGCACGCGAGTCGATCGTGACGCGCATCGCGACGATCGGCTCGCTCGTGCACCCGATGTCGGCGCGCAGCACGCGCGTCGCGCTGCCGAGCTTCTCCGCGCGCGCCCGGTACACGACGCTGCGCGCGCCGCTCGCGCTCACGAGCTCGAGCTGGGTCACCGCGCCCGGATTGAACGTCTCGTAGACCTCGACCGCCGAGACGCGCGCCGTGCGCGGCGGCGAGCGCGAGATTCGGCCTCCTCCCCCCCAACGCATGGCCCCGCCTCAAGTTGTCAAAGTTGACACCGTCCCCAAATGAAACGCGTTTCATTTGGGGACGGTGTCAACTTTGACAACTTGAGGGGGCGCGCCCGTCCTCCCCCCGATCCGGGGGGAGGTCAGTCGTCGAGGGCGCGCTCGTCGCGCGCCTTCTTGCCGCGCTTCGAGACGCCCAGCGCCTCGAGCTTCTTGCGCAGCGTGTTGCGGTTGAGGCCCAGGATCTCGGCGGCCTTGACCTGGTTGCCGCCGGTCTTGGCCATCACCAGGTCGAAGAGCGGGCGCTCGACGCGCTCGAGGACCTTCTCGTAGAGGTCGCTCACCTCGTAGCCGTCCATCCGCGAGAGGAACCCGGCGAGCTTGGACTTCACCATCTCCTCGAAGGAGAGGTCGTCGAGCGGCACCCGCTCGGCGACGGTGGGCAGCACCTCGTCGACGTCGCCGGCCTCGACGCGGCTGCCCTGCGCGTTGACGACCAGCCGGCGCGCGATGTTCTTCAGCTCGGCGACGTTGCCCGGCCACGGATACTTCACCAGGCGCTCGTGGGCGCGCGTCGACACCGTCAGCTTGCCGCGGCCGACCTCGTCGGCGTAGTGGCGCACCCAGCGCTCGACGAGGGTGGGGATGTCGCCGCCGCGGTCGCGCAAGGGCGGCACGTCGATCCGGCGCTCGACCATCTGATCGTAGAGGTCGCGCGACAGGATCTTGGCGTGCACCGCGCGCTCGAGGTCGAGGTCCGCCGAGCCGACGACGCGGACGTCGTACACCTCGGTCGGCGTGTCGGGGCGGCGCTCGCGCTCGGGCGCGCTCATCGCCCGGCGGAGCTGGCGCTGGCCCGCGGCCGGGACGTCGCACACGTCCTTCACCAGCAGGGTACCGCCCTGGGCCGCGCGCAGCGCGCGCCGGCAGCGCTCGTCGCCGCTCGCGCCCGCGTCGCCCTGCTGCGCCGCGACGTCGGGCCCGTCAAACGTCGGACGCACCGCGACGAAGCGGCCCTCGCGCCGCCGGCTCTTCAGGTGCAGGACGCGCGCGACGAGCTCGCGCCCGGTCCCGTGCTCGCCGCAGATGAGCACCGGGGCGTCGGCCTCGGCATGGCGCGCGACGGCGTTCACCACCGCGCGCATCGCCGTGCTCTCGGCGACCAGGTAGTTCTCGGGGTCGGACTTGCGGAACATGCGCTTGGAATCTCTACGCCGCGGCCACCGCGTCCATCTCGGTGCGATCACCCTCGGGCGTGAGGCCGAGCCGCGCCCGGCGCTCGATCAGCTGCGTGAAGTAGTCGTCGGCCAGCCTGGTCGCGGCCTCCGGATCCGGCGCCGCCCACACGTCGAGGCGCAGCCGGTTGCAGCCGTAGAGGCCGCGCGCGTACCACGCACATGCCTTGCGCACCTCGTGCAGCACGCGCGGCCCGGTCTTGAGCTCGTGGATGAGGCCGACGTGGCGGCGGAACACCGCGAGGCGCTCCTCGAGCGTCGGCGGCCCCGGATCGGGCTTGCCCGCCGCCACCGCCGCGCAGCGCGCGAACAGCCACGGGTTGCCGAGCGCGCCGCGGCCGATCATCACGCCGTCGCAGCCGGTGACCTCGCGCATGCGCACGAAGCCGGCTACGTCGACGACGTCGCCGTTGCCGACCAGCGGGATGTGACGGGGCAGCGCCTCGCGCACGAGCCGGATGATCTCGAGGTCGCTCGAGCCCGCGAAGCCCTGGGTGCGCGTGCGGCCGTGCACGGTGATCATCTGGGCCCCGGCCTCGACCAGCGCGCACGCGAACTCGGGTGCGTTGCGGTGAGCCTGGTCCCAGCCGGCGCGGTGCTTGACCGTGACCGGCACATCGGCCGGCACGGCGCCGACGACGGCGCGCACGAGGCGCTGCGCCATCTCCGGCTCGCGCATGAGCGCCGAGCCACACTCGCCGGCGACGACGCGCTTGGCCGGGCAGCCCATGTTGATGTCGACGAGCGAGGCGCCGATCTGCACCGCGATCTCCGCCGCCCGCGCCATCGGCGCTTCCTCGCGCCCGAAGATCTGCACGCCGAAGCGGCGGCCGCCCAGGCTCGCCGTCAGCTTGCCCAGGGTCTTGGGGTCGCCGACCGACAGCGCGTGCGCCGAGAGGAACTCGGTGATCGTGAGGCCGACCCCGTGCTCCTCCGCCACCGTCCGGAACGGGAGATCCGTGACCGCGGCCATCGGCGCGAGGAGCACCGGCGGATCGACGACGACTGGACCGACGCGCATGGGGCTGCCGAACATAAAGGATCGTGCGCCGGGTGCAAGTCGTAGAACGTGTGAGGACGAGTACGACTAACCGACGTCGCCCGGCTCGTTGACATTCGTGAACGTGCGTAGCTCCGGATCGAGCGCGCGCAACGTGTCCTCATCGAGCCACGAGACGCGCAGCTCGTCGAGGATCCCCTGGGTACGGCGACGGCCATCGGTGAGGTAGCGCGCGACGACCGGCGCGGCGCCGCGCCCGTAGAGCGCGCACAGCGGCTCCGGATAGCCGCCCACGCGCGGCACCACCGCGTCGACGTCGGCCTCGGCGCGGGCGAGGAGCGCGTCCAGCACGGCGGGCGCCAGGTGGGGCATGTCGCCGGCGACCGCGAGCAGCCACGGCCGGGCGCTCGCGGCGAGCCCGGCGGCGAGCCCGGCGAGCGGGCCGGCGTCGGGGACGGCGTCGACCACGGCGCGCAGCCCCTGCTCGGCGAGCGCGCCCGGCCCGGCCACGGCGATCACGATCTCGGCGCAGCGCGACGCGAGGACGGCGCGCTGGCGCGCCAGGATCGTCTCGCCGTCGACGACGAGGAGCGGCTTGAGCGCGCCGCCGAGCCGGCGCGCGCGCCCACCGGCGAGGATGCACGCGGTGACGTCGTCGCGCGGGATCACGGGACCGGGGCTCAGCGCTTGACCAGGGTCTCGACCGATTCCTGCACCGGCGTCGTCACCTCGAGCCCGTCCTTGCCGAGGTAGGCGCTCACCTCGGCGCGCACGCCGAGCTCGCCCGCCGCGTAGACGCCCGGCCCGACGGTGAAGCCGGTCCCGACCACGAGCGCGCGCTGGTCCTTCACCTCGGTGTCGTCGAGGTCGGTGCCCGAGCCGTACAGATCACCGTCGAGCGAGTGCCCGGTGCGGTGCAGGAGCCGGTCGAACATGCCCGCACGCGTCACCACGTCGCGCGCCGCCTTGTCGACCTCCCAGCCCTTCACCGCACGGCGCCGCTTCACGCGATCGCGCACGAAGGCGAGCGCCTCGTCGCGCGCCCTGGCCGCCGTCTCGAACGCGACCAGGACCGACGGGCTCACCGTCCCGTCGGCGACCGCGACCCACGAGTGGGCCGCGTAGATGCCGCCCTCGACCTTGCCGGCGAGTGACAGGAGCACGACGTCGCCCCGCTCGAGAGTCGCCGAGCGCGCCGGCCCCGGCACGTAGTCGGGGTCGGCGGAGTTCTTGCCGAACGCGACCACCGGCGCCGGCCCGACGAGCCCGCGCATCTGCATGCCCTTCTCGACGCGCTGCTGCACCTCGCGCTCGGTCACGCGCGAACCGGCCGCGAGCTTGTCGCCGATGAACGCGAGCGCGTCCTTGCGCAGCTCGACCAGGTGATGGACCGCGATGTAGTGCAGCTTGCGGCCCTCCGGCCCCCACGTCGCCTTGGCGAACTGGACGAGGCCGTCGCTCGACTTCACCGTCACGCCGGCGGCGCGCACGAGCTCGACGGTGCCGGCGTCGACCCGCGAGAGCGACGGCAGCGCACCCTTGGGCGAGTACTCCATCGCCAGCGACTTCTTGCCCTTGAGCATCGCGCGCAGGATCTTGTCGAGGTCGCGATAGCCCGTGTACGTGATCTTCATGCCGGGCACGTTGGCGAAGCTCTGCACCTCCGACGCGTGGCACAGGACGGTCGGCTCGCCGCTCCGCGGCACCAGGTAGAACCACCGCCGCGACGCGTTGCCCTGCACGGCGACGAGGCTGCGCGCGACCGGGTTCTGGCCCGCGTGATCGACGATGAGCCAGCCGTCGAGGTTCTGCACCGCGAGCAGGCCCTGGACGGCGGCCAGATCGAACCGCCCCTTCACCTCGTCCGCCCCCGTGCCCGTGCCCGTGCCCGTGCCCGTGCCCGTCGGCCCGGGAGCCTTGCCGCCACCACCGGGCAGCCGATCCAGCAGCGGATCACGCACCGGCGGCACCGGCGCCTTCGGCGCCTCCGGCGCGTACGGATCGAGCACGCCCGGCTCCCCCGGCCCCGCCGCCTTCTCCTCCGCCTTGCCCTTGTCCTTCCCCTTCGCCTTCTCCTTCCCCTTCGCCTTCTCCTTCCCCTTCGCCTTCTCCGTCTTCCCCGGCTCCGCATACGGATCCACCGGGCCCGCCCCCTTCTCCGGCTCCGCGTACGGATCCACCGGCTGCGCCCTCACCGCGCCGACCCCCGCGATCCCGGCGGACACCGCGAACCACCCAGCGACGAATCGAGCGACGTGCTTCCCGTGCTTCATGACCGGACCTCGGCGAGCTCGCTGACGATCATGTCATGAATAGCACCGTTGCTCGCCACGACATCGCCGGCGGTGGCCACGAAGGGCTCACCACGTGTATCGGTCACACGCCCCCCGGCCTCGACCACGACGAGCGCGCCGGCGGCGACGTCCCACGGCTGCAGCCACCGCTCCCAGTAGCCGTCGAGCGCGCCGCTCGCCACCAGGCACAGATCGAGTGACGCGGCGCCCAGCCGGCGGCACGCTCCGGCACGGCGCTGGAAGTGCTCCCACTCGGCGAAGTTGTTCCTCGGGTTCGTCGCGCGGTCGTACGGGAACCCGGTCACGAGCAACGCGCTGCCGAGCTCCGCCACCCCGCTGACCGCCAGCGCCGCCAGCTCGCCGCCGCGCTCGGCCCACGCGCCGCCGGCGCGCCGCGCCCAGAACGTCCACCCCAGCGCCGGCGCCGTCACGACGCCGACCTCCCCGCCAGCCGCACCCTCGAGCGCGATCGACACGGTCCACAGCGGCAGCCCGTGTGCGAAGTTGACGGTGCCGTCGATCGGATCGACCAGCCAGCGCCGCGCCGCGGTCGCGTCGCCGCCGCCCTCCTCGCCGACCATCGGGATGTCCGGCGTCAACGCGGCGAGGCGCGCGCGGACCAGCTCCTCGGCGCGCGTGTCCCACTCGGTCACGAGGTCGCGCGGGTTGCTCTTGCTGCGCACGTCGGCCGCGCGCACGCCGCGCAGGAGCGCCGCCGCCTCGCCCGCGACCTGGCGCGCGATGGCGAGAGCGTCGTCGAGCTCGCTGGCCATGCCGGCGCCGATCCTCAGAGGTCGAGGCGCATCGCGACGAACTTGGAGTCCGTCGACGAGCGGAACGACGCGGTGTCCGCGACGGCCGGCGACACCGTCGAGCGGTCGACCACGCGGAAGCCGAGCTTGGCGCCGAAGAAGTCGCTCGCGGTCTCGGTGAGCAGGTAGATCCGGCGGCAACCGCGGTAGCGCGCCCACTGCACGACCACGTCGGCGAGCAGCCAGCCGAACCCGGTGCCGCGCGACTCCGCGCGCACCGCGAGGCTGTGGAGGATCGCGTCCTCACCGACGACGTCGATCGCGACCACGCCGTCGACGCCGCGCTCGTTGCGCAGGTAGAAGTAGTGGCCGAAGTTCTCGTCGGTCGCCTGCGGGTCCGCGAGGTGAACCTCCTCGAGCAACCCGCGCACCCCGGCCATGTCGGCGCGACGCGCGGGCACGACGGCGTCGCCGATCTCGTCGAGCAGGCGATCGTGCAGGCCGTCGAAGCTCCCCGACGAGAGCACCACGACCACGTCACCCGGCGCGGCCGCACCGGCGACGTGCTTCACGATCGCGGCGGTCTCGGGGATGTGCGTCGCCTTGGTGCCGTGGCGGTGCAGGTCGAGGGCCAGGCGCTCGGGATCGAAGCGCTCCTCCTTGGGGATGCGCGTCGGATCGTAGAGCCTGCCGACGACGACCTCGTCGGCGTGCGCGAACGCCGCGACGAACTCCTCCTGGAACGTGCGGCGGCGCGACGTCGCGGAGCGCGGCTCGTACACGGCGATGACGCGGCGCTTGGGGAAGCGGCGGCGGACCGCCTTGAGCGTCTCCCTCACCGCGGTCGGATGGTGCGCGTAGTCGTCGAGCACCCAGACGCCGCCGGCGATGCCGCGCAGCTCGAGGCGACGACGCACCCCGGCGAAGCTGGCGACGGCGCGCCGCACGATCTCGACCTGGACGCCGCGATCGATGGCGACGGCGATCGTCGCGAGCACGTTACCGACGTTGTGACGCCCGACGAGCAACGTCTCGAAGCGCCCGAGCTGCTCCCCGCGGCCGACGACGTCGAACGCGACCCGCCCGCTCTTCAGGTACTCGAGGTTCTCGGCGCGCCAGGTGAGCTCCGCCGACGGCTCCTCGTCGTCGACGACGGCGTAGGTCTCGACCCGACAGGCCGCGGCGCCGGCGAGGGCCATGGCCTCCGCCGACTCCTGGCACACGACGAGGAGTCCGTCCGCCGGCAGGAGCGCGACGAAGCGCCGGAACGCCTCGCGCACCGCATCGAAGGACTCGAAGATGTCGACGTGATCGAGCTCGACCGACGTGAGCACGGCGGTGCGCGGACGGTAGTGGAGGAACTTGGAGCCCTTGTCGAAGAAGGCGGTGTCGTACTCGTCGCCCTCGACGACGAACTCCTCGCCCTTGCCGAGGTGCCAGCCCTGGCCGCTGGCGATCGGCACACCACCGACGAAGAGGCCGGGATCGCGGCCGGCCTCGAGCAGCACGTGGGCGAGCATCGAGGTCGTGGTCGTCTTGCCGTGCGTACCGGTGATGACGATCGCGTGGCGCTGGGCGAGGAGCTGCTCGCCCAGCACCGCGGGGAACGAGGTCAAGGGGATGCCCGCCTCCTGGGCGGCGACGACCTCGACCTGGTCCTTGCTGTTGACGTTCCCCACCACGACCGTGTCGGGCTTCCAGGCCAGGTTCTCCGCCGAGAAACCCTCGAACACGGGGATGCCGAGCACGGCCAGCTGCTCGCTCATCGGGGGGTAGACCGCGGTGTCCGAGCCCCGGACGTCGTGGCCCGCCGCGCGGAGGAGCCCCGCCACCGCACCCATGCCGGTGCCGCCGATCCCGATGAAGTGAACCTTCACAGCCGCGGGAACGTATACGGAGACCCCCGGGGCGTAAAGACACCGTTCGCGGACTTTTGCGACGGGGTCCCGCGACGCGGTAAGCTGGATAGCGGACCCAGGGACCCATGGGAGACACGTCCACCCCGGAACGACGACGGCACTTCCGCGGCAAGGCGCGCGCCGGCCGGCGGATTCGCGTGCGCTACCGCGCGCGCGGCAGCGACGCGTGGCTGCCGGCCGAGACGCGAAACATCGGGATCGGAGGCGCCTTCATCCTGGACGCGGTGCTGGCGACGAAGACCGAGATCGACGTCGAGATCGACGTCGCCGGCCGCGAGACGCCGCTGCGGCTCGGCGGTGAGGTGCGGTGGAGCGCCGACGGCAAGGGCAGCGACCCGATCGGCGTCGGCGTGCAGTTCCTCGACGTCGACATCGACGTGCTCCTGGAGCTGAACAGCTACCTGGCGACGCTCACGGGGACGGACCCGGTCGAGCCGTGATCGGGCTGCTCCCGGGCCTGGCGGCGGTGGTCATGTTGATCGCGAGCCCCGAGGCGGTGCTCTCGCGGTTGCAGGGACACACGGCGCGGGTGGTCGGCGGGGAGGTCGTGATCGACGACGTCGCCGGAGAGGGAAAGCCGCTGGTGGGCGTGGTGGAGCGGAGGGGCAAGGCGCTGTGGGTGGTGGGAGCCGAGGGCGCGTGGGAGTTGCGTGGGCCGCTCGCGCGCCCGCGCATCGCCGGACCGGGCTATCGGGTGTGGGTGCTCGGCGAGCGGCGTGGGGCGGTGCTGGTCGCGAGGAGAGTGGGGATCATGGCGCCTCCCGGATCGGGCACGGGCACGGGCACGGGCACGGGCACGGGCACGGGCACGGGTAGCGGCACGGGATCAGCGGGGGACGAGGACGCGGGAGAATGAGAGCGGGTCCGCGATCGACTGCTCCCGCATCCACTCGATCGCGTCCTCCCGCAGCGCGGCCCCGCCGCCGCCGGCGATGAGCTCGCCGCGCGCGTACCGCGTCGCGCGCTCGAACGCGCGCATGTCGGCGCCCCGGAAGCGCACCTCCGCGTCGGCGTAGCCGGCCACCGCCGCCTCGAGATCGCCCTCGGCGTGCGACGCGCCGGCCGCGAGCAGGACGCCGAAGGCCTGGCTCCACGCCACCGGCAGCTCGCGGAGCTGCTGCGCGCAGCGCCGCGCCGTCGCGATGCGCTCGCCCTTGTGCTTGCGCGTCGCGTGCGCGCACGCGAGCGACGCGCGTCCCAGCAGGAACCGCGACTCGATCGCGACGCTCTGCACGCGCAGGAGCTGCGACGCCTCGAGCTGCGGCCACGCACCCTCGACGCGCGCGAGCGCGCCGTCGCCGTCGTGCAGGTAGAGGTCGATCTGGCCGGCGGAGATGAGCTGGTAATAGTCGTGCAGGTGGAACTCGGCGAGGTCGCCGCGCTCGTTGCCGACGGCGAGCACGTGGGCGCGCGCGTCCTCGGGCTTGCCCATCGCCAGCCACGCCAGGTTCGAGCGCCACGCGCGGATGCCGTGCTGGGCGTAGACGTCGCCGCGGTCGGTCGCCTCGGCGAGGAGGATGGGCGTCCACCGCACGAGCTCGCCGATCTCGCCGAGGTAATAGAGCGACGCCAGATAGAACATCTCGCTGATGTCGATCTCCCAGCGCGCGTCGACGCCGTGGTCGCGCATGAGGCGCAGGCCGGCCTCGATGTGATCGTGCGCGAGCCGCCAGCGCCCGAGCAGGAAGTGGCCGAGGCCGCTGGACGCCTCCACCAGGCCGAGGTGGTAGGGGTCCCCGTGTTTTTCGGCGACCTCCCTCGCGCGCGCCATCAGCATCTCCACGCGGCCGGCGCTGCCGACCCCCGCGGAGGCCGCGTAGCCGATCTCGACCGCGAGCGCCGAGGCGACCCGTCGCGTCTCCCCCAGCACGAGCGCCCGGCGCATGTGCCAGGCCTGCACGAGCCGGCCGCTGATCGGATCCGCGAACGAGAGGCCACTCGAGATCGACCAGAGCACGTCCACCTTGCGCAGCTCCGCGCGTGACACCTCGTCCTCGGTGCGCGCGGTGAACGAGAGGCCGCGCAGACGCAGCAAGACCCGCTGGGTCAAGAGCTTGACGAACGCCCCGCGCCGCGTCAGCGGAAGCTTGTAACCGATCTGGGAGAGCAGCGCCGGCGCCTGCGCGAGCCCCTCCTTGAGCTGCCCCGAGCGCAGCACCTGCTCCAGGCGCAGGCGCTCGAGCTCGGCGCGCTCCTCCTCCGGCGCGCCGGCCATCGCGTCCTCGTACATCGCCGCCGCCTCGCGCAGGTGGCCGGCGTTGACGAGCGCCTGGGCGCGCGCGCGCAGGAGGTGACGGCGCTCGGCGTCGTCGAACGCACCGTACTCGAGCGCGATGCCGTAGAGGTCCGCGGCGCGGCGGAACGCGAGCGCCTGCTCCGCGACGGTCGCGGCCTCGATCGCATGCCGCGCCGCGAGCTCGGCGTCGCCGGCGCCGAGCAGGTGCTCGACCAGCGCCTCGTGCGCCGTCGGCCTGGTGTTGCCGTACGCGTCGACGAGGCCGCGGTGGACGGCGACGAGCTCGCCCGACGCGAGGTCGTCGACCGCGGCGGCGCGCACGCGATCGTGGAACGGCTCGAGGCGCTCCTCGCCCTGCCCCGCGCGGATGAGCCGCTCGGCGCGGAGCACGGCCAGCGCGCCCTGGGGATCGGCGAGGCCGGCCGCGCGCGCGGCGACCTCGATCGCCATCGGCCGCGCCGCCACCGCGCACGCGGTGAGGAGCTTCCGGGCCTCGCCCGGCAGCTTCTGGATGCGCGAGCGCAGGAGCTCGTCGAGCGTGGGCGCGCCACCCGCGGTGCCCGCCGAGCGCGCGAGCTCGGCGAGGAAGAGCGTGTTGCCGCCGGAGTCGCGCACCAGGCCGGCGGCCCAGGCGTCGACGTCGCCGTCGAAGCCGGAGAGCTTGCGCACCAGCTCGCGAGCCTCGTCGACGGCGAGCGGCGGCAGCTCCAGGGCGCGCACGTCGGGGATGAGCGACGTCGTGGTCGAGCGCTTGTGGATCTCGGCGACCACCGGGCTGGTCGCCTCCTCGCTGCGATAGACGAGGACCACGAGGATGTTCGGGCGATCGCCCCGCGAGATCAGGTCGCCGAGGAAGGAGGCGCTGTCGAGGTCGCCCCACTGCAGGTCGTCGACGCACATCACCACCGGGCGCCTGGCGGCGAGGCGGCCGAGCATCCAGCGCAGCGCGCTCCACGCGCGCCGTCGCAGCTCCTGCGGATCGGCGGGCTGGAAGCGGCGGACCTCGGGCTCGGCGATCTGCGGGACGCGGCGCAGCACCGGGAACAGGCGGGCGAGCGCGGCGACGTCGCGCGGCAGGACATCGGCGAGCGCCACCGGGTCGAGCTTGAGGAGCGCGCTGGTGAGGACATCGATCAGCGTGTCGAGCGTCTTGAACGGCACGGCCTCGCGCTCGTAGCAGCGCCCCGCGAGCACGAGCGCGCCGGTGCCGCCGGTGCTGGCGCCGAGGCCGGCGACGAATCGACTGACCAGCGCGGACTTGCCCATGCCGGAGCTGCCGGAGAGGAGGACGGCGACGCCCGCGCGGCGCGAGTCGACGAGCGCCTGGTTGAGCGCGGCGAGCTGCTCGTCGCGCCCGACGAACGGGGCGCCGCCGGTCACGCGCTCGACGGTGGCGGTGGCCAGCGATGGCTCGCGGCCGAGCGCCTCGAGCACGGCGCGGCCATCGGGGCGCGCGCGCGGATCGGGCGAGAGCAGCGCCATGCACAGCTCGTCGAGGTAGGGCGGCGTCTCGGGCGCGAGCACGATCGGCCGCGGCGGCGTCTCGTGCTGCTTGCGCCGCATGACCTCGTCGGGGCGGCCCTCGAAGGGCCGGCGACCGGTGAGCGCCTCGTAGAGGATGACGCCGACCGCGTACCAGTCGCTGGCCGCGGTGAGCGGCGTGTCGGCGGCCTGCTCCGGCGACATGTACGCCGGCGTCCCGACCGCGGCGCGCTCGTGCGTGTGGTCGACGCCCAGCGTCTCGACGTCGGCGACGAGCCCGAAGTCGAGCAGGACGACGCGCCCGGTCGGCTCGACCAGGACGTTCGACGGCTTGAGGTCGCGGTGCAGCTTCCCCGCGGCGTGCAGCGCGTACACGCCGTCGCAGAGGAGGCCGATACCACGCTCGATCCGCTCGAGCTCCGGCGACGCCGACAGGATCTCCGTGCGTGATCGCGGCACGGGCTCGTCGGTGATCGGGGACGTGTCCCCGGCCTCGCCGTCGAAGCGCGGCACGTCGCTGCCGCTGGACGGGCGCACCCAGTCGATGAAGCCGACGCCGCGGACGAGCTCCATCGTGAAGAACCACTCGTCGCCGGTGGTGTGGAGCTCGTAGAGGGCGCAGAGGTTGGGATGGGCGAGGTCGCACAGCGACCGGAACTCGCGCTTGAAGCGGTACAGGTCGCGCGCGCTCTGCGCCTTCAGCGTCTTGAGCGCGACCTCGCGCTGCTGCGCGCGATCGAGCGCGCGGTAGACGACGCCCATGCCGCCGGCGCCGAGCTTGCCGCGCACGACGAAGCGCTCGTCAGCACCAGCGAGCTGGGCTTCCGCGTCAGTCCCCACGACACCATGGTACCTCCCGCGCGGCGCTGGCCACGGCGGATCTCGGGCGGGTTTCGGGCGCCTCCGCCGTCACTCCCGGACGCCGGCGCATGTACGCTCGTCAGAAGAAGGCCGCGTTGCGCGCGATGTCGTCGACGTGCTCCGCCGGGACATCGCGCTCGGGATGGATGGCCTCCGCGGGGCATTCCGGCGCGCACGCGCCGCAGTCGATGCACCGGTCCGGATCGATGAACATCTGGATCCCGGGGAGTCGCTGCCCGCGTTCCTCCGCGGGAACGGCACGGATCTGGTCGACAGCGACGGGACCGACGATGCAGTCGCACGGACAGACGTCGACACACGCGCTGTCGAGACAGCCGACGCACTTCCTGGTGATGACGTAGGACATGCCCGTGTCCTCAGCACGCATCGTGCCCGAGACAACCATCCGATATTGTTTGGCAGGTGCGCTCGATCCAGCGAAATACCAGTGACCATCACTGATATTTCAGTATCCTGGGGTCGTGCACCGTGAGCGACTCGCCTTCCTGACCGAGCTGACGGCTGCGCTCGCCGACGTGCACACCGAGCGAGGGCTCGCGCGGGCGGTCGAGTCGACGCTCGCGAAGTGGTGCCCCGGCGTCCGGCTGTCGCTCGGCGCGCCCTCGAGCGACCCGCAACACACCGAGCTCTGGCCGGGGCTCGCCGTCGTGACGCCTCCGGGTCGCCAGCTGCCGGAGCTCCTCGCCGACGGCGACGTACGTGCGGCGCTCGCGAGCATCCTCCACGTCGCGCGGCGGCACCTCCTCGTCGTCCAGCGCGTGGCGAACCTCTCGCGGCGCGCCCATGTCGACCGCAAGGAGCTTCGACGCGACCTCGAACGTCTGGCCCCGGCATCACCGATCGCTCGCAGTCACGCCATGCGCGAGGTCCTCGCCCGCGTCACGCTCGTCGCGCGCCACCCGACGACGGTGCTCTTGACCGGCGAGTCCGGATCCGGAAAGGAGGTCATCGCGCACCAGCTCCACCGCCTCTCGCCGCGCGCCCACCGACCGCTCGTCCAGATCAACTGCGGCGCGCTCCCGGCGTCGTTGATCGAGTCCGAGCTCTTCGGTCACGAGCGCGGCGCGTTCACCGGCGCCGATCGGATGCACCGCGGCGTCTTCGAGCGCGCCGACGGCGGCACCCTCCTGCTCGACGAGATCGGCGACCTCCCGCTGCCCGCGCAGGTCAAGCTGCTGCGGGTCATCCAGGAACGCAAGGTCCGCCGCGTCGGCGGCACGGAGACCGTGGGCGTGGACGTACGGCTCGTCGCCGCGACCAACCGGGACCTCGCCGCGATGGTCCGGGAGGGCGGCTTCCGCGAGGATCTCCTCTATCGCCTCGACGTCTTCTCGATCCGGCTCCCGCCGCTGCGCGAGCGCCGAGACGACCTCGCCCCGCTCGTCAACGCGATCCTCGACGACCTCGCCGCGCGGCTCGGCATCGCGCCGCCGCGCGTGCCGCGCACGGTCATGGACCGCCTCGCGGCGCACGACTGGCCCGGAAACGTGCGCGAGCTCGCCAACGTGCTGGAGGCCGCCGCCATCGTGAGCGCGGACGGCGTCCTCACCTTGCCCGACCACTTCGCGACGGGCGGTGCGCGCAAGGCGCGCGCGTTCGACGCCTCGGTTCGCCAGGTGATCGAGGGCGCGCTGCGCGCGGCGCGCGGGAAGATCTACGGCGCGGGCGGCGCGGCCGAGCGGCTCGGGCTCAAGCCCGGCACGCTGCAGAGCAAGATGAAGAAGCTCGGCATCGAGCGGTCGCGCTTCGTCTGAATCGGTGGAGCTCGCTCAGCGACGCACGTCGGTCGACTCGAAGAGCTTGTCGGCCGAGGTCGGCACGAAGCCCTGGAACAGCTCGCCCGACGGCAGCGGATGGCGCTTCGCGAACTCGTAGTAGCAGGAGGGGACGCGGAACACGCCGTCGGTGAAGGCGACGTCGACGGCGTCGGCGCAGGTCGAGGATTGCTCCAGGCGCTGGGCCGGCGTGCCCTTGATCAGGCCGCCCGCGCGGTTGAGCTCGAAGCCGGCGCCGGCGACGAGCGCGTTCACGGCGTCCAGGCCGCCGAGCGTGCGCAGCCGCCCCACGTCGACGGTGAAGTGGTTGACGCGGAAGCCGAACGCCGACACCCAGGCGGCGTACTCGCTCTCGCGCAGCAGCTCGGCGTAGGTCGCGTGGGCGAGCGACCAGGGCCGCCCCGCGTACGGCAGATCGTCGCGGTCGCCGAAGCCCGCCGGCAGCTGCGCGACCAGCGCGTCGATCGTGGCCGCGGCCTCGGCCGACAGCTCGTCGACACACAGCTCGGAGATGAAGACCTTGGGCAACGCCGGGTCGGGGTGCTGGAAGTAGCGCGCGCGCAGGTGCTTGTCGTCGAAGCGGTAGTCGTCCCGCGGCTCCCAGCCGCGCGCGAGGAAGGGCCGCGCCATCGTCGCCAGCTCGATGCCGGGCCGCCCGTAGGTCCGGAGCGCGACGTGGTCGTTCACGATGGTCTCGCCGCGCGCGGCGAAGAGCGCGTGGATGCGGGCCGCCTGCGGCGTGATCGCGGTGTAGTCGCGCCAGAGCGCGTCGAGGTAGTCGGTCGCGGACGTCGCCATCGCGCGCACTCTACTCCACGACCATCTCCGCCGGCACGACGTCGGACTTCACGATCGGCAGCCGGTCCTTGTTGGAATCCCACGACGGGTGACGCCGGTAGAAGAAGTCGAGGCGCGCGCGCGGTGACTTCGCGCGCTCCGCGTCGGCGGCGAGCCAGGCGTCGAACTCGGCGCGGAGGCCGGGGGTCGTCGCCAGGAGCTCGCGCGCGACCTCCTCGGCGACGTAGCTCTCCATGTACTCCTTCTGCTCGAAGACCGCGTTGAAGAAGCCCCACGCCGCGAACGAATCGGGCGCGGTCGGCTCGAACAGGTGCAGCGCCAGCCGCGCGCCGCGCTGGCCGATCGGCACCCACAGCGCGCCCGCGCCGAGCGTCACGCGCTCGGGCGTCCACGCCCCCTCGATCGTCGCGCGCGTCCGCCCCTCGAACGGCGGCGCGTACGTCACCTTCGACGCGCGGAAGACCTGGCCGTCGTCGACCGTCACGGGCCGCGTGAGTCGCGAGAACGCGACGCGATGAGCCTCGAGCCGCGGGGCCACCAGCGCCGCGTGGGCCGCGGGAACGTAGTAGCCGCCGCGCGGCGCCTTCACCGTCACGGCCGGCGCCACGACGTCGCGCAGCGGCACCTTCCACACCTCGGGCGTCCGCTCGTCGTACACGATCCACGTGCCGCCCGAGATCTCGGACGGCCGCCGCTCGTACGCGTAGCCCCGGAAGTCGATCATCCGCCCTTCGGGCTGCCCCTGGGTCACGAGCACGACGTCGCTGCCGCCGAGCCGCGTCGCCGCCACCGCCGCGTCGTCGATCGCCTTCCGCCACGCCGGCGCGTCGCTCACCGCCCGCTCGAGCAGCGCGAGCAGGAGATCGCGCATCGCCTGCGCGCGCTCCCGGTAGACGCGCCACGAGTGGGTCTCGACGAGGACCCCGATGCGATCGCGCGCCGACGCGTACGCCTGCGAGAAACGCGCGGGCGGATCGCCGGCGGTGAAGCCGCTCGCCGGGTCGTCGTACACGTCGAACGACGGATAGAAGTCGAGCGGGAGATGCCCCATCGCCGTGAGCCGCGCCTGCAGCGCGTCCGACAGCGCCTTCGCCGTGCGCTCGAGGCCGTCGGGGCGCGCGCCGAGCGGCCCGACGAGGACCGCGACGTCGTGCTCGAACTTGGCGCCGTCGGTGGTGTGCAGATCGACGTAGACGACCGGGTCCCAGCGCGCGAAGAGCTCGAGCAGCGCCGCCATCTCGGGCGCGTCGACCTTCACGTAGTCGCGGTTGAGGTTGAGGTTCTGCGCGGTCGTGCGGAAGCCCATCTCCGCCGGACCGCGCTGGTTCACGCGGTGCGCAGGGCCGAAGCGCTCGTGACCGTCGGGGTTCACGATCGGCACGAACACGACGGTGACCGCGGTGAGCGGCTCGCCCGCGACCGTGCCGTCGAGGATGTCGCGCAGGAGCGCGAACCCGGCGTCCTTGCCCTCGATCTCGCCGGCGTGGATGCCGGCCTGCACCAGGATCACCGGGCGCCGCCGCCGCGCCGCCTCCTCGGGCGAGAGCACGCCGTCCTGCGAGACCACGAGGTAGACCAGGTCGCGCCCCTCGGGCGTGACGCCATAGCGATCGCAGCGCGCCGACGCCGGATAGACGCGCGCGAGGTCGCGACACAGGCGCACCGCCTCGTCGTGGCGTCCGGTCGTGAGCCAGCCCGACTTCTCGGCGGTGGTGGTCAGATCGATCTCGCTGCGGCGAGGCGCCGCCGGCGGACCGCAGGCGACGAACGACAGGACGACGACGACGACGAGCGAGACGAGCGCGGCGCGAAACATGCGCCGCCGAGCCTAAACAATTCTGGACGCGTCTGCGGACTCGCCCGGCTCGTCCAGCTATCTGCGGATCACGAACGCGCGCGGCAGCTTCCGGCTGCGGCGCGCCCGCATCAGCCACTGTCCCAGGTGGCGTCGCACCCGCAGCACCGCCACGCCCAGCGCGGTCAAGACGAGCGCGCTGCCGGACGTGAGGAGCGGGACCACGCCCACCTTCGACCCCGGATCGGGAGCGCGAAGGGCCGCCACGCCCATGACGAGCAAGGCGGCCCCGACGATCCCCGCCGTGATCGCGCGCAATGCCGTTCGTGGCACCTGACGCAGCTCCGCCATCATCTCCATGATGGCGAAGGCCGGCCCAGGCGGCAAGTACGCGCGGGCGCGAACGCCTACTGCGTGACGATCTCGAGCGACCAGCCGTTGAGCGTGCCGGTGTCGTAGCTCGCGTTGTCGCTGACGGTGAGCGTCCACGCGCCCTGGAGCGCGGTGCCGGCGAGCGCGGCGGCGTCGACGGTCAGCTTGAGGTCGTCCTCGTAGCCGCCGGTCTGATCGTGCAGCGTGACCGTGCGACCGCCGTGCGCGAGCACGACCTTGAGGTCGCCGCGGTACGTGTGGGTGATGTCGAGGGTGACCTTGACGGTGCCGACCGTGCCCGCGTCGGGCACGTCGATCGTGCTGGTGATGCCCGCCGGCGCGTTGTCCGGGATCGCGGCCGACGTCGTCGACGTGTACGTGCGCTCGGTCGGCGACTGCTGGCAGGAGGCGTGCGACGCGCACTGCGAGTCGTCGCAGTCGACCTGGTTGTCACCGTCGTCGTCGATGCCGTTGTCGCAGGTCTCGGCCGGCGCCTCGTAGCGCGGAACGTCGGACACGTACGCGGTGCCGTACTCGCTGACGTACTGGTACGAGAGGTACCCGTAGCCGTCACCGTGCGGGTTGCCGGCGCCGAAGCTGCCCGTGCCCCACGAGTTCTTGAAGATCCAGAAGCCCTTCTCCTTGAGGACGTTCCCGTCGGCGTCCTTGAGCGGCTCGCCCTTGTCGTCGACGCGGACCACTTCCTTCTCGTCGTCCCAGCCCACGATCTGGATCGCGTGACCGGCGCGCATCTCGAGCGACTTCTCCTTGTCCTGGGCGTTCGGGTAGAGAACGATGCCCTCGCGCCAGTAGTCGCGGTTGACGGGGAGCGGCGACTTGCGGTGATTCCACGACTGGTAGAAGAACGTCATGCCGACGTTCACGCCGTGGCGCTTGGTGGTGAGGTGGGCCTTGATCGAGTTGGTGTTGAGCCAGCGGCCGCGCGGCAGCTTGAACTTGGTCGCGTCGACCGCCATCTGCGGCGGCGCGCCGTTGGTGTAGCACTTGGTCGGCAGGTTCTCGGTGCCGCCGCACTCGGGGTCGTTCGACGCCGACCACTTGAAGCTCTCGTAGGGCCACTTGGCCTCCTCGACGATGCCGTACTGGCTCGCGGCGCGGAGGTTGGCGTCGGCGTTCGAGCCCTCGGTGTAGCGGTACTCGCGCACCTGCTCCTTCGTCGACCACTGCATGTACTGCTCGGAGAAGTCCGGGTTGGGCATCCCGGCCTTGATGTAGAGGTTCTCCATGAGCGCGACGGTCGCGAAGATCGAGCACACGCCGCGGCTGCCCTGGCTCTTCACCGGGGACTGATCGCGCACGAGCTCCGAGAACTGCTTGGGGTAGACCGCGTCGGCCTTGTTCTCGTCGGGGAGCGTGCGGTTCTCCGGGGCGCCGTCGAAGATCGAGTCGAGGTCGGAGACCGGGTACTCGTCGTCGAACGGCGACGGGCCGTCATCGGGATCGGCACCCGCGCACGCGAGGAGCGGGAGCGAGAGGCAGGCAGCGAGGAGGGAGAGGCGCATGGCCGGCTCGATTAGCGCGATCCGTGCCATCGACGTGGCCGCGCAAGCGCACGAAAAGAAAGCGCTGCCCGCACCTCGGTGGCGGCGGTGCAGGTGCGTCGGCCGGCGGGTCGCCTTGCCAGGGAGGACTCCCCCGCCCCGTGAGGTGTCCTGGTTGCAGGCTACTCGAGTGGCCAGCGCCGCGGGCGCGGTACGCTGCGCGCGATGTGCGGCAGGTACTCGTCGACCCGGCAGGACCAGCTCGTCGCCGAGATGGAGCTGGCGATCGCCGACGAGCCGAGCGCGAACGCGGGCGTGCTCGCCGTGGCGCCCGGGTTCCCGGCCGGGCTCACGTCGTGGTGGGCGCCGCGCTGGAACATCGCGCCGACCCAGCCGGCGCCGGTCGTCGTCATGCGCGAGGCGGTCGCCACGTTGTGCCTCATGCGCTGGGGCCTGGTGCCGCACTGGGCCGATGACCTGTCGATCGGCGTGCGCCACATCAACGCGCGCGCCGAGACCGCGGCGGGCAAGCCCGCGTTCCGCGACGCGCTGCGCCGGCGCCGCTGCCTGGTGGCGGCGGACGGCTTCTACGAGTGGCAGAAGGACGGCAAGCGCCGCATCCCGTTCGCGTTCGCGCCGGCCGACGGCGCGCCGGTGACGTTCGCCGGGATCTGGGATCGCTGGAAGGTGCGCGACCGCGCCGACGGCGTGACCGCGCCGTGGGTCGAGTCGTTCTCGATCCTGACGACGGCGGCCGACGCGCTGGTGTCGCCGCTCCACGATCGCATGCCGGTCGTCGTCTCGCCGGCCGACCGCGCGCGCTGGATCGCCGGCGAGGAGATGTCGTCGGACGCGCTCGCCGACCTGCTCGCGCCCCATCCGCTCGTTGGCTGGCAGCGGCGCGAGGTCGAGCCGTGGGTGAACGCGGCGACGCGCGAGCGCGGGGCCGCGATCGAATGATACGTTCGGTTCTCCGCCGTGGCCGAGAACCTCTACGAGCTGCTGATCGCGGGCCACACGGTGTGGCTGGTCCTCGCCTGGGCCCTGGTCACGCCGCTGTCGCGGTTCGGGACGCTCGCCGCGCGCCGGCGCCTGCGGGCGCCGACCGCGATGATGGTCCTGCACGTCGGCATGATCCTGCTCGTCGCCGGCATCGACAGCGCCGGGTACGACCCGCGGACGGCGGCCATCGCCGCGTTCGCGTTCTCGCTGCTCGCGTTCATCGGCCTCGCCCAGATCCTCGTCTTCTGGATCGCGCTGCCGCGGGTCGGCGTGCGGGTGCCGCGCATCGTCGTCGACGTCGCCACCGCGGTGGTCTCGGTCATCGCCCTCATCGCCGTCGGCAAGCGCGCCGGCTTCTCGGTGACCGGCCTCATCACGACCAGCGCCGTGCTCACCGCGGTGATCGGCTTCGCCATGCAGGACACGCTCGGCAACCTGATCGGTGGCCTGGCCCTGCAGATGGACAGCTCGATCCGCGTCGGTGACTGGATCTCGCTCGGCCGCGATCAACCCGCCGGTCAGGTGTCGGAGATCCGCTGGCGCTACACCGCGATCGAGACCCGCAACTGGGAGACGGTCATCGTCCCCAACTCGATGCTCATGAAGAGCCAGGTGATCGTCCTCGGGCGGCGGCAGGGGCAGCCGGAGAAGCTGCGGCGCTCGGTCGAGTTCCACGTCGACTTCCGCACGCCGCCGACCGAGGTCCTCGAGGTCGTGCGCCGCGTGCTCGCCGCCGATCCGGTGCCGGGCATGGCCAGCGAGCCGGCGCCCCACGTGCTCTTCCTCGCCGTGCGCGACAGCTACGCCGCCTACTGCGTGCGCTACTGGCTGAACGATCTCTCGATCGACGAGCCCACCGACAGCGAGGTGCGCGTGCGCGTGTACTTCGCGCTGCAGCGGGCCGGGCTGGCCATGTCGATCCCGGCGCAGACCCTGTTCGTCACCGCCGACACCGACGAGCGGCGCGACCGCAAGCAGCGCGAGGAGCACGCGCGCCGGCTGGCGGCGGTCGGCAAGGTCGACCTGCTCGAGCCGCTGTCGGCGGCGGAGCGCGAGCGCCTGGCCGACCAGCTCCAGCACACGCCGTTCGCCGAGGGCGAGGCCGTGTGTCGCGAGGGCGCCGACGACCAGAGCCTGTACATGCTGGTCCGCGGCGAGGCCGCGGTGCAGATCGGGCGTGGCCCCGCCACCCGGGAGGTGGCGCGCATCGGCCCCGGCGAGTTCTTCGGCGAGATGTCGCTCATGACCGGCGAGCCGCGCTCGGCGTCGGTGGTCGCGATGACCGATCTCGACTGCTACCGGCTCGATCCCGAGGTCTTCCGCGAGCTGGTGCGGGCGCGGCCCGGGCTGACCGATCGCGTCGCCGAGATCCTCGCCGAGCGGCGCGAAGCGCTCGAGTCGGCGCGCGACCACGCCGACGAGCAGCGCAAGAAGCGGCTCGAGACGGCGAAGCAGGACCTGCTCGGTCGCATCCGCGGCTTCTTCTCGCTGCCGGACTGACGCCCCGGACGACGCGACGCGCGGAGGGGCGATCAGCGCTTCATGCGCGCGCCGAACCGAGGCTCGCGCCGGTGAGCGCCGCGCTGGCGGCGAGGAGTCCGAGCGTCATGGATGACCTGCCTCGTGTGCTCAGTCGTCGTCGGGGGCGCGGAGGCCGTGGGCCTCGAGCCAGCGGTAGATCTGACGGCGATCGCGGCCGAAGTGCCTGGCGACCGCGCGCACCGAGCCGCCGAGCCGCTCCCACGCCGCGATGAACTCCTCCCGCGACGGCACGGGCGGGCGCGCGACGCCGGGCGCGGTCGACGCGGCGGCGGGCGCGACGACCGCCCCCTCCGGCGGCGGTCCCGAGGGCGACGCCAGCGCGCGCGCCGGCTCGGCGGCGTGGAGCCAGTCGGGGAGCTCGGGCGTGTCGATGGTGCCGAGCCCCTGCCCGGCGAGCTCGTGGACGAGGCGATCGAGGCCGCGCAGGTTGTCGAGCCACGGCGCGCCCAGGATCGCCGCCGCGGCGCCCGGGGTGAAGCGCGGCGGCGGGCTCGCCTCGTCGCGCTCGAGGTGCCACGCCCGCCACAGGCGATCGACCCAGTCGAGCAGGTCGCCGCGGCGCGCGGCGAGCGATGGCACGCGCAGCTCCCACTTCGCGAGGCGCGCGTGGAGATCGCGGCGGAACTCGCCGGCCTCCACCGACGCGGCGAGCTCGCGGTTGGTCGCCGCGACGAGGCGGACGTCGACCGACGCCGCCTTGCTGCCGCCGACCGGCTGCACGACGCCGTCCTGCACGACGCGCAGGAGCTTGGGCTGGAGCGCGAGCGGCAGCTCGCCGATCTCGTCGAGGAAGAGGGTGCCGCCGTCGGCCTGACGGAAGAGGCCCTCGGCGTCGCCGGTGGCGCCCGTGAACGCGCCGCGGACGTGGCCGAAGAGCTGGCTCTCGACGAGGTCCGGGGTGAGGGTCGCGCAGTTGACGGCGACCAGCGGCCCCTTGCGCCGCGACAGCCGGTGGAGCTCCCGGGCCACCCACTCCTTGCCGACGCCGGTGTCGCCGGTGACGAGCGCGGGCGACGGATCGGGCGCCGCGCGGGCGACGCGGGCGCGCAGCCGCGCCACGGCCGGCGACGCGCCCGGGAGCATGTCGCGGTCGACGCCGTCGCCGTCCTCGTCGACGACGAGCTCGTACACCACGAACACGTCGCCGAGCCGCAGGAGATCCCCGTCGGCGAGGGCGCGCGGCTGCTGGCCGATCACCGACGAGGCGAGCAGCGTGCCGTGGCGGCTGCCGGCGTCGCGCACCGCGTGGTGGCCGGCGACATCCCACCACACCTGGGCGTGACGGCGCGACACCGTCGCGTGGTGGAGCGGCGGGCTCCCGTCCTCGGGCTGGCGGCCCAGCGTCACCGGCTCGGCCGAGAACTGATGATCCCAGCGCAGGTCGCGCGGGAACACGGCACGCAGCCGCGCCGCGCGTGGCCGCAACACCGGGCGGTCCGCGCCCACGAGCGACGCGGTGTGGGACTCGGCCATGCAGCCACTATACGCGCGCCGCGATGGGCTAACATCGTCGCCGATGAGCGAACGCGCCGGTCGCCGCCGTACGCTACCGCCGCCCTCCACGCCGCCGTTCCCGCGGGCGGTCGCGACGTGGGTCGGTCGTGTCGCCGAGCTCGCGCGCGGCGCGCAGCTCATGGCGAGCGAGACGCTCCACCTGGTGTACGGCGTCGGCGGCGTGGGCAAGAGCGAGCTGGTCTACAAGCTCGTCGAGGAGGCGATGCGCCAGCCGCGGTGGGCGGACGCCGCGGCGGTCGTGCTGGTGGCGCGGCCCAACACGGGTGCGGCGCACCTCGCCGCCGCCCTCAAGTCGCAGCTCGGCGCGCGCCGCAAGCGCATCACGTTCTCGGCGACCGGCGGGTCGGCGATGGACGACCTCGCCGACATCGCGCAGGCGCTCGAGGCCAAGCCGCACATCGTGTTCCTCGACGACCTGCACCACCTCGATCCGCGCGAGGCCGCCGAGGTGCTCGGCTACCTCTCGCGCCACGTGCGCGAGAGCCGCGTGATCGCCGCGTCGCGCGTCGAGCTCACGCTGCCGGCGGACGCGCCGCCCCCCGTGGTGCACCGCCTCGGGCCGCTCGACGCCAGCGCGACGGCGGCGCTGGTCCGGCAGGTCGCGGCGCGGCTCGGCGTCGCGGCCCCCGACGCCGCGCAGGTCTTCCGGCGCTCGGGCGGCAGCCCGTTCTACGTCCTGCGCGAGCTGGCCGGAGACGCCGGCAAGGACGGCGGCCTCGACGACACGGTGCGCGCCCTGTCCGACGACGCCCGCCGTCTCCTGCTCGTGCTCGCGTCGACGCGCGGCCGGCTGTCGGCGGGGGACGCGCAGACGCTGGGTGGTCCGTCCGGCGTCGACGTCCTCCGCGCGCTCACGCGCCAGCTGCTCGTCGACACCAGCCGCGGCACCGCGATGGTGCACGACCTGGTGCGCGACGCGGTCTACCGGCTGGCGAGCCGCCGCGATCGCTCGGCCGCGCACCGCCAGCTCGCCGAGCTGCACCTGTCGCACGCCGGGGACGGCACGCGCCCGCCGACGCCGGCCGACGCGCCGTGGCTGGTCGAGGCGATCCATCACCTGGTCGCGGCCGGCGACGTCGACGAGGCGTGGGAGCGCTGCACCGAGCACTACCGGGTCATCGCGTCGGCGGGGCTCGACCACCTGCTGCTCGACGATCTGCGCGCGCTGGCGGACGCGGTCGACGACGCGCGCGACGCGATCGCGCTCATGCAGGTGCGCATCCTCGTGCGCCGCTCGCTCATCGCCCAGGCCGCCGACGTGCTCGGCCGGCTGTCGCCCGGGGCGCGCGGCACGCTGCGCGCGCTCCGTCTCACCGGTGAGGTCGCGCAGCGACGCGGGCGGCTGTCGGAGGCCGCGGCGATCTATCGCCAGGCCCGGGCGCTGGCCGAGTCGCCGGCGGAGCGCTTCGGCGTGGCGCTCGAGGAGGCGGACATCATCGCCCTGCGCGGGCATGGCGAGCAGGCCCGCGCGCTGCTCGACGCCGCGCTGCAGGATCACGCCGACGTCACGCCACGCGAGCGCGCGCGCTGGGGCTGGTCGCTGGCGCTCTCGTACCTCATCGAGGAGCGCTTCGCCGACTCGGTGCTCGCCATCGACAACGCGCTCGCCGCGATCCATGGCGCCGGGCTCGAGGATCTCGAGGTGATCCTGGTCATGCTCGCGGTGCTCGGCCGCGCCGAGTGCGACGAGCTCGGCACCGCGGAGCAGCTGCTCGAGAAGGTCGAGAAGGCGGCCGCGGGCGGAGCCCTGCGCGAGCACGTCGGCGCGCTCTATGCCGGCGTGGTGGGCCAGGCCGCCGGCGATCTGGCGACGGCGCAGCGCCAGCTCGAGCGCGCGTACGGATACCTCACCGATCACGGCGATCAGGTGATGGCGTCGATCGCCGGGTACTACCTCGCGCGCGTGTTCGTCGCCCTCGGCGACATCCCGGCGGCGATCGAGATGGCGGGGCGCATGAGCCGCATGGCGCAGGCCGCGGAGCTCGACACGCTCGCCGCGCACGGGCGCGCCACGCAGGCCGAGGCGCTGCTCATCGCCGGCCGCAGCCCGGAGGCGCGCGTGCAGGCAGAGGCGGCGCTCGCCGGCCCGTGGATCGGCGCGCAGGGCTGGCGCATCGCCAACGCGACGCTCGGACGCATCTCCGTGCTCGATGGGGATCTCGGGCAGGCCCGCCGTTTCCTCGACGCCGCCGAGCGCGGCCCGGGCGCGGGCGCGAGCGCGAGCGCGAGCGCGGGCGCGGGCGCGCAGGAGGCGGCGATCGGCCTGGCGGCGCAGGAGGCGGCGGCGCGCCGCGCGGCGGTCGATCTCGAGCGCGCCGGGCTGGAGCTGCACGGTGGCGACGTCCGCGTCGCGCTCTCCGCCGCGGGTCGCGCCCTCGAACACTACCGCCGCGTCGGCCGCCTCGGCATGTACGCGCGCGCGCTCGTCGCGCGCGCCGCCGCGCTGGTCGCCGCCGCCGACGACGCCGGCCTCGTCGAGGCCGACGCGCTCACCTCCGAGGCCGACGGCGTCGCGACCGCGACCGGGCACGTCCGCGTGCGCGCGCGGTGCGCGCTCCTGCGCGCGGCGATCCGGGTCCGCCGCGGCGACGCGAGCGGCGCGCGCGGCGAGCTGCTCAACGCGGTGCACGAGGGCGTCGCCGCGCTCGATCACGGCGAGGGCCGCAGCGTGCGCGCGGCGCTCGGCGAGGTGGCGATGACGCCCGGGCAGCGCGGCCTCCTCGCGGCGCTCGGGCTCGCGCCCGGCGCGCGCCACAAGGTGTCGGCGCGGGGCAGCGTGCAGATCGTCGACGACGCGTCGCTCGAGGCCGCGCGCGGCGGGCACTTCCTCGTGGTCGAGCCGGTGCGCGCGGTGATCACGTGCCACGCGGGCGGCGAGAGCCGCGTCGATCGCGGCCGACCGCTCGCGTGCGAGCTCCTGGCCGCGCTGGTCGACGCCGACGGCGCGGTGGTCTCGGCCGAGCAGCTCTTCGTCGGCGTGTGGGGCGGCCGGGAGTACCACCCGCTGCGCCATCGCAACACGGTCTACGTCGCGGTGAAGCGCCTGCGCCAGACCTTGAAGGCGCTCCTCCAGGACGAGCGCGAGGTCATCGAGACCGCGGCGGGCGGCTGGCGCGTCGCCGACGGCGTCGACATCGCCGTGGTGCGCCCGGTCGAAGACTGACCCGAGCCTGGGCGGCGGGCGCGACGCGACGGGGGTAAGCTCTGTCCATGGCGACGCAGGCGACGGGTTTCCGGCCCGAGCAGATCCGCAACCTCGTGCTGCTCGGCCACGCCGGCAGCGGCAAGACGACGCTGGCGGAGGCGATCCTCCACCGGTGCGGCGCGATCACCCGCATGGGCTCGGTCGAGGCGCACACGACGACCGCCGACTACGAGCCCGAGGCGCACGCCCACGGCGTGTCGACCGCGTCGACGCTCCTGTTCGCGACCAGCGACGGCTGCGAGCTCAACATGATCGACACGCCGGGCTCGCCCGAGCTCGTGGGCCACGCGCTGGTCGCGCTGCCGGCTGTCGAGCTGGCGCTGGTGGTCGTGAACGCGGCCGCCGGGATCGAGCTCGGCACCCGCCGGCTGTTCCACGCCGCGCGCGAGGCGGGGCTGGCCTGCCTCGTCGTGGTCAACAAGATCGATCTGGCGCCCGCCAACCTGCCCCAGCTGGTGCGCGATCTGCGCGAGAGCCTCGGCCGCGAGCTCCACTGCATCAACCTGCCGTGCAAGGGCGGCACCGACGTGATCGACTGCTTCGACGAGGCCGCGGGCGACGCCGACTTCGGCTCGGTCGCCGAGGAGCACAGGGCGATGCTCGAGTCGGCGATCGAGATCGACGACGCCGCGCTCGAGCGCTACCTCGCCGGCGAGGCGATCGACCTGGCGACCCTGCGCGCGGATCTGGTCGAGGCGATGAACCGCGGCCACGTGGTGCCGATCGTGTTCACGGCGGCGAAGAGCGAGGTCGGCATCGACGATCTGGTGCACGTCCTGGTCAACGAGGCGCCGAGCCCGGTCACGGCGCGGCCGCGGCGGCTCGTGCGCGACGGCGAGATCGTCGAGGTGGCCTGCGATCCGGAGGCGCCGCTCCTGGGCCACGTCTTCAAGATCGCGACCGACCCGTACCTGGGGAAGCTGGCGATGATCCGGCTGCTCCAGGGCAAGCTCGACAGCAAGACGCCGTTCGTCTACGGGGACGAGAAGCGCGCCCACGACGCCGGGCACGTGCTGAAGATCGAGGGCCGTGACCACCCGTCGATGGACTCGGTCGCGTACGCGGGCGACATCGTCGCCGTCGCCAAGCTCGACAACCTGCGCGTCGACACGATCATCCACGCGCCCGGGACGCCCGACAGCCTCGCGCCGATCCGGCCGCGGTACCCGCACGCGATGTCCGCGCTGGCCATCGAGCCGAAGAGCAAGGGCGACGAGGTCAAGATGCTCTCGGCGGTGCAGCGCCTGTGCGAGGAGGATCCGACGCTGGCGTGCGCCCACGACCCCGAGACCCACGAGCTCGTGCTGTCGGGCCTGGGCGAGCTCCACCTGCGCGTGGCGCTCGAGAAGCTGGAGAACCGGTTCCGCATCGCCGCCGTTGCGCGCCGCCCGCGCGTCGCGTTCCGCGAGACGATCACCCAGCGCGCCGAGGGGCACTACCGCCTGAAGAAGCAGACCGGCGGGGCCGGTCAGTTCGCCGAGGTGTTCCTGCGCATCGAGCCGCTCCCCCGGGGGAGCGGCTTCGAGTTCGCGAGCGAGGTGTTCGGCGGCGCCATCCCGACCCAGTTCATCCCGGCCTGCGAGAAGGGCGTGCTCGACGCGCTGGCCGCGGGGCAGCTCGGCGGCTATCCGGTCGAAGACGTGCGCGTCGTCGTGCACGACGGCAAGAGCCACGCCGTCGACTCCAAGGACATCGCCTTCCGCTCGGCGGCCAAGCTCGCCTTCCGCGACGCCTTTGCCCGCGCGCGCCCCATGCTGCTCGAGCCCATCGTCACGCTCGACATCACCACCCCCGAGGCCCACGTCGGCGATGTCACCGCCGACCTCAAGACCCGCCGCGGCCGCGTCCTCGGCGTCGACACCCTCACCTCGGGCACCGCCGCCATCCACGCCCAGATCCCGCTCGCCGAGCTCCGCGACTACAGCGGCGCCCTCCGCGGCCTCACCTCCGGCGCCGGCGCCTTCGTCACCGAGCCCTCCCACTACGACTTCGTCCCGCCCGCCGTCCAGCGCCGCCTCACCTCCGATCACGCAACCCCTGGCACCGACTGACCCTTCCTGGGGACGGTGTCAACTTTGACAACTTAACGAGGCGGCTCCTCAAGTTGTCAAAGTTGACACCGTCCCCAAATGGAACTTGTTTCACTCGAGCTCGACGAGGGGGGCGTTCCAGAGGAGGGGTTCGGTGGGGATGCGGGGGGCGGCCTGGGCGGAGGCGAGGTCCGTGACGGAGGCGAAGGCGGCGTTGTCGTAGACGAGGACGTTGCGCAGGGAGGAGTAGCCCGGGGCCATGAGGGCGTCGGCGATCGTGTGCGTGCGATCGGTGCCGGTCTCGGTCATGAAGCCGGAGGACCAGCCGTCGGCGGTGGCGCCCGGGTTGGTGTTGAAGGTGACGTGGACGTCCGAGGTCGGGACGCGGCTGTCGACCACGCGGAGGGGCTGCTCCTCGAAGGTGAAGTAGTAGAAGACCTGGCCCTTGTACCAGCCGCGGAAGAGCGTGGTGCCCTCCGAGCCGCCGCGCCGCGTCGCCGTGGAGCCGAAGGGGACGACCGGGCAGTTGACGATCGTGTCGGTGACGGTGACCGGCCAGCCCTCACGATTGATGTCGGCGCCGCTGGTGGCGGTGTTGGCGACGTAGTCGGCGGGGACGTCGACGCGGATCATGCGCCAGAAGTCGGAGTAGCCGTGGTCGCCGGGGATGTAGTCGACGATCGGGAGCTGGCCGGGGACGCGCTCCGATTGACCCTCGTGGTGGAGGAGGTAGATGTTGATCGGCGTCGGCTGGTGCGCGTCGAGGTGGTAGTAGGTGACGCGCTCGCCGCCGGGGCCGAGCCCGCGCACCAGGAACGGCGCCTGATCGAAGTCGATGGGCGCGCCGGCGGCGGGCAAGGTCGGCATCTCGGCGCGGTCGAGCAAGACCGCCCCCTCGCCCGAGAACCGGTCGACCACCGCCTTCGGCGCCGTGTCGGGGTCGAGCGGCGTCACGGCGCCGTCATCGTCGCTCCCGCAGGCGGCGAGCCACGCGAGGGCGAGCGGAACGTGGACGAGGCGCATGCGGGTCATACGCACTCGAGGGTACGCCGTTACGACCCGACGGGTAACCGCGCCGGCGCGCTGTGAGCCGCGCTGCACACGCGCGAGCACGGGAACGTATTCTTGCCGGCTACGAGGCCAGCCACTCGGAACGCACCGGTCGGACCGTCGATCATGTCGACGCGCGATCGCCGACTGCAGTCTGCAGTGCGCGCGCGCGGGCTGGGATTCGCGCAAGGCACGGTCGCGGTTCGTGAACCGTGGTTCGGATCGCACGCGAAGCACCTGGATCGAGGAGTTTTTCCCCAGGGATCGTGAGCCGCGCACGGCTGTGGTCAGGACCTTGCAGAGCGCGGCCGCGAAGGATGGACGACGAGATCGACACCGCGGTCGACGTAGCCGGTCGACCGCCGCCGCGCGCGGCGCTGGGCACGCGACCGCCGCCGTCCCCGTTGCCGGCGCGCATCGGCCGCTATCACGTGCTCGCGTCGCTCGGGCGCGGCGGCATGGCCGAGGTGTTCCTCGCCGAGCTCCGCGGCCCGCAGGGCTTCCGCCGCCAGGTCGCGATCAAGCGCCTCTACCCGGCCCTCGCCGACGACGCCGACAGCGTCGCGCGCTTCGTGCGCGAGGCGACGATCGCGACGCGCCTCGTCCATCCGTCGATCTGCCACGTCTACGAGCTCGACGAGGACGACACCGGTTGCTTCATGGTGATGGAGCACCTCGACGGCGTCACCCTGTCGGTCGCGCTCAAGGTGCTCGCGCGCTCGCGCTGGCTCCTGCCGGTGCCGATCGTGCTGCGCATCATGCGCTCCCTGTGCGGCGGCCTCCACGCCGCGCACGAGCTCCGCGATCCCGACGGCACGCCACTCGGCCTCGTGCACCGCGACGTCACGCCGTCGAACGTCGTGCTCACCACCAGCGGCCAGGTGAAGCTGCTCGACTTCGGCGTCGCCAAGACCCACCACATCAGCACGCAGGTCGGCGTGGTGCGCGGCAAGCCGGGCTACATGTCGCCCGAGCAGGTGCTCGGGCGCTCGCTCGATCGTCGCAGCGACGTCTTCTCGCTCGGCGTCGTGCTCTACGAGGCGATCACCGGCACGCGCCTCTTCGCGCGCGCGCGCACGCCGGAAGCCGTGCACCAGATCCCCGAGGAGCGCGTGCCCGATCCCCGCGCGCGGCGCCCCGACTTGCCCCTGGCCGCCGTCGCCGTCATCGACCAGGCCCTCTCCCACGACCGCGACGAGCGCTTCCCGACCGCGGCGGTGATGTCGACGGCCCTGACCGCGGCCCTGTCGCCGTCGCAGGTCGCCTCGCCCGACTGGGTGGCGAGCATGGTGCACGCGATCCGCGAGCGCTCGGGCGAGACCACCCCGTCGTGGAACGGCGCCCCGTCTTGACGCGCCGACGTGCGCGGAGTCTTCTCCCGCCATGAAGCTCGTCGAAGGTTCGGTCGCTCTCGTCACCGGTGGTGCCTCGGGTCTGGGCGCCGCCACCATCCGCCGCCTCTTCGCCGGCGGCGCCAGCGTCGTCATCGTCGACCGCGACGAGGCCAAGGGCACGGCGCTGGCCGCCGAGCTCGGCGCCGATCGCGCCGTGTTCGCCAAGGCCGACGTCACCGACCCGGCGCAGATCGAGGCCGCCATCGAGGCCGCCGCAAAGCTCGGCACGCTGCGCGTCGCGGTCTCGTGCGCCGGCGTCGGCTGGGCCGCGCGCACGCTCGACAAGACCGGCAAGCCGCACGACCTCGAGCTCTTCCGCACGGTGATCGGCATCAACCTCATCGGCACGTTCAACGTGCTGCGCCTGGCTGCCTCGGCGATGTCGAAGCACGAGCCGGTCGACGGCGAGCGCGGCGTCATCGTCAACACCGCCTCGGTGGCGGCGTTCGACGGCCAGATCGGGCAGATCGCGTACGCGTCGTCGAAGGCCGGCGTCGTCGGCATGACGCTGCCCGCCGCTCGCGACCTCGCGCCGTCGGGCATCCGCGTGTGCACGATCGCGCCGGGCATCTTCGACACGCCCATGCTCGCCGCCCTTCCCGAAGACAAGCGCGCCGCGCTCGCCGCCGACGTCGTCTTCCCCAAGCGCCTCGGCTCGCCGGCCGAGTACGGCGAGCTGGTCGCGGCGATCGTCGGGAACGGCTACCTGAACGGCGAGACCATCCGCCTCGACGGCTCGCTGCGCATGCCGCCGAAGTGATGCCGCCTCGCGGGTGTCACACCCGGCGCCGCGGTATGCCGAGCGAAGTCGTGACCGGCGGTCAGGCGGCGAGCGCGCCGCGGTACGCCGCGGCGATGTCGTCGTCCGTGACCTTCCGCGGATTCGTCGCGAGGTAGAGCGCCTCGGCGCGTGCGCCAGCGACGAGCGACACGAGATCGCCCTCGCCGAGCGCGACCGGCGCGGTCGCGGGCAGCCCCACCTCCGCGGTGAGCCCGCGCACCCACGCGACGACCGCGGCGACCGGGTCGGTGACGCCGCGCAGCCCGAGGCGCGCGCCGAGCCGGGCGCACGGCGCCGTGATGGCCGGGCCGTTGGCCTCGAGCACCCAGGGCAGGAGGACGGCGTTCGCCAGCCCGTGGTGCAGCCCCGTGCGCGCGCCGAGCGGGTGGGCCATCGCGTGACAGAGGCCGAGCCCCTTCTGGAAGGCGACGGCGGCCATGCCCGCAGCGTGGAGCATGTGCGAGCGCGCGAGCGCGTCGTCCGGGTTCCGGACCGCACGCGGCAGGTGCTCCGCGATCATCGCGACGGTCTCGAGCGCGATCGCGTCGCACATCGGGTGATACCCGGGCGCGCACAGCGCCTCGACCGCATGCGTGAGCGCGTCCATCCCGGTGGCGGCCGTCGCGGCGGCCGGCAGCCCGACCGTGGTCTCCGGATCGGCGAGCACCGCGCGCGGCAGGAGCGACGCGTGGAGCAGCGTGCGCTTCACGCCGGCCGACTCGTCGGTGACGACCGCGCCGGTCGACAGCTCCGAGCCAGTGCCCGACGTCGTCGGCGCCGCGACGATCGGCGCGGCCGCAGGTAGCGAGCGCGCGCGCGGGCCGCCGAACGCGAACTGCGCGACGACGCCCGGCGCCACGTCGCCGTCGGCGACGGCCGCGAGCAGCGCGATCGTCTTGCCGGCGTCCATCGCGGCGCCACCACCGATCGCGCACACGCCGTTCGCCCTGACCTCGCGGTAGCGCGCGAGCCCCGCGAGCGCCTCGCCCTCGGTCGGGTTGGTCGAGATGCCGGCGAACACGCCGGCGATCGCGGCGCCGCCGCCGTCGATCATCGGCGCGAACCACGGCAGCGCCGCGACGACGGCGTCGGTGACGACCAGCGCGCGCGTGACGCCAGCGACCTTCAGCTCGCCGGCGAGCTCGTCGCGCCGCCCCCAGCCGAAGCGATAGCGGGTCGGGAACGAGATGCTGGCGCGCGGCAGGTCGGCGGTCACCCGAGCATCAGAACGGAGACGCGATCGATTCTCAATCCCTCAGTCGCGGAACACGAGGCACCGGAAGCCCTGACCGGCGGCGTTGGGCACCGTCTCGTCGTGGAGCTGGATCGAGCCCGCGGATCCGGCGGTCCCCCACGGCACGGAGAACGAGTCGGCGCCGGGGATCGGCGTCACGATCGTCATCGTCGCGTACCAGATGATGCGGTGCTGGGCGTCCGGCGGCGCACCGGGGAGGACGCGCAGGGCGCTCAGCTCGACCACGAGCCCGCTCGACATCGTGACCCGCCCGGTGCGAGGCGCGCCGCCCGGCGTCGACGGGATCCGCGCGACCAGCGCCGAGTTGTCGATCGCGCGGCCACGGAAAGGCCCCGCTCGCTCCGCAGCCGCGGTCGCCTCGCCAGCCCCGGCCGTCTCCTCGGCCGCGTCGGCGCGACGACGTCGCGCACGCGCGGGCTCGCGGCGCGCGGGCGCGGGCACGGGCGCGGGCGCTTCCGGCGCGGGTGCTTCCGGCGCGGCGGCGTCCGCCGCGGCGCTGGCCTCGGGCGCGGGCTCGCGCGCCTCCGGCTCGGTCAGCTCGCCGCGCGTGTACTGATCGTAGCGATCGTAGACCCGCGCCAGGCGCTCCATCTCCTCACGCGCCGTGCGGAACGACGAGGCCGCCCGCTCCAGCTCGCCCTGCGCGCTGCGGTACGCCGCGCGCTGATCGAGCTCGCCGCGCGTCTCCTCGGAGCCGAGGCTCGTCGCCAGGCGCGCGTCGGCCGCCTCCTCGGCGTCGACCCCGCCGACGTACGCGCCCTCCGCGCTCGACCACATCGCCTCGGTGCGCGACGCGACGTTGGGCGGCAGCGTGCCCTCGGCGGCGGCCTCGCCGTGCATCTGCCCCCAGCGCCGGCGCTGGCGGACGACGTCCTCGCGCACGCGCTCGGCCTGCGCGTGCAGATCGTCGACCTGGACCTGCAGCGCGCGCAGCTCGTCGTGGTGGGCCTGGCCATCGGCGCTCATGTCCGACGCCTCGGCGTCGCCGGCGCGTCGCACGATCGCCGCGAGCTGATCGCGGTAGCCGCGGTACCGGCCGACCGTCTCGGCGCGCGTCGCCGGCGGCAGGTCGGTGTAGTTGTCGACGTTGGCGATCTGCGCGATGCGCGCGTCCATGTCGGCCATGCGCGACCGCGCCTCGGTCACGTCGGCGGCCGAGACCGGCCCCTCCTGTCGCGCGCGGATCCACGCCTCGAGCTCCCGCGAGCGATCGCGGCCCAGGAACGTCGCGACCCGTCGGCGCGAGTCCTCGCCGGCGGCGATGTCCTCCGCCGAGCGATCGCCGACCGCGGTCAGATCCTCCTCGCCGCGGTGGAACAGGCGGAGGTACTGCGTCTCGTCGGTGCCCCCGGCGACGTCGCGCACGAGCCGCATGTTGTCGCGCCCGTCCTCCGACAGGAACGCCGCGATCGCCGCGCCGCGCGCGCGCCGGCGCGCCTGCAGCGCGGCCGCGTGCTCGTCGCCGGTGAGCCGATCGTCGTCGGTGCCGACCTCGCGCAGCGCCGACCAGACGCCGCGCAACGGATGACCGAGCCCGGGACCGTCGCCGCCCGCCGGATAGCGCCGCAGCAGGTTGCGATGGAAGCGCAACGCCTCGTCCTGCGTGAGCCCCTCGCCGACGATCCAGTTGCCCGAGCTCTCGGCCCGGCTCCCCGCGCGCCCCGCCTCGGTGTCGCGGCCGAGCATGGACGCCGACTCCTCGCCGCTGGTCCCGTGCAGGTTGGTCGAGATCGTGTAGTCCGCGTCGCTGTCGGGAGCCTCGACCTCCATGCGGCGGCGCGCGTAGTCGCCGAACACCGTCGAGCCCTCGAAGTTCTCCTGGCCGGTCTGGGTGCGCGCCTCCGTGGTCCTGCCATCCTCGCCGTAGCGCGTCTCGACGACCTCGCCGGTGCCCGACCCGCCGCGCAGACCACCGAGCACGGCCACGCCAGCGCCCAGCCGGCTGCCGCTGCTGTCGGTCTCGCGCCGGCTGACGATGCGCACGCCGTCCTGCCGCTCCTCGATCGGATGCTCGTGGCGGAGGAACGCGGCGAACGCCGCCTCGCCCGCCGCCATGTCGACGGCGAAGGTCTCGCTGACCTGGCGCCGGCGCTCGCCGCCGGCCGTCACCGAGACGAGGTTGCCGGCGCTCAGCGCCCCACCGCCCGCGAGCGCCCAGGTCTGCACCACCGTCACCTGGTTGCCGTCGCCGCGCGTCACCTGCGCCTCGCTGCTCGGCGAGAACTCGCCGCTGCCGCCGAGGCGCAGCGTGCGCAGGAGCGACGCGCTGGCCTGCGCGCTCAGCGTGCCGCCGATCGCGACGGTGCGCGCCGTGCCCGCGGGCTGCGCCCGCCACCACGCGACGGTGCCGAGCTCGCGTCCCACCGCGCGCTCGAACTCGCGGATCGCGTGGTCGCGGAAGTCCGCGCGGTAGGCCTCGGCCGCCGCGCGGTTCTCGGCGCGCGAGCCGCCGGCGAAGACCTGCGTGCCGCTGCGGGTCACCGTGCCGGCGAGCCCGCCGCCGCCGCCGCCCGCGCTGCCCGAGCCCGAGCCGCTGCCGCCGCCACGGAGCTGGACCTGCCAGGTCACGCGGAAGCTGCCGTCGGCCTGCTCGGCCGCGTCGTCGACGCGGAAGGTGTAGCCGCCGGAGAGCTCGCCGCTGATCGGTCCGCGGCCGGCGGAGATGGCGACATCGCGGCCGACGACCTCGCCGTCGGCGTCGCGCTGCTCCGAGTACGAGACGCCCAGGCTGCGATCGTCCTCGTCTCGCCCGGTCGCGTTGCTGCTGCCCTCGATCGAGCCGCCGTGCTGGGAGAGCGAGCCGCGGACGCCGCGGGTCGCGCCGTCGCTGCCGGTCTCGGTCACGCCGACGCCGCTGCCCGAGACGTCGAGGTCGCGGCTCGCCGCGCGCGGCGCGAGGCGATAGATGTCGACGTGGCCGGTCTCGGCGGCCTCCTCGATCTGCTCGAAGGTCGGATCGGGGCCGGCCTCGTCGAGCTGCGCGAGCGCCCGGCGCGCGCGCGCGGCGACCTCGGGGTCTGGGTGCTCGGTGCGGAGCTCGAGCTCCTGGCGCAGCAACGTGGCGCGGTCGGGCCCGGCGTCGGCGTCGGTGGCGCCGGCGGTCTCGGTCGCGGTGGCGGGCGCCGAGGCCGGCGACGGTGCGGCCCGCCGCGACGCGGGCTCCGCCGGCGCGGCCTCCTCGACGGGCGCAGCCTCGCGCGGCGCGGACTCGCGCGGCGCGGCCTCCTCGGCCGGCGCGTGATCGCGCGCCGCCGGCACGCCGCCGCCGCCGTCGCCGTCATCTGCATCCGGCGCCGCGTCGCTGCCCGACATCACGTGACCGACCGCGCCCGCGTAGTCGCCCTCGCCGATCGCGGCGTGGAACGGATCGTCGGTGTGCACGCCGAGCGGCGCCGTGATCTCGCCGCCGCCACGCCACGGCTCGAACGGCACGCCGCTCGTCTCCTCCTCCGGGAAGTGCAAGCGACCGCCGCGATCGCGCCACGGCCCGTCGGGCTCGGTGTAGTGCGGATGCCCGGGCCGGTAGACGAGCTGGCCGGTCCGCGGGTTCTGCCCGACGATGCCCGAGTCGACCTCGGTCGCCGGCAGCGCGGTCGTGCCCGGGGTGTGGAACGTCACGATCGACGTGCCCGCGCCGTCGCCCTGGTTGAACTCCGCCGGATCGAGGCGCACCTCGCCCGAGGCCCGCAGCCGCCCCAGCGTCGTGCGGAACAGGTGGCTGTCGACGCCCCCGTGCGCGGTGTTGGGCTGGGTCTGCCAGAACGTGCGTCCCTCGCCGTCGATGCCGCCGCCGGCAGCGCGGGTGAAGCGATAGACGACGGTGTCGTCGGGCAGATCGTCCGCCGGGGGGAACTGATCGATCCGCCGGCGACGCGCCTCATCGCCACCACCACCACCACGACCACCACCGCCGTCGTCGTCACCCGGAAAGCGCTGCACCGCGCGCCCACCCTCGGCGCCGCGATGGGCCATCGTGTCGAGCAACGCCTCGGCGCTCTCGCCGCGGACCACGGTGTCGGCCACGGCATCGGCGTGCTGCTCGTAGACGTCGCCGACCCGCCCGACGCCGCCCGCCAGGCGCACACCCCCGCGCTGCTGCACCACGTGCGCCGCCTCGTGCGCGGCGGTGTGCACATCGGGCGCGCGCGCGAAGGCGACGTCGTCGCCGGTCGCGTAGGCGTCGGCGCCGATCGCCGCCGACGCCTCCGCCGCCGCGCCACCGACGTGCGCGCGCACGTCGCGGACGTCGTGATGGCCGAAGCTCTCCTGGATCGCGTCGAGGTGCGGGAGCGCGCCGCCACCGCTGGCCACCCCGCGCTCGGCGAGCAAGTGCACGGCGAACGGATCCTCGGTCACGCCAGAGGCGCGCCGCTGGACCGGCGGCGCGAACGGCACGGCGAGGGGATGAACCGCCGCCGAGGGATCCGCCGCGTGCTCCGGGGCGGCGCTGTCCGTCCCCGCCGGCACCGCGCTGGTGCGCGACGTCTTCCCCGGCGCGGGCGACGACGGTCGCGCGCGAGTCTGGTCATCACCACCGGTCCGGCCACGGAAGTCGCGCATCTGCGGGATCGACGCGGCCCCGGCTCGATCTTCCCCACACCCGAGGTCCGTGACCGCCGGAATCCGGAATTCCCCGCGCCTCCGCGACGGTAGACCCTCGCATGCGCACCCGCCTGTGGACCGGCCTCGTCCTCGCCGCCCTGCTCTTCCTGGTCGGCTGCGACCACGCGACCAAGTACGCGGCCGAGACGCGCCTGCGCGACGAGCCGGCGCAGCCGATCGTCCGCGGCGCGGTCGCGCTCGAGTACCACCAGAACCACGGCGTCGCCTTCAACAACGAGCGCTTCCTGCCGGCGTCGGCGCGCAAGCCGCTCATCTTCACGATCGGGGTGGTGGCGATGGGCGTGCTGGGTGTCGCGCTGTGGCGCCGGCGGGGGCGGCGCGACGCCGAGACGATCGCGCTCGTCTTCATCGCGGGCGGCGCGGCGGGGAATCTCATCGATCGCCTCGCGCGCGGCTACGTCGTCGACTTCGTGCACGTCGAGCGCTGGCCGGTGTTCAACGCGGCGGACGTGTGGCTGGTGGTCGGCGTCGGCTTGATGCTCGTCGCCGCCTTCCGCGCCCGATCGGGCGCGGGCACGGGCACGGGTGTCAGGGCCATCACGTAGTTGATCGGCATGCGCATCTACTTCGTGGGGAGTCATGCCACCGGCAAGACCACCCTCTGCCGCTGGGTCAGCCGCCGCTACGGCCTGCCGATGATCACCGAGGTCGCGCGCGCCGTCCTGGCCGAGATGGAGAGCTCCCTCGACGCCCTGCGCACCGACATGGACCTGGTCGCCGAGTACCAGGACCGCGTCTTCGCCCGCCAGGTCGCGATCGAGCGCCTGCACCAGGGCGCCTTCGTCTCCGACCGCGCCTTCGACAACCTCGCGTACGCGGCCGAGCACACGACGGTGGTGGCCGAGCTCATGGGCGATCAGCGCTTCCGCGACTACATGAAGTGGGTCGCCGACGGCACCGTCTTCTTCCTGCGCCCGCACCGCGATCTCCTCAAGGAGGACGGCGTACGCGCCGGCGTCTCGTGGGAGTCGGTCCTGCGCATCGACGGCATGATCAAGCTGCTCCTCGAGATGCACCGGGTCGCGTACCTGCCGATCGAGAGCGTCTCGATGCAGGAGCGCGTCCGCGCCGTCGAGTTCACCCTCGTGCGCGGCGGCATCCAGCCGGTTGCCAGACCGCGTGACGAGGCTGCCGCGACCACGGTCGGGCCGTACGACACGTTACGCGCCTCCCTGGGTGGAGCCACTCCCGTCGCGACCGCCGCGTCGGTTTCCGGCGCCGGCGGGTCGATTGCCCGCCGCGTCGGTTGACGCCGCTCCCGGCCGATCCGAACCTCGTTCGCAGACCAACAAGGGGATACGCATGGGTCTGCTCGGTAAGTTTTTCGGCGGCGCGCCCGCCAAGAAGGCGTCGGACGACGTCCTCCTCCTCCACGCGATGATGCTGATGTCGTCGGTCGACGGCTACATGGAGGGCTCGGAGATCGCGACGCTCGAGGGCTTCATCAACACGCTGCCGGAGTTCAAGGACGCGGACTTCGACAAGCAGCTCGGCGAGGCCAAGAAGCTGCGCGCCAAGTTCCAGACGCCGCAGGACGCCGTGAAGGCGCTCAGCGACATCTCGAGCGAGGCGGTGAAGAAGAAGGCCTTCATCCTCGCCGCCGACATCGCGATGTCGAGCGGTGACGTCGACGAGGCCGAGGAGGAGCTGCTCGAGGCGATGCAGCGCATCCTCGGGATCGACGACGCGCTCGCCCAGAAGGCGATCGAGGTCCTCGCCCTCAAGTACGCGAAGTAGGCGATGTCGGGCGCGCCCGGGCATCGAGACGCACGCGGCGTGCAAGCGCGCCGCGACCGCGAGCTGCGCGACGAACTCGGCGCCGATCGCGGCGTCAAGAAGGCGCTCGAGAAGTTCGAGCACCGCGCCTCGGGCTACGGTTTCCGCCACCGCCGCAGCCTCCTCGCCGAGGCCATCCGGCTCAACAAGCGGATGGCGCCGGCGGTGTCGGAGGCCCTCGCCGACTGCCGGGCGGCGCTCGGCGTCGATCAGCCGATCGAGGTCTTCCTCGAGCCCAGGCCGGTCTACTCGGCCTGGATGTCGAAGGGCCGCTCCGGCCCCTTGCTCCTCGGGCTGTCGTCGCGCTTGCTCGAGGAGTTCTCGCCGGCCGAGCTGCGCTTCGTGCTCGGGCACGAGCTCGGGCACGCGCTCTTCGATCACCTCGGCATCCCCATGCCGATCACGGCGACCATCGAGGACATCGGCGGCACGCTGGTGTCGCGCGCGGTGCAGCTCCGCCTCTTCGTGTGGTGCCGGGCCGCCGAGGTGTCCGCCGACCGCGCCGGCCTCCTGTGCGCCGGCGACGCCGAGGTCGCGGCCACCGCGTTCTTCAAGATGACGAGCGGTCTCTCGCGCCCGGTCATCCAGACCGACCTCGAGGCGTTCGCGTCGCAGGTCGAGTCGCTGGCGTCGGCGCCGTCGGCCGCGCACGAGGTGCGCGACGACGACGATACGCTCGACTGCTTCTCGACCCACCCGTACACGCCGGTGCGCGTGCGGGCGCTGCTCGCCTTCGGCAAGAGCAAGCCGTTCCGCGAGCGCATGGGGCAGGCGGGTGGCGCGCTGTCGCTCGAGGACGTCGAGCACGTCGTCGAGCGCGACCTGTCGCTCATGGAGCCGAGCTACCTCGAGGACAAGGGCGACGAGGCCGACAAGATGCGCCGGGCGCTCTACTGCGCCGGCGTGTCGGTCGCCGCCGCCCACCAGGGCATCTCCGACGCCGAGCTGTCGGCCCTGCGGGCGCTGCTCGGGCCCAAGCAGGCCCGGGCGCCCGAGGACCTCACGGCGATCCGCGCCGAGCTCGACAAGGTCCTGGCCGACCTGGCCGGCGCCTCCCTGGCGCGCCGCGCCCAGCTGGTCCAGCACCTGACCGTCATCGCCGGCGTCGACGGCCACGTCGCCGACGAGGAGTACGCCGAGATGACGCGGATCGCCGACGCCCTGGCCGTCCCGCCGCAGATCATCGAGCAGACCCTCGCCGGCGCCGCCGCCCCGATGGACTGATCCCGGCCAGCGGGGCATAGTGGCGGGGAATCGTGCGGTTCCCCCCTGCCATCATCCAGCTCCGGCGCGCCCAGCTCGTGCTGATGCTCGCGGTGCTGGTGCCCACGATCCTCATGACGGCGCTCGGCATCGTCATGCTGGCGACGGGCTCGTCGACGGTGTCGATCGCGATCGGCGTCCTGGTGCTGGCCTTCACCACCACCGCCGTCACCGGCTACATCCTCGGCTCGATCTTCGTGGGCAAGGGCGCGTCGCTCGCCCGCGTCCAGAACGACTTCTTCTCCTCGGTGTCGCACGAGCTGCGCACGCCGCTCACGTCGATCCGGCTGCTGCTCGAGTCGCTCGCCGACGGCCGCCTCGGCGAGGAGGAGCGCCGGCAGGTGATCGCGCTCCTCTCCCGCGAGATGACCAGGCTCGAGAACCTGCTGGTGCGCACCCTCGACCTCTCTCGCCTCCAGGCCGGCCGGCACGCGTTCGACATGCAGCCGCTGCCGGTGGCGGAGCTGGTCGCCGAGGCGGTCGCCGCGTTCGACGCCGCGACCCTGTCGCGGCCGACGCCGATCGCGCTCGACCTCGAGCCCGGGCTGATGGTCCTGGGCGACCGAGGCACGCTCACGCGCGCCGTCGTGAACCTCCTCATCAACGCCTGGAAGTACACCGGCGACGACAAGCGCATCGCGCTGCGCGCCCGCACGGCCAAGCGCCGCGTCGAGATCCTCGTCGAGGACAACGGCATCGGGATCGAACCCGGCGAGCGACGCGAGCTCTTCGAGGGCTTCACCCGCGGCAAGGCCGCGCTCGAGCAGCGGGCGCCGGGCGTCGGCCTGGGCCTCGCGATCGTGCGGGCGATCGTCCGCGCGCATCGCGGCACCGTGGACGTGGCCGAGTCGACGCCCGGCAAGGGCTCCACGTTCCGGATCACCCTCCGTCCCAACCCCGTGTCGTCGTGACCCCACCCACCGCAACCCGAGACATCCTGATCGTCGAGGACGACGAGGCGATCGCCACCGGCCTCTCGCTCAACCTGCGCCTCGCCGGCCACAACGCCACGATCGCGCCCGACGGCGACGCCGCGCTCGCGCAGCTCGCCGACAAGGTGTTCGATCTGGTGCTGCTCGACATCAACCTGCCGCGACGGAACGGGCTCGAGGTGCTCGGCGTGATGCGCGAGGCGGACAACGTCGTCCCGGTCATCGTCCTTTCGGCGCGCGACGGCGAGTACGACAAGGTGGCGGCGCTGCGCCTGGGCGCCGACGACTACGTGACCAAGCCGTTCGCGCTCGCCGAGCTGCTCGCCCGCATCGACGCGGTCCTGCGCCGCGCCCACGTGAGTAGCGCGGCGCCGGCCGAGGAGCCGATCGAGACCGAGGGCGACGTCGCCCGCTTCGCCGACGTCGTCGTCGACAACGGCCAGCGCACCGTCACGCGGGGCGGCGAGCCGGTGAAGCTCACCCACCTCGAGTTCGAGCTGCTCTGGTTCTTCGTGCGCCACCCGTCGCAGGTGTTCGGGCGCAACCGCCTCCTCGCCGCGGTCTGGGGCCAGACCGCGGGCTCGCCGCGCACCATCGACAACTTCGTCGGGCAGCTGCGCAAGCGCTTCGAGCTCGATCCCGAGCGGCCCCGGCACTTCATCACCGTGCGCGGCTCGGGCTACCGCTTCGACCCGTGACCTCCGGCCACGGCGTCAGCGCGGCGACAGCATCGCCGCGAAGCGCTCGACGCTGACGATGCCCTCGGCACGGAGCGCCGCCGTGGCCGCCGCGGCGCGCGCCTCGCCGTCGGGCCCACCCTCCAGCTCGCCCAGGCGGAGCTCGGCCACGGCGCGGTGGACGCTCATGCCGCTCGCCTGGGCGAGCTCGGCGGCGACGCGCAACGCCGCCCGCGCGCCCTCGCGGTCGCCACGCAGCGGCGCCAGCGCCCCGCGCACCTGCGCCGCGAGCGTACGCGCGACCGGCGTCCCGATCTGGTCGAGGTGGTCGGCGCATTGGCTCGCCCGGTCGAGCAGCGCGCCGTCCCCGGCGCGCGCGCGGGCGGCGACGATCGCCGCCGTCCCACGAAGGAAGTGCGTCTCCATGTCGACGAGCTGGATGCGCAGGAGCCGGGATCCGACGAACGCTTTCCACGCGCGCTCGACGCGTTCGGAGGCGGACGCGCGGCCCAGGTACAGATCGATCAGCACGTTGGCGTAGACGTCGTAGTAGTGGTGCAGGTGGAAGACGCCGTCCTCGGCGGTCGGGGCCGCGGCCTGGGCCTGACGACGCGCCGTCGCCGGATCGTCCTTGACGAGCCACACCACGTTGGCGCGCCACCCCCGAAGCCCGCGCTCGAGGTGGACGTTGCCCGCGTCCTCCGCGGCGCGCAGGTACACCGGATGGAGCCGCGCCAGCTCGCGCAACCTCCCCAGGCACCACAGCGCCGTGAGCTGGAAGACCTCGGCGGTGTCGAGCTGCCACCGCATGTCGGGCCCGCTGTCGCGCAGGAGCGCCTCCCCCTCCGCCAGGCGACTGCACGCGAGCGTGAACTCGCCGCGCAGATATGCGGCGACGCCGCCGCATGCGAGCACGAAGCCGCGCACGTCGTGCTGTTTCAGCTCGGACGCGAGCTCGTACGCGCGCACGTAGAGCTGCTCGCACGCGTCGGCGGTGCGCGAACCGCCCGCCGACCTGTAGCCGAGCTCGAGGGCCAGCGCCATCACCACTCGTCGCGGCTCTCCCGCGGCCAGCGCCTCGCGCAGCATGCGCGTGGCGAGGACGCGCATCATGACGGGCTGCACGAACGTGAGCCCGCTCGCGACCGACCAGAGCAGGTCGATGCGATCGAGGCGCCATGGCTCGATCTCGGCCTCGGCGCGGCGCGTGAACCCGAGCCCGCGCAGCCGGAGCCGCGCACGCTCGACGAGGAGCGCGACGAGGGTGCCGCGCCACGACGTCGGCATCCGCACGCCGACCGCCGCGAGCAACGCGCTCGAGGCCGCGATCCCGTCCTCCAGCTGACCGGCGCGCAGGAGCTGCTCGGCGCTGCGCCGGCGCAGGCCGAGCCTGGCGCGCTCGTCGGGCGCGAGCGCCGCCGCGGCGGCGTACTCGTCGGCGGCCTCGAGCAGGCGACCGATCGCCGCGAGCGTGCGCGCGCGCCGCGCCATCAGGTCTCCGCGCCGCGCGTCGCCGAACCGACCCTCGCGCAGCGCCAGGGCATAGAGCTCGCACGCGCGGTGCAGCGCGAGGCGCTCCTCGGCCTCGCGGGCGGCGACCTCGGCGTGCCGCGCCGCGGCCTCCGCGTCGCCGGCGCCGAGCAGGTGCTCGACCAGGAGCTCGCGATCGCCGGTGTCGCCGTCGGCCAGGGCCGCCGCGATCGCCGCGTGCGCGTTGCGCCGCTCGGCGAGGGTCATGGCGGTGAGCACCGCCTCGCGGATGCGATCGTGGCTCGGCTCGATCGTCGTCGGCGCCGCGCCGCGCACGCGGACCAGGCGCTCCATGCGCAGGGCCGCGAGCGCCGCGTTGCCGTCGCCGAGCGCGGCCGCCCGCATCATCAGCTCCGTCGACACCGGCCGGGCCGCGACCGCCACCGTGCACAGGAGCGCCCGCGCCTCGGGCGGCAAGCTGGCGAAGCGCACCCGGACCGCGTCGTCGACCGAGTGCACGGCCGACCAGCCCGCGGCGGCGAAGCGGGCGATCTCGGTGAGCAGCATGGGGCTCCCGCTCGCGTCGCGCACCGCGGCGTCGACGTCGCCGCCGCCTCCACCGCCGCGCAGCACCTTCCACAGCGCGCGGGCGTCGTCGGCCGACAGGCCGCCGACCTCGATCCGCGTCGACCGCTCCGCCGATTCCGACACCACGTCCATGAGCTGGCGATCACCCGCGTCGTTGCGCTGCGTGCACACGAGCAGGAGGTCGGGCGCGTCGGGCTCGCGCACCAGCTCGCCGAGCGCGGCCGCGCTGTCGGCGTCACCCCACTGCAGATCGTCGATGCACAGGACCACCGGCCGCTCGCGCGCGATCGCGGCGAGCAGCTTGCGCAGCCCACCCAGCGCGCGCCGCCTCGACTCGGCCGGATCGATCGCCGCGCCGATCGTCGCCGGCGCGAACGCGGGGACGCGACGGATGACCGGGAAGACGCGGCCGAGCGCGCCGACCTCGGGCGGTCGCACGCGCTCGACCAGCTCCAGGCTCTGGCTCATGAGCCACGCGGTCAGGTCGTCGATCACGCCGTCGAGCGCCTTGTACGGCACGGTCTCGCGCTCGTAGCAGCGACCCTCGAGGATCACGGCGGCGCCGTCGACCGACACCTCGTCGAGGAACGCGCGCACGAGCGCGGTCTTGCCCATGCCCGACGCGCCGATCACGAGGCACGTCGCGCCGCCCTGCCGCGACGCGGCGAACGCCGCGCGCAGCCGCGCCAGCTCCTCGGCGCGGCCGACGAACGGCCCGCGCACCGTCTGCTCGCGCAGGCGCACGGTCGCCGGTGACGGCTCGCGCCCGAGCATCGCCAGCACCTGCGCGCCGGTCGGGCGCGCGACCGGATCTCGCGCCAGCAACGCCTTGCACAGCGCGACCAGATCCTCCAGGCCGTCCGGGTACGCCCCGAGCACGGGCGGCGCGTCGTTCTGCGTCTTCCGGCGCATCACCTCCTCGGCCTTGCCCTCGAAGACCCGGCGCGCGGTGAGCGCCTCGTAGAGGATGACGCCGACCGAGTACCAGTCGCTCGCCTCCGACAGCGGGCGGTCCTGCACCTGCTCCGGCGACATGTACGCCGGGGTCCCGACCGCGAGCTGGTCGTGGGTGCGATCGAGGTGCACGGCCTCGACGTCCGTCACCAGGCCGAAGTCGAGGATGACGACGCGCCCCGTTCCGTCGACCAGCAGGTTCGAGGGCTTGATGTCGCGGTGCAGCTTGCCGGCGCCGTGCAGCGCGAAGAGCCCGTCGCAGAGCTGGTAGAGCGCGCTCCGCAGTCGCACCGGATCGAGCTCGCCGAGCGAGGCGAACACGCCCCGCGCCGGGGTGGCGTGCGGCGCGGTGTCGTCGTCGCGCTCCTCCTCCGCGTGCGCCGGCGGCCGCACGTACGCGTGGAACGGCACGCCGTCGATCAGCTCCATCGTGAACAACCACTCGTCGCCGAACGTGTGCAGCTCGTGGAGGGCGACGAGGTTGGGGTGCGCGAGATCGACGAGCGCGCGGAACTCGCGCTTGAAGCGATAGAGCTCGCGGCCACCGCGCGCGGTCAGCGCCTTGAGCGCGACCTCGACGCCGCGCACCCGATCGAACACCCGGTAGACGACGCCGTTGCCGCCGGAGCCGAGCTTGCCGCGAACGTCGAACCGTTCGCCGTCGCTCGTGCCCGGGAGCATCGTGGGAGGATACCGCAGTAGTATCCGCGCATGGCCGAGACCGTCTTCTCCAAGATCCTGCGCGGCGAGCTGCCCTGCCACAAGGTGTACGAGGACGACCGGGTGCTGGCGTTCCTCGACATCATGCCGCTGTCCCGGGGCCACCTGCTCGTCATCCCCAAGGAGCCCGCCGAGACCGTCGACCAGCTCTCCGACGAGAGCGCCGCTGCCATCGGGCGCGTGCTGCCGCGACTCGCGCGCGCGGTGATGAAGGTCAGCGGCGCCAGCGCCTACAACATCCTCCAGAACAACGGCGCCGCCGCGCACCAGGCCGTCTTCCACGTGCACTTCCACATCATCCCCAGGCTCGGGGCCGATGGGCTCGGCATCGGGTGGAAGTCGGGGAAGCTGGACGGCGCCGACGGAGCCGCGCTCGCCGGGCTCCTGGCCGCGGCGCTGTGACGGGCCCCGTCCTGCGACTCGTCCTCGCGTTCGCGCTGGCGCTCCCCGTCGGTGGTTGCCTGATGACGCGGTACCTCGCCCAGGCGGCGAGCGGCCAGCTGCGCCTGATGTCGCAGGCGCGGCCCATCGAGGACGTGATCGCCGATCCCGAGACGCCGGCGCGCACGCGGGTGCTCCTCGCCGAGATCGCGGGCATCAAGGCGTTTGGCGCCCGCATGGGCCTCGACACGTCGAAGAACTACACCAGGTACGTCGAGGTGCCCGCCAGCGGGACGGTGTGGTTCGTCGGCGCCGCGCCGCCGCTCTCGTTCGAGGCGCGGAGCTGGTGCTTCCCGGTCGCCGGCTGCTTCACGGGGCTCGGCTGGTTCGACGAGCAGGAAGCGCTGCGTCATCGTGACCAGCTGCTGCGCGATGGCTGGGACGCCATGGCCCGCCCGGCCGGCGCCTACTCGACCGGCGGCTGGTTCCCCGACCCCGTGGTGTCGTCGATGCTCTCCCCCGACGACGACGCCTTCGCCTGGCTCGCCAACATCCTCCTCCACGAGTCGGTCCACGCGACCGTGCTCATCCCCGACGAGATGTACTTCAACGAGGGGCTGGCGGAGTACGTGGGCGACGCGCTCACCGACGTCTGGCTGGTCGAGCGGTTCGGCGCGGATTCGCCGGAGCGGGCCGCCTGGACGGCGGGCCAGGCCGAGCGGCGCGCGCGCGTCGACCGCAGCTTCGAGGCGTACCAGGCGCTCGACACCCTCTACAAGTCGACCCAGCCGGCGCCGGCCAAGCTGGAGGCGAAGGCCCGGATCATCGACGAGCTCGTCGAGGACCTGAAGCTCTGGCACCGACCGAACAACGCGTCGCTGGTCGAGCTCCGCCTGTACAAGGCGCACTACGACGGCTTCGCCCGGCTGGAGGCGGTCTGCGGCGACGCCCCCACCCTCTTGCGGGTGGCTGGCACCTTGAAGCGCTCCGACTTCACCGAGTCGCTCCAGGAGGACCTCACCCCGGTCCTGGAATTGATCGAGGCGCGCTGCAGAAAAACTGGATCGAAGCCGGGGGCCGTATCACGCTCGTAGTCCGTCCCCGGGAGGTTCCGTGCGCTCCGCAGTTCTGTTGTCCATGGCGCTCGTCGCCACAGGTCTGTCCGCAGCTCCTGCGTCTGCCGAGATCGCCGAGCACATCGAGGTGCGCTCCGGCGACACGCTGACGTCCATCGCGCGCCGCTACGACTGCACGATCGAGGCGATCCAGCGCGCCAACGACCTCGAGGGCTCGCTCATCCTCGCCGGTCAGCGCCTCGCGGTGCCGGTGTGCCGCGGCAAGGACGCCGCGAAGAAGGGCGGGCGCCCGCGCGTCGCGCGCGTCGAGAAGATCGAGATCCCCTTGCGCGCCGGCCAGAGCGTCGGCCGGCCGTGGGACGGCAAGCTGCGCAACGGGGTCAAGCTGCCGACGGGGACCGGCTATCTCATCCGCCGCCCGGCGCGCGCGTTCGGCGCCGCCCACGTGGTCGCGCACCTGCGGCAGGCCATCCGCGCGGTGCGAGGGGAGCACCGTCGGCTCCACACGCTCGCGATCGGTGATCTCTCGCAGAAGCGAGGCGGCGCGATCAGCGAGCACCGGTCGCACCAGTCGGGGCGCGACCTCGACATCGGCTTCTACTTCAAGAAGGTGCCCGCGGGTTACCCCTCGTCGTTCGCCCGGGCCACCGAGCGCAACCTCGACAAGGCGGCGACCTGGGACCTCCTCGTCGCGTTCGCGCGCACGGCCGACGATCCAGGGGGCGTGCAGGCGATCTTCGTCGACTACGACGTCCAGGGGATGCTCTACGAGTGGGCGCGCGAGCGCGGCGTCGACGAGGGTTACCTCGACCGGCTGTTCCAGTACCCCGACGGCAAGCACGGCGGCGCCGGCCTGGTCCGCCACGAGCCGCACCATGACGATCACTTCCATATCCGCTTCAAGTGCCCGCCGGGAGACGACGGCTGTCACTGACGCTCCGTACGCGGGCACGGGCACGGGCACGGGCACGGGCACGGGGTGTCACAGCAATCAGCTAACTTCCCGCCGGACATGAGGATCCTCGGCATCGACCCCGGCAGCCGGGTGTGCGGCTACGGCATGGTCGTCGCCCCGCCGGGCGGAGCGCTCGCCTACGTCGAGTGTGGGGTCCTCACGGCGCCCGAGCACCGGCCGGCCGAGGCGCGCCTCGGCGAGATCGCGCGCGGCCTGGTGGAGGTGCTCGACGAGCTGCGGCCGGACGTCGTGGCGCTCGAGGAGGTGTTCGCCCGGGTCAACATGAAGAGCGCGCTCGCGCTGGCGCAGGCCCGCGGCATGGCGCTGGCGGTGATCGGCTTGCGCGGCCTGCGGGTCGCGTCGTACACCGCGCCGCTCGTGAAGAAGACGGTCACCGGGCGCGGGCGCGCCGACAAGGAACAGGTCGCGCGCATGGTGGCGGCGCTGGTCGGGCTGCGGCGGCCCCCGCGCTCGGACGCCGCCGACGCGCTGGCGCTGGCGATCACCCACGCGCGCGCGTCGCACGTGGCCGCGATGCTGGCGAGGGGCGCCGCGTGATCGGGCGGCTGCGCGGCCAGCTCGTCGGCCGCGAGGGCACCCACGTCATCGTCGACTGCGGCGGCGTCGGCTACGAGGTCGTGTGCTCCGGCCACACGCTGGGGGCGCTGCCGCCGCTCGACGAGCTCGTCACCTTGCTCGTGTTCACCCACGCGCAGGAGAACAAGGTCGCGCTCTACGGCTTCCTGACCGAGGCCGAGCGGCGGCTGTTCGACCATCTCATCACGGTGAAGAACGTGGGCCCGTCGACGGCGATCGGCATCCTCTCGGGCGGCGCCGATCCACGCGGCATCGCCGAGCTCATCGCGCGCGAGGACACGGCGGGGCTGACGCGCATCAAGGGCGTCGGCAAGAAGACGGCCGAGATGCTCGTCGTCGAGCTGCGCGAGAAGTGCGAGCTGCTCCTGCTGTCGTGGACGGCGAGCGGCGAGCCACGGCCGGTCGGGCTGCCGGCGGCCGCGCGCAAGGCGCCGGTGCGCCACCCGATGCTCGACGAGGTGCTGGCGGCGCTGGTGGGCATGGGCTGGAAGCCGGCGCAGGCCGAGGCGGCGGTCGCCGACCTGGCGGTCAGCCCCGAGATCACCCTCGAGACGCTGTTGCGTCAGGCGCTGCGGGCGATGCCGCGGTAGGAATGGCCATGGCGCGCAAGAAGCACGAGGACGCCGGCCCCGGCGACGCGGCGGGCGGCGAGTCCGGCGCCGGTAGCCGCGAGATCGTGCCCGCGGAGCGCGAGGGCGAGCGGGCGTGGCAGGCGGCGCTGCGGCCGCAGACCTTCGCCGACTACATCGGCCAGAAGGAGCTGATCGACAACCTGCGGGTGAGCGTGCGGGCGGCGCGCGAGAACGGCTGGGCCCTCGATCACTTCCTGTTCGCCGGGCCGCCGGGCCTGGGCAAGACCACGCTCGCCCACGTCATCGCCAACGAGCTCGGCGTGAACCTCGTGGTGTCGAGCGGCCCCGCGATCGATCACAAGGGCATGCTCGCCGGCCTGCTCACCCAGCTCGGCGAGCGCGACGCGCTCTTCATCGACGAGATCCACCGGCTGTCGCCCATCGTCGAGGAGAACCTCTACCCGGCGATGGAGGACTTCCGCTTCGATCTGTTCATCGGCGATGGCCCGCACGCCAAGGCGATGGCGATGCAGCTGCCGCGCTTCACGCTGCTCGGCGCGACGACGCGCATGGGACTCCTCTCGGCGCCGCTCCTCGACCGCTTCGGCTTCCACTGGCAGCTCCGCTACTACGACCTGCCCGACATGACGGCGATCGTGCAGCGCAGCGCGCGCCTCATCGGCGTCGGCATCGACGGGGCGGGCGCCACCGAGATCGCGCGCCGCGCGCGCAGCACGCCGCGCATCGCCAACCGCCTCCTGCGCCGCGTGCGCGACTTCGCCACGGTCGAGGGCAACGGCACGATCGACGCGAAGATCGCGTCGAGCGCCCTCGATCGCCTCGCCGTCGACCACGCCGGGCTCGACACCCTCGACCGTGCGTACCTCACGATCGTGTGCGAGCGCTTCGACGGCGGCCCGGTCGGGGTCGAGGCGATCGCCGCCTCGCTCTCCGAGGAGCGCGGCACCCTCGAGGAGGTCGTCGAGCCGTTCCTCCTCCAGATCGGCTTCATCGCGCGCACGCCGCGCGGCCGCGTCGCCACCGCCGCCGCCTACGCCCACCTCGGCCTGCCCGCACCCGCCAAGGCGCCGTCCGGCGGCGGCCCCCAGGGCCGCCTCTTCTGATCCGAGGCGAGCGCCGTTCGTCCCGAGCGAGCGTAGCGAGTCGAAGGACGCGCCGCGGATCGGGCCGCCGTCCGGGACGTCCGAAGTCCGGACGCTCGCGTCCGTCCCACCGGCCGGCCGACGCGGCGCAGCAGGCACCTACGCGCGGCATGGTCGTTGCTCGGGAGGTCTCCGTGCCCTCCCTGCCCCACGAGGCGCCCATCGAAGTGCTGCGTGCGGAGCCGCGACTGGTGCCGCTCCTGCTCGAGGAGGCGTTCCGCCTCGCGGTGCCCGCGTTCGACAGCGCGGAGACCTCGGACGCCGACTTCAGCCAGACGCTGCCCGCCGAGTTCCGCGCCGATCTGGTGGTCATCCTGCGCGATGTCGAGCGGGCGCCGGTGCTGGCGGTGGTCGTGGAGGTCCAGCGACGCCGGGACGAGGACAAGCAGCGCGCATGGCCGCTCTACCTCGCGGCCTTGCACGCTCGCGTGAAGTGCCCGACCTGCTTGCTCGTCGTGGCGCCGGACGACGGCGTCGCGCGCTGGGCGGCTACGCCGATCACGACGTTCCAGCCCCGATCGCCCTTCCACCCGCTGGTCCTCGGGCCGTCACTCATCCCGCGGGTCTCCGGCGAGCGCGCCCACCGAGAGCCTCACCTGGCCGTGCTCTCCGCGCTCGTGCATGGCGACGGCCCTGGCGGCGTCGAGCTGGTGCTGGCGGCAATCGAGGGCGTCTCGGGCATGGACGAGCGACATGCTACGCTGTTCGTGGATCTCATCCTGGCGGCGCTCCGCGCCGACACCCGGGTTCGACTGGAGGCGGAGATGCAACCTGGAAAGTACGAGTACAAGAGCGACTTCGCCCGGAAGTACTTCAACGCCGGGCGCGAGGAAGGGCGCGCGGAAGGGCGTGCGGAAGGGCGTGCAGAGGCCATCGACGCCCTGCGCGAGAGTCTCCTGAACCTCGCGACGCGGCGGGCGGCGACGCTGGGCGACGAGCTGCGGCAACGGATCGCAGGGTGCGCGGACGTGGAGCGGCTCTCGGCCGCGATCGTCGAGGTCGGGGCGGCGGCGGACGCGACGGAGATCGAGCGGCTGATCGGCGAGCTGTAGCCGGGCGCGCCGCCTGGAGCGGCGGCGGGCGACGCGTTACTCTCGCGGCGCCTTGCAGTTCCAGTGGCTCGACCTGACGATCCCCTTCGTGGCCGCGATCATCGGCTACGTCACGAACGTCGCCGCCGTGCGGATGATGTTCCAGCCGCTCGACTTCGTCGGGGTGCCGCCGTTCCTCGGCTGGCAGGGCATCATCCCGCGCAACGCGCGCACGCTGGCCCGCAAGTCGACCAGGCTCATCACCGACCAGCTCCTCAACCTGAAGGGCCTGTTCGCGAGCTTCGACGCCAACGGCTTCGCCGGCAGCCACATGAGCGGCGTCCTCGACCAGCTCACCGATCAGGTCATCAAGGAGATCGCCGAGAAGCGCGGCGGCGCGCAGTGGCAGCAGCTGCCCGACCCGGTGAAGCAGCAGGTGCGGATGATGATCCGCGCCGAGGTCGAGAAGGTCGTCGTCGATCTCCTGGCCGACATGGGCGAGAACATCGAGGAGATCCTCGACATCGAGAACATCGTGGTCGAGGCCGTGACCGCCGACAAGGCGCTCATGGGCAACATGTTCCAGACCGTCGGCGACGCCGAGTTCCGCTTCATCAAGATCTCCGGCCTCTACTTCGGCTTCGTCTTCGGCCTCTTCCAGCTCGCGTTCTGGCTGTTCTACCCGGCGTGGTGGTCGTTGCCGCTCGCCGGCTTCTTCGTCGGGTACGCGACCAACTGGCTCGCGCTCAAGCTCATCTTCGAGCCCGCGGAGCCCAAGAAGTACGGCCCGTTCGTGTTCCACGGCCTCTTCCACAAGCGCCAGCAGCAGGTGGCGCACGCGTTCGCGCACAAGATCGCCGGCGAGGTCATCAACGCCGACAACATGGTCGCGCACATGACCAGCGGCCCGGGCGGGGCCAAGCTGATGGCGATCATCGAGAAGCACATCGGCGCCATGGTCGACCGCTACAAGACCAACCCGATGGCGGCCGGCTTCGTGCCCGCCGGGGAGTGGGACGCGATCCGCGCCGAGCTGCTCGAGCGGATCCGCGCCGAGCTCCCCGCCAGGGGCGGCTTCCTCCACGTCTTCACCAGCAAGTCGGTCGACGTCTACCAGGAGCTCTTCGACCGCATGACCGTGCTCGACGCCGAGAGCTTCGAGGGCGTCCTCCGTCCCGCCTTCAAGCAGGACGAGTGGAAGCTGATCATCGTCGGCGCCGCCCTCGGCATGGCCGCCGGCGGCGGCCAGGTCATGTACATGCTCGGCGACAAGGTCACGTGACGGCGCGCCCTCCTCCCGAGGGCTTCCAGATCCGTGGTCGCGTCGTCGACCGCGAGGGATATCCGCTCCCCGGCGTCCGCATCCACGCGCGCCACGCGGCGGGGGCGAGCGAGCTCCGACCCGGCGATCCAGCGGCGACCACGACCGACGAGGATGGAACCTTTCTCGTCGCCTCGGTCGTCGGCATGCATACGCTGTTCGCGATCGACGACCTCCACGCGCCCGCGATGACGCCGTCGTTCGACGTCGACCGGCCCATCGAGGACCTCGAGATCGTCATGAAGCCGGGCGGCGTCTACGCCGGGCGTGTCATCGACGCCGCCGGCGCGCCGGTCGCGGGCGCACGCGTGCATGTCCACACCGTGGGGCCACTGGGGCCGCGCCGGCGCGTCGTGATGAGTGACGCGAGCGGCGCGTTCGAGGTGAAGGGCCTCCCGCGCGCGCCGGTCCTGGCCTACGCCGCCTCCGACGGCGGCGTGAGCGAAGAAGCGCACGTGCGGCTCGACGAGCCGCTCGAGGTCCGCGACGAGGTGCTGGTGCTCCTGGCCCTCGATCCCGCAGCCAGCTCGATCGCGGGGCACGTTGTCGACGACGAGGACGTCCCGCTCGCCGGCGTCGCGGTCCAGCTCGCGTCGCACGAACGCTGGCTCGAGGAGACCACGAGCACCGACGCGCGCGGCGCGTTCTCGATCGGCGGGCTCCCGGCCGGCGCGTACGGGCTCTGGATCGTCGATCCCGAGCCGACGATGGCGCGCGCCGGCGACACGGCCGTCCGTCTCGCCGTGCCGCGCGCGGGCGGGCTCTCCGGCCGCGTCGCGTTCGCCGATGGCGGCGCTGCCGTGCAGGACTTCACGCTGCAGGTGGAGCCGGCGAGCGACGACCACGTCGTGACGCGCGGCGAAGACGGAAGCTTCGAGGTGCGCGGGCTGCGGCCGGGCACCCACGCGGTGATCGTGCGCGGCCCGGGATTCCTCGACGCCGCCACGGACGACGTCCAGATCGAGGCGGCCGCGATCACCGACGTGGGCACGATCGGCGTCGTACGCGGGCGAAGCCTCATTGGCACGGTCGTCGACGAGACCGGTCGCGGCGTCGAGGGTGCGCGGGTGTGCGTGGGCCGCGGCGGCGTCTTCTGCGGCGTCGGCAGGTTCGACGAGCCGTACGAGGGCTTCGCCGGCGCGGTGACCGACGCGATCGGCGCCTTCGCGATCCTTGGCCGCGTCGAGACCCGGACGCTCGCGGCCTCGCCGCTCGTGGTCGCGGCCGATCACCCCGCGCATGGACGCTCGCTGCCGGTTGCGCTCCCGACCGGTGACGTGGCGCTGCCACCGGTCACGCTCGTGCTCCGCGCCTGCGGCGCGATCGCGGGCACGGTGACGCGCGACGGGCACCCGGTCGAGGGCGCGAGCGTCGGCGCGGGCTGGCCGGAGCTCGGCGCGGCGCTGACCAGCGACGACGGCGCCTTCGTCCTCGCGCGGGTGCCCATCGGCCCGGTCACGCTGCGCGTGCGCCTGCCGTTCGAGATGCTGCGGGCCCACCAGCGCACGGTGCTGGTCGAGGCGGACCGCGCGACGCGCGTGACCATCGACCTCCCCGCTGGTGGGGCGCGGCTGTCGGTCAGCGTGAGCGCCGCAGCGGGCGACATCGCGGGCGCGCTGCTCCACCTGTTCCCCGGCACCGTCACCTTCACCGACTACGCGCAGCTGTCAGCGCGCCTGTTCCCGGACGCGTACGGGCTCGCGACCTGGGACGGCGACGCGAATCGTCCGGCGCGGTTCGAGGACGTCGCGCCTGGTGACTACACGCTCTGCGCGATCCCGCTCGCGTGGAGCCCCCACGATCAGGCGCGCATGAAGCAACTGCGCGAGCATCGCGCGGCCGTGAAGGTGTACGGCACGCCCGTGCGGGTTCTCGACGCGCCGGCGGAGCAAGCGTTGACGATCGAGTTGCCGGCGAAGGCGCCGCTGACCGACGGCGCGTAGCGCTACGCCGCGGATCGACGCTCGCCGAAGATCGCGGTGCCGACGCGGACCAGGGTCGCGCCCTCGGCGATGGCGACCACGAAGTCGGAGCTCATGCCCATCGAGAGGTGCGGCAAGGGCGACGCGACCGTGGCGAGCGTGTCGCGCAGCTCGCGGAGCGCGCGGAAGGCGGGGCGCACGGTCTCCGGATCGTCGGTCGGCGGCGGCATGGTCATGAGGCCGTCGAGGCGGACGCCGTCGACGGCGCGCAGCGCCTCGACGACGGCGGCGGCCTCGCCCGGCGCGACGCCGGTCTTCTGCGCCTCGCCGCCGACGTTCACCGCGCACAGGATCGGCTGGATCGCGCCGGCCGCCCGCGCGCGCTTGCCCAGCTCGACGGCGAGGTCGACAGTGTCGACGGCATGGACGAGCGCGACCTGGCCCGCGACCAGGCGGGCCTTGTTGCGCTGCAGCCGCCCGATGAAGTGCCAGCGCAGGGACGCCGAGGCGACGGCGACGGCGGCGCGCTTGGCCACGAGCTCCTGCGCGTAGTTCTCGCCGACGTCGGTCGCGCCGGCGGCGGCGACCTCGTCGACTGCGGCCGCCGGGTGCAGCTTGGAGACGGCGACGATGGTGACGTCCTCGGGGCGCCGGCCGGCGGCGAGACACGCGGCGTCGACCTCGGCGCGCACGGCGCGCCAGCGCGCGGCGATCGTGGTCACGCCGGCGTCCCCGCGCGCAGCGTGATCGCGGCGGCGCCGCGCTCGCGCAGGAGCGCGACGACCTCGGCGAGCGGCAGCCCGATCACGTTGGTGATCGAGCCGCGCACCGCCGACACCAGCGCCGCGGCGATGCCCTGCACGGCGTACGCGCCGGCCTTGCCGCGCCACTCGCCCGACGCGACGTAGTCGGCGATGACGTCCTCACCGGCGGCGACCATGTCGACCTCGGAGGTCACCTCGAGCCCGCTCGCGCCGTCCGGACCGAGGAGACACACCGCAGTCGTCACCCGGTGGGTCCGCCCGACGAGGCGCCGCAGCATCGCGGCGGCCTCGGCGTCGTCGGCCGCCTTGCCGAGCACGACCCCATCGATCTCGACGATCGTGTCGGCGGCGAGCACGAAGTCGCCGGCGGCGCGCACGCACGCGGCCGCCTTCTCGGCGGCGACGCGGCGCACGTAGGCCAGGGGCGCCTCGCCGTCGTGCTGGCGCTCGTCGATGTCCGACGGGCGGACGACGGCCGCCACGCCGACGCGAGCCAGCAGCTCGCGGCGACGCGGAGAGGCGGAGGCGAGGAGCAGCATCGCGCGGTCTATAGCACCACCGCGCGCGCGCGCGTCACTGCCCGGGGTACCCGCCACCTGGCGGCGGGAAGCCTCCGCCACCCTGCGGCGGCGGGAAGCCTCCGCCACCCTGCGGCGGGTAGCCGCCACCTTGCGGCGGATAACCGCCGCCCTGCGGCGGGAAGCCTCCACCCTCGGGCGGCGGATAGCCTCCACCCTGTGGCGGGTAGCCACCACCCGGCGGCGGATAGCCTCCACCACCCGGCGGATAACCGCCGGGCGGCGGCGGACCGCCCATGCCCTTCTTGCCGAGCTGCGCCTTGAGCTCGTCGTACGCGGCCGGCGCCGTCACCATGAGCACGCCGAAGAACGCGATGACGGGCAGGAGCACGTGCGCGAAGCCGAGGATGTTGGTGAGGAACTTGTCGTCACCGTGCACCAGCTTGGCCAGGAGCAGCAGGACGGCCTCGAGCGGCAGCCACGCGAGCAGCACCGCCGTCACCGCCGGCGCGAGCGCGTCGACGGCGGCGAGCGCCGGCACCTTGCTCGCCGGCACGACGAACGCGAAGCACGCGAGGCAGAGCAGCGAGACCGCGAAGAACAGGAGGTTGTGGATGCCGAACAGCGCGCCGGCCTTGAACGAGAAGAACACGCCGAAGCTGCCGAAGAACATGAGGAGCGTGAGGCCGGCGCCGACCGCGATCACGATGCGCGCGATCTGATCCTGCGGCTGAGCGAGCCGCGCGAGCAGACCGAAGCACAGGACCGAGTAGCCGAGCGAGTACAGCCACAGCATGTCCCACATGTCCTTCGCGGTCGTGAAGGAGTCACGATCGCGCTTGGCCATGAGCGTCTCGAGGGCGGCGAAGAACGTGGTGAAGCCACCGGCGCGTGTGATCGCGATCCCCAGCAAGGCCACGCCGAACGGCAGCCACTGCAGGACGATCGGTGGCACGTTCTTGCGTAGATCCGGCGGCGCGACGGTCAGCAGCAGGTAGACGGCGCCCGCGATGAGCGGCCAGACGACCTGCGAGAAGATCATCTTGTCGCCGTCCATGCCGCGCATGTCCCACGAGAACTCGGTGGGCGACAGCTGCCACGGCACGAACACCGCGGCGATGAGCGCGACGCCGGCGATGAGCATGAGCGTCTTCTGGACGCCGACGTCACGCAGGGTCGACAGCGGGATGCCGAACAGCGTGCCCGGCTTCGATTGCGGCAGGCGACGCGCGAGATCGTCGAGCGGCCCCGGCAGATCCTGCTGCGGCGCCGCGAACGGATCGTAGCCCGGCGGCGGCGCGCCCCCGCCGCCCATCGGCGGCGGTGCCCCGTAGCCCGGCGGCGGTCCACCCGGCGGCGGTCCGCCGAAGCCGCCCGGCGGTCCACCCGGCGGCGGTCCACCGAAGCCACCCGGCGGCGGTCCACCCGGCGGCGGT
>ERZ761602.561-NODE-561-length-78427-cov-8.339318_pt1 | contig 78427 bp, 80 predicted proteins | sample MGYA00512165_ERZ761602 | MGnify/ENA primary metagenome ERZ761602 (study PRJEB28899, sample SAMN02445085) | bioreactor sludge metagenome | biome: EBPR sludge; isolation source: Thorneside wastewater treatment plant | place: Australia: Brisbane, Thorneside Wastewater...
CCTCTAGGGGGAGGGGAGCCACAATCGGTTCCGGAAATGGCGGATCTTCGCTGATCTCGCGTTTCTCCAATGCGCCGCAATCCACCAAGCCCTTCACAACGGCCGACGACGTGTCGGCGCGGCGCGCGAGTTCGGCGGCGCTGACCTGTTCCTTGACGGCCTCCTCAAGCACGCGCCGACGCGCTTCGGTGAGCTTGGGCGGGGTTTGGCCCGTTGGCGCGAGCACCGTGAAGGTCGGCGGCGGCAACAACGCCTCGGGCGAACGCGCGACCATGCGCAGAATATCGCCGGGCGGACGCACGAGATATTTCGCCGCCCAATCAACAAACGCGCGCGACACCTCCGGCAGCGGCGAGCCGGGCAACACTTCCTCGATCGCTTTTAGGTTGGCGGCGCCGGGATCGTCGCGCGTGACCGACCACACCACGCCGCGCACCAGGCGCGGCCCGATCGGCGCGATCACATGCATGCCGGGCTCGAGCGCCAGCGCGCTGGAGGCGCGATAATCGAACGGCTCGGGCAGCGGCAACGGAAACAGCACCGCCACCTTGTCGAGCGTGTCGTGTACGAAGTCCGCCCCCTCCTCGGCCACCGCGAACAGCGGCCCCGCCGGCGTCGGCGCGCGCTTGCCTTTCAGCGCATCCAGGGCGCGGCGGCGGGCGGTGGGCGGCATCGGCCCTGAATCTAGGGGCTGCGGGGATTCGAGGGAAGCGGGGGTTCGGGGACGTACGGCGAGAAGTAATGATCAGGAATCGAGGGCGAAGGCTGGGCTCTGGAGGCACGCTCACCGAGCGGCAGCTCTTCTCCGCTCGTAGTCCGCATTGCGCCAGTCCGAGAAAGCGAGCGACCCTGGCTCTTCGCCAAGGCCAGCAGACCATTGAATAACGTATGCCATATTTTCTGGGCCTTCATGGTTGATGTACTCGTCATTGTGAAACTGGCCACCGTGTGCGCCTTGCCACTGTTTTCGCTTGCCCATGTATTTTTCGAACAGCGCATCTGCCTCCACCAACGAGTAACCGAAGAGGTGACGGAGGGATGCCCTGATCTCTCGAAATAGCCATTCGTCGCCGTCGCCGAATTCTTCCCAACTCAACCATTCGGGGATTTGGCCGCACGCGAATAGGTGGCGCGTTGCGGCCAACCCTCCTTTCTTTGACAAGGTTGCCTCTGCGGGCGCGCAGAAATCCAATCGGCGATGGGATGACCAAAATATCTCTGGAGCATCTTCGCGCGGCAATTCGCCAGTCGCACGCCGCCCATTGTAGCGAAGGAGCGCACGTCGATGATTTGTGATGAGGGTTAGCTCGTCGCCTTCGTATCGGGTCAGGGCGATATGCAAATGACCTGACCCATCGCCGTCCAGGAGCGCGTCGAATTCATCCAAGTCCGCTGGCAGGAGGCGCGCTGAAACATCCCCACGGATGTCCCACCCATCATACCCGCCGAGCTCGAGCCAATCAGCTTTTGGCAGCTTGTGTTCGAGTTCAAATATGGCCCATGGATTCAGGCCTGTCGCATGGGCGCCTAGATGCGCGGGTCCCAAGTAGATGTATTTCTCTGCAGCGCGCTCACGGAGAAACAACCGATATCGGCCATCGGGCGCCGTGGGCAACCACGTTGGCGGCCCATACAGGGACCATTTGTTCACCTCATATTTCGCCTCCGGGACCCATCGTACGCTAGTGGGTGAAACCGCCATGGCCCACTTTGGTTCAAAGAGGCAGACCAAGTCCGTCGCCGTCGACGTGAATTGACCCTGACAATAGTCACGGCGCGGAGGACCGAAGGCGCCAATGGCCTCTGTCCGCGCCACTCTCGAATGAAGGACTAGCATCAGAGCACATTATCGCACTGCGTCGAGCGACGGCAAATTCGGCAACGGCGAATACTAATGCGTCACTTCCTGGGTTCCGGGTTCAAGGCTTCGCCTTGCCCCGGAATGACGAACCTTCCTGCTTGTTCACCTTTACCTCCTACCCTCCCGCCCCATGTCCGCCGCCGCCCTGCTCCCTCAATGGATCGCGCACCTGCGCGAGGAGCGGCGGTTCGCGGCCAATTCCCTCGACGCCTACCAGCGCGACGTGGCGTCGTTTCTGCATTTCCTCAACGCCCATCTCGGCGACGCGCCGAGCGCCCAGGACCTCGCTCAACTTGAGCCGCGCGATCTGCGCGCCTATCTCGCCTTCCGCCGCCAGGGCGACGCCGCGCTCTCCGATCGCTCGATTTCGCGCGCGCTCGCGGCCATTCGCAGCTTCTATCGCTACCTTGAGCGTCGCCACGGGCTGAGCAATCCGCGGCTTGGGCTGGTGCGCGGGCCGCGCCTGAAGCGGCTCTTGCCGCGCCCGGTTTCAGAAGACGGCGCGCAGGCTCTAATCGCCGATGCGCGCGCTGAGGAGGGCTGGGTCGGCGCACGCGACGCCGCGCTCATCACCCTGATCTACGCCGCCGGCCTTCGCATCAGCGAAGCGCTCTCCCTCACTGGCGCCGACCAGCCGCTGCCCTCGGCGCTGCGGATCGTCGGCAAAGGCGGCAAGGAGCGCCTCGTGCCTGTGCTCGCGGCGGCGCGCGACGCGGTTGAAACCTACGCCGCGCAATGTCCGTTCGCGCTTACGGGAGAGGCGCCCCTCTTCCGTGCGTTGCGCGGCGGGGCGATGACCCCGCGCATGGCGCAAGCCGTGATCCAGCGCCTGCGCGAGCGGCTCGGACTGCCTTCATCCACCACGCCGCATGCTTTGCGGCACGCGTTCGCCACGCATTTGCTCGCCAACGGCGGCGACCTTCGCGCGATTCAAGAGCTGCTCGGACACGAATCCCTGTCGACGACTCAGGGCTACGCGAGCGTCGAAGCAAAAAAAATTTTCGAGCTGTATCGCCGCGCGCATCCGCGCGCGTGAGAAAAATCATCGCGTGCAATTCGGCTGCGCGCCTTGAAAACAAAGGGCGAGAGAGAAATCGCAGCGCGCAAATTTAGTACAAAAAATCGACATGCAGAAAAAATCGCGCGAATGCTTGTAGTTACGCTTTGTCAAGCCTAATCGCACAAAAAAACACTCGGAGAGTCAAACAACTCCCATCCAACCCAAGTACCAACACTAGTAAAGAGAGAGAAACGAAGATGGCTAAGAAGGTTAAGAAGGCGGCGAAGAAGCCGGTTGCTCGCAAGGCTCGCAAGACGGTCCGCAAGGCCGTTCGCAAGACGGTTCGCAAGACCGCGAAGAAGACGGCGAAGAAGCCGGCCCGCAAGGCGACCCGTAAGGTCGTGCGCAAGGCCGCGAAGAAGCCGGCTGCCCGCAAGCCGGTCCGCCGCGCGCGCAAGGCTGCGAAGCCCGCCGCCGCGATGTAATCGCGACAGCAAGAGGGGCGCCTGGGGGCGCCCCTCTTCGCTTTCAGCCACTCGCATCACGCTTCACGAGGTCGAATGCGTTCTCCGGTCATCCGCAGCCCACGCTCCCGCATCGAACGCCGCCGATTGATCTCGACAAAACTCAAACGTTGACCGCCCGCCGCCCTTCGAGGCGGCTTTTTTGTGCGTGAGCGACCGCCCCCGCGCACGCGCCTTGACGGAAAGAACTTCTTCACATACTTTGTTTTTCAGAGTACTTTGTGGAGATCACCAATGACCCGCGATGACGTGCTTCAGGATGTGGCCTACGCCCGCGCTCTCGCTGAGGAAGGCCGCCGCGCGCCGCTGATAGGCGGCGCTTACCTGATTTTCTTCGGCGTGTTGCTGGTGGCGGCCTATCTGGCGCACTGGGCGATCTGGACCGGAGCGCTGCCTGTCGCGGACCCGACCTATGTCGGCTTCGTGTGGCTGGCGTTCGGGGTCATCGCGGGGCTCGGCGTGGCGGCGCTGCGGCGGCGCACCCGGCAGATGCCGGGGAGCGCTTCCGTGAGCAACCAGGTGGACCGACACGTCTGGCAAGGCGTCTCGCTCGGGATCTTGATCGTCGTTCTGGCGACGGTTTCGCGCTCAATCCTGCTTGACGACTACGCCGCGCCAAACGCCATCATGGCGGTGGGATTCTGTCTCTACGGGCTGGCCCTTTATGTCAGCGCCCGCATGTCGGACGAGCGCTGGCTGAACGGCTTCGCCTTCCTCGCATGGATCGCCAGCGGGCTCTTGTTCTTCTTTCTCAACGAGCCGGTGAGCTACCTCCTTGCGGCGAGCGCCGCCGCCGCCGTGCTCATCATCCCCGGCGTTATGTTGATACAGCGCGAACCGAAAACGACCATTTGAGAATGTCGCGCTTCGATCACACGGCGCTTGACGACGTGATCCACGGGCGGCTGCGGTTGGGCGTCATGGCCTATCTCTCGACCGCGTCGCCCGCTCCATTCAACGAACTCAAGGCGCGCGTGAACGCCACCGATGGAAATCTCTCCGCTCACCTCTCCAAGCTTGAAGAGGCCGGCTACATTCGGCTGGAAAAGAAGTTCGTGGACAAGAAGCCGCGCACCAATGCGCATCTCACGGCCAAAGGCCGAAAAGCCTGGATTGAATATCTCGCGCGTTTGCAGGCGTTGCTGAACGCGGCTGAATAGCGCTCAGGCGCGGAGCGCCCAACGCGCGACCCCAGGGTATGGCGGCTCGTTGGTGTCCACGAAGCCGCTGCCGGCCAGCGTTCGCGCCGCGTGCGCATCCTCCGCGTCAAGGTGCGCGAGGACGCGCTTGGCGCCGTTGGCCAATGCCCAAGCCGCAAGCGTGCGCACCGCCTCGCCGCCATAGCCACGGCCGCGGAAGTCCGACAACAGGCCGAACGCAAGCTCGACATCGCCATCTTCGTCAGGACGGCCGATCAGGGCGGCGATTCCGACAAGCCGCGGCGGGGCGCGTTCGCCTTCATTCGCGAGAAGCGCCCAGCCGTACCAGCCGGCGCCCTCGGGATCGTGCGCGAGATTCCGCGCCGCCCAATCGAGCCCCTCGGCCTCAAATGGCGCCGGCGGCCATAGCGGTTCATGCATCACGGCGATGGCGTTGAAAAACGCGGTGCGGCTGTGCGCCTGCAGCGCGGCAAGCTCGCGGTCCAGCGCAAGCAGCGCCAGGCCCTGGGCATTGAGTAGCAGCAAACCGTCCTCCCTCGCCTGCCGACGCCTCACTCAACACTGATGCGGGCGGCAGCGCAAAGTGAGCAATGCGAAATATTCACAGGAGGCGCTTAACGTCTCTCGAGCGAAAGCAGCAGCGGAAGTCGGTCTTCTGGGCCGACCTTGCTCACGCCTGCATCATCCAGCCGTCGACGCCCTTGGCCGCTTCGCGGATCGCTTCCGCCATCGTGGGGTGAGCGTGGCAGGTGCGGGCGATGTCCTCCGCCGAAGCGCCAAATTCCATGGCGACGCAAATTTCGCCGATCATCTCGCCGACGCCCGCGCCAATCAAATGCGCGCCGACGACGCGCTTGGTGGCGACGTCCTCGAGGATCTTCGCCATGCCTTCAGTTTGATGGTTGGTGCGCGCGCGTGAGTTCGCCATCATCGGGAATTTGCCGACCTTGTACTGAACGCCCGCGGCCTTCAGCTCTTCCTCGGTTTTGCCGACGCTCGCGACCTCCGGATCGGTGTAGACCACGCCTGGAATGACGTCGTAGTTCACGTGGCCCCATTGCCCCGCGATCACTTGCGCGACGGCGATACCCTCCTCCTCGGCCTTGTGCGCGAGCATCGGCCCGTGCGTGCAATCGCCAATGGCGTAGATGCCGGCGACATTGGTCTTGAAATGATCGGTGGCGATGAAGCCGCGTTGATCGAAGCGCACGCCAATCGTCTCAAGACCCAGATTTGTCGTGTAGGGCTTGCGGCCAATCGCGACCAGCACGACATCGGCCTCGAGCGCGCGCGCCGTGCCGCCCTTGGCGGGCTCGATAGTGATGTTGAGCGCGTCGCCCGACTTGTCGACGCCGGCGACCTTCTGACCGAGCTCAAACGCCATGCCCTGCTTCTTGAGTACGCGCTGGAACGCGGTGGCGATTTCGCCGTCCATCGTCGGCGTGATGCGGTCGAGGAATTCAACGACCGTCACCTGGCTGCCGAGGCGGCGCCAAACCGAGCCGAGTTCGAGGCCGATATAGCCCGCGCCGACCACAATGAGGCGTCCCGGCACGCGCGGCAAGGACAACGCTCCGGTGGACGAAACGATCCGCTCCTCATCGATGTCGACGCCAGGCAGACCGGCGGGGACCGACCCGGTGGCGATGACGATGTTCTTGGTTTCGAGCGCCTGTTTGGCGCCGTCGATCGCGGTGACGTCCACGCGGCCGGCCGCGGCTATGCGGCCCGTGCCTTTGATGTAGTCCACCTTGTTCTTGCGCATCAGGAACTCGACGCCCTTGGTCAGTCCGTCGACGGCGTCGTCCTTCTGTTTCAACATCTGCGGCAGATCGAGCCCCACGCCCGACACCTTCACGCCCATGTAGGCGAAGCTCTTCTGCGCCGCCTCGTAGTATTCGGATGCATGCAGCAACGCCTTCGAGGGAATGCAGCCCACGTTGAGGCACGTGCCGCCGAGCTTGCCGCGGCTTTCGATGATGGCGGTCTTCAAACCCAGTTGACCCGCGCGGATGGCGCAATTGTAACCGCCGGGGCCGCCCCCGATGATGACCAGATCGTACGACATGAGTGCTCCGAGCCGCGGTGTTTGGCGCCTTCAGCGCGCGGGAATCGCCGCCGCCACAATAGGAAGCGGACGCACGCCGATCAATCGCCGCCCGAACAGCGGCGCTAGACGCCTTGGGTGTTCCAGTATTCGCGGTCGAAATGGTCGACGATGGCGATCACCAACCCCACGATCAGGATGACCGCGAGCAAGGCGAGTTGGGCCTCGGTCGAGTCCGGCGCATTCGCCAGCGCCGCCGGCTCACGATAGACGTCGACATCCACGCCTTGAACGGTGGCCACGAGATCACCCTCGCCGCGCGATTGCGCGTAGCCCCACCGGCCGCCGTAGCACGCAAACCCCAGAAGCCACACCCAGAAGCCCTGAGTTCGCCGGATCAGGCGCACCGCTGCGATGAGGAAGAACACCCCCGCGCCGCCCCAAAGGCCGACTTCGATCCAGTTCACACCGCGGATCTGCGCGATTTGTTCCTCCGTAAGCGCCACCGACAGGTCGATCGGCGCGCCGGACAGCACGAGACCGGCGGACAACGCGGCGCCCAGGCTCACAAGCACCAGCGCAAGCAAGACCAGAACAGCCGGCCAGCGAAGAATAAAGGTCATGAGGCGTCCCCTCCTCACCGCTCCCCGAGCGGCAGGCGTTTGTACCGCCTCGGGCCCGCCGCGCCAATGGGAGTCGAGAACTTGTTTGCTTGAGGCTCTTCTGCCGGGGGAACGCGTTCGTTATCGTGCGTAAGCGGGGGGATTTGGTCATGAAGCAGTTTGGCGCGATAAGCGCGTGGGCCGCCGCAGTCGCGGGACTCTTGTTTCTCGGCTTCGGGCTCGCCGCCCTCAAATTAGACATAACAACCGGCGCCATGCTTGTGATTGGGGCGCTGCTGGCGACCGGCGCCGTACGCACATTGCGCAAGCTCTCGGGCGGCCTGCGACTGCTCGCGGGCGCGTGGGGCTTGGCGGCAGGGTTCATGGTGCTTCCGTTCGCGCAGAGCGGCTCGCTGCGCGGCTTTTATTCAGACCTTGGTTGGGCGGCCTACGGGATGACCGCCTTGGCTCTGGCGTGCGTGATCGGCCTTACGCTGACCGTTCTGCACAAGGAGAAATAGCTCAGAGGTCCAAGAGCATGCGTTCCGGGTCTTCCAGGCCTTCCTTCACCCGCACCAGGAATGTGACCGCCTCCTTGCCGTCGACGATGCGGTGATCGTAGCTCAGAGCCAAGTACATCATCGGGCGAACGACGACCTGCTTGTCGATCACAATCGGGCGCTCTTGGATCTTGTGCATGCCGAGGATGCCCGACTGCGGCGCGTTCAAGATCGGCGTCGACATCAGCGAGCCGTACACGCCGCCGTTCGAGATGGTGAAGGTCGCGCCCTGCAGGTCTTCAAGTTTCAACTGGCCGTCGCGCGCCTTGACGCCGAGTTCGCCGATCTCCTGCTCGATCTCGGCCATGGACTTCTTATCGGCGTCGCGCACCACCGGCACGACCAGGCCGCGATCCGTGCCCACGGCGATGCCGATGTCGTAGTAGTTCTTGTAGATGATGTCTTCGCCATCGATCTCGGCGTTGACGTTCGGAATTTCCTTCAGCGCCGCGATGCAGGCCTTCACGAAGAAGCTCATGAACCCGAGCTTCACGCCATGCTTTCTCTCGAAATTGTCCTTGTACTTGTTGCGAGCCGCCATGATCGCCGACATGTCGGCTTCGTTGAAGGTCGTCAGCATCGCGGCGGTGTTCTGCGCCTCCTTCAAGCGACGTGCGATGGTTTGGCGCAAACGCGTCATGCGCACGCGCTCTTCCCGTTCGCCCAGAACGCGCGGCGGCTGCACCTGTTGCGCGGCGGCTGGCGCTTGCGTGCGCGCTTCGATGATCGCGAGCGCGTCGGACTTGGTGAGGCGCCCGTCCTTGCCGGTGCCGGCCATGGCGGAGACGTCGATGCCGCCCTCCGCCGCGATCCGCTGCACCGATGGCGGCGCGGGCTTTGCGGCGCCAGTGGACGAGGATTGCGGCGCGGGCGTCGCCGCTGCCGGTTGCGGCGCTGGCGCCGCCGGTTGCGCGCCAACAGCGCCCATGCGCCCAAGCAACGCGCCGATCCCAACGCTCGCGCCCACGCTGGCGACTATTTCGGTCAGCGTGCCAGCCTCGGGCGCGGACACTTCCACGGAAACCTTGTCGGTCTCCAATTCCACGAGGGTTTCATCCTTGCGCACGCTGTCGCCGGCCTTCTTCAACCACTTCGCGACGGTGGCTTCGGATACGCTTTCGCCGAGGGTTGGCACTACGATGTCGGTCATCTCTGTTCACTCGCTGGTGGCGTGTCGTGGCTGGGCAAGACGGGTGATTCCGTGTGCGTCCAGAACACCATGTCGTTGCCATTGTTTTTCTGAACAAGCCGTGTGCGCTTCGGCTCAACGCCGCGTATCAAACGGGCGTTGACGGCGATCTTTTCGGCGTCATCGGTCCCGACCTCGGTATAGTGCGTCGCGCACCCGCAGGTGCGACAAGTATGAAACTCCAACATGTGGTCACCCCACATGTAGATGAACGTATCTGGCTTGCCGAGAAACTTGACCTCGCGCTGCGGGTAATAAGCCCACAATCCGCCGTAGAGGCGGCAATGCGAGCAATTGCAGTCCATCACCCATTCGGGCTCCTCGACCTCGAAGCGGACCGCGCCGCAATGGCAGGAGGCGCTCATTCTGCTCATCCGAGCGCGTCCGCCAGAAGTTGATCGAGTTCTTTCAGGTGCTTCGACATTAATCCCGCGGCCGTCGAAGCGCTTGCCGGCCTACCGGCGTAGCGCGCGCGCTTCGACGCGACATTGATCTTTTCAAGCGTCAATTCGATCCAGGGATCGACGAAGCTCCAGCCGCCCATGTTCTTGGGTTCTTCCTGGCACCAAACCAGTTCCGCGTTGGGGAAACGCGCCAATTCGGTCATCAGCGAACGCATCGGCCAGGGATAGAATTGCTCCAGCCGCAGCAGGTAGACGTCGTCGCGACCGCGTTTTTCGCGCTCGTCCAGCAAGTCGTAATAGACTTTTCCCGCACTGAGCACGACGCGGCGAATGTCGGCGTCAGGCCGGAGCCCGATCGTGGTGGCGCCATTGCCCACCTGCGCATCATCCCAGAGCACACGATGGAAGGACGAGCCCTCCGCCATCTCCGCGAGCGCCGACGCGCACTTCTTATGACGCAGCAGGGACTTCGGCGTGAACACTATAAGCGGCTTGCGGAATTCGCGATGCATCTGACGGCGCAGCGCATGGAAGTAGTTGGCCGGCGTCGTGCAGTTGACCACCTGCAAATTATCTTCCGCGCACAGCTGCAAAAAGCGCTCGATACGCGCCGACGAGTGCTCGGGCCCCTGCCCCTCGTACCCATGCGGCAGGAGCATGACGAGGCCGGACATGCGCAACCATTTGCGCTCGCCGGAGGATATGAACTGGTCGATGACGACTTGCGCGCCGTTCACGAAGTCGCCGAATTGCGCTTCCCAAAGCGTCAGGGTTTTTGGGTCAGCCAAGGTGTAGCCGTACTCAAACCCAAGCACGGCTTCTTCCGAGAGCAGCGAGTCGATCACCTCATAGTGCGCTTGTCCCGCTCGCAAGTTGTTGAGCGGCGTGTAGCGCGCCTCGGTTCTCTGGTCGATGAAGTGCGAGTGACGTTGGCTGAAGGTGCCGCGACATGAATCCTGTCCCGACAGCCGCACATTGAAGCCCTCGTCAAGCAAGGTCGCGAACGCCAGATGCTCGGCGAGCGCCCAGTCGACGCCGTGGCCCTCGTCCACCGCCTTGCGCCGCACCTCAACCACGCGCTGGACGGTCTTGTGCATGTCGAAGTCGCGCGGCAATTCCGTGATGCGGCGGCCCAGGTCGCGCAGTTTATCGAGCGCTGCTTCTGTTTTGCCGCGGCGGTCGTCGTCCGCGGGCAATGAAAAGCCGGACCAGACGCCGTCGAGCCAGTCGGCCTTGTTGACGCGATACGCCTTCCCCACTTCGAACTCGTCGTCCAGAAAGCGGTTGAACGAGTCGATCCAGCCATCGACATCCGAGCGCGTGACGACGCCTTCGCGGACGAGGCGGTCAATGTAAAATGCTAGAGCCGTCTGCTGATCACGAATGCGCCGATACATGATCGGCTGCGTCATGGTCGGATCGTCGCCCTCGTTGTGGCCGAAGCGGCGATAGCAGAACATGTCGATGACGACGTCCTTGCCGAAGAGCTGGCGATATTCGGTCGCTACTTTCGCGGCGTAAACAACCGCCTCCGGATCGTCGCCATTGACGTGGAAAATCGGCGCCTGGACCATAAGCGCGACATCGCTTGGATAAGGCGACGAGCGCGAATAGTGCGGCGCCGTGGTGAAGCCAATCTGATTGTTGATGATGAAGTGCATGGTCCCGCCGGTGCGGTATCCGCGCAATCCCGACAGCGCGAAGCACTCGGCGACAACGCCCTGCCCCGCGAAGGCGGCGTCGCCGTGAATCAAGAGCGGCATGACGCGGGCGCGCAGATCGTGCAGCGCCTGCCCCTCTTCGGTCCAGTTCGCGCGTTGCGCCTGCTTGGCGCGTGACTTGCCGAGCACCACGGGGTTCACGATCTCAAGGTGGCTCGGATTGGCGGTGAGCGAGAGGTGGACGGCGTTGCCGTCGAACGCGCGATCCGACGAAGCGCCCAAGTGATACTTTACATCGCCTGATCCGAGAACATCGTCCGGCGTCACTGAGCCGCCTTGGAATTCATGGAAAATCGCCTGGTAGGGCTTGCCCATCACCGCCGCGAGGACATTCAGGCGCCCGCGATGCGCCATGCCAAGCACGATTTCCTGAACGCCCATGGCGCCGCCGCGCTTGATGATCTGCTCCAGCGCCGGCAGCATCGCCTCGCCGCCGTCGAGACCAAACCGCTTGGTGCCGGGGTGACGCTTGTGCACGAACTTCTCGAAGCATTCGCCTTCGATCAACTTCTTGAGAATCGCGACCTTGCCCTCGGGCGTGAACGAGATCGCCTTGTCGGGACCTTCGATGCGCTCCTGGATCCAGCTCTTCTCCGCCGGATCGGTGATGTGCATGAACTCGACGCCGACATTCTCGCAATAAGTGCGCCGCAGGATCGCGAGCATTTCATTGACGGTCGCGGTCTGCAAACCGAGCACGCCGTCGATGAAGATCGGCCGATCGAGATCGCGCGGACCAAACCCATGGTTTGCGGGGTCGAGTTCCGGCGCCGGCGGCCGGGTTTCAATGCCGAGCGGATCGAGCGTCGCGGCCAGATGGCCGCGCGTACGATACGCTCGGATCATCATGAGCGCGCGCACGCTGTCCCGCGCCGCCGACTGCACGTCTTGCGCCGAAGCGCTCGGCATACGCTCCGCGGTTTTCTTTTCGAGCTTCGCCGCCAAACCCTGCCAGTTCCCGTCAAGCAACGCGGTTGTTTCGGTGGTCTTTGGCTGCGCCAAATCCGCGCGATACCAAGACGGTCCAGACACGGCGCTCCGCACCGCGTTGGGGTCGTCCCGCAACTGGGAAAAGAACGCGCGCCACGACTGATCGACCGAATTGGGGTCGCTCAGGTATTTCTCGTACATGCGCTCAACGAAACTGGCGTTGGCGCCATAGAGAAAACTGGTTTCGAGCATCGCGGTGTTGGGCGTGCTGCGGGCGTCGTCCGCCATGGGGGGCTACCTTCAGAAAACCTTGGGCGCGGCATGGGAACTCGACACGGCGCCGCGCTACGGCGCCTTCTAATGTGCGTCGCCCTCGGATTGAAGGGCCGGGGTTTTGAAGAACTGCGCTTCGTTTCGGTTTGTTGCCGCTAGCCCCGGAGCACCTCGGCCATCGTCCGTCCCAACGCCGCCGGGTGTGGCGCCACCTTGATGCCCGCGGCCTCCATCGCCGCGATCTTGCTTTCCGCGTCGCCCTTGCCGCCGGAAATAATCGCGCCGGCATGGCCCATGCGCCGGCCTGGAGGCGCGGTGCGCCCAGCGATGAAGCCGACCACCGGCTTCCAGCGCCCCTTCTTCTTTTCGTCGGCCAGGAATTGCGCGGCGTCTTCCTCGGCCGAGCCGCCGATTTCGCCGATCATGATGATCGCTTGGGTTTCTCGATCGGCGAGAAACATCTCCAGCATGTCGATGAATTCCGTGCCCTTCACGGGATCGCCGCCGATGCCGACGGCGGTGGTCTGGCCCAAGCCTTCATTGGTGGTTTGGAACACGGCTTCGTAGGTGAGCGTCCCCGAGCGCGAGAGCACGCCCACCCTGCCCTTCGAGAAGATCTGGCCCGGCATGATGCCGATCTTGCATTCGTTCGGCGTCAGCACGCCCGGGCAGTTGGGGCCGATGAGGCGCGACTTCGACTTTTCCAACCTTGCTTTGACGCGCACCATGTCGAGCACCGGAATGCCTTCGGTGATGCAGACGATCATCGGAATTTCGGCGTCGATCGCCTCCTCGATCGCCGCGGCCGCCCCTGGCGGCGGCACGTAGATCACAGTCGCGTCGGCGCCGGCCTTTTCCTTGGCTTCAGCGACGTTTGCGAAAACCGGCAAGCCGAGGTGCGTCGTGCCGGCTTTGCCCGGCGATACGCCGCCAGTCATTTTTGTACCGTAGGCGATGGCCTGCTCGGAGTGGAAGGTGCCGTTCTTGCCGGTGAAGCCCTGGCAAATGACGCGCGTGGATGCGTTGACGAGAATGGACAAGCAGGCCCCCGGAGGCACACGATGATAGCGCGTCCTACTCGTTGGCACTCACACTTGCAAACGGCTTGATCCGGTACTGGACAAGGCTTCTCCCTACGATAAGATTATTAAGGTGGTTGGGGGGAGCTAATGTTCAAGAAAAAAGTCTTCGCGCTGACTGCGGTATTCTTGTTGTTTAGCTTGGTGGTCGACGCGGCCGACGCGCAGCCACGCCGCCGGACCCAAAGAATTGAGCCGCTGCCCGAGCACTCGCGCGTGCTCGTCATGATGCCGGACGTGCAATTGTCGCTGCTCACGGCAGCAGGCCTGCCCGAGCCTCGGGAAGACTGGTCCGTGGCTGGTCGCGACAATCTAGCGCAAAGTCTGGCCGCCCTCGTGGGACGCGAGCAGCATGTTCCGAGCGCGCTAAATCCCGCAGAAGCGATGGAGGGCCGCACAGGGCAGATCATCCGTCTTCACGATGTTGTCGGCGGCGCAATCCTCGCCAACAGAACGCCGGCCACTCAATTGCCAACGCGCAAAAACAACAATGTCTGGACCCTTGGCGATGGCGTTCAGGAACTGGGCGCTGCTTATGAAGCCGATTACGCGCTCTTCGTGGTCGCTCGAGGATCGTATGCGAGCGGTGCGCGCGCGGCGGCGGCATTGGTCGGTCTCGTCGCGGGCGTGTACATCCCGATGGGCGGGCAACAGACATTCGCGTCTCTAGTGGATCTTCGCACCGGTCAAGTCGTCTGGTTCAACTTCGTCACCGCCGGCGCCAATGACATGCGCGAAGCGGACGGGGCGAACGCTCTCGTGCTCGAACTGATGCGAGGAGCGCCGCTATGAAGCGGCTCGCCGCTGCCATGGTAGCGGCGCTGGCGGTGACGACTGCAGCCATCGCGCAGGAATCTGTTCAGGGCGAGCAGATTCCACCACCCGCAGCCACGACGCAGGACTATCCCGCGGATGGTGAGCCAGCGCAACAAGCGGCGCCTGATGCTATCGCTCCACCGGCCCAACCAGCGCAAACGATCCCGCCCCCATCGAGACCACGCCCCGAGATCAACACCGACGAAGGCGGATTGTGGGGCATGTCCGATCGCGCCGAGCAAGAAGCTCGCAATTCCGGACAACTCGAACGCGATCCCGCGCTGAACGCTTACGTCCGCGAAGTCGCCTGCCGGGTCGCCTCTGATGCGTGCGGCGACATCCGCCTGTACGTGATGAACCGCCCCTACTTCAACGCTTCGATGGCGCCAAACGGCTACATGGAAGTGTGGTCAGGGTTGCTGCTCCGCGTAGAGGACGAGGCGCAACTCGCGTTCGTGCTTGGACATGAAATCGGCCACTATCGCGAGCGACATGCATTGGCCATGCTACGAGCTGTTCGAGGCAGAGCCGGGGCAGCCATGGTCTTCTCGATAATTGCCGCCGGCGCCGGCGTCGGCATCGTCGGAGACATCGTGTACCTTGGCACTATCGCCTCGGTCTTTGGCTTTTCGCGTGAGAACGAGTCCCAGGCGGATATGCTTGGCTACGATCATGCTGTTGCGGCGCGCTATGATCCCCATGCTGGTCACATGCTGTGGTCGAGCCTGCTCCAGGAGACCCAGGCGTCCGACAATCCCGACGTTCGCCGCCAAGAAACCCGCGCCAGCATTTTTCGCACGCATCCCCTCTCCGCCGACCGCATTGAAGCGCTGACGGCGCGAGCAGCGCAGGCAACCGGCGGCGAAACACAGCGGGCACGCTACCGCGCCGCCATCCGCCCCTTCCTGGACTCTTGGCTGCGCTCTGACCTCCGCCGCCGCGACTATGGACAAACATGGTTCTTACTTGATCGGCTTGCCGCCGCCGGAGAGGATCTTGGCGTGGTTGAATACTATCGCGGCGAGATCAACCGCCTGCGTCGCGGCGATGGCGACCGGGAAAGAGCTTTCCAACACTACACCAACGCCATCGCGTATCCGGACGCGCCCGCAGCGACTTGGCGCGAGCTCGGGGATTTGGCCTTGCGGGACGGGCGCAACGCCGAGGCGGTTGAGCAGTTCACGGCCTACTTGGCCCGCGCGCCACAAGCGGTGGACCGCGCGCTCATCGAGGCGCGCATTCAACAATTGTCAGGAGGGGGACAATGAGCATTTCAAGACGCGGCCTTCTAGCCGCTGTTGCCGGCGGGTGCATCGCATCGGGATGCGCCACGATTCCGCTGGTGAAAGCAGGCCCCTATCGCGCGCGCGGAGCGGGATTCGCCGTGACGCTTTCGCGACCCTGGTCCGATCTTACCGCGATGTCGTTTCGACCGACCGGCGTGCGCGTCCTAAGCATTGATGGAGTGCAGCTCAACCAACTTGTGATCGCCACAATCGAGCCTCAGGGCGCTTTGGTGCGCATGGTGGACAGGGACACGCCCCGCCCACTCTACCGCTCCGATATGGGCGAGACTGAACTCGTTGAGTTCGTGATCGATTCGTTGGCGACGCTTGAATATCAGGATCCGCAATCGACGAACCTTCGCCCTCAAAGCTTGGCAGGCGCACCAGGCGTGCGCTTCGACATCAACACGCGTACTGAAGCTGGGCTCAATATCACGGGCACGGCGCTCGTGGCGCGCGCAGGTGAAAACTTGAACCTGCTGATGTTTCTGGCCCCAAGCGAGCACTATTATGGCGTGTTCGCCCAGGAGATTGATGCTGTCTTTGCGAGCGCCGCCACATAGCAAGCCCGTTCGCTGCTCATCGGTTGCCCCAGCGCGCTGGCAGCTGACTGTTTCGGCGGCCTCCCCCGCGTGAAATCAGCGAAGCGAGACGGGCATAACGCACCGCAACGCCAATGCAAACCCTGACCCGCTTGCCCCGCCTGCGGCTTAGTCGGCTGTATCGACGCGCCGCCAGCTGACAATCTGATAACCGTGCTGCGCCATGCATTCGGTCATGGTGCGCTGGATGCGGCGCTCCTGCCGCGCTCGGCTACCGCGCGAAAAAAGATAGATGCTGAGCGGCAAGGTGACGACCATGGCGGGCCCCGCCACGGCGGCGGCTCCTGCAAGCGTTCCGCTTGACGCGGCGCCAGCCGCGAACGCCGCGCCGCCCACGACGTACGTCGTCGCCGCTCCTTCCACCACATTGACCGCTCCAGTGGCGACAGCGTTGGGTTGATCGAGTTGGGCGCGGCACTCATCGAGCGCGGCTTGATAGGCAGCGGCGTCTGCCGGCGCGGTCGCCACAACAGGCATGTGCGGGCGCGGTCCGCCCGCGCATGCACTCAAGATCGACGCTGCAAGCGCCATTGAGACTACGCCGCGCATGATCGTCATCCCATGATGTAGGCGTTGAGCTTGTTGCCGTCGAGATCGCGGAAATAGGCGGCGTAGAAGCCTGGGAAACGCTCGCCCGGGCCGCCCTCGTCAGCGGCGCCCAGCGACCGTGCGAGGGCGTAGACTTTGTCCACCTGCTCGCGGCTCGTGCACTCGAACGCCACCATCACGCCGTTGCCGACAGTGGCGGGATTGCCGTCGAACGGTTTGGTGAGGCCGACGCCGGCGGCGCCGCCGGGCACGCCCCAAGCGATGAATTTGTCATCCCCGCCCATGCGCCCGACGCCGAACTCTGCTGTGATGGCGTCATAGAACTTCGCCGCGCGTTCGAGGTCATTGGTGCCGAGTGTGACATAGCCGATCATGGGTAGCTCCCCTTCTCATTGTTAGACGACACGAAGAGCGCGACGAGCGGCTCATTGACAAAGAAGACATGCTTTCCGCTAGTCCGCTTTTTGAGCACTCCCGCTTCCGCAAGTTCTTCTAGGTATTTTGACGCCGTCTGCCTCACCTTGCCGGTCTCTTTGGCCAGGTAGTCGATCCGAGTATAGGGGTGCCGAAAAAGGTTGTTCAGGAGATCCTGCGAATAGATCTTCGGGTGCTGCGTTCGGATTCGATCTTTGTACTGCGCCATTAATCGACCGATCCCGTCGATTAGCCTCAGCGTCTCCGCCGATGTCTCTTCAACGGCCCGCAACATGTAGAGTATCCACTCCTCCCACGCGCCTTCATCGCGGACCAACTGCAGAAGCCGATAGTAGTCTGCTTTGTGCGCGGTGATAAACCGGCTGAGATATAATATTGGCACGTGCAACAGCTCGACGCGCGCCAAGTAAAGAACGTTGATGATCCGACCGACGCGGCCGTTGCCATCGGGGAACGGGTGGATGCTCTCGAATTGATGATGGGCGATGGCCATCTTTACTAGCGGGTCTAAATCGCCAACTGTGTCTTCATTTAAGAACCGCTCCAATTGGGTCATTCGGGCGATGATCTCATTGCGGTCTTGCGGCGGAACATAGACCACTTCTCCGGTGATGTCGTTTTTCAACGCGGTGCCTGGCGTCTCCCGAAAACCGCCCACCGTTCGCTTCAACACCTGGAATATTTCGATGATTGTATTGTTGCTGAGCAACCATTGTTGCTCACTCATCAAATCCCAACCTCGCCTAAGCGCGTCTCGATAGCGCGCCACCTCCTTCGCCGCTCCGTAATCGGTACCTTCTGGAAAAATTGCGGCGTGGAACATCTCCTCCTGAGTTGTTATGATGTTTTCGATTTCCGAGCTGGCCCTCGCTTCTTGGAGAGAAAGCGTATCGATCAATATTCCCTGATTTGGTATTGCCGTCGCTCTGCCCTTTACCTCCGCCAATCGCCTGTGCGCACGACCCGCAGCACGAAGAACCGCCTCGGTCTCTAGTTTTCCCGGCGGAGGTAGGGACGGAAGCACATAGGTACATTTTAACATGACTGCCGCGACGCGTTATTGTTTCCGCTTTTCTTTAACATGACCGCGCGCTCGAAGCGTTAACATTCGCCTTAGGGGCATCTCCACCTCACCCCTTCACCGCCTTCACGATCTTCCGCGCTGCGTCTTCCAAATCATCCGCGCTGATCACGTTCAGGCCGCTTTCGTTGATGATCTTCTTGCCCAGTTCGACGTTGGTGCCCTCAAGCCGCACCACCAGCGGCACGGCGAGGCCGACCTCCTTCACCGCCGCGATCACGCCTTCGGCGATCACGTCGCACTTCATGATGCCGCCGAAAATGTTGACCAGGATGCCTTTCACTTTCGGATCGGCGGTGATGATCTTGAAGGCGGCCGTCACCTTCTCCTTCGAAGCGCCGCCGCCGACATCGAGGAAGTTCGCGGGCTCGGCGCCGAACAGCTTGATGATGTCCATGGTCGCCATGGCGAGACCGGCGCCATTGACCATGCAGCCGATGTCGCCATCGAGGGCGATGTACGCGAGATCGTACTTGGAAGCCTCGATTTCCTTTTCGTCTTCCTCGCCGAGATCGCGCAGGTCTTCCCACTCCGGATGGCGGAACGATGCGTTGGAATCGAAACCGACCTTGGCGTCGCCGCACAAGAGCTTGCCGTCCTCGGTGACGATCAGAGGATTGATTTCGAGCAGGCTCATGTCGCTCTTGGTGAAGGCGTCGTAGAGTTTGTTGACGATGGCCACGCATTGCTCGGCCTGATCGCCCGAGACCCCGAAGGCTTTCGCGACTTCCTCCGCGTCGGCGCGGGTTGGGCCGGTCATCGGATCGATCGGCACGTTGGTGATTTTTTCGGGCGTGTCGTGCGCCACCTCTTCGATGTTCATGCCGCCGGCTTCGCTGGCGACGAACGCCACCCGGCCCGTGCCGCGATCAACCAGCACGGAGAGGTAGAACTCCTTGGCGATCTTGACGCCCTCTTCAATGTAGAGGCGCTTGACCACGCGGCCCGCGGCGCCGGTTTGCAGCGTCACCAGCGTGTTCCCGAGCATTTGCTGCGCGTAGAGCCCGACGTCTTCCGGTTTGAAGGCGATGCGCACGCCGCCCTTCTCGCCCGCACCGGGTTCCTTGAACTTGCCTTTGCCGCGCCCGCCGGCGTGGATTTGGCTCTTCACCGCCCAGACCGAGCCGCCAAGCTTGGCGGCGGCGTCCGAGGCCTCGGCGGGCGTGAACGCCGCGAACCCGCGCGGAACGGGTACTCCGAAGCTCTTCAACAGCGCCTTGCCCTGGTATTCGTGGATGTTCATCGCGGCCCTCGCAGTGGATTGGGTCGTGCTAGCGCGAACGGCGTTGTCAGCGCAACGGCTAGGTCGACCGGCCGCCGCTCTGCTCGCCGTAGGCGATCTCCCCAGCGGAAACGCTGGTGCCGATCTGAGGAGAGAACTCTTCCTTGCTGTCGGCCGCCTCGCGCGCGCCGCGCCGCCAGAACATCGCCGCGCACACCGCGAGCGCCGCCGCCCCCGCGAACCAGAACATGCCCGCGATGCCGAACAGATCGACCAGCGGGCCCATCACCATCGGGCCGAGCACCGAGCCGCCTGCCCAAACGAAAAGCAAGCCCGCCGCCGATTGGGCAAGACGCCCGGGCTCGGCGCGATCAGCCATGTGCGCGACGGCTATGCCATAGAACGATAGCGCGCCTGCGCCCCAAAAGAAGAACAGCGCCAACGCCGCCAACTCCAGCAAGCGGCCGCTGCCGAGCGCGAGCGCGAACGCGCAAGCGGCCGCGAGCCCAGTCAGGCCCGCGATCACAAGACGGCGATCGAGGCGGTCCGAAATGCGGCCCGCGGGCCATTGCAACAGCAGCGAACCTGTGAAGGCCGCCGAATAGAACTCGGCGGCAGCGTATGGTCCATAATGCTCGGACGCATAAAGCGGCGCCAATGCCAACACCCCGCCATTGACCAGCCCTGCGCCGAAACTGCCTATGACGGCGGCTGGCGCGGTCGCGAATTGCTCAACCAAGGCAAGCGGTTGCGCCTTGGGCGGATCGGGCTGCTCCGCGGACGTGAAGCAAATCGGGATCATTGACAGCGCGCCCAGCGCGCCTGCGATCATCCAGGGCTCCGGCGCGTCGGGTGCATAGCCGAACGCGAAGAACGGCCCCAGCGCCAGCGACGCCTTGGTGAGCACCATGTAGACGCTCATCACTTCGCCGCGCACGCTCGAGCCGATGGAGAAGTTCATCCAGCTTTCAATCGCGGCGAACATAAGCGCCACGGCCACGCCCGCCGCTATGCGCGCAAGCCCCCAGCTCCATAGGTCGCTGGTGAAGTGCAGCGCCAGCGTGGCGACGGCGAAGACCGCCGCACACGCCGCGTATACTCGGATGTGGCCCACGCGCGACAACAGTGTTGTAGCGATCATCGCGCCCAGCATGAAGCCAGCTGAATAAGACGCCGCGACAAGACCAAGCTCTGTCCGCGAGTGACCCGCCTCGGTGAACGAAAGCGGCAGCCGCACGCCAAGCAACCCACCCGCCAATTGCAGGATGGCGATGGCGGCGATGAGCGCGGCGACGTTGCGCAGCTGATTGGTCATGGGGTGCGGGTTTGTAAGCCGCTTCCCCGCCAATCCCAACCAGCAAAATCGCCGCCCCTGCTATTCAAAGAAAAGTTGGAACGAGAGCCGGCCGAACCTATCGGCGCGCGCCGGAGGGTTTCAGAGCGGCGCGCGTTCGAAACGCAGCGTCTCTTCCTCCACGACGTCGCCGCGGCGAAGCCGAAGGGTCATGACGATGCGGTGCGCGCTTTCACGACGGATGATAAGTCCGTTGAAAACAAGCGCGTCTGGCCCAACGGAAACGGGTTCGAAGGTGACCCAGCCGTCTTTCTCTTCCCATCCGACGAAGTCAGGATTGAAGTGCTTGACGCGCATGCGCACGCCGCCGTCTGCGACGTCCATCATCATAATTTCGTAGAATTGCGGCTCCCCCGCGCGCCAATAACGAAAGTGGCCGATCATCTGGCCGCCGATTGGCGGCGCCCAGGTTTCCTCCATCTCGCCGCCGAAGCCCGTGCCCACCCACCGGCCCGCGAGCCAGGCCGCGGCTTCGATGCCGTGAGCCTGAGCCGCTGGAGCGGTTTGCGCCTGCGCTGCGCACGCCCCAGCGAGCAGCGCTAACGATAACCCAAACGCCTTCATTGCTTTGATCATGGCGGTTCCTCCACACCCCTGACGCCGTGGGCAAGGCGGTTTCAGCTTCACTCGGCGCGGAAGCTCCAGTCATTGTCCGCCGCGAGATAGACGAAGGTCGCCCACGCAGCCACGTTTTGCCGAAGCGCCGCGGGGTCGATCATATTGATCGTGTCGTTCGGCGTGTGATGCAGATCGAAATAGTCAGAGCCGTCCTGGGCGAGATCAACGACCGGAACGCCTGCTTGCCTGAGCGCGCCGACGTCGGCGCCGCCGCCGGCTTCGTTGTCGCCGGGACCCACGCCCAGCGGCGCGAGCGCGCGCTGAAACGCGCGGGCGTGCGGCATTGCGGTGTCGGCGAAGCGCGTGTCAAACCGCCAAACGCGCCCGGCGCCGAAATCGCTCTCAAGCGCGACAATGTGATTTTCGTTCGCGTGCGCGCGCCCGTAAGCGGCGCCGCCATGCACGCCGTTTTCCTCCGAACCCGCGAGCAAGATGCGAATGGTGCGCCGCGGACGACGCGGGAGTTCACGAATGAGACGCGCCGCCGCCGTGATGATTGCGACGCCGGCGCCGTCATCGACAGCGCCCTGCCCCATGTCCCACGAATCCAGGTGCGCGGCGAGCAGCACGATCTCTTCCGGCCGCTCACGCCCGGGGATCTCGGCGATGACGTTTCCGGATGGAGCGTTCTCACGCATCTCGGCCTCGATCGTCATCCGAACCCGCGTCGCGTCGCGCGCGACAAGCCGCGCCAACACGTCCGCATCGGCGGGCGAAATCGCCATCGCCGGCAGGGACGCGCCCTCGGCTTGACGCGACGAACCGCCCTGATGCGCGAAACGATGCGGATCGGTGCCGACCGAGCGGATGAGGCAGCCAAGCGCGCCCTTGCCCTGCGCCACCGGCGCGCAACGCCCGCGTTTGCGCACGGCGACGCCATAACCTGAGCCGTCTTGCGTGCGCGTCATGCGCTCATCAATGAACACGATGCGCCCAGCGACCGCGCTATCGTCCGCCGCTTCAAGCGCGGCGATGTCGGGAAAGCGCACCACTTCCGCCTCCAGGCCGCCGGCCGGCGTCGATGGCGAACCGCCGAGGGCGGCGGCGACCATGGGCTGCGCGCCAGGCGTTGAGACGATGCGCGCCTCTTCGCGCAACGCATCCCAATATGGGATCGTGAACGGCTCGACGCGCACATTGGAAAAACCGTTGGCGCGCAACATCGCCACGGCCCAGTTGCGTGCGCGCGCTTCCGCTTCCGAAGCCGCCAGACGCGGGCCGACTTCCGTCACGAGGCTTTCGACCAGCGCATACGCGCGATCGTCCGCGAGCGCCGACGCCTGCAAACGCTCGACCGCGCGCTGTTGGGCTATCGTTATCGGCGTGGTGTAGGAGAGATCGCGCACGGGCGCCACCGCCTGAAGGATCGCGGATTGCTGCTGGATTTGTTGCGCATGCGCCGATCCCGCAAGCGCGAGCACCGTAAGCGCGAGAGCGAATTTCCGCATTATGTCATCCCCCAAGCAAGTGTGCGCACCGTGCCGCCAAAAGTCGGCGTTGCAAGCGGAAAGCGATGAATCAGCGCAACCGCGCCTTCCATTGCGCCTTCGACTGACCGTAGATGTCCACTCGATGCGCCTCAAATGGCGCGGCCAATTGGTGATCCTCGCGCTCCAGCGTCGACCCAAGACGCTTCGCCAGCGCAATCGACGGCGCGTTTTGTTTGTCGATGCAATGAATGACGTGATCCCAGCCGAGGTGATCGAACGCCCAATCGATGGCGGCGATCGCGCCTTCCTGCGCGTAACCCTGCCCCATCGCGCTCTGCTTCAAACCCCAGCCGACCTCATCGCCGGGCCATGAACCTTCTTTCCCGCCGGGACGCCACGGCCCCAAGCGCCCGATCCACTCGCCGGTGTCGCGCTTCAACACAGAGAACATCGAATAGCCGAGCAGCGACCACGCCCCCGCCAGCGTCGCCATTGTGCGCCATGCGGCGTCGCGCGCCTGAAGGCCGCCGATGAAGCGCATCGTCTCCTCTTCGGCGCCCATTTCGGCGAAGCCATTGAAGTCTTCGTGGCGCGGCGGGCGGAGGATAAGGCGAGCGGTGGTGAGCGTTGGGCCGATGGTCATCGCCGGAGTGTGGCGGGTCTGAAGCTGTTCGCCAAGATTAGGCGCGCACGGCGCGGCGGACGAACAGCACGAACGCCGCCAGGCAAGCCGAGCCGGCCAGCCCTTCCATGAGGGCGTCGGCCGAGGCGAGCGCCAGCACGGGTGCGACAAGCCCAACGAGCGCGGCCGCGTAGCCCGCGCCCCGCAGCACCGCGCGCGCGCTGTGTTGTCGGAAGCGATCTGCCTCGGCGCGCTCAAGCACAGCCAAGACAAAAGCTTGGTCGCGCGCCTTTGGCGTGGCTGCCGCCATCGCTTTCGCCATCCTTGCTTCGTCACTCATCGCGCACCTTCAAGACGTTCAGCAACCGCTCGCGGCCACGATTGACATGCGACTTCACTGTACCCAGCGGCAAGCGCAAGATTTCGGCGGCTTCGGCGTGAGAGAAACCTTCTCCCAAGCAAAGCGCGAGGGCCGCGCGTTGGTCCTGTGGCAGAGCCTTCATCGCACCGGCCAAAGCGATACGATCTTCGAGCGGCGCTTGATCATCGTTAGGTTGCGCATCAAGCCACTCAGCGTCGCGCATTTGGGCGCGTTCATGCGAGCGCTTGGCGGCGCGGGCGATGCGATAAGCTATGCCGCATGCCCAGGTGCGAAAGCTCGACCGGCCCTCGAAGCGATCAAGGCGCGCCCATGCCGTCACAAACGCCTCCTGCGCGAGATCGTCGGCATCGCCCCAATGGCCAACGTAGCGCCGCAAGAAGCCACGCAGCGCTTGTTGATGGCGAGCGACCAGTTCGGCGAAGGCGCCGCCATCGCCAGCACGGGCGGCGGCGATGAGGCGCGCTTCGTCATGGTCGCTCATCGTTGCGCGACCTTCCGGGCCTCAGAAGCGCGAACAGAACGCTGCCAACGGACGTCAGCGCCATTGTCGCGCCGATCACAAGAAACGCCATTTTGCGCTCGTCCTCCAGCAGCGCGAACGCAAGGAGGAACCCCACAGCCAGCACGCCGAACACAAAGGCCTCGCCCCAAGGCGCGCGGGGAGCGCTGTCCTTCTTCAGAAGCGCGTAGAGTTCGGGCGGCGGCTCCCTGCCCGCCTGCAGCGCGGCCTTGATCACGTCCAATGTCTGCCGGCGGCGCTGATGCTCAAGCAGCGACACCCAGCCTTGGCCGATCATGCCAAATGCGACGGCGGCAAAGATGAAAACCATGATGGTCAGGTTGTTCATGTCAGCCTCGCCCACCGAAGAAGCGCCGTTTCAGGCGCGACAGCATTTCGCGCCGCCCGGCGAGAAATGACCAGCCCAAAACGCCGGCGCCCACCCAGAAGAAGGCTTCGAGGCTGAGCGCGGCGGCGGTGACCAGGCCCGTCCAAAGCGCAAGGCTTGGCTCAAAGAAGACATAAGCAATGGCGGCGGCGGCCCAGCTGGCCAAGACGGCAAAGCCGGCCACGCCCAAGACGATCCAACGCGCTTTCATGGTTCGCACCTCCTTTGGCCCGCTAGTGGCCGCGGGACGGGCGTTTGGATGCGGGGCGGCTTGAACCGCTCATGATTACATTGTAAGCACATCTCCATGAAGGTCTCCATCGTCCCTGTCGGCAATTCGCGTGGCGTCCGCCTGCCAAAGGCGGTGCTGGAGCAGTGTGAGTTCAAGGACACCGCTGAGCTCACAGTCGAGGGCGGCCGCGTGGTGCTGACGCCGGTCGGCGCGTCCCGTGCCGGTTGGGCGGGCGCGTTCGCCGCCTGCCCCGCTGAGGTGTTGTCAGACGACGAGCGCGATTGGCTCGGGGCGCCGCTCGATGCCGAAGGCGCCTAAGCCAGCGCCGGCGCCGAAACGCTTCGAGGTTTATCTCGTGCGACTCGATCCCGTGCTGGGCGCCGAGATCGGCAAGACACGACCGGGCGTGGTTATTTCGCCGGATGAGATGAACGCGGCGCTGCGCACCGTGATCGTCGCGCCGCTGACTTCGGTGCGGCGTGCCTGGCCGACGCGCGTGCCGGTGAAAGTTGCGCGCGTTGCAGGCGATGTCGCGCTCGATCAAATGCACGCGGTAGACAAAGCGCGGCTAGCGAAGCGCGTGGGCGCGCTCAGTGCGGCGGAGGCGAAGGTGGTGCTGGGGCGGTTGGGGGAGATGTATGGGGAGTGAGGCTTGACCGCGGAACGAATCGGGACTGAATCGACTTGAGGCGCACGCGCTTCGCCGAGAGTGGAACGCGAGTGGCTCACCGGTACAACATCTACATTGACGAGGCGGGTGATGACGGCCTGACCAAGTTCAAGCAGCCGCGACAACAAGGCGGTGCTTCCCACTGGCTCACGATCGGCGCTTGCATCGTTAGTGCCGAGAACGATTCCAAGATGGTGGCTTGGCGCGATGAAATTCGTGCTGGGTTGTCGCCGCAAAAGGCGCAGAAGCGCTCGATCCACTTTCAGGATATGAATCACAATCAAAGGCGCTTTGCGTGTCAGGTGCTCGCGGGAAAGCACATTGGCATAATCGCGGCACTCTCGAACAAGCGGACGCTTCAAGACTTGCCTTCAGATCGGTTCGACGTGTTCAAGCGAAAGAACCAGCTCTACAGCTACGTCACGCGGTATGTACTGGAACGGGCTTCGACTATTTGTAAGCGCCAAGCTGTCAGGCAAGGTCATGACAATTGCACCGCGCGCATTGTCTTCTCACGCCGGGGAGGAATGCAATACGATGAGTTCAGAGAGTACATGACGCTCATCAAAGAAGGTCGCGAAGTGATATCCTCGAGGGGTGTCATCGACTGGGATGTTATCGACCCCGAGCGCATCGAAGCTCAAGATCACGGCAGTCGCGCAGGCCTGCAGATCGCGGATGTGGTAACCAGTGCAATCCACCTGGCCGTCGAGCCAGATGGGTTTGGAAACTACGAAACGAGTTATGCAGATGCTTTGCGAAAGCGCGTATTGAGGGGGCCGGACGGGATAGCGCTGGACTTTGGGGTCGTGCCCATGCCGAAATTGTCCAAGTCGCCGCTATCAGCGGAACAGAGAGCGTTCTTTGAAAGTTGGACGAAAAAGTAAGCAGGCCCCCGGACCCTGATCACACCGCCTAGGATGCTGCGGGCCAAGGCCCACTCGGGTTTTTTCCGGCGCTTGCCTGCCTCAACAATCATACGATTCGATTCGTCGAGAATCAACTAACAAAGCAGAGTCAACCGGAACAAATCGTGATTTTTTGTTTCCAGTACCATATCTTGTAGGCGAAAACGATCCCGACTTTGCCGGTCGAGCGCTGGGTCCCTTACCCCACCCCCGGATCAATCCCCTTGCACGCTTCGACCAGGCCCTTCACGGCGCCCACGCTGTGATCGAACATGTCGCGTTCTTCGGGCGTGAGCGCGATCTCCACCACCTTCTCGACGCCGCCGGCACCGATGATGCACGGCACGCCGACATAAATGTCGTTCAAGCCATACTCGCCTTTCAGGTTCGCGGCGCACGGCAGCAGCCGGCGCTTATCGCGTAGATAGGACTTCGCCATCACCATCGCGCTCTCGGCCGGCGCGTAGAAGGCCGAGCCCGTCTTCAACAGGTTCACGATCTCGGCGCCGCCGTCGCGCGTGCGCTGCACGATCTGATCGAGCTTTTCCTGGCTGGTCCAACCCATCTTCACCAGGTCGGGCAGCGGAATGCCGGCGACGGTCGAGTAGCGCACCAGCGGCACCATCGTATCGCCGTGGCCGCCAAGGACGAAGGCGGTCACGTCCTCGACGCTGACCTTGAACTCTTCAGCCAGGAACCAGCGGAAGCGCGCGCTATCGAGCACGCCCGCCATGCCGACGACCTTGTTGTGCGGCAGCTTGGAGAATTGGCGGAACGCCCAGACCATGGCGTCGAGCGGATTGGTGACGACGATCACGAACGCATTCGGCGCGTGCTGCGCGATGCCCTCGCCCACCGCCTTCATCACCTTGAGATTGATGCTCAGCAGGTCATCGCGGCTCATGCCCGGCTTGCGGGGCACGCCGGCCGTGACGATGCACACATCCGCGCCGGCGATGTCGGCGTAAGCGTTCGCGCCCTTCAGCGCGCTGTCACGGCCGAACACCGGGCTGGCTTCGGCGATGTCGAGCCCCTTGCCCTGCGGCACGCCTTCGACCACGTCGAACAGGATCACATCGCCCAGTTCCTCGCGCGCGGCGATGTGGGCGAGCGTGCCCCCGATCATGCCGGAACCGATAAGGGCGATTTTGCTGCGGGCCATGTGCGCGCTCCTGGAGGGTGGGAGAACTCAGAAGGCGCGGGGTTTAGACCTAGCCTCGACTTTTCGCAATGCGGTAGCCTCGCGGTCTGGTATCATCACGGCGCTACGGGGGAGCCTACCGTGATCCGAGTACTGATCGTCCTTCCGCTGTATCTAGCGTGCCTATTTCTGCTTCCGCAGGCGGATTTCTATCAAGCGTTTCACGACAGCGTCGGCGGCGGCGGGCTCCAGCGCTGGCACCTGATAGCGTACGGCGCCGCATTGGTGGTTGGCGTCATTGGCGCGGCCATCATTGAGTTTGGACTCCGGCCCGAGGGCTTCGGGGTCGACTCTATCTTACGGGTTCTTCGCATGGGGCTGATCGGACTCATTCTGACCGGCGGCTACCAGCTCTTTGCCTTCTACACCTCGCAACCCCTGAGCGTTTTTGCCTTGGTCGTTCCGCTCATGTTTATGGCGGCCGAGATCGTCTATGAGATCATCGCGTACGCAATTGATCGGATGAGCTTCAGCAGACGGCACGACACTTGGATTTCGCGGACTTGATTGAAACTACCGTTTCGCCACGATCGCAAGTCGCACAAGCTTACGCCAGCCGCTTCAACTCCTGCACCAGATCGGTGCGTTCCCAGCTGAAGCCGCCTTCATTGTCCGGCGTGCGGCCGAAATGCCCGTACGCCGCCGTGCGCGCATAAATCGGGCGGTTGAGCTTCAGATGCGTGCGGATGGCGCGCGGCGTGCAGCCGTTCATGAGTTCCGGCAGCGCCTTTTCAAGCTTCGCGGGATCGATCGTATCCGCGCCATGGAGATCGACGTAGAAGCTCGTCGGGGCAGCCACCCCGATAGCGTAGCTGATCTGGATGGTGCAGCGCTGGGCAAGTCCCGCCGCGACCACGTTCTTCGCCAAGTAGCGGCACGCATAAGCCGCGGAGCGATCGACTTTCGTGGGGTCCTTGCCCGAGAAGGCGCCGCCGCCGTGCGGGCTTGCGCCGCCGTAAGTGTCGACGATGATCTTGCGGCCGGTGAGGCCGCTGTCGCCATCGGGTCCGCCGATCTCGAACTTGCCTGTGGGGTTGATCAGCCACTTGGTCTTTTTCGTCACCAATCCCTCTGGGAACACCGCGAGCGCATACGGCTTGATCAGGTCTTCCATGCGCTTGGTGGTGTAGGTCGCGCCGTTCAGCTTCTTCTTGTGCTGATGGCTGACGACAATCGCGACGACTTCGGCCGGCTTGCCGTTTTCGTAGCGCAGCGTGACCTGGCTTTTCGCGTCCGGCTCCAACTCCGGGCGCTCGCCCGAATGACGCACATCCGCGAGGCGTTTCAGGATATTGTGCGAGTACTGGAGCGTCGCCGGCATCATTTCCGGCGTTTCCGCGCAGGCATACCCGAACATGATGCCCTGATCGCCGGCGCCCTCGTCCTTCTTGGCGGTAGCGTCCACGCCCTGAGCGATGTGAGCGGATTGGCCGTGCAGATAGCACGCGTACTTCGCCTTCTCCCAGTGAAAGCCCTTCTGCGCGTAGCCGATGTCCTTGACCGCCGCGCGCACCTTTGGCTGCAACGAAGCGATGATGTCTTTGGTGAACGCCTTGTTCTCGGCCTTTGATTTGCCGGCCTTGCCGGCGCGCACTTCGCCAGCAAGCACGATGCGGTTGGTCGTCACCAAGGTCTCGCACGCGACGCGCGCCTCGGGATCGGCCTCGATGAAGGCGTCCACGACGGTATCGGAAATGCGGTCCGCGACTTTGTCCGGATGGCCCTCGGACACGCTCTCGCTCGTGAACACGTAATTGCTTCTGGCCACGAAATTCTCCGCCCCGACCTTCGCTTAGGGATTCGCTCTTGGAAGCGAGGCCGCCCTCTTAAGGACAACGCGCCTCGGGCGCAAACGCCGTGGTTACCCGCGTTTGGCTTCGACGCCCTCGTCTGCCAGGGCCTTAACCAGTTCGACGACGCGGCGGCGAACCTTCACGCTCTTGATCGAAGCGAACAATGCCATGAGCTGCGTTCCCTCGGGGGTCGCGAGCACATCGTCCACGAAGTCCTGCCGGTCCTCCGCGACCCCGACTGCGCGGCCAGAAACCAGCCCCTCAAAGAACCGTGACGCCGGCAAGTCGAGCGCAGCTGCGATGTCATGAAGACGACTTGCGGCTATTCGATTGACGCCCTTTTCGTACTTCTGGACTTGCTGGAAGGTCACTCCAAGTATTTCCGCCAGCCTTTCTTGGCTCATCCCGATCTCTAGCCGGCGAGACCTTACACGCTGGCCGATTTTTCTATCGATCGCGTTGGCCGCCCGTTCGTCATTCATTTCTTTACAATCCTAGGCGCGCGCCGCCGGGAATGCCCTCAACGTCGCTATGAATAGAAGCAGCGCCAGTAGCAAGAAATTTCCGTACCGTGCGAAAGGGGTTTCAACCAGCGCGGGAGGCAGCTGCGCTTCAGCGAAGCGGGCGCCACCTGAGGTTGCGGCAATCTGGCGCCCGTAGCTGTCCACGATCGCCGAGACGCCGCCCGAAGCAGCGCGCGCAAGAGGTAGCCCCTCCTCGATCGTGCGGTAGCGGCCCATGGCGTAGTGCTGCCAAGGACCGGTACCCGCGCCAAACCACGCATCGTTGGTGACGCTGGCGATCCAGCCGGGCCGTCCCTCGCCGCGGGGAACCATGCCTGGAAAGATCGCCTCATAGCAGATCAGCGCAGTTGCAGGCGGGGCGTCTGGAATGATGAGACGCGCCGGCGGCGCTCCTTGTTCGAAGCCCGCGCCAATACGCTGAAGCGGCGCGAGGTTGAACGAACTCACCAACGACCAAAACGGAATGTACTCGCCGAAAGGCACGCGCCGGTGCTTGTCATAAATCTGTCCGATGCGCGGCACGCCGCTCACGCCGTCGATGACCGCCGCCGAGTTGTAATACGCAACGCCGTCAGCCATCGCTGCGCGGCGAGACAGTCCGGCGATCAGAACGCGGTCGCCCAGGCCCCGGCCCAACGCGTCAAGAAACTCCGGGTTCTCCAGCATGAAGAAATTGATCACCGGAATGGCGCCTTCAGGCCAAACCACAATGGCCGCATCACTGGCTTCGGCAGCGCCGCTCGCATCGAGATACCGGCGAAGCACCCGCCACTCCTGATCGGCGCGCGCGTCCCACTTCTCGGCTTGCCCCAGGCCGGAATCCGCGACCCGCACAACTGGCAGCGCTCCGGGAAGATCAATCGCCGCGTGCGCAAGGCGCTGCGCGCCCCATCCCCAGGCCATCCCAACAAGCAGCGCCACAACCATAAGCGGCGCGAAACGCCTGCCCACGCCTTGGCCAGCGTCGGCAACGGCGGCGGGCGCGGCCGCCGCCAGCAACGTGAGCAGGCTTAAGCCGTAGATGCCGACGAGCGAAGCCATCTGCGAGACAGGCTCTCCGGGCGTCCAGACATAGCCTGGTAGGATCCAGGGAAAACCACCGAAAAGCGCGTGCCCACGCAACCATTCAGAGACAAAGAGCGCGACGGCGAACGCGGGCAAGCGTCGCCAGTCGCGCGTCCAGAAAAGCATCGCGAGAAAACAACCCAGGCCAAAAAACAGCGCGAGAACAACCGCGAGCAACGCGGTCAGCGGAATGCCCCAGAGCGGGCCCCACGCATTGCTGTCGACATTGAACGCCGACGAGACCCAATACAGGCCGGTCGCCATGTGGCCCAACCCAAACCACCAGCCGAGGGCGAAAGCGGAACCCAGCCGCCGCTCGCGCGCGTGCGCGCCGTCCATCAGCCAAACCAGCAAAGAAATCGCGGCGACAAAAACCAGCGTCAGTTGAAATGGCGCGTGCCCGAGCGTGGCCGAGGCGCCGGCGAGGAGCGCCAAGCCCCGCCGCTGCCATGGCGATCGCGCCGCGAGCCAAGTGTGAATTGAAGAGCGCTTGTCCGACGATTCAGCCACATGGCCCCCACAGCACCAAAAACACCACGGCCTTGTGTCACCTGCCCTCGTCTTCGCCAAGCGACGACGGCGTTACCCGGGAAACTTCCGCGCTGCGTTTGAGGCGAACGCGCTTCACGCGGCGTGGATCCGCGTCGACGATCTCCAGATCATAACCGGCGGGGTGATGGAGTATCTCGCCGCGCTGCGGCAATCGCCCCGCCAGCGCAACGGCAAGCCCGGCCGCGGTGTCAAACTCATCCTCGTGATCCGGCAAGGCCAGCGACGTTTGCAGCTTCGCCTCCAGCTGCGCGATCGGCGCGCGTCCGTCCGCCTCGAACGCGCCGAGCGCCCGCTCAAGAACAAGCGCCGCGTCCACGTCATGTTCGTCCTCAATGGCGCCAACGATTTGCTCGACGAGGTCCTCCATCGAGACCAGGCCGTCTGTGCCGCCGTATTCATCCACGACCAGCGCAAGGTGGATGCGGCTCGACTGCATCTTGAGAAAAAGCGTCGCGAGCGTCATCGACTGGGGAACGTAGAGGATGTCGCGCCGGATGCGCCCCAAGGCTCTGTCTGAAAAGGTCGCCTTGGCGTCGCCGTCATCGCCTGGCGTGAGCAATGACAGCACGTCCCGCACATGCACGAACCCCTGGGGGTCATCCAAGGTCTCTCCGTATATCGGCAAACGCGAATGCTGACTTTCCGAAATAACGCGCGCGACCTCGCCGAGCGTCGCCGCCGCTTCAATCGCGACGATATCCGCGCGTGGGCGCATTACGTCGGCGACCTTGAGCGTGTCGAAGCGGGCTGCGCGCAGGATCATGTCCTTTTGCGCGAGCTCCAACTTCTCGCCGCTCTCCTCGCGTTCTCGGAGAACCTCTTCGACGGCGTCGGCGGAGCCCAACCGGGCACGGCCAAAAATGCGGATCAGCCTTTGAACAAGCCCCCGCCTTCGCGGCGAAGTCTCGGCGTCGTCAGCTAATTCGACCATGATTTGCGTGGGGCTCCTGGCTATTCGGCGTAAGGGTCGGCAATGCCCAACGACGCCAGAATGACGCGTTCGCGATCTTCCATCACTGCGGCGTCGACATCAACAATGTGATCATAGCCCAACAGGTGCAAAAACCCATGCACGGCCATATGAGCGGCATGACTTTCGATCGTTTTGCCCTGTTCCGCCGCCTCGCGCGCGATCGTTTCGGCGGCGAGCGCGATGTCGCCGAGGAACCCAGGCGCCGCTCCCTCGCCTGCGGGAAAGGACAGCACGTTGGTCGGACCCTCCTTGCCGCGAAACTCCGCATTGAGCCGCGCCAGGGCCTCGTCCGCGCCGAGAAACAAGCAGACCGTTCCCGCCGCGCCCTCGGCGGCGGCGGCGGCCAAAAGCGCGCGCGTCAGGTCGGCTTCGAGACCGCTCCACAGCGCGGAGTCCACCAACATGTCGATCTCGATCGGCGTCTTAGACACGCCCCGCCTCATCGCGATCGTAGGCTTCCACAATGCGCGCAACCAGCCTGTGACGCACCACGTCCTGCGCCGCGAAGCGTATTATCTCGACGCCCGGCAAACGCTCCAAGATGGTGATCGCATGCGCTAGCCCCGACTGATCCGGGCGCACCAAGTCAATCTGTGACGGGTCGCCCGTCACCACCATGCGCGACCCTTCGCCCAGGCGCGTCAGCACCATCTTCATCTGAAGGATGGTGGCGTTTTGGGACTCGTCGACAATCACGAACGCGTTCGAGAGCGTGCGCCCGCGCATGAAAGCCAGCGGAGCTACTTCGATCTGTCGCCGCTCACGCCGTGTTTTAAGGTCGGTCTCGCTCATCTGCGAGCGGAACGCGTCCCAAATCGGCTGCAGGTACGGATCGACTTTCTCGCTCAAGTCGCCCGGCAAATAACCGAGCTTCTCGCCGGCTTCCACCGCCGGGCGTGTCACCACGATGCGATCCACGCGCTCCTGCTTCATCGCCTCGACTGCAGCGGCCACGGCGAGGAATGTCTTGCCGGTTCCCGCGGGGCCCACGCCAAAGATGAGGTCAATCGCTTCATCGCGCAGCGCTTCCACGTAGTGGACTTGCCGCGGCGTGCGCAACGTCAGGCCGCCGAGTTGCGGAAGCGTCAGGGGCCCCGCTTTCTCCGAAGGTCCCTCGGAAAAAGCAATCGCGGCCAGCACCTCGCCTTCGCGAACCTTTCCCTTCCGACGCGCCAAGTCCGCAAGCGCATCGATAATGCGCTGCACGCGCTCAATTTCAGCGGCGCCAGACGCGCCCGCGCGTACTGTCAGCTGATCGCCTTGCGCATCGAGCGTCACTCTGTATGCGGGCGCGCCTCTGGGCGCGCTCGGGTCTCGAAACGCTTCCTGGATATGCGCCAAATGCCGATGCAGCGGACCGAAGATCGCCTGCGCGACACCCGCCTCGGGGAGCGTAATGATGCGGATGAGCCCGCCATCCTGGCGCTGCGTGGTCACGCAACCTCCAGCGTCGAGTCGACGCGCACGCCGGTCAGCGAATTCTGCGATGACCCAACGATTCGCACGTCGACAATGTCGCCGGCGCCCGCTTCGGAATCCTCGAAGTGGACCGCCTGCAAGTATGGGGAGCGCCCATGCTTCTGTCCGGACTTGCGCCCCTCACCCGTCACCAGAACCGGCAAGGACTTTCCTTCCTGCGCGGCGTTGAAAGCGCGCTGCTGACTGGACAACACCGCTTGTAGACGAGCGAGCCGTTCCGCTTTTACCGATTCTTCCACGTGCCCCGCCATCACCGCGGCGGGCGTGCCGGGGCGCGACGAGTACTTAAACGAAAACGCGGAAGCAAACCCGATGTCCGCGACAAGCCGCAGGGTGGCGTCGAAGTCTTTCTCGGTCTCGCCCGGAAAGCCGACGATGAAATCCGTGGACAGCGCGATATCAGGTCGCGCCGCTCTGAGTTGGTCTACGATTTGGCGATACCGTACGACGTCATGCTTGCGATTCATCGCCTTCAATATGCGATCCGAGCCCGATTGAACGGGCAAATGCAGGTAAGGCATGAGCTTTGGCTCTTCACCGTGCAATGCGATCAGCGCATCCGTCATCTCAACCGGGTGCGATGTCGTGTAGCGCAACCGCTCAATCCCCTCGATTTGCGCCAAGCGCCTCAGCAGATCGGCGAAGCCTTCGGCGCCCTCGCCATGGTAGGCGTTGACGTTCTGCCCCAACACCGTGACCTCGCGCACGCCTTTATCCGCGAGCGAACGAGCTTCAGCGAGCACGGCCGCGGCCGGCCGCGAAAACTCCGCGCCGCGTGTATACGGCACGACGCAGAACGTGCAGAACTTGTCGCATCCCTCTTGGATCGACAGAAACGCGGTGACGCCGTCAGGCGATCGCGCCGGCAACGCATCGAATTTTTCCTGCGCGGTGAAATCGGCCAACAACCGCTCGCCGGTCTTTCGCGCCGCACGCGCGATGAGTTCGGGCAGCTTGTGGTAGGCTTGTGGGCCGACGACGAGATCCACCGTAGGCGCGCGCCGCATGATCTCTTCGCCCTCGGCCTGCGCGACACAGCCGGCGATCGCAATCGTCGTGACCTTTCCCTCGTCGGCACGGCGCGTCTTGTGCTCGCGCAGTCTGCCGATTTCGGAGTACACCTTCTCGGTGGCCTTCTCGCGGATGTGACAGGTGTTGAGAATAACGAGATCCGCGTCATCCGGCCTGTCCGTGAGCGCGTAGCCAAAAGGCGCCAGCACGTCGCGCATGCGCTCGCTGTCATAGACATTCATCTGGCAGCCGTAGGTCTCGATGAACAGCTGCTTCGGCGTCCGCGCCTCGGTCATGAGCGCTTCGCCTTGCCTGCGTCGTCGAGAGGAACGCCATAAAGCTCCAAGCGATGGTCCACTAGTTTGAAACCGAGCCGCTTTGCGATCTCGTGCTGCAGGCGTTCGATCTCGGGATCGGCAAACTCAATGACCTGCCCAGATTTCATGTCGATGAGATGGTCGTGATGGGTGTTGGGGCGTTCTTCGTAGCGCGAGCGGCCGTCGCGAAAGTCGTGACGCTCCAGGATGCCCGCTTCTTCGAAAAGACGCACGGTTCGATAAACGGTCGCGATTGATATGCCAGCGTCGACCGCGGCAGCGCGCCTGTGCAGCTCCTCCACGTCAGGGTGATCCTGGCTCGCCGACACGACGCGCGCGATCACGCGGCGCTGCTCGGTCATGCGCATGCCCTTCTCAACGCAGAGTTTTTCGATCCGGTCCATTGCCTCCTCGATTGCGCGCAGAGATAGCCCCGCGCCGGCGCCGCGTCCACCGCTGACACGCGCGCGTCAGCACGCGGGCAGCGCCAAACGCATAACGATGGCGTCGACCGCGCCGCGGGCGGCCGAATAATATCCCTTTCGCCGCCCGGCCTCCAAGAAGCCCAGTTTGGCGTAAAGCCCGCGCGCGGCGCGATTGTCCTCGGCGACATCGAGATGCAGCGATGCGGCGCCACGCGCAATCGCCGCGACGATCGCTGCCTCGACAAGCCGGCGGCCTAAACCTTCGCCCCTGCGATCGGGTCGAACCGCGACGGTGAGGATTTCCCCATCGCCGGCCGCGATCCAAAACAAGACAAATCCGACGATATCGCCCGCTCGCGCGGCGCTGCAGGCCACCGCCGGATTATCGAACATCTTGGTTATGTCGCCGCCGCTCCAAGGGCGCTCGAAACACTGGGCATGGACGCGAGCAAGCGCCTCCGCCTCGTCGGCGCCGACGCTTTCAATCACGCCGCGCCCGCCGCTGGCGGCGTAACGTGCGGCGCCCTGAGATAGGCGGGGCGCGGAGGATAGCGGTCGGGATCGAGCCGCGCGGCGCGCCGCGCAAACGCGGCGACGTCGATCGCGGCGCCAGGGCCAACCAGGTCAAACGGCTTGCCCTTTGTTTCCGCCTCGATTAGCGGCCTGGCGTCAGCGCGTTCGGCGGCCCGCGCGGGAATTGACGCCACACCGTCGTCATAAAGCGCCACATAGGCGCCGCCCGGCGTCTCAATGATTGCGGCGCGTAATCCCGCCTCGCCGCGCTCCAGCGCCAAAACCTCTAATGAAGTCACGCCAAGGCAAGGCTTATCGAGCGCCAAGGCAAGCGCGCGCGCAAACGAGAGCCCAACCCGCACGCCGGTGAACGAACCCGGACCCGTGGTCACCGCAATTCTATCAATCTGGGAAAAGTCAAGCTGCGCGTGTTCAACAAGTTCGCGCGTCATGGGGGCGAGGCGCTCCGCCTGCCCTCGTTGCATCTCCTCGCACCGCTCCGCAACCAAGGCGTCGCCGCGCGCAAGCGCGACAGAGCACGCGTCGAGGCAGGTATCAATCGCCAGGACAAGCGGCGCCTGCCCGCTCACATTACCTGCTCCACGCTCGTCACTTCCGGCACATAATGCTTCAGCATGTTCTCGATCCCCTGCTTCAGCGTCAGCGTAGAGGACGGGCAACCAGCGCAAGAGCCACGCATCGAGAGCTTCACCACGCCGTTGGTTTGATCCCATGAGTGGAAGATGATGTCGCCGCCATCGCGCGCCACGGCGGGCCTGACCCGACTTTCGATAACCGCCTTGATCTCCTTTACAATGTCGGCGGCCTCGCCCTCATAAACATGTGCGCCTTCGTCGACATCGTCTGTCAGATCGCCTTCCGCGAGCACGGCGCGGCCCGAGACGAAGTGGTCCATGATCGCCGCCAGCACGTGCGGCTTGAGGTGCGGCCACTCAACGCCCTCGGCCTTCATGACGGTGACGAAGTCGCCGCCGAGATAGACGCGCTCCACGCCCTCTATCAGAAAGAGCGCATGCGCCAGCGGAGACGCCAACGCGGCGTCCGCGTCCGTGAACTCGCGACTGCCGACACCCAGAACGTCGCGGCCAGGCAGGAATTTCAGAGTGCGCGGGTTCGGCGTGGATTCTGTCTGGATGAACATGTCGGTCAGGTGGTCGTTGTCGCAACGCCGGTCAAGCCGGCCGAGAAAGCAAGGGCGCGTATGTCCTCACGGGAGAGCGCGCCGGGCACTACAAGCACGGGCACCGGTCGTGACCCTAGGCCCGCGGCCTTGCCCAGTTGAGTCACCAATGGGCCAGGCCCGCCAGGGCCCGCCGCTGAAGCCAGCACGACCAGTTTGATCGATGCGTCCTCTTCAAGCAGCTTGCGCAACTCGGGCTTGAGGTCCCCCTCTCGCAACACCGGCTCCGCGGTGACGCCGCACTCGGCCCACGCCTCCGCCGCGAACCGCTGTGTCAGCGACTCCGCGGCGTCTCGCGCTTGCCGACGCATCTCTTCCGTGATCGACGCCCAAGGCGCGGGGTCCGATGGCTCGATCACGCGCAGCATGATCAGCCGCCACCCGGTACTGCGGCACAGCAAGCCCGCATAGATGAGCGCGTCCGGGAACTCTTCACTCTCGTCGGCGATGACAAGGCAGGCGAATTTTTGGGCGTCATTCATTCAGACCGATCGTCGCGCAAACGCGCCCTTTCATCAAGCGCGCCAAAAGCCGACGACATCGCGCACCTCGGCCATGATCGGTTGCGCAATCGCGCGGGCGCGATCGGCGCCGTCGGCGAGGATCGCATCGAGAGCGGCCGGATCGGCGTTCAAGCGGCGCATGTCGGCGGCGATGGGCGCCAGCTTCGCAGCCAAAACCTCCGCGAGCGCCGGCTTGAACGCGCCGAAGCCCTTCCCGCCGAACTCCTTAAGCACATCGTCAACGCCGCGGTCGCTCACCGCCGCATAGATCCCGACGAGGTTCTCGACCTCTGGGCGACCGGCCAGTCCTTCCTTGGCTTCCGGCAGAGGATGCGGATCGGTGGTCGCCTTCTTGATCTTGTTCATGATCGTGTCGGCGTCATCGGTAAGATTGATGCGCGTCATGTCGGAGGGGTCTGACTTGGACATCTTCTTGGTCCCGTCCCGAAGGCTCATGATGCGCGCGCCCGGCCCCTGGATCAGCGGCTCGGGCAGAGGGAAAAAAGCCGGCGCTTCATAGTCGTTGTTGAACTTCTGAGCGATGTCGCGTGAAAGCTCCAAGTGCTGCTTTTGATCCTCGCCCACGGGTACATGCGTGGCTTTGTACAAGAGAATGTCCGCCGCCTGGAGAACGGGGTAGTCGAACAAGCCCACGGAACTGCGCTCCGCGTGCTTGCCGGCCTTGTCCTTGAACTGGGTCATGCGTTCAAGCCAGCCCATGCGCGCGACGCAGTTGAAAACCCAAGCAAGCTCGGAGTGCTCGCGAACGGCCGATTGGATGAAAATGATGGACCGCGTCGGGTCGACGCCCGCGGCGATGTACGCCGCCGCCACCTCCCGAGACTTAGCGGCAAGTTCTTTTGGATCGGGTCCAGCCGTGATCGCATGCAGATCGACGACGCAGTAAATGCAAGACTCGAAGGCGTCTTGAAGAGCCACGAACTTCTGCAGCGCGCCAAGGTAGTTGCCGAGGTGCAGGCCGTTTGTCGGCTGCATGCCGGAAAAAACGCGCCGCGGGCCTGAATATTGTTGGGATGGGGTGTCGGTCATGGTGGGCTGCGTCCCTATCAGGCGTCTACGCCTGGCGGCAAGGCGCCGCCCTCCCCCGGCGCGGCGCGCTCGCGCCGAAACGCCCGCAGAATCTCCTCAATCGTCACCGCGCGTATTCCAAAGGCGGCGGCCACAAAGAGCAAGAAGCCCGCGAGGCATATGAGCAGTGTCGCGACCTCCTTACCGGCGACCCCAATAACAGGGAGCGCCGAAAAGTACGCGTTGATCCCAGGATAAAACGGCGTTGTCGCCCAAACTGCGACAGCCATGACCGCGGTCGCGAGCCCAATGCGGGCGAGCCGCAACCACACGCCGGCGTCCGGCGCCCAGGTCTTCTCGCGCAGCAACGTGCCCGCGAGCAGAATGACGTTGACCCACGCCGCGGCTGACGTGGCTATGGCCAACCCAACATACCCCGGCGCGCCCATCGCGCGCAGTCCGAAAAAGAAACTTACCCCGAGCGCGACATTCGCGAACACGCTCGCAAACGCATACGCCATCGGCCGGCGTGTATCCTGGCGCGCGAAGAATGGCGGCGCCAAGATACGCGTCAGCACGAATGCGGGCACGCCCCAACCGTAGTGAAACAAGGCGGCCGCGGTGGCTCGCGCGTCGGCGTCGGTGAACTGCCCGCCGGTCCAGAAGCCATGCATCAGCACATAAGGCGCGACGAGGAACGCCGCCGCCGCCGGCAAGGTGAACGCCATGGACAACGCCACCGCTTCGTTGAGCGCTTGACCTTCGTCGTGTTGATCCGCCGACGCGACCGCGCGCGACAAACGCGGCAAGAGCGCGACGCCGATGGCGACCCCTATCAAGCCAAGAGGCAGCTGATACAGGCGGTCCGCCGCATAGAGCCAAGACTTCGCGCCCTCCTCAAAGGAAGCCAATGCTTGGCTAACAAACACGTTGATCTGCGTCGCGGAGCCCGCGAACACGGCTGGTCCCATCAAAACGAGAATGCGCTTCACATCAGGCGTGAGTTTCGGCGCGCGCAGCCCGATGCGAACGCCGAGTCGCCGGCATCCCCACCACAACAGAGCCGCCTGCACGACGCCGGCGACGGCGATTGCGATCGCGCCCCAAAGCGCGGCGGTATTCGAGTTCGGCGCCGGCAACACCGCAGCGAGTATGCACAAATTCAAAAAAATCGGCGCGGCGGCGGAAAGCGCGAACCGACCCGCCGTATTCAGAACGCCAGAAAACAGCGCCGACGCCGACATGCCCGCCAGATACGGCATGGTGATCTGCGTCAGCAGGATGGCGTAATTGAAATAGCGCGGCTGATCCGCGTAGCCGCCGTGAATCACCAGCATGATCCAAGGCATGGCGATTTGCGCCGCGATTGTGATCACTACTGTCGCCAACAGAAGCACCGACAATGATTGCGATGCGACGCTTGCGGCGACGTCTCCGCCGCGCTCGCTTTGTGTGCGCGCATAGACCGGCACAAACGCCTGGCTGAAGGCGCCTTCGGCGAAGATGCGCCGAAACAGATTGGGAAACATCTGCGCGGTAGCGAACGCGTCGCCTATCGGATTGGCGCCGATGATGTTGGAAATGGCGCGGTCGCGCGCATAACCCAAGACGCGGCTCATGAGCGTGAAGCCGGTCTGCACCAGCGTGTTGCGCGCTAGACTCATGATTTCCCCGTTGAACCGCGGGGCGCTTGATACGCCAGCCTCAACGCGCCGTCGAGGCGCGCCCGACAGCCAGCGGCGTCTTGCGCGGATCGGTGGGCGCCGGGGGCTCTCCTTCGCGCAGCGCGGCGTCGAGCGCAACGGCGAGCGCCGCGAGTTTGCGCGGATTCGTCACCCGACCGCCCCCGTCTTGCACATAGAAAACGTCAGAGGCCCGCTCGCCATGGGTGTCGATATGAGCGCTTACAATCGAGACCTCGGCGTCCGCGCACACGCGCGCGAGGTCGGCCAGAAGTCCCATGCGATCACGACCCGAGGCTTCAATCACCGTGGCGTGCGCCGCTAGATCGTTGTCCACGCGAACCCATGGATCGACCGAGAATGCGGCGGTACGCCGCGAAACCGGCGCCGATCGCGGAGGCGGGTGATCCTCGATCGCCGCGCGCTCAAGCCGCTGGCGCAGCGCCCCAAGCGCGCCGGGATGATCCGCAGCGAACGGTCTATGATCCGCCGCTTGGATGTAGAAGATGTCGAACGCCACGCCGTCAGCGGCCGTGTGGACGCGCGCGCCGGCGATATTGGCGCCGCTCGCAGAGAACGCGGCCGCCAAGCTGGCGAACAATCCGGGGCGATCCGCGGCTTGCACCAAAACTTCCGTCACGGCTTGAACCTCGCGCACCCGCGTCGCCACGCGCGGTAAGCCGCCTGCATCCGCCGCGGCCTGGCGCCCATGCCACGCCAACGCGTCGTCGTCGTGGCTGAGCCAATAGCCGTCCTCTAGGCCCTCCAGCCAGCGCGTCGGCGCCGCGCCAAGGGCCTCTTGCGCGCGGAGTTTCGCTTGGGCCGCCAGCTCGTGAAGTTGCGCGCGTACGCTCTCCTCGTCCGAGCGCCCGCCATGCAACGCGGCCTCGGTCAGCCTGTAGAGGTCGCGTAGCAGCTGTCCCTTCCAATCGTTCCAAACCCCCGGGCCCACCGCGCGAATATCGGCGACTGTAAGCACCAGCAGCAGGCGCAATCTCTCGACATCGCCAACCACTTCCGCGAACTGCGCCACCGTGCGCGGATCGCTGATGTCGCGCTTCTGGGCGATGTCGCTCATCACCAAGTGGTGACGCACCAACCACCCAACCAGGTCGACCTCGCCGGCCGGCAACCCCAATCGCTCACATGCGGCGCGCGCGGACCTCTCCCCTTCGATCTGCTGATCGCCTTCGCCCTTCCCGGTGTCGTGAAGCAGCATTGCGAGATAGATCGCGCGCCGATTCACAATTTTTGGGAATATGTCCGTCGCCAGCGGATGCTGGTTCTTGTGTTTCCCGCGCTCGATTTCCGATATCGCTTCGATGGCTTTCAGCGTGTGCTCGTCCACCGTGTAATGATGGTACATGTTGAACTGCATCTGCGAGACGATGCGGCCAAATTCGGGAACAAAGCGGCCAAGCAGGCCTGTCTCATTCATGAGGCGCAGCGCGGCGCCCGGTCTCCGTGGTGAAGTCGCCACGCTCAAGAAAGTCGCGCACGCCGCCGCATCGTCACGCCACGAAGCAGGCATGCGGCGCGCGCGACGCGCGGCCTGGGTCAGGGCGTCGGGGTGAAGATCAAGGTCGCGCTCGTCCGCGAGCGCGAACAGCTTCATAAGACCTAAAGCGGTGTCGATGACGTCGGGCGACGTCACATTGAGTCGCCCATTATCGATGGCGAACCCGCCCTCCAGAACCGCGACCGTCGGGCGCCGTTTCGGCAGCAATCGGCTCAGCCCGCGCGGCGCGGCCTTCGCATTATCCGTCTCAAGCTTCGCGCACAGGATTCGCGTGAGCGCGCCCACTTCTTTCGCCGCACGGAAATAGCGCGTCATAAAGCGCTCCACATCGGTGCGGTTTCCGCGCGCGACGTAACCCATGCGCCGCGCCAATTCCGGCTGGAGGTCGAACGTGAGCCGCTCTTCGGCGCGACCAGTCACAAAATGCAGGTGGCAACGCACCGTCCAAAGGAACTTCAAGGCCCGCCGCAACCGAAGCCGCTCTTCCTCTGTGAACACGCCGGCTTCAACCATTTGGCGTGCGTCTTGGCCGTAGCGGTCGCGCGCGAGCCAGAACAGCGTGTGCAGATCGCGCAGGCCGCCCTTTCCTTCCTTGATGTTGGGCTCAACCATGTAACGAGACGCGCCAATGCGCGCATGACGCCGATCGCGCTCCTCGAGTTTCGCGGTGATAAAGCCGGTGTGGTCCCGCTCGACAATCTCACCGCGAAAACGCCGGAACAACTCGGCGGCCAACGCTTGGTCGCCCGCAATGAACCGCGCTTCTAGCATTGCGGTGCGGATGGTATGATCCTCGCGCGCCAAGCGCAGGCATTGATCGATGTCGCGCGCGGCGTGGCCGACCTTCAGCCCGAGGTCCCAAAGGCCGTAGAGCATCGTTTCCGTGACCTGCGCGGCGAGCCCATTCGGCTTGCCTGAACGCAGAAACAGCAGGTCGACATCCGAAAACGGCGCGAGTTCGCCCCGCCCGTAGCCTCCGGTCGCTACGACCGCGAAACGCTCGGGGGAAAGCTTGGGATTCGCCAGCGCCGCCGCGAAGGCCCGCTGGTAAAGCGCTACGACAAGTCCATCGATGTGGGCAGCAAGTTCCTTGGCGACGGCATACCCATCGGCGCCCGTTTCCAGCCGCTGGCGCGCCTGCGCCCGCCCGCGCTCTAGCTCGACCCGCAATTCATCTCCGGCCGCCGGAGGTGATTTAGGATCTTTTTCGGTGAAATCAGTCGCTTCCGTCGCCATTTGGCCGATACTTACATCATCCCCTCAGCGATGCGCCAAGCGCCGAGGCGGCGCAAAGGTGACATCTTGGTGAATTTGCACAACTCAAACTTGCCTGATCGGCCGGACGCATCCAAATAGGTCCGGTAGGCTTTGGCCTGGGAGAGGGTCTTCATGCGCAGCAAGGGCGGCAAAACAATCAAGCTGAACCCGGTGGATGAGGACCATCAGGTCCACGATCATCCGGCGCGCGCCGGCCTCGAAGCCATCATGGATCAAAAGCTGTTTTCCCAACGCATCAAGAGCGAGCGCGCGGCTGCCTACTGGTTCGCGGCGTCGCTCTGGGGAGTGACGGGGCTGGCTCTTGGCGCAATCCTGGGCGTGTTCGTGACGCTCATGGTGCAAACCGGCTCCGCGCCCATTTGGCGGGAAAATGTGATTGCTGGCGCGGCGATGGACGAGGCGCGCGACAGCGTCAATCAGCGCGATCCTATTCTTCCTTCTGAAAACCGTCCCTGATCGCCTTTAGCCGGTAGAGCAGATCGAGTGCCTCTCTGGGCGCGCAGGCGTCGGGTTGGATTGCGTCCAACGCGCGCTCAAGCCCGGATGGTTCGCGAATGACGCCCGTTGGAGCAAACAGCGGCAAATCCTCTGCAATTTCAACGTGACTGCTGTTCGAGCTTTCCAGTCGCCCCAGGATGACACGGGCGCGCTCAACAGCGCTGCGCGGCAAGCCGGCGAGTTTCGCGACTTGAATTCCGTAAGATCTGTCGGCGGCGCCCGGCGCGACCTCATGCAGAAAAATGAGGTCCCCTTTCCACTCGCGCGCCCGCAAGTGCGCATTCGCGCCGCCCTCTAGTTTGTCGGCCAACCGCGTCAGCTCATGATAGTGCGTGGCGAAAACCGCCCGGCACTTGTTCACGCCATGAAGGTGCTCGGCGACCGCCCATGCAATCGCCAACCCGTCGAAAGTCGCGGTTCCGCGTCCGATCTCATCGAGGACAACAAGCGCGCGCGACCCGGCCTGATTGAGAATCGCCGCCGTCTCCACCATTTCGGTCATGAAGGTGGATCGCCCGCGCGCGAGATCATCCGAAGCGCCGACTCGCGCGAACACCCTGTCCACGAGCCCCAGCCGCAGCTTCCGCGCGGGAACGTACGACCCCGCCTGCGCCAGCACCGCCAGCAGCGCGATCTGGCGGAGGTAAGTGCTTTTTCCCGCCATGTTCGGCCCGGTGACAACGAGCAGACGAGGCCCGCTCTGCCCGTCCGCGTCGAGGCGCGCGTCGTTCGGCGTGAAGCCCTGCCCTTCACGACGCACGCCCTCCTCCACAACCGGGTGACGCGCGCCTTCGGCCAGCAACGCAGCGCTGTCGTCAACGCTGGGCCGGCTCGCCTCCGTTTCCGCCGCCCATTGCGCCAGTCCTGCCGCGACATCGAGTATCGCAAGCGCTTCAGCGGCGCTTCGGATCGCGCCTTCGCTCGCCGATGCACGCGCCGCGAACTCCTTGAACAGCGCCTGTTCGCGCGCAATCGCGGCGTCTCCGGCGCGAGCGATCCTTGCGTCGAGCTCGACAAGCTCATTGGTCGTGAACTTGACCGATCCGGCATTGGTCTGCCGATGGATGAAGCGCGCATTGAGCGGGGCAGCCATGAGGCTCTCCGCCTGCCTGGCGGTCGCATCGATATGATAGCCCAACACATTGTTGTGCTTGAGCTTCAGGCCCGGAATACTCGCCTCTTCCGCGTATTTCGATTGAAGCGCGGCGATCACGCGTCTGCTGTCGTCCCTCAGGGCGCGCGCCTCATCGAGCGTCGCGTCGTAGCCCGCCGCGATGAAGCCGCCATCGCGCGCAAGCACCGGCAAGTCGTCGCCGAGCGCACGCTGGAGCGTCTGCGCCAAGCTTGTGAGGTGCGGATGTTGCGCCAACGACAGTGCGGCGCAAGCGTGGCGTATCTCTTCAGGCGCCTCGCTTGGACCGACGCCAAGCGCCAACGCGGTCGCGCGATCGCCCGCAAGCAAACTGTCGCGGAGCTGCGCCAGATCACGCGGACCGCCCCGGCCGAGGACCAGCCGCATAAGTGCGCGCGCAAGATCTCCGGCGGCGCGCAGCTCCCTGCGTACGCCTTCACGCCGGCTCGGCCCCTCAAGAAAATAGGCGACAGCGTCGTGCCTTGCCCGGATCGCGGCGACATCCAACAGCGGCCGAGCCAGACGCTCCGCCAACAATCGCCCGCCCGCGGCGGTGACCGTGCGATCGACGCATGCGAGGAGCGAACCTTCCCGCCCGCCCCTCACGGAGCGTTCGATCTCCAAGGCGGCTCGTGTCGCGGCATCGATCGCCATTGAGGCGCGCGCGCCGCATCGGCGGGGCGGCATAAGGCGAGGCGCAGCGCCTGCTTGCGTGAGTTCGACGTAGTCGAGCAGAAGCCCCATCGCCGAGAGTTCCGCGTTGGTGAATTCCCCGAAGCCTTCGAGCGCGGCGACTTCGAAAGCGCTTTTCACCCGGCGCGCCGCGCCCTTGGCGTCGGCCTTCACCGCCGGTCGGGTTGTCACCGTGGCGCCAACGAGGCGTGCGACCTCGGCTACGCGCGCCGCTTCATTCTCGACCACCAGCAACTCAGCGGGCGCGAGCGCCGCTACTTCCTCTTCCAGGTGACGCGCCTCGACACCGCGTGTTTCAAAACGTCCCGTCGACACGTCCGCCCAGGCAATCCCCACCCCCTCGCTCGAGAATGCAAGCGCCGCCAGCCGATTGGCCGCGCGCGCATCGAGCAAGCCTTCCTCGGTGAGCGTTCCAGGCGTAACCACGCGCACGACGCCGCGCTGAACGATTGCCTTTGACCCGCGTTTTCGCGCTTCCGCGGGATCTTCCAGCTGCTCGCAAACCGCGACCTTGAACCCGGCGCGGATGAGCTTCGCGAGATAGCCTTCGGCCTGATGCCAGGGCACGCCCGCCATCGGTATCGGCTCACCGGCGTGCTGACCACGTTTCGTCAGCGCAATCCCCACAGCGCCCGACGCCTTTTCGGCGTCCTCAAAGAAAAGCTCGTAGAAGTCGCCCATGCGGAAGAAGAGCAGAGCATCCGGATGCTCGGCCTTGGCGGCGAGATACTGCGCCATAAACGGCGTCGCCTTCGGCGACGATGAGTGCGAGGAATCGGGCACGGGCCTGCTTTAGCGCCTGACGCGCCGGACTTCCATTGACGGGGCGCCCGCCACGGCTAGGTTGCCGGCAAACGAGCACCAGAGCCCATGCCAGATTATCAGAAACAGACGTTCACTGACGCCGAAGCCCTGGAGTTCCATCGGCGACCCACACCGGGCAAGCTCTCGATCACGCCGACGAAGCCCATGGCGACGCAGCGCGACCTTTCGCTCGCCTACTCGCCTGGCGTGGCCGTTCCGGTGAAAGCGATCGCGGAAGACCCCGACCGCGCGTACGATTACACCTCCAAGGGAAACCTCGTCGCGGTCATTTCGAACGGTACCGCCATCCTCGGGCTCGGCAACTTGGGCGCCATCGCCTCAAAGCCAGTCATGGAAGGCAAGTGCGTCTTGTTCAAGCGCTTTGCCGACGTCGACTCCATCGACATCGAGGTCACGACCCAGGACATCGAGGAGTTCATCACCACTGTACGCAACATCGGACCCACTTTTGGGGGCATCAATCTCGAAGACATCAAAAGTCCGGAGTGCTTCATCATCGAAAGCCGGTTGCGTGACGAACTCGACATCCCTGTTTTCCACGATGATCAGCACGGGACCGCCATTATCGCCGCCGCGGGCCTTCTCAACGCATGCGAGCTGACGGGGCGGCGGCTTGAGGACATCAAGGTTGTGGTCAACGGCGCCGGCGCGGCGGGCCTCTCCTGCATCAGCCTGATCAAGCAGCTCGGCGTGCCGCACGACAACGTGATCGTGTGCGACTCGAAAGGCGTCGTTTATCGCGGCCGCAAGGAGAGCATGGATCAATTCAAATCCGTGCATGCCATCGATACTCAAGCGCGTACGCTCGCAGAAGCGATGAAGGGCGCGGATGTTTTCATGGGGCTGTCGGTCGCCGGTGCGGTGACGAAGGACATGATCAAATCCATGGCGAAGAAGCCAATTGTCTTCGCCATGGCGAATCCCGACCCAGAGATCACGCCCGAAGAAGTCCACGAGGTTCGCAAGGACGCTATCGTCGCCACAGGACGGTCGGATTACCCAAACCAGGTCAACAATGTCCTCGGGTTTCCATATATTTTCAGGGGCGCGCTGGATGTCCGCGCGCGCACAATTAACGAAGAGATGAAGGTCGCCGCGGCGCGCGCGTTGGCGGAACTCGCAAAGCAAGACGTTCCCGATGAGGTCGCGGCCGCCTATCGCGGGCGGCGGCTGAAATTCGGACCCGACTACATAATTCCGAGCCCTTTCGATCCTCGCCTGATTTCCGAGATTCCGCCCTTTGTCGCTCAAGCCGCGATCGATACAGGCGTCGCGCGCGCGCCGATCGCCGACATCGCGGCCTACAAGCACCGGCTTGCGCAGCGGCTCGATCCGACCGCGGCGATGATGCAGCGCATTCAGACTGTCGTGCGGCGGAGCCCCAAGCGCATCGTATTCGCCGAAGGAGAAGAGCCTGCGGTGATCCGCGCCGCCTACGCGTTTCAGGAACAGGGCTTAGGAACCGCCATTCTCGTGGGTCGGGAAGACACGATCCGCGCCAATATGAGCGCCGTCGGCGTGCCGCCGGATGCCGACCTCAAGGTCGTCAACGCGCGCCTCACCGAGCACAATGCGCACTACACCGAGCATCTTTACGCGCGCTTGCAGCGTTTCGGCTATCTCCAGCGCGACGCGCAGCGGCTCGTCAATCAGGATCGCAACGTCTTCGCCGCGTGCATGGTCGCCAAGGGCGACGCCGACGGCATGGTCACCGGCGTGACCCGCAACTACGCCACTGCGCTCGAGGATGTTTTGCGCGTCATCGACCCTGCCCCGCGCGAGCGTGCGATGGGCATGTCGATCGTGCTCTCCAAGGGCCGAACATTGTTCATCTCGGACACCGCGGTGGCTGAATTCCCTGGCGCGCCGGAGTTGGCCCAGATCGTGCTGCAGTCAGCGGCCATGGCGCGCCAGTTCGGCGTGACGCCGCGCGTCGCGCTGGTGTCCGCGTCCACGTTTGGCAACCCCAAAATGGAGCGGTCGGAAAAAATCCACGAGGCGGTCTCTATTCTCGATCGCCGGGAGGATCTCTCTTTCGAATACGAAGGCGAGATGAACGTCGATGTCGCGTTGAATCCCAATACGCGCGACCTTTATCCCTTCTCTCGGTTGTCGGAGCCGGCGAACGTACTCGTCATGCCGGCTATTCACTCCGCCGCGATTTCGACAAGCCTGCTGGCGACCGCGGGCGGCGCCACCGTGATCGGCCCGGTTCTGACAGGCCTCTCGGCGCCGGTGCAAATTGCTTCGCTCGGCGGCGCTGTTTCTGACATCGTCATTTTCGCCACGTTGGCGGCCTTTCAAGCGGCGAGCGCCAAGGACGCCAAGGCGGAGCAACGCGCGCGTTAGCCCGCCTCAGAGGCTTTGGCTTTGCTTTGACGCCACCACTCTAGCGCGGCCAACGCCACGGCGACGACGCCAATCCAGGCGGCGAACACAAAGACTTCCGCAAAGCGCTCGGCCTGGGCGGGAAGGCCTTGGTCCTTCACCGCATCGACGAACGCGCCGATGCGGGGCCGGAAGATCACGCCGATCAGCAACGCCAGCGAGGAAAGCAACGCATATTGAACGGCGGCGTAGTTCTTGTTTACGATCGACGACAACCAGGCCACATGCACCGCGCTCGCAAAACCGCCGGCGAGGTTTTCCATCATGATGACGGTCGTCAGTCGCGTCAGGCCATCGCCGAGCGTGACGCCGTCAAAGATCGTTGCGCCTGTGGCCTGAATCGAGCCTACAAACCCCGAGAGCGCCCAAGAGAACGCAGCGCCGAGGCCCGTCGCATTCAGGAACGCCTGCGTGCCCTCTCCGCCGCGCGCCAGGTCGGCGTAAAGCAAGTTCGTGCCCGCGGCGATCACCCCGCCGAGAATGAGCGACGGCATGCGGCCGATCCAGGCCAGCGCAAGGCCGCCGAGCGCGATGCCGCCAAGCGTCGCAAAGACGCCAACCATTTTCGAGGCCACCGCGACATCGGAATTCGAATGCGCCAAAATTGTCAGATAAAACGGGTTCGCAAACGAGCCCCAAATCGAATCCGCAATGCGGTACATCATCGCCAAGGCAAGAACCGGCAACGCCCATAACCAGTAACGTTTGACGATATCGGCCAGCGGCGCGAGCACGCGCTCAAACAAAACGTCGGCGAACGCTTTCGACCCGCCCGCGCCCTCTAGCGCGCCTGGCTTTCGGGCCAACCAGTACGAGATAGCCAGCGGCGCGCCGATGGTAAGCAGGAGAATCCACGGCGTCGCGGCGTCGCGGAACTCCGCGGCGTTGGCGCTCGGATCCGCCAATGTGTAAAACATGAAGCCAAGCAGCGCCGCGCCGGCGATCGCCCAACCGATCGCCACCGGCCACACGGCGGCGCGCCGCAGGCGCGCCGCCGCCGGATCGGACGTCGCCGCTGTTTGCGGTTTGGGGGTAAGCAACGGCTCTGGCGCCGCAAGCGATGCGAAAACCGCAAACCCCATCAACACGGCCATGCCCGCGTAAATGCCGGGCCACCCAGCGGCTTTGTCAGAGGCCAGCGCGTAAATGTCCGCAAGCAGCAGCGCGACGGCGCCGCCCACGATCGCCGCGAGGCGATACCCGAGCTGGTAACGGACGGTGAGCTGGTCGAGTTGGTCGCTGTCCTGCGCGGTTTCGATCCGCCACGCGTCGATGACGATGTCCTGGCTCGCGGAGAAAAACGCTGCGACGACCGCGAACAGCGCGAAGGCTGTGATGCTGACGCGCGGGTCAAAAAGCGTCATGCCGAATAGGCAAAGCGCGATCACGATTTGGCACAGCGCCATCCAGGCGCGCCGCCGGCCTACAGTGTTCGCGAACGGCGGAACAAGCCAGTCAAACAGCGGCGCCCAGATGAACTTGAAGGCGTAGAAAAGCCCGATCCAGGACAGCGCCGCAATCGCGCCGAAACTGACTTCGGCGTTCGAGAGCCACGCCGTGAGCGATCCGATCAACAAAGCGTACGGAAGCCCCGCGGCGAAACCCAGCGCGGTCGCGATCCAGCGCACTCGCCGCGGCGCCCCCGAGAGGTTGGTTTCTATCGCTGTGGTCATTGTGCTATCCGCTCGCCGCGCCGCCGCCTGTCACAACCGTGGCCAAGTTTGCGCGACGGGTAAAGCGTTCTGCGACGGCCAGAAGGCGCGCGGCGTCAATCGGCTTAGTGACGAAATCGTCCATGCCAGCCTGGATTGCGCGTACGCGCTCGGCCTCGCCGTCGGCGGTGAGCGCGATAATCGGGACGTCGGCGCAGGCGCCCCCTTCCGCACGCATGCGTCGGGCCGCTTCCAGCCCATCCAGGCGCGGCATCCGAATGTCCAAGAAGATCAGATCAAATGGATTCACGTTGGCGGCCGTCAGCGCTTCCCGGCCGTCGCTTACGGTCGTCACGATGCAGCCGAAGCGCGCAAGCAGCGTCCGCGCCAACAAGGCGTTCACGGGATTGTCCTCGGCAAGCAACACGCGAACGCCGGTCAGCGGCGCTGACTCTGGCTCCGGCTCCCCTGTCGCATCGACCAGTGCCGCTCTTATCCGCTCCGCCAGCGAACGCCTCCGCACCGGCTTTAACGTGTAGTGGGCGATGCCCGCCGCGCGCGCTTTAGCGATGACGGCGCGCGCTTCTTGGGGCGCAAGCGCGATGACGGCGCGCGCCTCCTTCCGCATTGCCGCGATTTCGGCGTTGGTAATGGAGTCGCTCCAGTCGACGAGAATAATGTCGACGGCGCTAGTCCGATCGGCGACCTCGGCGCCGAGGGAAGATAGCGTCGCACGCAGCGCATGCGCGAGCACTGTATTTTCAGCCGCCACGCGCACACGCAAACCAGTCAGCGGCGTATCCGCGGACGCCTTCTCCACCGCCTGCAACGGAAGTTCGACCCAGAAGTGCGCCCCTTGTCCTGGGCGAGAGGAAAGCCCTACGTCTCCGCCCATTGCGTGAGTCAGCTTTTTGACAATGGCCAGCCCCAATCCCGTTCCGCCATGGCGGCGCGCTACGCTCTCGTCCGCCTGAGCGAACTCTTCGAAGATCAGATTTTGCTTATCCGGCGCGATGCCCGGCCCGGTATCGCGAACGCTGAAACGCAGGCGCTCGTTGGGGCGCGGCGCCATTTCGAGGACAACGCCTCCCTTTTCCGTGAACTTCACCGCGTTTCCGCAGAGATTGAATAAGATCTGACGGAGCCGCCCATCGTCGCCGAGGACGCGCATCGGCGCGTCGGCGCGGACGTTCACCGCGATTTCGAGCCCTTTGGCGTGCGCCTTCGGGCTCAGCAATTCAGCCACATCCTGCATCGCGGTTTCAGGATCAAATGGCGCCGCGTCGAGCGCGATTTTTCCAGCGTCAAGGCGCGCGTAGTCGAGGATGTCCGTGATGAGATCAAGCAGGAGATGTCCCGACTGCTTGATCGCATCTACGTACGCTCGCGCATTAGGCGCCAATTCCGCGCTTTCCAGAAGCGACGCCATGCCGAGAATGCCGTTGAGCGGCGTGCGCAGCTCATGCGTGACCGTTGCGAGCAACGTTGTTTTCGCCCGCACCGCCGCTTCGGCGGCGGCCGCATAACGCGACACATCACGCGCCGTCACCAGCCGTGCGCCGTCCGCCAGCACGCGTTCAACCCATTCAAATCGCCGACCATCCGGCGCCGGCGCATCGAAGCGGCGCTCTCCATCCGTCATCGGCGGCGGCGTCACCCGCCCCCAAGGCGGCCGCTGTGGGCCGATCCAATGACGAAACGTCGCGCGAAAGGCGGCGTTCGCCCGCACCAGCGCGCCATCGGCGGCGAGAATAGCCGCCGGGTCGGACAACGCTTCGAAGGCGTCGAATCCGGAAGTGGCGGCGGGCCAGGGCATGGACCCGATCAACGCTCGGGCGGGTTAAGAAACCTTAGCGAACCCCTGCTCGGCGCCGGCCCAGCGTCGCTTCAGGCTCAGCGCCTCCGCGATATGGATGCGCCGCACGCCTCCTTCCCCTTCCAGGTCGGCGATCGTGCGAGCCACCTTGAGCGTGCGGTGATAGGCGCGCGCGGAAAGCGCCTGCGATTCTGCCGCTTGCGATAACAACGCAGCACCGGGCGCATCGGGGGTCGCCAAGCGCTCCAGGGCCTGCAAATCCAACGCGGCGTTGAGCCCAGCGCCGCGCTCAGCCTGCGCGTCGCGCGCGCGCCGCACGCGCGCGGCCGCCTCGGCCGTGCCCTCAATCGGCGGCGGCAGCGAAAGGTCCGCCGGCGTCACCGGCGGCACATCCATTTGAATGTCGATTCGATCGAGCAACGGCCCCGAGAGCCGCGCCTGGTAGTCAATCGCACAACGCGGCCCGCGCCGGCATAGTCCCGCCCCTGTTCCGCCCCCGCAGCGGCATGCGCACGTTGCCTTTTTCCCATCCGGTAACTGGCGGATTTCATACGCTTTTCCAGAACCTCCGCCCCTCCCCGAGCCTAAAACCGTGGGGGAGCACCTGATGCGTCGACGGCTAGAACGCGGGCTGGTGCGGGCTCACGCCGCCAGGGAAATGGGGGTAACGCGGGAGGCGCTCACTGCCTGGGAAGCTGGCAGGGAACCGCCAGATCATTTCTGGCCACGAATCGTTGGCTTCCTCGGCTACGATCCCTCTATTGAAGCACAAACCATGGGGGGGCGGCTTGCCGCCGCACGGCGGCGCTTGGGCCTGTCAGCGAAGGCATTCGCTACGGCGGTACGCTGTCACCGGGAGGCTATCGGCAGCTGGGAGCGCAACATCTCTCAGCCCACCGGTGAGCATGCAAAGCGACTGGCGATTTTCCTCTGCTCCGGCGGACCGGTCGACGCCTTGCTGTTCTCCGAACTCCTAGCGCTATCGAAACTTCCATCCTGGCCAACGGCCAATCTATTGGCACCGCACCTGACCAGACTATAGGTGGACGCAAGCTAGACAATAACCTCCTTTGCTCGGGGAAGTCGTCTAGCTGTAAAGAGCAGGGCTGGGCCGACGATGTTAGCCAGTGCTTCCCGAGATCGTACCGTTATTGGTGACGTTCACGGTCTTGCCGTTCTTACGGATCGCGTATCCCGGCTGTCCGCCTTGGCCTGAGCCTGTGTTCGTCCATGTGCCTGTGCCGCCGCTGCCTGTGGGTCCGCCGCCCAACAATCCAACAGCAGCTGCTGCACCTCCGGCCCCGCCAGCGCCATTGATACGTCCGCTCCCGCCGGGACCAGATGCGCCGCCGGTTCCTCCAGCGCCGCCACTACTCGTGGTTCCAAACGCGCCCGGATTGGAGACATCGACATCGCCAGGGCCTTCGGGGCCGCCCGCGCCATTCGGAAAACCACCGCCGCCACCGCCGCCATTGTAGTGGATCGGTTCCCCGTTGACGGTGCGAATCCATGAACCACCGCCGCCGCCGCCACCACCACCAGCCTTGATTTGGCCGCCAGCATTCACGGTGACGTTGATATTTTCCCGGCAATAGATGGCGTCCCCGCCATTGCCGCCGACAAGACCATCGCTGCTTCCCCCGCCAAGTCCGCCACTGCCGCCGCCGCCATAGACTTTGCCGCTCACCTGAAGCGTCAGAGCAATGGTAAGCGCGTAAGACGACCAAACGCCGGTATCAACACAGATGCCGCCGTTGGAATCACCCATTAGGGTGATAGCAGCGCCGACTTGGAAGGTTATGGTGGCGTGCTGCGCGCCGTTGTATCCAGCTGCGTTGGCGACCGCGCGCAGATTAACCGGCCCTGTACCTGTGAGTTGGAGCGTAGCCGAATAGGTTGTGCCATCTGAGCGGACGACTTCAAATCGATTGCCAGCGGCATCATAGCCATAAACAACAAAGCGCCCGCCTGCGTAGGTGACACGTGCGAGGCGGCCAAGCGCATCGTAGTGGTAGGTCGCATCCTGGGCGTAGGCAGATTCAACAACTCCGGCGCCAAGCAAGAGGCCGGAAGCGGCTTGTACGAAGCGGCGACGCAGGATTTTCATCGCTGTCACTCACGCAAAGCGCAGAGCAAGCCCGCGCATTTCAACGCAATCCCAGCGCTTGTCAGTGGAGGCGTGCGACGCACGCCGCGATTGCGTTTCGATTGACTCTCAGCAGAAGCGGTAATTAATGCACCTGTCAAGCACGACGATGGAAGGATCGCCCATGGCGCCTAGTCCACAACGTCCTCGTATTTTGCTTCGCTCAAGTCGCGGATGGATCGCTCTGGCCGCCGCGCTCGTGATGTGTGCGTTTTCGCACACTGCCCTGGCGCAATCCGTCCCACCTCCGGCGACGCAGAATTCCATTGACGGAAATGGCGTCGATCTTATTCGCGGCGCGTTGTTCTTGTCGTCGCCATCGGCATCAGTTGGACAACCGGGCTCAGGGGGCCTTGTCTATCAACGCACCTATGATTCCAGCATCCAGGACTGGCGCGATAACGTCACTGGCACCATCAATTCGAGCGGTACGGCGTTCACGGTTACGCTGTTGGGCGCGTCCGAGACGTTTACGCAGTCGGGCTCCAACTACACCTCCAACGAAGGGCGCGGCGGAACGCTCACGTTCGCCTCGAACATCTACACCTACACCACAGCAAGCGGCGTCGTTGCGCTTTACGACAAGGGATTAGCCTCAACCCAGCCGACGCAAGCCAATGAGGGCCGGGTCACGCAAATGACCATGCCGTCTGGCGAGCGGCTGACCTTCACCTACACACAGCTTTCCGCCGCGCCGTTTCTGGCGCACCGGTTGCAATCGGTGAACAACAATCTCGGCTACCAGCTGAGCTTTCAGTATGCCTCGAACACAGCCGACGCGACTGGTCTGCAACTGATCAAGGTCACGGCGATCAACAACGCCATCGACTATTGCGCGCCGACCGCCAACGGGTGCAGCGGCTTCACGCGACCCTGGCTCAGTCTGACATTTGGATATGGCAGCGGCTTTCAGACGGTGACCGACGCGCTCGGGCGAGTGATGCGCTATGCCATTACGTCGAACCGCATTACTGGCGTGCGCTGGCCATCGAGTGCGACCGACAACATTACGATTGCCTATGACGGAAGCGGCTTGGTCGGCTCCGTGAACAACGGCGTTGGGACTTGGACCTACACCTACCAAGACACCGGGGCGGTGCGTCAGACGACCGTTACCGATCCAGCATCACGGGTCAGACTATTTTTCTCGAATCTGAGCATCGCGCGCATCACTGCCCATCAAGATGGAACGGGCGCAGCCTACCAGTACACCTATGATTCCCTTGGCCGTCTCCAGAACGACTTGGAGCCACTAGGAAACTATACAAGCTACGCGCACGATGCGCGTGGCAATGTGACGGAGGTCCGCGAGCACCAGAATGCGCTCGGCGGAGCACTGGGCGCCGGAATCACGACCGCCGCGTATCCAGCGACCTGCGCCAATCCCGTCACTTGCAATCTTCCCACCTCGACTGCGGACGCGCTCGGCAACACCACCGACTACACATACGACGCCGCGCATGGGGGCGCGCTAACCGTCACCGCGCCGGACCCCGATGGCGCGGGAGCGCTGCCCCGGCCGCAGACGCGCTACACCTATAGCCAAGTCACGGCCTCCTACATTCAGTCGCCCGGCGGATCGCCGACGGCCGCGTCAACTTCAGTCTGGCGGCTTTCTCAGATTTCGAGTTGCGCCACGTCGGCTTGGACGGGTTCGGCTTGCGCGGCGGGCGCGGCGGATGAAACACGCACTACGATCACCTACGGCACCAACAACCGGCTGGTGACCCAAACATCAAGCGGCTCCGGCGATGGCGCGCTGACCGCGACGGCCGCCGCGACATACGACGATATTGGCAATTTGCTCACTGTGGACGGCCCGCTTTCCGGAACCGCCGACACAACCCGCGTGCGCTACGACAATGGCCGCCAACGCATCGGCGTGATTGGCCCCGACCCCGATGGCGCGGGGTCGCTGAAACATCGCGCGGCGCGCTTCACCTTCAATACGGATGGCCAAGTCACGTCAGTTGAACAGGGCACGGTCAACTCTCAGTCTGACTCTGATTGGTCGGCGTTCTCGTCGCTTGAGACCATGAGCTTGACCTACGACGCCGTGGGGCGGCGCACGCGTGAAAGCCTCGTGGTTGGCGGCGTCACCCAAGCGCTTGTGCAATATGGCTACGACAACGCCAATAAGCCCGATTGCACGGCAGTGCGGATGAACCCAGCCGTGTTCGGCTCGCTGCCTTCGTCGGCCTGCACGCTATCGACGCAAGGCGCAAACGGCCCCGACCGCATCACCCGCAACATCTATGATCTCGCCGATCGCGTGATCCAGGTGCAGACGGGTTACGGGACTGCGTTGCAGCAAACAACGATGTCGCAAACCTTCACCTTGAATGGCGAAGTCGCGACCCTCACCGACGCCAATGGCAATGTCACCACTTACGAATATGACGGCATCGACCGGCTGCTGAAGATGCGCTTTCCGAACGCCTCAGGCGGCGGCTCAAGCACGACCGACTACGAACAATTCACCTACAACGCCAATAACCTGGTTACCCAGCGCCGCTTGCGCGATGGCGGGCTGATCAATTTCACCTACGATAATCTCTCCCGTGCGACGCTGATGGATGCGCCCAGCGGCACCAGCGATGTCACCAGCGCCTACGACAATTTCTCGCGCTTGACCCAAACCGCCTATGTGGGGACGCACACACTCTCCTTCGCTTACGATCAGCTGTCGCGCAACACCAGCGCCACGCGGGTGGCGAACGGGGCCACACACACGATCAGCTATCAATACGACCTCGCTGGCCGCCGCACCCGCATCACTTGGCCCGAGGGCGATCTTTATGCCCAATACGATTACGACCTCGCCAACGCCGTCACCGCCATCCGCGAGAATGGCGCGGCGTCCGGCGCGGGCGTGCTGGCCACCTACACCTACGACAATCTTGGCCGCCGCACCTCGATCAGCCGCGCGGGCGGCGCGGGCGCGGCGACCACCTACAGTTTCGACGCCGCCTCGCGGCTTTCGAGTTTGCAGCAGAATCTCTCGGGAACGACCTACGACCAAACGGTGGGCTTCACGTACAACGCCGCCGGTCAGGCGCTGACGCGCACTGGCGTCAACAGCCAATACGATTGGACCCAGCCCGCGATCAGCGCGGTCAGCTACACCCCGAACGGGCGCAATCAGTATGCCAATGTCGGCGGCTCGAACTTCGCCTACGATGCGCGCGGCAATCTCACCGCCACGGGCAGCGCCACTTACGGATACGACGCCTTCAACCGGCTCACCAGCGCAGGCACCGCGACGCTTTCCTACGATCCGGCTGGGAGGCTTTATCAGACGACCAACACGGGCGGTGCGGTCACGGCGCGGTTTCTCTATGATGGGCTCGACGCGATCGCCGAGTACAGCGGAACCAATGTCTTGCTCCGCCGCTATGTGCATGGGCCGGGAATGGATGAGCCCTTGGTCCGCTACGAAGGCGCGGGCGTGAGCGACCGGCGCTGGTTCATCCAGGATCAGCTGGGCTCGGTGATCGCCGAGACCAATAGCGCGGGCGCCATCGTCGGCGCGCCCAACACCTATGACGACTACGGCCAGCCGGGCGCGGGCAATGCGGGGCGCTTCCAATACACCGGGCAAATGTGGATCGGCGAAGCAGGACTCTATCATTACAAGGCGCGCGCCTACGCGCCGAGCCTCGGCCGCTTCCTGCAAAGCGATCCGATTTTGCACGCGGGCGGCATGAACCTCTACGCCTATGTCGGCGGCGATCCCGTGAACTTCGTCGATCCGCTGGGAACGCAGAGAAGATCCGACTCCGGCAAAAACGAGACGATCACCGTGACCGGCGGGTGTCTCGTCACCGATGACTGCGCTACCGACCCGCTCAATCCATTCGGGCGACCGCGCGGACCCTACACGCAGAACTACAACGGCGAACTGAGTGATCGTTTGACGCGCTTGCCGCGGCTTCCGCCAAATGACGACGGGCGCGTGTGGGAAGCCGCCCCGCCCGAAGCTGGCGACCCAGGCTTCCAATGTCCGACGCAAGAACAAGTCGATCGATGGAAGGGGATGATTGCAGTAGGCGATTCTATGCAAAATGCAGGAGGGTTAGGGATGGTTCTGGGACTCGCTCTGCAGGCGGATCGCAGACCACCTGTCGCTATTTCCGGCAGGTTCCTTGCCACACAAGGGGCCGCAATGGCCAGCACGGGCGGTTTCATGTCGTATGTAGGTTACGGAGCACTGGCCGCGAATGGGCATCGGCAGGATGCTATCAACTTCGCCGCTGCCAGCGTGATTATGGCGGGACTGAATTTGAATCCAGCAATCACGCCGACGGCCTCGAATGCGTTGCAGGACACGATAGCGCATTTTCGCTCTCAAGGCGGAGCCAACCCAGATATTTGTGAGTAGGCATGGGACGCAAGAGATTGGACCGCGCGACGATCATCAGTTTGATCGGTTGGGTGTTGCTGATAACAGCCGCCATTGGGGCATTTTTGGAGTTTGAGGTCTTTGGTGGGCGTCATGGCCCCATCATCTACGATTTGCTCTTTCTGGGACTGATCGCGGGCTTTTCGATCCAGTTCTGGGGAGCGACAATCAAAACGACGCAGTCACACAAAGTGCTGCTCCAAGAGCGTGGGCCGAATTTTCCGAGGTTGGCCATCACTGTATTCGCTATCGCGTTTCTTATCTTCTTTTTGATTCGCTGCTCCTCGTAGTGAGGTTAGGGTGACGTAGACCAATTTCTGCGACGATGTATCACGCGCTTCTTGTGCGACCCCGGATCGGGGTTAGGGTGATCCACTCCTCAACGTTCCCTCATTGGGAGCCAGAATGGGGACGTACTATGCGTGGAAGAAGAAATACGCTGGCATGATGCCGTCCGAGATGGTTGCAAACGGGGGAAATGAGCCCCTTCGCTCGCCGAGCCCGACTATCAGTCTGGGATGGGCATGGGCTAGACTAGAGCTTTCGCACAGGTGCGCCGGCAATCCAAACACGCCGCTGGCGAGGGCAAGGGTCGGCTCCGCCGTCCCCAGCGAGACCCAGGTTGCGCGGGGAAGACGAGCGTGGAGCCGTAGGGTTCCGTTTCGCAAGCGTCAAAGCGGCTTCAGCGATCGGGCGGCTCGGGCGCTTGCTGCAAGACGGACCGCGCGCCGGCTCACGCCTCGGCGCTGCTTCCCGCCGCTCAGATCCTGATCTTGGCGACCTGGCGTGCTCGCACCAGCCAGCCGACAGTGCGTCCGGTTTCCGCATCGAGGTTCGGGGAACCCGGTAAGCTCCCTCGACTGCGCAAAGCGATGGTGGGCGGGAGTTGTCCTACTTCGGGCGCTAATCGGACAGTCGCCGCGAGAGAGCCGCGCGACCGTTTCGGGCCAATCAATCCGCTTTTGGCGTCCTGAGCGACTTCGCCAGCACACCCGCCACCGCATCGCGGCGGCGCCTTGCCTCTTCGGGGCCCAAATCGCCGTGACGCACTTTGACCGCGTAGCCCCGGACGGTTTTGGTAGCCTCCTCGGCCGGGACGCCAACCTCATCAAGCGTTTGGAGCGCCTCCTCCGCCGTGAGCACCGATACCGGTGCGCCGGGGAACTTTGACTGCATGATCTTCGCGAGCGCGTTCTTGCGGCGTGAGGTGAGCACTACCAGCCATACCGGGTTGAAACCGGCTGCAAGACACTTCGCAATGTTACCACCCTCATGCTCGGCGTCGGTGGTAATCGAGACTTCGCACGCAATGCGCTTGCCCCTGCCCTCAATAGCCACATCGACGGAACCACCCGCGATCTCAAACTCAATGTCAGCTTTGAAACCGCGTTCGTGCGCGGCCGCCCGCATGAGGTGTTGGAGGTATTTGTGCTCCTTGCCGCCTTGGCCGGTAATATACGCGTCGCGAGGTTTCGGCGGTTCGCGCGGGACAGCCGTCGCCTGGGCAGGTGGCGGGATGGTACGGGAGCCCTCGGCATCAATGTCTTGCGGAGGAAGGGTCGCTTCCATTTGCGAGGTTGGCAGCAAGGCTTTTCCCATGCCCACCCTGAGCATCTCGATTGATACGCAATGACGTTCTCGATTGCTCGTAAGCAGCGCCTGGAACTCGTCCTCCGAGAGCTGTGGCAGCGCGCTAACAGCCCCGAGCGGAATCGAGACCGCCACAGCGCGAGGCGTTTGGTTGCGGACGTGACAGGCAAACTGGGTACGGCCACGACGCTTGCGCATGGACTGCAAGAACTCCGGATCAGCGCCGAAATCCTCCGCAAGCGCTCGCGCGTCTTTCGCTGATACGCCCCCTGCAAGCTTCACGCTGGTGGACGACATGACGCTCGCCCGGAGCGTGGGCGGAAGCTGATCGAGGTTTTGGTGCGCGAGTGTAAGCCCCACGTGGTACTTGCGCGCCTGGTTCAACAACAGCGCCAAGTGCTCATCGACATACTCTTGCGCCTCGTCGATGTAGATAAAGGTGGGGGAGCGCTCCCTGACGGGCACCGCCGCACGCTCCATGACCGCCTGCGTGATTTTGGCAATGAGGAAGCGGCCAAACATCTCGGCTCCTTCCTGGCGCAACACGTCCTTAGCAGTTGAGATCAAGATGATCTTTCGCTGCTGCATGGCCTCGAAGAAATCGAGCTTCCCGGAGGGTTGCGAGAACATGCGCTCAAACACAGGGTTGGCGAGAATGCCCCAGAGACGCTTGGCAATCTGCTTCTTGGTAGCGGCAAACGAGGGGTGAAAGAACTCCTCGTCGAAGAAGCGCCGTGCGGTGCCATCTAGCGTGGCCATGTGAGGCCGGAATCGTTCGCCATGCTCCATGAGGTCGAGAAAGGTATGAAGCGTCGCTCCTGGTATCACCATCATGAGACGGGCTAAGAAGCGGAAGATCACGCCCTGTTTCTGCGTCAGTTCCGCGCCAAGTAGCGAGGAAAAGACATACTCGTACATTTCGATGGCGCCGTTCAAAAGCCGCTCGCGCTCGGCGGGTCCATACGAAGCAAGGCGGTTCTCGGGAACATCAAAGAGGCTGAGCGCCACCGGATATTCGATGTCGCTTGGATCGATGATAATCAGGCGATCTGCGAGCGCACTTCCTGGTTCAAAGAGCGCAAGGCGCGACAACGTGCGAACCAGATCGCCCTGACTGTCGATGACAATGAGACCTGGTCCCTCTTCGCGCGCGAGATCGTTGTGAATGAGATGAAGCAGAAGCTGAGTCTTGCCGTGCCCAGAGCCGCCCAAGATGTGCGTGTGCTCGAAACGGACCTCGTCGCCGATGGCGATCGGCACCTCTGCTTCAAACAGGTCTTCTAGCGGCGTGTTGCCGAGGTATCCTGTGACCAGTTCGCGCGGTGTTTTTCCCTTCGCCTGTGTGGGCGCGACGATCTTGCTTGCCGCGCGCGGATCGTCCGGGTCGATGCGACAGGCAGCAAGCGTGTTGTTCCGAAGCTGGGCGCGAACCTCTTCAAAGAGACCCGTTTTCTCAAGGTCCTCCGCGAATAGCAACCGCCACGCGTATTCGATCTGTTGGGCGGGTTCATGAAGCGCATCTAGGGCAGAGGCGTCTAGGAGGAGCGCTCCGCCGCCGGGAGTCGCAGGCCCCTCCCCTGAGGCTTCAAGAATGCGGGACAGGAGGAGACGAGCAGCGCGGCACGCGAGTTCGTACACCCCATCTGCGTGGCGCAGTTGCGCGTCCTTTCGCAGCAAAAAAGTGCGAAGTTCGGTGAGGTCACGAAGCGTGAGGCGCGCAAAGTCCTCAACCTCAAGATCGGGGAAGGCCAAGAACTCGGTGCGAAGCAATGCTGACAGTGGTTCATAACCGATGGACACGGCGCGCCGGTAGTCACGGGTACCCGCCTCCTCGCAGGCGTCCCGGAAGATGGAGAGCAACGCCGCTTCAAGCCGCTCTTCATCGACAAATATCGAGTTCGCGTATGCGTCTTGTATGCGGCCGTAGAGGGTACGAAGGTCGCGTACGTCGCGGTCTTGCTCTGACAGAAACGGGTTTGAGAAAAGGCCGCGCCCAACGGAAGGCCCAAGGGAAGGCCCGCTCACGCCTGCTTGCCATCCTTTCGCGATGCTCTTCCAAAGGTCGCCGAGGAGGTCGCTCACGCGCCAGCTGCCGCGATCTCCACCACCTCTTCGCGCCCATCAAACGTGGTGGCGATGGCGATGTACTGCTTCAAGTTCCCGCACGCGATTCGCACCTGCTCTTCTGCGGCGATGACTTCGCCCAGGTCCTTGCACTCAATGTGCTGGCCGGAAACAAGGTCCTTGATGGTGAAGAACTTCTTCAGGACCTTGTCGAGCAACACCGCGCCAAGCGCCCTTACATTGCCCGCGTACATGCGCTCGGCGTTGGCGTTGGCCGCCTCACTTGAATAGACCACTTCCGGCCAGAGCTTGTATCGTTCAACAAGCGCCGTTTCCTCGCCGGTGAGTTCAGCCCGTACATCGAGGGTAAACAGAACTTTGTTGCCGAGCATGCCGGTCTTCTGGCTGCGCCGTACCTTAAGCTGCATGTCGCTCCTCCCTTGAAATGGTGAAGGCGCATGCAAAAGTGACGCCACGAACGGCAGTATCGTTAATGGGGGCGCGGTTGTCGCTCGACCTGCAATCGAAGCGCCTCGCCAGGAGAAATCGTAACCGCGCTGAATGGCTTTGACGGTGCGCCGTCGATCATGAGGCGCAGGTACATGTGCCGGTTGGGAAGGTTCATGAGATCGATGGGCTCAAACACGGGCTCGAACTGGCGAGCCATGACATAGGCGTCTTCTGCGCCAACACGAAACGAGATGATGGTGCCCGCGTTCCCGAGCACCGCGTGGCGAATGTCGGGCTCAAGCTGCGCTAGGTATTGATGCGCCATCACAAGACCCACGCCGTACTTTCGTAGCTCTGACAGCATCTCGACCATGGCCAGTGTCGTGACGTTCTGAAACTCGTCGAGGTATAGGAAGAATGGCCGGCGGTTGGCGATAGACGTGTCTGCGCGTGAGAGACCAGCGAGACCAACGGCCGTCACGAGCATGCCGCCAAGCGTCGAAGCGCTGTCCTCACCAAGAATGCCTTTGGAGAGGTTGACCAGCACAACCTTGCCTTCATCCATCACCTCACGAAAGCGAAGGCCCCTCCCTTCGGGACAAACGAAGCGACGAAGGCGCGGGTCCGAAAGAAACGCGCCGATCTTGTTATGAATGGGCTGGATGGCGTCGGCCACGAGACGTTCTGGATATGCGAGGAACTCTTTTGTCCAGAATACACGCACCTGCTCATTCTCGATATTGCGGACAGCGGCATACCTGAAGCGCTTGTCGCCAAGCATGCGGGGTACGTCGGGGAGTTGCGCCTCGGGTTGATCCAGAAGCGCAAGCAATGTGTTCCGCAAGAAGTGCTCCATGCGCACGCCCCAGGCGTCCGCCCACATCTTCTTCATGACGGCCATGAGGCCAGAAGCGACAAGTGGCCGATATGGCGCGGAGACGCGGGTAAGAGGGTTGTATCCGATGGTGAGCGTTGGATCGGAGAGGTCGATGTGCGTGACATTGGCACGCTTCGATTCCGGAATGCGAGAAGCGATAGCGCGGACCGCATCGCCGTGGGGATCAATGAACATGCAACCGTTTCCCGCCGCGATGTCCTGAAGGAGCATGCCTTCCAAGAACGTCGTTTTGCCTACGCCGGTTTCGCCGACGACGTATGTGTGGTTGAGTCGGTCACGACTGAGGATGCCGAACGGCTTGAGGATAGCGCGTGAGTCCGTCTTACCAATTATCAGGAGCGTCATAGCGAAAGCATGCACGCCCCGCTTCCCGGTGGACTAGGCGTGGTTGCTGACTTTCACCGCGCTCTTGTGTTATGCAACCTCGTTGTTGCGGGCTGTCACGTCCCTAGAATCTACGACGCGTCATCAGAAACAGAATTATCGCGATTAGGAGCGCGACAAGGAACCAACCATCCCGGCCTACATTAAAACCGTTTTGCGCAACGTCGGAATAAGCGCCGAAAGCGCTCACAGCGGCGAAAAAGAATAAGATGGTCTCGGTGGATCGAGAAGATCGTAATCGTCTTTCGTCGAGCAATATTCTGTATCGGTCGAGAAATATCGTCGCTGTTTCTTCGGCTCTGGCGATCATGTGATCGAGCCTAGAGGACGATACGAGCATCTTAAAGAGCATGAAATCACTTTGCGCGGCCATACTCGACCTCACGTGGCGGATTCGCGAAATCTTGGTCCTCAGTTCGCCCACCATCTCGCTGACGGGCACTTCGCCGCCAACCGCGACATCTCTTGCGTCGAGCCGTGTATTAAGTTCGTCGAAGTGATTTTCACTAATATAGCAAAAAAACCAGCTGTGTTGGAGCGACCGTTGAAGCCTTCGGTAGTCTGCCTGCTCCGGATCAGAGAACCCCCCGACGACGCACATTGTAGACCAACTCGCGAGAATCCTGAGATTCGGTCGGATGCTGACAACTTGTGCGGATTGCTGATCTTCGGCGAGGTGGCGATCTATCGGCCAGGTGAGGTCGACGGCGCTTCGTTCAAATTGGTCACTGATGTGATGAGCATGCAGTGGATTCAACAAGCGCAACAAGTGTGGTTCAATGGTTTGCGAGGCCTCTGCGGCACCGACAGCAACAAAATAGTACGTAAAGACGTACGAGAAGCTCTTATTCTCCCATCCTGCGCGCCCAGACAAGCGAACGTCCCTACGAAGTATCGCGCCCCTCACTCTCGCACGAAGTTGCATGAGTGTCTCTGAGCAACCGTGGTCGTGGCCAAGAAGGAGCTTATTTGCGTCTAACTTGTCACTAATAACTACGTCTGGGTCGAAGTCCTCGGGTTCGTTAAAGCTTTGGGACGGTTCCGAAAGCTCGAATAGCGCAACACCATCATCAAACACGTAAAGTGCGATTCCGAAATCTCCGCAGGGCTTTGCAGATCGAAAAGCTACAACGCGATTCGCCTCTGGGTGAGGTTGCGTTGGAAGGACCTCCCAAAGAGCATCATCCACTAGCGTGCGTTCAATCGCTGCAAAGTCAGCGTCACAGAGGGAACATCCCACATCCCAAGGGATCAGCCTAATCGCTTCGACTCGCATCAATGCCCGTTGATCAACGATCGCTTCGAATGAAGTCGTTCACTTTGGTCAGCCTGCCAATGTGCGTTTCGAAAAAGCGCAGGCGCGTATCATGATTAGGGCGATATCCGGTTGTCATGGCATCTCTGAACGTCACAACTTCGTACCCAAGATCGCTTGCCATTGCCGCAGTCAACAGGACGCAAACGTGAGTATGTATTCCAACGATACCGACGGAACTAGCATTGGCTGATCGAAGGACTTCGTTCAGATTGGTTCTGAAGAACGCGTTGTAGCTGGTCTTCTCGACGACCCTATCGTTGTCTTCACGTGACAGTTCGTGCCACGGCTCGGTTGACTCGGTCCCTTGCACGGCATGCATTCCCCATTTTCGCGCTATGGGGTCCTGCTCCGAAGCTAGACTCGTGTTGGCAAAGATGATTGTCCCGCCCTCCGTGCGTACGTGCCGGACAAGACGATTGATTGCTGGAATTATTGCATGCGCTTCCTTGCAATACAGCTTCCCCCCGGGCGCAAGGTAGGCATTTATCATGTCCACAATAATCAGACTAAACTCGTTCATTCGTCCGGCTCCTGTGGCCTTCGATTGATGAGGCCTTGCCCTTCGCTGAAACCATTTCATCTCATCTACACTACCCCGCGGATCGCTCGCCAACAAGCTTCGGTAGCGCACTGCGGATCACAGATCGACAGCAGTAGCTCCGCCCAGATGCCGGGTCTCCCACCCCAAGGCGTGAGAATTGCCGCTCTTACCTAGGGTGCACCGTGATCCATACGCTTCCTCGTAAATTACCTCAGGTCGTTCGCAGCACCGGTGATCGCCAGGCAATGTTCCGTGGTTCGACAGGCGTCTCGCTGCGGTCCACATTTGCCAAACAGGCATATTCTCATGCCTAGATTCCGAGTGTTCCTTGTGTCGGAATGCGTTCTTCATGCACTACCTCTGAAGGTGGGGTTACAATCGATGCTCGACGCCGGCGTTTCCTGATATCAGCACAGATATCAAGATACGCAGCAAATCTGCGTTCTGCAGCCGCTATTTCGTCTTCAGAGTGGTTGAGCGTCAGCTCTCGGATAAATGGAAACTTCCAGTGCTCGTCCTGCATTCGGGAGATCATACGCTATCCCCACCCTCATTGCGCGCTCATTGAGTCATGGTAGACTTGAGATATTAGGGCTTCGGCCTCCGAGACCCCGCCGTCACTGGCGGGGTCGATGTTTCTATACAAAGCGTCGAAACGCCTCCTGTACATCGTTGAACGTTTCTTCTGGGATCGTGTCTACTTTGCGGAGCAATCGTTGGCTGCTGATGACTCTCGATTGCGTGAGCTTGACCCACACTGGGCCTACACGAACTGCGATGCGTTGATGGAAGGCGTCATCTTTTGCTTTGCTTGTGATAGGGAGAACGAGAAGGGTATCTTTGTTGTACACGCGCATGACTAGCACCGGGCGTTCAAAGTTGCGATTCTTCCCATCAGTTTCTGCGCCGATATTTACGCCGAGAGAACACCACCACACTTCGCGTGGATGTGCGTAAGCGGCAGCGCGTTTCGCATTGATGCGTTGTTTTCGTTTGCTCCATCCGTCAAAATCCTTTTGCATGCGATGGGAGTATATCATTGCGTCAATCGTTTATTCGTTTTGTCTGCTCCGCATACTTCCTTCGCCAAAGAGGGAATTGGCTTGGTAACATGGCACATTTCCGTGGTTCGACCCGCGTCCCGCTGCGGTCCACCCAATTGGACAGCATGCCGTTTTGAGAGCGACAAAAACGGCTCCGACAGCGTAATTACTAGGTTTTTTCCTGACAGAGAGAAGTTCGAAGTCGTGATTTCGACCAAACGACGCTTTTGCTCGTCGCTCGCCGAATCGTGGCTTGAAACAAGGCTGGAAGCGAGTTCGAACATTTCTTCCAGGTGGCGGCTCTCTTCGTCGGAGTCGCCTTCCAGCTGTGCTTCCAACCTGGCGATCTCGATGAGAAGCCCCTCTCTCCGCTCATCATGCGCTGCACGATCAAGCACGCCATCAATGAGCGCATCGGTGAGCCGCGTCATTCGCGCCTTGGTCTCGCTGATTCTCAGCATGACTCCTTTGCGGGCCTCGTCGCGCGCACGCGTTGCGTCGGCACGCTGGTGATTGAAGCATGCACGAACCTCTGCCACCTCCACCGGCGACAATTCGACGGTCGCGTAGAGCGCGCGAAGCGCATCTTCGACCGCCGCCTCGCGGATACCCTTGGTTGGGCAATCGCGGGTGTGGCAGCGATAGTACACGCGGCCTTTCTGACGCTCTCCAGAAAGCGTTCGCTCGCACAACCCGCAATGGATCGAGCGACGATATCTCCAGTCGTGCTTGCGCGCTTTCCCAACCGCCTTGCCATGAAGCACGTCCTGTACGCGCTGAAAGAGTGCGGCAGGCACAATGGGCGCATGGAGCCCATTAAACGTCTGTCCCGATCTCTGCATGCGAATGACGCCGCAATAGAAGGGATTGTCGAGGATGGTGGCGAGCGCGTTGATTGACAGCTGCCCGCCACGTCGAGTTCTGAGGCCGAGATCATGGAGCACCGGCACAAGCGTTCGCAGCGAGTAGTTGCCGGTCGCGTAGAGTTCGAATGCGCGCCGAATGAGCGAAGCGGAACTTGGGTCTGGTTCCTTCACTTTTGCTGCGCCCTGATCGAGGTATCCAACCGGCGCGGGGAGCGGATAGAAACCCTGCTTGAGGCGACCGTAGATGCCCTTCTTGGCTTCTTCACGAAGGTTCCTGATGTAGTCGGCGGCGACCACCGCCTGGATGTCCGCAGACAATCGCCCTCCTCTTGAAGCAAGATCGAGCGAGTCAGCGGCGAAGTGAACCTGTACGCCCGCGTCAATAAGTTCGCCAAGGTCGGCCCAATCCTTGAGATTGCGGGCGCTGCGATCGATTTTGTGAATGACGACACCGGACGCCTTCTTGCTTCTTAGAAGACCCAACATCCGGGAAAAAACGGGACGCCCACGTTTGGCTGCGGTTTCGCGTTCCTCAAACCACTCGGTGATAGTGATGCCGGTGTGGCCCGCGTATCGCTCGATAGCCGCCTTCTGCTCGATGAGGGATACGCCATGCGTGCCTTGTTTGGCCGTGGAGACGCGAATGTAGCCGAAACAGGTACTCATACCCTCTTTAGAGTCGAATCCTGGGGCGCCTGACCTGTTTTGTCGAATCGGCTGTCCCCAGCCTCTTCGTGCGCGCCTCGCACTGCGATTGTGCTCACGAGGTTGAGGTATGCGGTCAGGCGTGCGTCCGCTTCTTGAAGCACCGCCTCAGATAAATGCGGACAAAGCGTCCGCGTGAATGCAAATCGATAGGGAATATCGCGCGCCATCCTTGTGACCTTATCGTGCTCCCGGCGAACGGAAAGGAGCGGAAACGTGCCGCGCGTCAGATATCAACCCGCTTGGGCAACTTCTTCGCGAGCGCGGTAAACACTTCGACGGGGTCCGCGCCGAGCGCTTTGGTGATGGCATAGAATTCGATCACATCGAGACGGCGCTCGCCGCGTTCGATGTAGGAAATGAAGGGTTGCGGCTTCCCGAGCCGCTTAGACAGCTCAACCTGCGTCACGCCCTTCTTCTTTCGAAGGGCGACCAGCGTTTCAAGCAAGGACGCATAGGCATCGGTGAACACCGACTTTGGCATGGCTGGAACGGTCTCCAGCCGGTTGCGGTATATCCGGTCTCCGGATATATGAGTTTCATATATTTTTGGGGGTCTGGGGCGCTTGCGTGGTTGCTGGGGGTTGGGAAGCGCTCGCCATCGCGTCGGCCGGCATCCATGTGCTCGGATATGCGACGTATATTTCGCTCGTCCGGCGCGGCGCGATCGAAGCGAATCCGCTCAGCTGGCTCATGTTCGCGTACGGCACGGGGCTCCTCACGTTCCTTGAATACGAGTCAGGGGCCTCGTGGCGGGAGCTACTTCTGCCGATTGCCTGTTCGGTTTCAAGCATCGTGGTTGCTGGCCTGTGCGTTCGCGCCACCCGCGTTCACGAACTGGCGTTCTCCGACCTTGCGGCATTCGCCATCGATCTCGCGTTGACGGGCGCGTATGTCGGCCTGTGGTTCTTAGAACGGCAGGGAATGGGTGATGCGCTCGCGGGTGCGGGCATAGTTGCCCTGCTCGTGTGCGCGAACGCGACCACCCTTGCGTCGTTCGTTCCGCTTCTGCGTTCGACGTTCACGCACCCCGAACGCGAGCGCATCTTTCCGTGGCTCCTCTGGACCCTCGCCTATGGTCTTCTCTTCGCCGTCACAGCCCAGGACGGCACGTCGACCAATCAGCTCGCCCTCCTCCTCTATCCTGGCTTAAACGCGCTCCTGCACTTCTCGGTCGCGCTTCTTACCTGCAGCCGCTGGTGGCGTCCCGAACGTCGGACGCAGTTTGAGGTGCGCGAAACCGGGAGCACCGGCCTTGGCATGTTCACCCCGGTTGCATTCCGGCGCGGGGACCGCGTGTTTGTGCTCCAAGGAACCGTGCGGCGCTGGCGCAGCCAATCGGACGCTGATGCACGGCGCAATGAGAATTGGTTTGGGATCGGCAAGGACCTTTGGATCGAACCGGAAGCGCCGTTCATGTTCCTCAATCACAGCTGCGATCCGAACCTTGGCGTTCGCGGCGAGCGTGAGTTCGTCGCGCTGCGCGACATCGAGACTGGCGAGGAACTGACCTTCGACTACTCGATCACCGAAGACGAACGTTCCTGGAGCATGCACTGTCAGTGCGGATCGGCAGCGTGTCGAGGGACGATTGGGTCAGTCCACGCATTGCCGTACGAAGTATTTCTCCGCTACCTCCCCTATATCGGCGGGCATTTCCGGCGCGAATATTTGCGTGGCCGCCGAGCCGCGCTGAAGAGCGCCGCCGCATACGAATTTCCCCCTGCAAGCGATGACGTTCAAATAGCAAGGGGCCAGCCAAATAGCTGACCCCTCTCACTTACGCCTCCATGAGGTCGGGAGCGCGTTCATGGTTGTCGGTGTCCACCGGAGCGGCATCATTCTCTTCGTCATACTGACGCACGACGATGAGCCCTGACACCGGCACCGCTTGGAGATTCATCGAGAATCCCTTGCCATCCTTGTGGGGGACGGCGTTCCCCAGACGAAGCCAATACGGACTTGCGCCTGCACGCTCCACGATGGTGTACACGCGGAGCTTCCCATTCAAAGACATTGCTGCCTCCTTCTCTCTTGGGCGCGCGCCACTCGCGCGCCCAAGAGACAGCGTGCGGTCCGACGGCCTGTGAGCGAAGACGGGGAAACGTACCTGCGCTGGCAACAAGAAGGCCGCGCAGAGCGCGGCCTTCGGCTAGGCGCATACGCGGCCCAGCGCTCTCGCTTCCTCTGCATACGCGGAGAGCGATTTGTCGGCTTCAAAATCCAGATCGCGCTCCACCGGCAACCCGAGTTTCCCCCGTACGGATTCAATCTCGGACAAGCGAACCGAACCCAATTCCGGATATCCAAGGCCCAGATCGCAGAGCCCAAACGCGATGTCGGGGTCTTCCGGGTCCAGCTCGCTTAAGAGCCAGGTCGCCCCCGCGTCCGGCGTGAACAGTTTCACGACCGGCATTGGATCGATGGGCTCGCCGCGTGCTGAGCGCCGACCGTATTCAAGCATCAAGGAACGTTGTGCGTCGGTGATGAGTGACATCGCCGTCTCCTCTCGTTGGAGGCACGCGACCAGTTCGCGTGCTCCTCCAGAGGAAAGCGTATGGGCGCCATGAACTGCGCGAAGGCACGGGAGGATGCCGTGCTCGGCACGTCCCCGCGCCTTCGTCGTGGTGGTGCACGCCGTCATGCTGTTCACATGCAAGCAATTGAACATGCGAATGGAAGTTCGGAGGATGCGCGCGCGAGCAAACCGCGACCCATCGTGTCTGCGGTGCTAAGCGATGGCCGTCTCGTCGAGACGTTGTATCGCAAAGAGAGCGGCACGACCGCGCTCGCGATTTGGGATGGTGAGCGTGTCGGCATCACGCATGAATTGACGCTTCCAAGTGGCGAACGCCTTGTCCCGTACCGTGGCGACAATCCGCTGTTTCTAAATCGTGTCGTACTTTTGCCCTCAGAACCCGCGCCAGTTGGTGACGCTCTTGCCGATGACCTCACGGCCTACATCCGCCGCTATGTCGATCTGTCACCGGTCTTCGAGCGGCTTGCGGTTGAATACGTGCTGTTCACGTGGGTGTACGATCGCTTTGAGGAGTTGCCGTACCTTCGGCTTCATGGGGAATACGGGTCAGGCAAGACGCGCTTCTTGCAGGTGGTCGGCTCAATCTGCCGCACACCGATCTTCGCGGGCGGCGCATCCACCGTCTCGCCCCTCTTCCATCTTCTCGACCGGTTCCGTGGCACGCTCATCCTCGATGAAGCGGATTTTCGATTCAGCGATGAGCGTGCACAACTCGTCAAGATTTTGAACAATGGGAACGTCGCGGGGTTCCCCGTGCTCCGTTCGGAATCAGTCAACGGGAAGGAATACCGGCCTGTCGCATACCAGGTGTATGGCCCCAAGATTGTCGCCATGCGCGGAGAGTTTGATGATCGGGCGCTTGAAAGCCGGTTCATTTCTGAACGAAGCGATGGGCGCAAACTCCGCTCGGACATCCCGCTCAACTTTCCGAAGGCGCAGGCGGAAGAAGCACAAGCGCTCCGGAGCCGCCTCCTCAGCTATCGTTTCGAGCGGTATGCCAACGCAGGCTCGTGGATCGAGCCAGTGGATCGCGCGCTTGAGCCGCGCGTGAATCAAGTATTCTCACCGCTCCTTGCCAACATCGAAGACGACGCCGCGCGCGAACAACTGAAGACCTACGCGCGCTCAAAGAGCATCTGGCTTGCCGAGGAGCGAAGCGCCTCCGTCGAAGCAGAGGTGCTTGCGGTGCTGAAGCATCTCGCTGACACGGGCGTGCCGCTTGCGCTCTCCGACATCGCCGACCTCTATAGTCGCGCTTTCCTTCCGCAGAGCTTGCCCATATCCGCCCGCTCTATTGGCGGCATACTACGCAAGCGCCTCGGCATCCGGCCGCAAAAGAGCAATGGCATCTATGTCATCGGCCCCCTGGAGCGCTTGAAGCTCGGACCACTGTTCGAGCGCTATCGCGTCACCGAGGATGATGCTGCACGGGTGGCGGCGTTTGACACCACGCACGCACTTGAACTGACGTTCTCGCCGATTGAGCCGCCACGCGGTGACGTACGGGACATTGGGGACGTGGGGGACATGGCGCGCGCTTGAAGTGGCGCATGGGGGCGCAAGCCCCAGTCATAGCCCTGCCCCTCGTGCGTCTACTTCACAGCGTGCATGCGAAGCGCCTGCACTCGTCCCTTATGTCCCCGCCGTCCCTGCCCGCAACCAGCTGGTCGTACAAACGCCGAGCCCCGGCATGTCGAAAGACATGCCGGGGCTGGCAAATTTCCCCGCATACCACGCACCCTAGAGGATGCGCGACAATGCTGGGGCGCCGCGCAGCGCCAAGCCTTACATAACCGGAGCTGCGCGGTCGCGTATGAGCATATGCCTGATCCTTCAATTGTCCACTTCCGGTCACTCCGACGCGAGAGCGGTCTGATGCAAGACGACATCGCGTTTCTGTTAGGGCTTAAGGGAAGTTCGTCGGTCTCGCGCTTCGAGCGCTTTGCACGCGAGCCCGACTTCCGCTCCGCGCTTGCCTTCGAGCACATCCTTGGCGCGCCGGTGCAGAAACTGTTTGCGCCGCTATTTGCCGATGTTGGGCGTGGTGTGAGCGAACGCGCCCGCGAACGGCTCGATGCGCTCCAGGCGCTTCGAAGCGATGCGCGTCATGCGGTGCGGCTCACGCACCTAGGGCGGCTTGCCGAGCCGTCGCCAACACTCTTTGACGTATGAGCGCCGACACCTCGTTCGTGCTCGCGCTTGCGCCAGTGTCGCGTGGCCTCGGCGTCTTCGTCATCGATACAACTGGACGGTCCATCGATTGGCGGGTGAGAGAAATACGCGGCTTCCACAAGAATGCACGAGCGCAGGCCTTTGCCGACGAACTGATCGATGAGTTTCGTCCAGTGGCGCTCGTTATTGAGGATCATCGTGCAACTGGCGCGCGGCGCAGTCACCGTATCAGTGTCCTGCTTGACCTCATTGCTGAGCTTGGCGCAGAGCGCGGTCTCCAGGTTAGCCGTCATGGACTCAAAGACGTGCGCGTTCACCTTGACCTTGCGCCGCGCGCCAACAAGGACGACATCGCGGCGGCGGTGGCGAAGCGCCTGCCGGTGCTTGCTCCGCGCCTCCCAAAGCGAAAGCGTATCTGGGAAACCGAGGCGCATGTGATGGCTATTTTCACGGCGGCGGGACTTGCGCTCACGCATCTTGGGTGCGCCCCTGGCGCAGAAGACGGCGCACCTGAAGCCTGCTTGCCGGAGCCGCCCTCGCACCCTTGCGAGGAGGGCGGCGAGGACACGCAGGCGGGCCCTGCTTGATGGAGAGTCCCGAGCCCTGAGGTGAGAGGAGTTCGCTTGTCATCCTGAGATTTGGCGACCTGCTTCGCATTCTGCGAGGCAGGTTTTCCATTGGTCAGCCGCGAAGATGCCGCGCAGCGAGCCTGCACATGCCGGCAAGCAAAGACAGCCGGCGCGCGACCAACTCGAAGTGTTCGATTTCGCGCATAGTGCGCTCGCACCCCCACTCCCGGCTTAACATTTGCGCCAGCTCCTCGCCGTCGCGATCAGCAAAGCGGCTCGCGAACTGCGCGCAGTCGAGCATGCTGTTGTCGTTCTCCATTGTCGTCGTCTCCGCCCTCGCCCGCCGCCAGCAATTGGCTGCTTCACCTGCGAGGGACGGAACGGGCTTCTATGGCCCGATACGATCTGGAACCGGGGGCGTTCGTGGTTTGCGCTCTTCGCGTTCCCCGATGGGGGTGTACCTACCCACCTTGACAACGAGCGAAGCAGATCGCGCTCCCTGTGCGCACTCCGCGACAGGCATTGCGCAGCACCGTGAACGGGCTAAGGTCTTGGGCTCTGCAGGGGGGCTTCTCATGCGGATTATGCTGTCGCTTGTCGCGGTATCGTTCGTGTTATTTGCGTTGCCCGCCTGGGGTCATGGCGGTGGACTGAACGCCGATGGCTGCCACAACGAGCGGCGCACCGGCGGCTATCATTGCCACCGCTCGGGATATTCGCCTGCGGTGCCCTCCTCCGGAGGCTCGCTCGGCCTCTATCGCGCCACGCCGTCTCCTGCACATTCGCGCGACACCGTGATCGCCGCACAGACCCTCCTCAATCATATGGGCTGCAATGCCGGCGCAGCTGACGGAAGTGCGGGCACTCTCACTGGCGCGGCAGTGGATCGCTTTGTGAATGCGACGGGACGCGAAGGCGGTGCGGTTGACACAGGCTTGGTGCGCCGCCTTGCGGAAGCGGTCGCCGCCGGAGAGCGCTGCTAATGTCGGGTTGGGACAAACATCCCGATTATGGCGGTCCGCCCGTGCGCTGGTGGGACTATATCGTCTGGCCGCTCGTGGTTGTCCTCATGGCGTTCGGCATCTTCCAGTGTTCAACCCAGAGCTACGCACAACAAGCCGAGATCATCGGCGTCGCTTCGGTGATTGACGGCGACACGATTGAGATTCACGGGACGCATATCCGGTTGTGGGGCTTTGACGCGCCCGAGCGCGGCCGCCGCTGCGCAGGGCGCGTGAATGCGAAGCAGATCACTTCAAACGCGCTTGATCAATTTATTGACGGGCGCACGGTGCGCTGCGAAGTGCGGGGCAGCGACCGTACTCACGATCGGCCCGTGGCAATGTGCTATACAGGCGATACTGAGCTTGGGGCGTGGATGGTGGAACAAGGCTGGGGTCGCGATTGGCCCCGCTACAGCCACCAATATTATGCGCCGCAGGAGGCGCGCGCTCGGGAAGCACGGCGTGGGCTCTGGGGAATGGAGTGCCCCCATCTTTGGGGTGCGAGGGATTACGAAAGAGGGCGCTGAACACCGTGCTGAGTACAATTATTCTGAGTTGGAACCGTGCGCATCTGCTTCGTCGCACGATAGAAAGCTATCTCGCTACGACGGTCGGCGAGGCCACCGAGTTGTTCGTCGTGGACAACGCGAGCAGCGATGGGTCAGTCGAGTATTTGAAATCGCTCGCCGCGGTTGAGCCGCGCCTACGAACCATCTTCCTTTCGGATAATCACGGCGGGGAGGCCTACAACGAAGTCATCCCGCTCACTTCTGGCGCGCTCGTGCATCTGAGCGAGAATGACCAGGAGTTCCTTCCTGGTTGGGTCGCGCATGTGCGCGCCGCCTTTGCCGCATTTTCAGACTTGGGGCAACTCTCTCTGCATGGGTGCGTCCCGGAAGACGAGGAGGCTTGGGAACCCAAACCTTGCCATCTGCGCTTTTCGAGGGGTGCACTCCTGTACGAAGCGCACGCCAATGTGGGGACCTCGTCAATCTTGCGTGGTGAACTTTTTCGAGAGCGTGCTGTTCGCATTCGCAACCTACATCAGGGTAGCGGTAGCTTTAAGTTTCCGGCCGATGGAGACCTGTCAAACGACGTTAAAGCACTCGGATTTTTTGTAGCTTGGTCGGATCGCTATTGGGTGCGCAATCTCGGGCACTTTGTCACCGAATTTGACACAAACGCGGACTATTACCGCGCCAACTACGAAAGCAAACCCTGGCTCGGCGTTTCGGGATGGCAGGAACGGATCGAACGCCAACGTGCGCAACCAAGAGCAACACGGGCATCACTCGCGGTGCCTGCGCTCATAGGCATGCCGGAGAAAACAGCGCAGCCGGTGGGCGTGCTTCCGGCCCGCTTATGGTCAATGGTCGACGGCTTCACGGCCGAGCTTGAGGTGCTCGATTTTCTGTACGCGCTGGTTCGGCTCACCAAGCCGCGCTACGCGATCGAGACTGGAACCTGGCTCGGCCACACTGCCTCGGCTATTGGACGTGCACTCGTGGACAACGGTTTTGGAAGCTTGGTGACGCTCGATGTGAACCAGGAGGCGCTAGCGGTCGCAGCGAAAAATATCGATGCCGCAGGTGCAACGCAGACGACTACTCCGCTGCTTTGCGAAAGCCTCGCGTTCACTCCACAAGAATCGATTGATTTCGCTCTCTTTGATTCCGAAACGCATCTGCGCGAAGCGGAGTTCCGTCGGTTCTATGACTGGCTTGCTCCCGGAGCACTCGTGGTCTTCCACGACACTGCGCTGCACCACGCAGTGGTTGGCGATGCGGTTAAGCGGTTGGTGTCGGATGGTCTTTTGGCTGGCATTGAGCTGCCGACGCCGCGAGGCGTATTTGTTGGCAAGCGCGCCTAATTTCCACCGCGATGTGGTCCAGAAACCAGAAAACGGGGTCAGGTGCACACCCAGAAATGCAAAAGCCGCCCCCGGAAGGAGCGGCTTGCAGTTTCAGTCGTGCGGGTGGGCTAAAGTACCGTTCCGCCGTCGCCACGATAGGTAGTCATATGTCACCCCTCGAAAAAATAGCCTGCCTGCATACCCATGTTTGAGTCACCAAGCAATGAACGCCAAGGAATTTCTCGCAAAAAGCGTGAAATTGCAACGTTAACCACCTAAAATGTCACAAGATTTCCCGATCCTCTTCGCCACCACCAGGTCCATTTGTGCTTTCGATGCTGAGTGGCCGCGCACCGGGCGGAACCTTTTTCCACCAAAGTGCGAAGCCTTGGTGGGGCAAGAGGTAGCGAGGCAGACGGAAACTGTAGGTGCCTGTAGCCTCACCCGAGGTGTCATCTTCCAAGTCCAGGACGTGTATAGAGCGAGCACGAACAATTCGCTTGGTCGGGCCCTGATCAACAACGTTTACAGTAAGGAAATTCGCTGGAAGCCTCGTCTGGAAGATTTCCGTGTCTTCTTCCTCTTTTGCCATAACATAGTCAAAGACAAACTCTATTTCTTCTCCTGATTTTATGCTGAGTTTTGTCGCTACGAACGGACAGGCATGTTTGGTGTCGTTGGCAAGTTTGGTACGAAATTCTTCCTGCGCAACGCGAATATCAACTTCCTGCCATGGATCGTCTTGGCGCCGATATCTGATACTTACGACGCGACAGTGCGCTTTCAACTCGTCAATCAACGGATTGGGAAGCGCTATGCCAACGTCATAGTCTCTCGATTGATCACCGATATTTTTGACCTTGTAGCGCGCGAGAGCGCTCAGCTTTACGAACGGCTGGTTCATTCCGTCCCGAGCAGTGTAGTTCGCATCAGAGATGGTGTAGGTGAGGCTAAGATCACGACGCACAAAGTCGTGATCCAATAAGAGCACCCGTGCTTCCTTGATTAAGTCATCAGGAAAATTTCTCTTAAACACCCCAAAAAAGACGCTGCGTGAAACGCGTTCAATCCTGTCGTTCCAACGCTCCTCCATGTCCCCGCGTGAGAAAAACTCAAACGTCACCCAAATGATTACAGCAACGACCAGAGCAAACCCGACTTCATGAGATGCGCCTTGTGCAAAGGAGTGTTCTGGGAAGACCGAATAGGAAAGTACCAGCAGCAAGCTGCCTGCCAGGAGTGCAATGATTGCGCTGGCAACAACCGGAAAACGTCGTTTCATGCCCAGAATCTCCCCCTCTTAATTTTGTTACCCCTGATGTGACCCCCGCAATTTAGTCCATTTGGAGCTAGAATCCGGTCCTGTTTGGA
>ERZ761602.563-NODE-563-length-78193-cov-12.901354_pt1 | contig 78193 bp, 51 predicted proteins | sample MGYA00512165_ERZ761602 | MGnify/ENA primary metagenome ERZ761602 (study PRJEB28899, sample SAMN02445085) | bioreactor sludge metagenome | biome: EBPR sludge; isolation source: Thorneside wastewater treatment plant | place: Australia: Brisbane, Thorneside...
GCCTGCTGCAGATCGCCCAGCGCGCTGTGGGTGCCGCCGAGTTTTTCGTACGAAATGGCCAATCCGTTTTTGAAGCCCACATGTTGCGGAAAGGCTTCGTGGAGTTCTTTTGACAGTTCGATGTCTTTTTCAAAATACCCCAAAGCCTGCGGCAGATCGCCCAGCGCGCTGTGGGTGGCGCCGAGTTTGGAGTACGAAACGGCCAATCCGTTTTTGAAATCGGGATTATCGGGTTCGGCTTCTAAAAGGTTCGTTAGAATCTCCAGCATCTTTTGGTAAGCCTGCATCATTCGGCTCAAATTGCCGGTGTCGCTGTGGTAATTGCCGATGTTTTGGCATAAAACGGACAAATTAACATCAGGCGTCGGTATGCTGAAAATCACCGCCTCCCCCAGCCGGACAAAAACGGCGGCCTGCCGGTAATTGTCCTGGTGGCGGTTGTCATTATCAAGCCCGGTCAGCAAGGTATAGATCAAAATGCGGCAGTCGTCCAACAGGCGGTGGGCGTTTTTGGCTTTGGTTACTTCCTGTACCACGGGGCTGATCTTGAAGCTGTTGTCTTCGTCGCTGTAGTCAAGCCAGCCTTTTTGGGCCAGGGAAAGCAAATGCCGGTCCATGTCGGCAAATCGGGCGTCCTCATCCTGCGGCAGCAGTCGTTCCAACAGCTCATAAGCCATGCGCTCAGCGGGCAGCACGGCCAACACCGAGAGCAGCGCCTGTTCTTCATCGGGCAGGGCGGAGAGGTCGTACATGGCGGCAATGACCTCTTCGGGTTTGGCTTTTCGCTGCCCGTCTTTCGCCTGGTAGCGGATGCTCACCGCTTCGCTGGCGCTGAGGCGGAGCAGGTTTTTTTCTACATCCCGCCTCAAATCGGCCAGCAGGTAGCGTTTTTTCATCCTGGTGTTGAAGTGGTTCAGGTTTTTGGCAAACAATTCCAACACGAGGGTATTGCCGCCCACCGCCTCGTACAGTTCCCGGAAAACGGGTTCTTCGGCCGTTTCAAAGGCTTTGTAATGCTCGCGGAAGGCCATCAGGGCCGTCTCTTCGGGCAAGGGAGGGATTTTGTAAAACGCGGCGGCCGCATATTCATTCACACGGGTGGTAAAGAGGATATGGAAATTGGTGCAGCGCTGCAATTGCGGGTAATAGGTTTCCAAATCCTCCAATTCGTTGGCATTGTCCACCACCAAGAGGCAGGGCTTGGGCAGGTTGGCCAACACTGTCAGCAAAACCTGGAATCGCGCTTCGGTGGGCATTTCGGGTTCAAACGTCACCCCCAGCGGCGGCGCCAGAGACAACACGGCCAGAGCGATGCTCTGCTCGCTCAAGACCCATGCAACATGCTGGTATTCATCGCAATAATCGTGGTAATAACGGGCGGCCAGGGAGGTTTTTCCGATACCGCCCTCGCCGTTGACCAACAGCAGGAGGTGGCCGCCCTGGGAAAACAGGCGCTCGTGGATGTGCTGAATGTTTTCCGTTCTGCCCACGAATACTTCGGAGAGAAAGGGCCGGGCAGTGAGGTGGCGGGGGAGATTTCTGACATCAACTATGGGCTGTGGGACAACTGTCTTTGCCCCCTCCTCCGGCAATTTTTTCACCACATCCAGCAGCGCCGCGCGTATTTTGTTGCGTTCGATGTCGAGATCGTCGGCGGAGGTCGTGCCGGCAATGGTTTTGCGTTCGAGTTCGGCTTGCCGGCCGGCTACGAGGAGGACTTGCTCGTGCAGGTGGGGGTCGGAGGCAGTCAGGCGGAGCAATTCTGAGAGGAGTTGTTCGGTTTTGCCTTCGGCGAGCAGTTGTTGTAGGGAGGATTTCATCGGTGCGGATGTTGGTATTTTGGGGGTGAAGGTAGGGAATTATCGGCATTTCAGGCTTAGTGAAGGGGTGACTACAATCTTGTTCCCGGCGGAGTCACCCCTTCACTACGCTGTGCTGCCTGCCAAGTCAGAAAGTAACCGTCGGCACGGGCCTGATACTCCGTGAATCTCTCCGTGCCCGCTGTGTCCTCCGTGGTGATTTTACATTCCAAGATACCCCAACCGCTCCAAATCCCCTACCCCGCTCACCCGATGCGTTTTGCCCTGGCTGATGAGATAGAGCACGTCGCTCAATTCGGTCACATGCCGGTATTGGTGGTCGGTGAGGAGGATGCCTTTATTGGCTTTTTCCTGAATCAGGAGTTCCTTAAAAGTGTCAACATGCAGGGGCATGATATGCAAAAACGGCTCGTCCAACAGGCAAAAGCGCGTGCGCGACATCAAAACGGCGTACAATTCCAACACCCGGCGCTCGCCGCCGGAAAGCAACTGCATGGAGGAGTTGTAATGCTTGTCAAAACCGGGAAATGCGCGAAAAAAATCAGCCGGCTCCAATTCAAAATCATCCAGCACTGCTTTCAGGCTCAGGCTTTTAGGAATAAAATGATGCTGCGGCAGATACCTCATTTCCTCCGGGCGACGGAACCGGTCCAAGAGTGCCTCGCCGTCTATTCTCACCGACTGATCGGTGGCGCGCAGATCGCCGTAAATGATGCGCAGGAGGGAGGATTTTCCCGAACCATTGCGCCCCAGTATGCCGCAGATATGGCCGGTTTCGCAGCAAATGTACACATCCTGTAGCACCCGCCGACCGCCCAGATCGAGCATCACGCTGTCCGCTTCGAGCTTATACATTGCGAAAAATAATTGATAATGAAAGACTTGCAATCAAAAACAGCCCAAAATCGAAGCCGAGCGCCATCCACCACAGGCGGCTCTTCGACCAGCCCAGATTGTGGTAGTAGAAGTATTCTTTTTTCCTGAATGTGTGGACGTAGTAAAACGAGATGCCAAGCATAAAGACTTTCAGCCAGAAAAATCCTGGAAACAGCGCAATGGCCTCCTTGCCCCTCAACATCATTGAGAACAGGCAGACTGCCGTGAGCAACACATTCGGCATTGCAAACGAACGGTAAAACGTCAACAATCTACCATACGACTTCATAGCATTTATTTTCCTGCATCGCTACCGCAAACCGCCCACCGCATACCGCATACCGGGATTCACAACCTGATAAACACCTTCCTGCTGTACAAAATCCACGTTACCCCCAGCACCAGCAAGACATTCGCAATGGCGTAAGCCAACGAGGCATTGTAATCGGAGAAGATACTTTGAAACCAGTTTTGATATACCCAGCCCTGCAAAGTCTGCGTCTCTTCCGGGCCGATGCTCCATTTGATCGAAAACATCGTTTTGGCTATCAGCCCCGACAGCACATACGCAAACAACGCGTTGGTGCCATACACCACAAAGGGTTTGATCCAGCGCCGGTAGCCCAGCACGTCCACAGTCCAGTACACCACGCCCAAAAACAGCAGCGCCGCCCCGGAGGTGTAGAGCACATACGAGCTGGTCCAGATTTTTTTGTTGATGGGAAAAGCCAAATCCCAGGTGAGACTGACGACCAACAACAACACGCCGACGCCGAAGATGCCGGTCAGTTTTTCGTAGTGATTTCGGCTCGTTTTGATCCACTCGCCGGTGAGCATGCCGCTGATGCCGGTGACGACGGCGGGCAGGGTACTGAGCAGGCCCTCCGGGTCCCAAGTTTTGGCCTGACTCCACAAGTGATTGGTAGTGAAGATGGTGCGGTCCAACCAGGCGCCCAGATTGGTCTCGGCATCCAAGTTGGGCGGATAGCCGCCGGGCACGGGCACCAGGGCCATCAGCGCCCAATAGAGCACGAGCAGGCCGGCCCCGATCCAGAGTTGCCGCTTCCAGTCGCTGAACATAAAAATAGTAGCGCAGGCGCCATACACCAGGGCAATGCGTTGCAACACGCCCGGTATGCGCATGTACTCGAAGTTGAATTTCGGGATGAGGTGCAACAGCAGCCCGATCACAAAAATGGCCACTGTGCGAAAGAGTATTTTTTTAAAAATAGCCGCCCGGTCCTGCCCGGCTTCCTTGCGGCGGCCCAGCGCCAGCGGAATGGCTACGCCTACGATGAACAGGAAAAACGGAAACACCCAGTCGGTGGGCGTGCAGCCGTGCCAGTCGGCGTGCAGCAGCGGGGCATACACCGTTCCCCAGTCGCCGGGATTGTTTACCAATATCATTCCGGCGATGGTCATGCCGCGAAAAACGTCGAGTGCCAACAGGCGTTTGGAGGTATCCATACAGGCAAGTGTTTTAATTTGGCCTTAAATGTATGGAGTTTTTGAAAATAGGGAGAGAATTTCCAACCCGGAACCAGTGGGCGGTAGGCGGTATTCGGTGTGCGGTGCTAAGCGCGGCTTGCAGCTTGTAGCCAGCAGCCGTCCCTACCCGAAATCTTGAGCCCGAAACCAGTAGGCGGTGACCGCGCCGTGGCGCGGAGTGCAAAGCGTAGAGTGTGCAACTTACGGCTTGCGGCCATCGGCCGTCCCAACCCGAAACCCGAAACCTTGAACCCGAAACGCGAACCCCGTTCCTGCCGGAACGTCAAAATCTTTAACGCGAATCAACGCGAAACACGCGAAATCCCGCGAACGAGAGGGAAACGCGGCTTGAGGCTTGTGGCCAGCAGCTAACAGCCAGCAGCCGTTCCTACCTGCCCCCACCCTCCGTCGGCATCGTTGCGGGCGCTTCGGGGCGGATGGCCGGCAGATAAACGACGCCCTGCACCGGCCTGACGGCGAAGGTATCGGCGCGGCGGCTTTTGAGGTGTATGTCCATTTGCAGGCGATAGGGTTGAAGATCGTTGTCGTTGATGCGTTCTAAAGGCCAGGTTTCCTCAGATTCGAGGACGACGTGAAACCTGCGGCGCGAGGCATCGGGTAGCACATCGGCCACGCGGATGGGCAGCATACCGTCGGCATTGCGGAGTTCAATTTTGTCCAACATCGGCGCTACCGTGAAGTCCACCGGATTGTCGGCATCTTCCACTTCTATCACCATTTTCCATTGTACGGCAAAGCGGCGGTTTTCTTTTTTGCCCAAATCGAACTCGCCCCTGCCTACCTGCGCCAGCGGATGAATGCTGACGGGCGTTTCGGAGTCTATCTGAATGCGGATGTACTCGCCGCCCACCGGCTGCCGGCTCCTGATGACGTAAGACAGCCGCGCGATGCCCGAACCTTGCCCGTCGTAAGGATTGAAATGGCTGCGGGCGGGTCTGCCGGAGAGCGAAAAACGGCAGCCGTATTGCTCGCCTTTGGTGTATTGGCCGGCATCGAGTACCGGTGTGTTGTCGAAACTGCCCGGCGCCACGCTTTCCAACTCCCAAAACTGAGCGGTCATCTCAGTGGGTACTCCGGGCAATTCCGCCACATGCAGAAAAGGCACGCCCTCGGCCAGCGCTTTGCTGTTGCCGTCCAAATAGGCCATGGGGCGAATGCTTTCAAAGTAGCGGCGGATGTCGGCAGGAGAAGGCAGAGGCGCGAAGAGGCTTTCGCGGCGGTAGGCAGCGTCGAAATCGGCATAAAGGATCGTTTGCCAATCGGTGCCCGAAAACGAGCTTTGCCGGGACACGCCCGCGCTGAACGCCGCCTTGAGCTTGGCCGGAATGGGGCCGCTGAGGTTGAAAGCGCCCTCCGATTCGATGCGGGCATTTTCCTCGGCAGTAGAAATATGTTTGATCATCACGCCCTGAAACTCGCGCAGGTAGTAAGCCCGGCCTACATACTCGGGGTTGTCTCTGTAAAATTGCCACAGCTTCATCATGGCCTCGGCGGTGCGGCGGTCGTTGCCGTCGAGGGCTACGCGCAGGGGCGAGAGAAAGGAGCCGGAAAGCGCCATCACCGACGATTCGCGGCGGCTGTCGGTATCCAATGCTGCTTTGAAGGAAGAATAAGGCGGTTCAATGCCCGCATCCAAAGAGGATTTGAGGTAGCCTCCGCAGGTTTTGGTGAGGATAAATGCGTCGAAGTTTTCGTCCGGACTGATGGCGAAGGGCTGTGGCATCCCCGGCATGCGCATTACCCTGGAGGGTGAAAAACGGAGACTCGAAAAGGGTATGCTCCGTTCCTGTTCGTGAAAAATGTAGAACAGCAGCCCGCCGCCGGCAATATCGGCTGTTTCAACCGGCGTGCGCAGGGTACGGCGGCCCAGGAAACGGGCGGCATCGGGCGGCACAAAATCCCGTCCCTCTTCTTTGATTTTGAACCCGCAAAATTCCGCATGTCTTTTGAACACCAATTGCAGGGCGTACCCCAGCGAACTGCGGCTGTGTATGCGCTGCGGGGGCCAGTTGTCCATGCGCGATTTTTCCAACTTGTCCAATGCTTTTTCGGCGGTCTGGGCCTGCAATGCCGGAGTGGCTGCCATGCACAAAAAGAGCGTGATACCGATGATAAGGCTATGTATTTTCATAAGGCGTATGGTTGCGTGTGATGCGCCCCGTAAACGCCTGAGCAGGGGAAAAGTATTATTGAAGGCTGTGATTTTTTTATACCCGATAAAAAATGGTTTGCGAAAAAATATAAACCATTTTTCATCTGGATAACTGATAACCAGTGGTTTGCAAAAACTAAAATTCGCAAACCACTGGCTATCGAGTATAAATGAGTAGGCGAGGCTATAACTCGAAGCCACCGCCTCACCTGCCTGTTTATCAATGCTTCACCACCCGGAGGCTGTCTTTGCCGGAGGGGCGAGCCACCGTCACTACATAGATGCCCGGCGCGTAACGATCTAATGGGATCAACAACTGGTACTCGCCCGCTGCCTGCTCCGATGCAGTATGCAGTTCGGCCAACCTCCGTCCGGTGTAGTCGCTCAGTACGATGCTCACCGACCCGGCTTCCAGGAGATTGTATTTCAGCAGCGTGGCATCGCCGGTGGGATTGGGGGCTACGGAAAGGTTCAGTTTATGCGCTACCACCGGCTCTTCTTCTTCAGACGGGGTTCTGAGCGCCAGAATGGGGTTGTAGCGGTTTGGGGTGGCGCAGAAACTACTCAGCCAATCGGCATCTACCGGCGGGTTGGAGCCGCAGTTGGGAGCGAGGTCAAACTTGACGGGCGCTTTGATGACTTGGCCCCGGACAAACTGCTGTATCAAAACATCTTGATGATCTCTCACCGCGTTGATGCTGTTGAGGTAGTTTTCCACTGCCCCTCCCGTGACCACAATGTCGTTTGTTACCACCACCGGATTCCATGATTGAAAATTGCCGTTGATGATGTCCTGAATAGAGGGTACTTCTACGGTTTCCTGCACATTGAGGTAGGGATTGGGCGGCGTGTTTTCATAAGTGTAGGGCGCGGGTGCGGTGTTGACCCGGTAGCGGGCGGCCCAGGCGGTTTCTTTCCCTACGGGGGAAGTGAGCTTGGCTACGAGGTGGAGCTGGATGTCGGTGCAACCTGTACCCAAATTAGGTATGTATCCCTCATAAGTTGGCCAATTGATCGTGAAAAAGGTGGAATAGTTTTCCAAGCAAGATAAAGGCATGTAAGGTGTTCTCCATACCCCTGGCTCTTCCTGAATGAGACCTTCATGTATTCGTTGATTGGATGCGGTGTTACAGGAAAAATAAAGGGCGCCCCGGATATCTTGAAGATTCAAACCTGATGCAGGATTCAGGGCATATCGCAATGGCGCTGCCAATTTGAGCGAACTTTTTGACTGAAAACGTATCTGAGGAGCATCGGGATATGGGTTTTCGACATCGGGCTGCACGGCCAGCATCATCACCGGCTGCTCTACCACGTTGAGGATGCCCAGTGTACGGTTATAAATGGGGCGTCGGGCTTGTGAAGTCTGCCCCGTGTAATTGCTGCCGGGTGTGTAAAATTCGACCGACGTTTGATTTTGAGACTGGCTTATTATTCCTTCTCCCTTAAAACTAAAATCCGCATTGAAGTGCATGGGCTGGGGTGGCGTGCTTTTGCCGCCGCCGATGATAAAATCGAGCAGCACGAAGGCCGAGCTGGCAAATGGTATGGCTGTTTTCAACCAGTCGGGCACCAATTCAGTCGGCACTTTTTTAGGAAAAAGCTGATGGATGGCATCCGCCTGACCGGGTAGCAAATTGGTTGCCTGACTCAAAAAGTTGGCCTGTGCGGAGGAGATGCCCGTGACGGAATTGACGCTGATACCGGAAATGGTATTGAGCGTACTGAGTAAATTTGAATTCAGTTTTCTATTGGCAGAGGCCAGCATGAGCTTTTCCGCCACTGCTGCCAATTCTCCAGCGGTTTTGTAAGCCGAAACGCCTTTGGAAATGCCCGTATTGATACTCCCCGTCACATTGGCGAAACGTCTGCCTGCATTGAGCACAGAGCTTCCCGAACCTCCACCGGAAGGTGCGCTTATGACCTGGGTGATATCGCCGCCGCCGTCAAGCGTGAAATTCAAATTGGAATAAGAATTGGTCTTTGTACCTATTCGCAATGCAGATGGAAACCGACAGGTGCAAGGGTCATAAGCGATCGGGATGTCGGCCATGGCCCATACTCCATGTATCTCGAAACCGGAATTGGGTACGGTGATGAGAATTCGCTTGTCGCTATAATTCTCCACTACGTCCATAGGGGTAAAAGCGTGTTCCAATGCGGCGCTTATATGCGTTTCAGTACCATCTCTGTCGAAGGACACTACCACTTCAACATCGTTTGCCTGCGCCACGCCTGCCAAATAGACAAAATAACGCAGTTTGGACTCGAAGCGGTTGTAAAGTACAAATTGCGGGAAGGTGATGTTATCGCTTTGAGAAAGCCCCATCGCCTGTGTTAATAACACCCATCCGTCCCCGGGTATGTAATCACCCATACCGGCAGATGCCTCTAAGTGCCGAACGTTGGGCTGACCGAGAGGGGTAGAAGGATGAAAGGGAGAGCGAAGTTGCGTAAGCACAGGCGAGAGGGTGGCATTGGGCCGAATCCATACATCCCAACTTTCCGCAGTCCAGTTGAAAGAGGAAGTTCCGTCGGGATTGCCGGGGCAATACTGCGCAGATGCAGTAGCCAGATGCAGCAGCAGGCAGGCTGCCGCAATCAGAGTAGTTTTTCCAAACATAGTAATGATGGTTTATGAAGTGAATAAATAGGCAATAAGAGGGCGCTTTCGTCGCGAGAGCAATTGCGACGAATGAAGCGACACCCGCAATTAGTGTGGCTGCGGTTCGAATGCCGAATCAGTAATGCAGACTTAAAATAGCGGAGATTAGTACAGCTTCGTTCCTTTCCATTTTCGCTTTACCAATTGCCCGCCGGACGTAAACTCGTAGTTGATTTCTATGGTCTTATTGTCGGGCATTAGTTCGGCGAATACCCTGTTGGGAGAGGCGCACAACAAATCATCCGGATGCGGGGGCAGCAAGGCATAAGCCACGAAAAAGTGAGTATTGAAATAAGCAGCGTTGCAAAGACGGCTACATCCCCTGGGCAAATTGACGATACATGTGTGTCTGTACAAGGATTGGGTCCAATGATCAATCGTCACCTGAAAAGTATCCTGCGGACTTTCTACATCAGCCCCCAGATAGGTGCCGAATATGGGGTACTCGGCCACGAAATCTTCGTCCGTTTCATAGGTGTATCTCTTGAAATAATAGGCTTTGTTTACCGTTATTTTTCCGCTATCGCCGGGGTGGCAGGTAGCATCCGCTTTGTCATTGTAAGTGGTTAAAGAAAAATTGATCCAGCCGGAGACATTATCGAATATCAGATAAAATGAAGTATCTGTAAACACCCTGGGATCGCTGCCGATTCTCCATTCATACCGGCTCATATTGCGGTCGGCAGCCCGAAATTCTACCCTCACGGAGCTGGCTACCGGAATGGTATCTCTATATGGTAGGGGTATTTCGTTAGGTGTGGTCCAGTCTGTCACTATAAACTCTGCATTCGTTTTCGGCACGGTCAGGCACCTGTCATAATTCGGGCATTCGGGATTGAGTGGGTCGTCGCAGGGCGGGTCTTTTTTGCAGCCGGTCCACAGCAGGGGCAGGGCGGCGGCGAGGCATAGCAGCGGCAAGAGTGTGCTTTTTTTCATGTGTTTAACTGGTTGTTGCGGGCTTTTAGTCCCTGTGAGTTTAGTGAAGGGGTGACTACGGGGCTATATCCTGACTAAGTCACCCCTTCACTATGCACATGGCCTGTAGCCTCGCGGGTTAAAGAATAATTCTGAACAACACTGCAAAACAAAAAAAAAAAAAACGAACCGCGCAAGTTTTTTATCCATATTTTTTAAAAATATTTTTTAGCGCCGTAGATTGTTTGGTTGACAGGGGCAATGCAGGGCAGTCGCCCAATTTATCGCCGCGCATGAACTTACCTCCTCATCTCCCCCGCCAGCGCCGCCAAAAACTTACCTATCGGCGTAGTGGACATCAGCGCCAGTTCCTGCGGCAGCGTCGTTTCCGCGTTCAAAAAAGCCAGCAGGCGCGGGCTGGGATTGCGTTCAAACAATTGCCGAAACAGCTCGTCGCCGGGGTGCAGCCCACGCTCCAACACATGCAGCATCAGCGTGTCGTAGCGGCGCGAGCGGCGGCGCGCCCAGGGTTCGTCGTCCGTCATCCGGCCTTGCTGCTCCAATTGCCGCACCATGCCATCCACCCGCTGCTGTATGTTCCAAAAAGTATATCCCGTCGAGGCGCGGGTATCGCCGCCGGCCATGCCGATGTTGACAATGCGCCCCTCCTGCCGGGGAAAATCAAAATCCGTCATCGGAATATTGCCCTGCTCGGTTTCCGTCACTTCATAGCCTCCGGCCTGCGGCAGGTGCTCGCGCATGTAGCGGGCCAAAATCTCGTCGTAGCCCGCCGCCTCCAAATGCTGATTGGAAAAAATAGCCACCTCCACCAGAGCCTCCTTAGTCGAAAACGGCAAGACGTACAAGAACCGAAACTCGCCCTCCTGTGGCGTACGGAAGTCCATCATCGTAGCCACTCCGGGATCGAAAACATCGCTTTCAGCGCGCACAAACCAGCCGCGAAAATGCTGGTCCAAGTAGTTCAGTTTTTGTTTGTCGGGAGCCGGCCCGCGATACACGCTGTTGATGCACCAATCGGCGCTGTACAGCCATCCGCCGGCCTTCACTTCCACACCCGCGCCCGTATTGCGCAGTTCCTCCACCAGTTCATGCCGCCACTCCACATTCGGGAAACCGGCCAATACCGCCTTCAACTCTTTGTAAAAATCAATGCCGCGAATGACCTTGTACACATAAGGATTTATGTCCAACAGTCTCGAAAAATCGCCCTGATGAAACCACAGCCGCCGCCATTGATGATGCACAATATGCTCAAAAGGGCCAGGCTCGCGCTCCCAAAAACACCAGGTGCGGTCGTTGCGGTCTTTGGTGTCTGGTTCTAATATCAGCACCCGCCGGTCTTTGAGCGAGGAGTGCAGCAAGCGGTGTACCCAACTCAGCCCCGCCGCGCCGCCGCCGCTCACTATGTAGTCATAATGCGTTTGCATATCAGGCATTTGTAGTGGGGCAAAAATAAATGTTCATTTTCTTTAGGCCAAAGGATTAGTTAAGACACTTAAAATGAAACGTTTACTTAACTAATCCTTTGGCGAAAATGCACATTTGTTTTTTATCGCCCCTTTGGCTACCAAACGACAGCAACGGCAAAAGGTTTTGGGCGCCCCCCGCCACTACCTGCCTCCCCGACCCTCCAAAGGAGGGAGTCATCGGGCGGCGGGGCCGGGTCATCCGCTCTTACCGCCGGGCTGCTCCGTAGCGCGGGGTTTGAAAACCCACGCTACGGAGCAGCCCGGCGGTACCGCTACTGCCCCTGGCGCAACAACGGAGGCCTACAAGGCTTCTATCATCTCCCGCATCATCTGCTCCACCTGACCGGCCAAGCCTATGAGTGTGGCGTTCGGCACCGAAGCCATAGACGCCACCGGATTGATGGCCGCCACTTCTACGCTGCCCGGCGCTACCTCCTGCACAATCACATTGCAGGGCAGCATCGTGCCGATTTTGTCTTCCGTTTGCAGCGCCTCAAACGCGTAGTTCGGATTGCAGGCACCCAAAATGCGGTACGGACGGAAGTCTTTGTCTATCTTCTTTTTGAACGTTTCCTGCAAGTCAATTTGCGTGACAATGCCGAAGCCCTTGGCCTTCAGTGCATCGGTAGTGCGTTGCACGGCAGTGTCGAAATCGGATTCAATAGTACGGCTGAAATAGTAACTCATGGTATTGTTGATTTTGGGCCGCAAGTTGCGCTGCCGGAAGGCAAACGGACAGTGAGGGAGGTCACATAGGAGAAGCTGCGCGTTCCGGGTTTCGGGTTGCATCCGCCGTAGCCTTAGCGAAGGCGGGTTCAAGGTTTCGGGTTGCATCCGCCGTAGCCTTAGCGAAGGCGGGTTCAAGGTTTCGGGTTGCATCCGCCGTAGCCTTAGCGACGGCGGCGTGGTTCGCGGAAATTCGCGCCCTTCGCTAAAATTCGCGTTAAAAAAACTATGTTTAGCGGGTGGAACCCGCATGATAGCCGGCACCACGCCGGGCGTGGTAAACATGAAGGTGTGAACCTCGCGCCGGCAGGTTTCGCGTTTCCCTCGCATTCGCGGAATTTCGCGCCCTTCGCTACAATTCGCGTTAAAAAAATTCTATGTTTAGCGGGTGGAACCCGCATGATAGCCGGCACGAGGTGTGAACCTCGCGCCGGCAGCGCAGTGAGGCAGGTCACTTTGAGTGCTTTTTTACGATATTTGCCCGTCCATTCAATCCTCTGCCCTCATGCGCCACCTCCTGTTTTTACTTTTCGTACTGCTGACCGCTTCCGCCTGTCAACGCAGTCTCTCCTCCGCCGAGAAACCCGCCGCCGCCCAAGCTCAATACCTCATCCTGATTTCCATGGACGGCTTTCGCTGGGATTACTTAGATCGCTTCCAGCCGCCCCGCCTCAGCCAGTTTGTCAAAGAGGGCGTTCGGGCAGAATCTATGCTCTCCTGCTTTCCCAGCAAAACCTTCACCAACCATTACTCCATCGCCACCGGCATGTACCCCAATCATCATGGCTTGGTGGACAACAATTTTTTCGATGCCGACAAAAATTTAGTCTATGGCATGGGCCGCCGCGAGTTGGTGCAAGACGGCTCCTGGTATGGCGGCACGCCCATCTGGGTGTGGGCTGCGCAAAAGGGACTCAAAACCGCCAGCTTCTTTTTTGTGGGGTCCGAGGCTGATATTCAGGGCGTCCGGCCGCATTATTACTACAATTATGACGGCAGTATTTCCAACGAAAAACGAGTGCAACAGGCGCTGGACTGGCTGCGGCTGCCCGAAGCGGAACGCCCCCGGCTCATCACCCTGTATTTTTCGGATATGGACGACCAAGGCCACCGCTACGGCCCGAACGCAGATGAAAAACTTCGCGAAAAATTGATGGCATTAGATACGGCGCTGGGGCAACTCTTTGACGGACTCAACACCATACAACTACCTGTAAATGTGCTTTTTGTCTCCGATCACGGCATGGCCGAAATTTCTGTAAAAAACCTCCTCCCCATTGAACCCATCGAAGACGAGGCGCAATATCTCACCGTCAACAGCGGCGCGCTGGTTCACCTCTACCTGCGCGATACGACCGCCGCGGAAACGGTGTATCAAAACATCAAAGCCGCCGAAAATCATTACAAAATCTATCGCACTGCCGAAACGCCCTATTTTGAAACGCCGCCTACGAACCCTCGATGGGGCGACTTCATCGTCGTGCCGGATTCGGGGTATTATTTCGTCAATGCGCGTACCATGGGGTTCCGGCAGCGCTCCGGAGATGTGGTAATGGGCGAACACGGTTTCGACCCCGAACGCCGCGAAATGCACGGTATTTTCTTCGCAGGCGGGCCGGCCATTCAGCAGGGCAAAGTAGTGCCGAGTTTCAAAAACATCCACGTTTACCCCCTGATGTGCCGCATCTTAGGCATCGGCATCCCCCCCGATGTGGACGGCAAAGCGGAGGTGTTGGCGCCGGTCTTACGCCGCTGAGACAACCCATCAGCACATTCTCACATCAGCACATTCTCACATCAATACTTCCCCGCAGCAATCTCCCGTCCTCCGGGTATCCCCTGCCGGAAGTCCTTTTGTAGCAGCAGGTTGATGTTGGTCAGCACGATCTCGCCCATGCTTTTGCAAGCCAGGAACGCTTTATTATCGTGGTGGCGGGCCAGGTCTTCGGCTAAGAGCCGTACTTTTTCCTGCGATGAAATTTCGTCTTCCGTCATGCACTGAAACAGCGCATCCAAGCGGCTCCGGGTGGCTTTGGCACGGGCGGCGATGAGGCTGCGCTCTTCCGACTGGTACTGATTGACGCTTTCCTGACTGAGGTGTTTGATACCGAGTTGAATGATGGGGTTGTTTTCTTTGAAATATTGAGGCAGATAAAAACTCTTGCGCCCTTCGTAAGATTGCTGATCGAAATCAATGGCGCGAATGCGAAACTGCGCGCCCTCAATGTCGGGCGTGACGGCCACCACATAATTGTAGGAACGCATATCGCCCAGCAGCCGCACAAAGCAGCGCTCGTTGAATTTGACAAACTCCTTGGCGATGCGCACCTGATTGAACGGCTCGTCGTCTAAGTGCAGACGAATGAAATCATCGCCGGGAATGCCCACGATGTGCTCTTCGATCATGGTGCCGCCATCCACCAGATACATCACGCTGTTGGGCGAGAGCAGTTCTTCCAATTCTAAGCCGTAAATGCGGGAAGCATCGGCGCGTTTGACGTAGAAGTGGTCGTAGTTGTCGTTCATCCGGTTGATGATGCGCACTCGGAAAGGCTTGGTATTGCCGAAGGTGCAATAGTCTATGCGCGCCACGGTGAGGTGCTCCACCACGCCCATATCGCCGTCGGTTTTCAGCAGCGCGTATATCGAGGTGAGGGCATGGAACACATCCGGGCGGTCGGATTCTGAAAAATAGACCGTTTCCCAGAGGGTGTCCTTGCCGGTATGATCTATCAGCGGTGCCGAGGATTCATAGCGGGTGAGGTCTTCATATTGCAGCGGCAATTGCCGGGCGCGGTTGTAGCGTTTGAGGTAGCGCAGCAGCGGTTCGCCCACGCGGTACGGAAGTTTCTTTTTGGACGGGATCATTGTACGATCATTTCTTTAGAAATACTTTTTGGGCCGCAAGCCCCACGCTGCAAGTTAGGAAGAAACTGAAAAATCTCCCACCGTTTTCATACAACACCTTAAACTTTGAACCCGAAACCCGTTCCTACCCGTCAATCCGAAATCCGAAATCCGAAATCCGAAATCAGGAATCAGGAATCGGAAATCCGAAATCAGGAATCAGGAATCAGGAATCGGAAATCCGAAATCAGGAATCAGGAATCAGGAATCGGAAATCAGGAATCAGGAATCAGGAATCGGGAATCGGAAATCGGAAATCCGAAATCAGGAATCCGAAACCTATCTTTGCGCCCTCAATTGAAAAACTGCCATGATCAGTGCCAATAATATCTTCGTCAAATACGGAGACCGCATCCTTTTCGACCACATCAGCATCACCATCGGAACCCGCGACCGCGCAGGTCTCGTGGGCCGCAACGGCGCCGGGAAATCCACTTTCCTCAAAATCATCGCCGGCCAGATTCGCCCCGACGAAGGCAATGTCGTGCGCCCTACCGACAGCACGCTCGGCTTCCTTTATCAGGAAATGAATCTGCCGAAAGGCAAAACCGTGATGGAGGAAACCCTCACCGCTTTTGAAGAAGTGCGCAAACTCGAAAAGCGATTGGAGGAAATCCACATCGAGGTGAACGAACGCACCGACTACGAAAGCGATTCTTACCACGATCTGCTCGAAGAAATGGCCGTCGCCACCGACCGCTTCCATCACCTCGGCGGCGATACGATGGAGGCCGATGCCGAAAAAGTGCTCAAAGGTCTGGGCTTCGCCGCCGCCGACTTCGGCCGCCTCACCGATACCTTCAGCGGAGGCTGGCAAATGCGCATCGAATTGGCCAAAATGCTCCTCCAACGCCCCGACTACCTGCTGTTGGACGAACCCACCAACCACTTAGACATAGAATCCATCATCTGGCTCGAAGAGTTTCTCAAAGACTACGCCGGCGCCGTCATCGTCATCTCGCACGATAAGCAATTTCTGGACAATGTGACCAACCGCACCATCGAGATAGAACTCGGCAAAGCCTATGACTACAAGGCTTCTTACTCCAAATTCATAGCCCTGCGCGAAGAACGCCGCGAAAAAATGATGTCGGCTTTTGAAAACCAACAGCGCGTCATTGCACAAAAAGAGCGCACCATCAACCGCTTTATGGCCAAAGCCTCCAAGACCAAGATGGCGCAATCCATGCAAAAGCAGTTGGACAAAATAGATCGCATCGAAATAGACCCCGAAGACGTAGCGGGCATGAACCTCCGATTTGCACCCTCGCCCCGCTCCGGCCAGATCGTCATCGAAGGGCATAAGTTGAGCAAAAGCTACGGCGACAAAAAAGTGCTCGACAAGGTGGACATCAAGCTCGACCGCGGCGACCGGGTGTCGTTTGTGGGCCAAAACGGGCAGGGCAAAACCACCTTAGCCAAAATCATCGTGCGCGAACTGGGCCTCACCGACGGAGACCTCCAATACGGACACAATACACAAATAGGATACTACGCTCAAAATCAATCGGATACACTCCAGACCAACCTCACCCTGCTGGAAACCATGGAGAACGCCTCTCCACCCGAAATGCGCCCCAAACTGCGGGCCATCCTCGGCGCTTTTATGTTCAGCGGCGAAGATGTGGATAAAAAAGTATCAGTGCTTTCCGGTGGCGAGCGCGCCAGATTGGCCTTAGCCTGTATGTTGCTCAAACCCTTCAATCTGTTGGTACTTGACGAACCCACCAACCACTTGGACATCATCTCCAAAGACATCCTCAAACAGGCTGTGATGGACTACGACGGCACCCTCATCGTGGTTTCTCACGACCGGGAATTTCTCGGAGGTCTTACCACCCGCACCCTCGAATTCCGCGACCGCCAGCTTTTTGAGTACCTCGGCGATGTCAATTTCTTCCTCCAAAAACGCGCCCTCCGCGATATGCGCGAAGTGGAAATGTCGAAAAAAGCGGCTGCCGAAGCTGCTGCCACAAATGAATCCAACCTATCTCAGGAAGAGCGCAGACGCCTGGCCCGCAATGTGCAAAACGCCGAGCGTGCCGTAGAAAAAATCGAAGCCGATGTAGCAGTTTTTGAAGCTAAAATGGCCGACCCCGGCTTCTACGAAAGCCCCGATGCCCAGCGCGTCATTGACCAGTACAACCTGAAAAAGAAGGAGTTGGATGAGGCAATGGCCAAATGGGAGGAAGCGCAAATGGCGATGGATACCTAACATTAGCTACCCAAAATTTCCTCATTCGTAGGTATTGCCGGTGTGAGTACTGCCAATGTACCTTTGCTTCATTATTTAAATTTAATCTAAATAAAAATGAAGCAGTCTTATCCATCTCACTTTTCTGTGTTTCGACCTTGTTTTTGGGGACTCGCGCTCCTGTTTTCGGGCCATTGGGCCACTGCGCAAACCACCGAAACAGTGCTCGCCGACACCCTTAAAACCTACGACATGCCCGAAGTGCGGGTCTTGGGCGAAAAACCCCGCCTGATGAGCGACATCCCCGGCTCGGCAAGTTTCATACGCCCGGCAACGCTGAAAGCACTACAGCCCATCAACGGCAACGAAGTGCTGCGCACGGTACCCGGCCTGCATGTAGTGGAGGAAGAGGGCATCGGCTTGCGCGCCAACATCGGCATTCGCGGCCTCGACCCTGACCGCAGCAGCCGCGTGCTCATACTGGAAGACGGGGTACCCGTAGCGCTCAATCCTTTCGGCGAACCGCAAATGTATTACACCCCGGCCATAGACCGCATGGAAGCCGTGGAGGTACTCAAGGGCAGCGGGCAGGTACTGTTCGGGCCGCAAACCATCGGCGGGGTCATCAACTACATCACGGCAGCGCCGCCCCAATCGGAAGAGGCGCGCATTCGCCTGCAGGCCGGTCAGGGCGGTTATTTCAGCAGCCTGCTCAGCTACGGCAATACGGTGGGCAACGCCGGTTTTCGGGTGGACTACCTCCGCAAGCAGGCCGACAACATCGGTTCTACTGGATTCAAAATCAATGACTTGAATAGCAAGATAAAAATTCGTTTCAGCGACCGTTCTACCCTCGGCATCAAAGTCGGATTTTACGACGAAGCCTCCAATGCCACCTACATCGGGCTAACGCAAACCATGTACGACCGGGGCGGACAGGACTTTGTGCGCCTCGCCCCCGACGACCTGCTGACCGTGCGCCGCATCTCCGGCAGCGCTACCCACGAGTACCGTTTTCGCCCCGCGGTGCAGCTCAAAACCACCGCTTTTGCCTACAGCACCACCCGCGACTGGCGGCGGCAGGATTTTGGCCGCAGCCCCAATGTGAGCAACCGCACCGGAGTGATCTGGGGAGATGAAAGCATTCCCGGCGGCGCTATTTACATGCGCAACCAAAACGGCCACCGCGACAGGCAGTTTGAAGTTGTAGGCGTAGAACCCCGATTGGCGGCTTCGTTTCAAACGGGTTCGGTAACACACAAACTCGATGCCGGAGTGCGCTTTCTTTTCGAGCGGGCTTTCGAGCAGCGGGTAAACGGAACAAGACCCTGGGCGCGGGCCGGCGCCTTGGTAGAAGACGAGATTCGCACGGGGCGGGCGTTGAGCGCTTTTGTTCAGAACCGCATTTCGCTGGGGCAGCGCTGGAATGTCACGGCGGGATTGCGTTCGGAAACTTATTTTTACGAACGAGACATCGCCCGCTTAGCTCAAAAAGACACGACCATCCTTTCCAACACCACCATTTCTCAGCTCATTCCCGGACTGGGGCTGAACTTCCAAGCCGCCGACGAGTGGACGATTTTTGCGGGCCTGCACAGAGGCTTCTCGCCGCCAAGAGTGAAAGACGCGATCTCGAACGAAGGCGTGGCATACAACTTAGACCCCGAATTGAGTTGGAACAGCGAACTGGGGCTGCGCGGCAGAATACGGGAGTGGCTCACGGCGGAACTGACGGCATTTTACATGGATTTTTCCAACCAGATCATCCCCATTTCCGAATCATCGGGCGGCAGCGGCACGGGATTGGCGAATGGAGGACGCTCCTTGCACCGGGGTCTTGAGTGGGCCGTCAATTGGGATGCCGGCAGCCTGTTTTTGCCGAAAGGGCACAGCATAGAGGCTTATTTTTCAGGCACTTATTCGGATGCATTTTACAATGCCGACCGCTTTATCGGCGCAGGGGATGCCGTCAATATTCGCGGCAATCGACTGCCTTACGCCCCGCGATGGATGTACTCGGCGGCGCTGCAATATGCTGCTCCTTTTGGTTTGCAAGGTCGTGTGACCGTAAACGGGCAATCCGCGCAGTTTACAGACGAACTGAACACCGCCATTTCCTCCGCCGACGGCGAAACCGGTCTGATCGAAGGGCGATTCACGATGGACGGCAGCCTGAGTTATACTTTGCCCAACGGAAAATGGAGCTTCATAGCCGGCGTAAAAAACCTGACGAACGAGCGTTTCATTGCCACGCGCCGCCCGCAGGGCATACGGGTGAATGTGCCGCGATTTTTCAGCCTTGGTCTGGAGTGGAGGTTGAATAAATAAAATTGGGAGGATGGTGAAGGGGCAACTCAGCCAAGCATAGGCCTGTAGTTACTCCTTCACTCTTTGCCACTCACCGCGCATCATCCAAATCCTCTATTTCCGGCGCAGTAAAAGTCTCTGTCGGCGCGTTGTGTCTCAGGAAATTGCACCACAGACAATCGCTTTTTCCGCAGCCGGTGTAAAAATCCTGCTGCATGATGCGGGCATAAGTATTTTCTATCAATTCCTTCAGCATGGCCATGTCGTGGCTGTCGAAGCTCGTGCGCAGGGTCACAAACCGGCCCTCCGCATCGGGGTCTAAAAAAGTGATGGCCCCTTCGCGCACAAGGCGGGAGCTTTGGTCAAAATGCTCGTACAACAACTTGTAAAAGGCCAACTGCCTCCAATACGGCGTTCCGTAAGGATTTTTGGAACTCGGCGGAGCCAATTTGGCAGCATCCGGCTTGCCCGTTTTGTAATCCACCACCGAGACTAAGAGTTGATCGTAAAATTCAATTTTATCTATCGTTCCCGTCATCGGCACGCCCTCCAAGTGGGTTCTGCGCACGGTATATTCCACTTTTACATCCCGGTGACGGCGCCAGTCCTCCTGCCGGTGCAGCGCTTCGAGCCGACTGTGCCCTGTGTTTGTGTAATGCTCCCACTGCGAGGGCGTAAACCGGCCCTGCAAACGGCGCATTTCCGTTTCAAAAAAATGGCGCAGCGTGGCCAAATCGGGAAACACCTTCTCCCGGTCGGCCAGCATCCTTTCAAAAAAACGCTGCACCGCAAAGTGCATGGCCGTTCCGTAAGCAGCGCGGGCAGTAGCAGGCGCGGGTGCGCGGAGGATGTGTTGGTAATAAAATTCCAGCGGGCAGCGCAAATACCTGTTCAGCGCCGTAATGCTCATGGCAAATCCCTCCAGCAAGGGCGCGATGATGTCCAATGGCGGCGCTTCGGCGATTTGCGGCGGCGCTTCCGACAACATGGCGGCCATGCCCGGCGCTATTTGTTCGGCGCTCAAGGTCTGTTGGCGGGCTTCCCGACCGCTGTGCTCCAACAATTCGTCCACAAAAACGGCAGCTTGCAAGGGCTTTCCGGCATTGCCGGCCATGCTGTACGACACCTGAAGCCAGGTTTTGGCACGGGTCATGGCCACATAAAACAGTCGTCGCCGCGCTTCAAGGGCATCCTCTTCCGCTGAGCGGGTGAGGGTGTCGGGCAATGCAAAACGCCCGCCGCCGCTGCGTTTGCGAGGCTCCCACTCTTCTTTCACCGCATCCAAAACAAATACGCGCTCAAACTCCAGCCCCTTGGCGCTGTGGGCCGTCACGAGTTGCACGCCCTTGCCGGCCACGGCGTTGTGTTGTAGTTCTATGGGTACACCGTTGGTTTCAAAGCTGTCTAAGATAGACAACAAACCCATCAGACTGAGTTGCGGGCGGCGCAGCGTTTCCAGTTCCGCAAAATCGAAAAAAGTGCGCATCACTTCGAGGAGTTGCACCGCATCGGGTTGCCGGAGAACCCAAGCCAAGAGGCCGCTGCGATGGAGGGCGCGTTCCAAAAATGCAGGCAGCGTGTCGTTGGCCAAACTGTGCATCAACTCATCTATGCTCCGCGACAGGCGCAAAAAAGGCTCGGTTTCCCGAATACCGGCGGCTTGCAACAGCGCCGCATCGCTCAGGGCGGTTCTGCGCGGCACGGCTGGTGATTGGGCAGCCAGGTACAAGTGCAGCCGGTTGATCTCGGCGGCGGGAAGTTCCGTAAAATGGAAATGCAGCAATCGGAACAGGTAGTACTCGCCGCTGCCGGGGTCGCGCAGCTCGGTTTCTATATAACGCAGCCATTCCAACCAATGACGCAGCATGGGCAGTTTCAAAATGTCGGTTTTGCGCTTCGTCTGGCAGGGGATTCCGCGCCGTTCCAGCAGCGCCTGCAATGCCTCTGCCTGCCGGTGCCGGGCATAGATCACGGCTATTTCCGAGAGTGGCACGCCCTCGTCTCGCCAGGTCTCTATCTGCCGGGCAATGTCTATGATTTCGTGCAAACGGTTGGGATAAACCACCCATTCGGGCAATTGCGGCAGCGCGGCTACAGCCGGATTGGCAGCCACGAGTTTTTTTTCAATCCGCAGTTCGGGAAACTGATGCACCACCCGCAATTGGTTGTGTTGTATCACGCCTGCCGCCGCATCGAGGATGTGCTGCGAGGAGCGGTAGTTGTTGGGCAGCACGATCAATTCTACGCTGTTGCGGTAGCTCTCCAGAAACTCGGTCAGATTTTGCAGCCGGGCGCCCTGAAACTCATACACAGATTGGTCGTCGTCGCCTACGATGAACAGGTTGGGTTCTTCCCAATACCGGGCCAATTGCAGGAGTACCTCGTTTTGCGCGCCGTTGGTGTCCTGGTACTCATCCACCATGAAGTAGAGGTACTGTTCCTGATAGTTTCTGAGCAGCGTTTCGTTGGTTTCAAAAGCGCGCAACACCCACAAAATCATGTCGTCGTAGTCGTATCGGCGGGCTGCCCGCATCGCCGATTCATACGCCGGATAGAGCTGCGCAGCGGCGCGGAGGCGGGCCATGCGTTCGGAGGCGGTTTGCAGCAGCGCTTTTTTGGGATCGCCTTTTTTGAGACCCTTGCCCGAACGAGCGTATTGATATTCAGATCGTTGTGGTAAATCGGCCAGCCAGGCATCAATGGACATCGAGACAAACTCCGGTTTCCAGTCTTCCGATTTCATCAACCGAAACAACTCCCGCAACTGCTGCTCGTACAAATGTGGATCGGTATGCCCCTGCCGCAGCGGATGATCGGGCGCCAGCGATTCCAACAGCCTGCGGGTGATTTCGATGCGTTCCAATTCGGACACCGGCTCCAGATCGCGCCTGCCGAAGAGGTCGAGATTGTCTTGTATGATGCTGTTGCAAAAAGAGTGGAAAGTAAAAATATGCACCCGATGCGCCTCCGGGCCGATGAGTTGCAACAAGCGGCTGCGCAGCGCCAGCACCCCGGCATCGGTAAACGTGAGGCAAAGTATGTTGTTGGCCTTGGCGTCGGTATCTCGCAGGATGCGCCCGATGCGGGCCGCCATGATATGCGTTTTGCCCGCGCCCGGCCCGGCAATGACCACCACCGGACCTTCTATCTGATCCACAGCCCGCCGTTGCCAGGCATCCAACTGCGCCAGCACCTGCCCAAAGGCTTCATCGTATTGCTGCTTCTCCTGCGACGAATTCATGCTCATGCCTGCCGGTTTGAGCCGACAAGATAACGTTACAATTTCAATTCAACACCATCCCAGCTACCCTCCGTTCTATAAGGCTGAAATCTTGAAAACAACTCCTCCCGATACCAGCGTATGTCGCGGGTGCGCTGTATGGCGCCGATGTGCTCTCTGCTGCGATAGGCAAACTCGTTGAGGGATTCCAGATTTTTCCAGATGCTGAAAGTGGCCATTTGCACAATGGGCGCCTCGCCGATGCCTTTGGTGAACAATAAACCGCCGTTGCCTGCCAGCGATTTTTGCGAGGTGGGCACATATCTCCAAAAAGGAATCAGCTTGTTCCAGCGAATGGTGGCCCGCGTGATGGCCGCTATACAGGGATTGCCGGGATCAAGCTCCGCAGAAGGTCGGAAAGGATTGCTGCCCGACCACTCGCCCCGCGCCATGATGGGCCGCATGTAAATTGTCCATATTTGAGTAGTGTGGCGACGGTACTGCCCCATGAGGTCGGAACCGGCAAAAAAAGCGGCGGCCTCAGCTTCGTTGTCCCACACTTGCAGCAGCGCATACACCGACCAGTCGGGCCAGGGATTGAACCCCTCCCCTCTCCCACTGCCCATCAGGCGATAAAAAGTTTGCCCACGAAGCGCGCCGAGGGCTTTGTGGGCAAACTGCATTTGGGTGAAACCCCAGAATTGATGTCGGATTCCGCGAAAGCGGAAAAAAGTAATAGTGGCAATACTGCCCACGCTTATTGTACTGTAAAGTTGTAAGTGATGGTGCCGCACTGGCCATCTTCACCCGGGCCGAATTTCCAGCGCTTTGCATTATCAATAGCGAGGTTTTTGAGCTTGGTGGACGTCGCTGTTGAACCCGCCTGCGTAAACGTTGCGCTGGTCACGTTGCCATCTGCATCCACACAAACGCGCAACACTACGGTGCCCCGGTCTTGAGAGTCGTCGGTGATTTTTGGCGCCGAGGCTACTTTCCGTCCGCCCAATCCGCCGCCGACTTTGCCTATGCCCGTACTCACGCCGGTGAGTTTATCGGCATTGGGGTCGCCGTTGGGATCGCCCTGATTGCCGGGAGTGCCGGTGTTGCCCTTGCCTTTGCCACTGCCCAGCAAGCCGCCTAATTCGCCTTTGAGCTTATCCGCAGCAGCTTTATCGGCGGCAGCTTTTTCATCAGCTTTGCGTTTTGCTTCGGCTTCTGCCTTTAATTTGGCGTCGGCCTCAGCTTTGCGCTTGGCGTCGGCTTCTGCCTGTGCTTTTTTCTCCTGCTCCTGTTTGCGCTTCAGCGCTATGGCTTCCGGGTCTTCCGTGACGCGCACCTCCTTTTCTTTCACAGGTTCCGGCTTGGCGGCAGGTTCGGTTTTAGGCGGCGCGGCCTCTTCTTTAGGCTGCGGAGTCGGCTCGGCCACATCGGGCGTGCCGGCAGCGGCGTTTTCATCGCCCTGGCCTACGTCGGGCAGGCCGAGATTGACCAAAATACCTTCCTGACCCGGAGGCGGGTCGGGGAATGTGAGAAAAGATGCAAACAGCAAAAACAACAGCACCACATGAATGGAAACGCTGATGACAAAGCTCCTTTGCCTGTTTTTAGGTTCTTCTCTGCTGACTAAAGTGTCGAATGCCATGATGATTGCTTTTTACCGGATTTGGGTCCGAATATGTTCAGGTAACGTTATAACGCTCCCGAAGTTGAAAATCATTTTCTGTAAAGAACAGCTTGACAAAACCTTAACAAGTTATCGCTGCTTCTCCGTAGTCAAAATGGCGTTGATGCTGTACCGCAGGGCTATGTCCATCACGGCCACCACATGTTCTGTGGGCGTATCGTCATCGGGCGAAATAGTGATGGTAAACTCGCTGCTGCCCGAAGCTTTGCGGGCCAATTCCTGCTCCAGACTTCCGAGGTCCAGGCTCCTGCCGTTGAGTGCGAAAGCCCCGCTGGTGCGGATGCGCACATCGTCCACTTGTTTTTGCTTCACCACTTTGGCACGCGAAGTGCCCGGCAGCTTGAGGTTGAGAGCGTTGGGCGCTACCACAGAGGAAGTGAGCATGAAGAAGATGAGCAACAGGAATATGATATCGGTCATGGACGACATGTTGAAGTCGGCGGTGACTCTGGCGCGTTTTTTCATTGACATGGCAAAACAGTTTTAGGCTTCAACTTTTGGGTTGGGTGGCGATGATGGCGCGGGCCTTGTTTTTGGAGGCAGCCTCCATTACATTGACGACGTGGCTGAAGGGCGTACCGGTTTCGGCCACGATGGTGACGGTGGCTTCTGCTTCGCTGCCTGCATCTGCCAAAGCAGTGCCCAAAGCGCGCTCGATGGCCTTAGGGTCAATGTCGTTGTTGTTGAGCGTATGCGAGCCGTCCTTCCGAATGGTGACAACCACCGTCACCGGCGCCACTGTTTTAGCGTCGGATTGAGGCAGATCAAACGGCTGTATTTTTACCAAAGTAGAGGTGAGCATAAAAAACAGCAACAACAGAAAGATGACGTCGGTAGCCGATGCCAGACTGAATTCCGCCGTTACGCCGCTTCGCTTTTTTAATCCCATGATCGAGTTGTTTTAACGATTGGAATGTGGATAAATACGGGTGCTTCTCAGCCCCGAAAGCGAGATCAAAGCGTAGGCTCCTGCAAGAGATCCATGAACTCGGTGGTACTGCGTTCCATTTTGAACACCACTTTTTCTACATTGGCTACCAGTATGTTGTACGCTACCAATGCAAAAATACCCACCACCAGACCGAAAGCCGTAGTAATCAGAGCCTGATAAATACCGCCGGCCAGAACACCTGGCGTCACGTTTTGCTGCGATGCCATTTGGTAGAAGGCGATGATCATACCCGTTACGGTGCCAAGGAAGCCGATCATAGGCGATGCGCCGGCGATGGTGGCGAGGCTGGAGAGATTTTTTTCGAGCTTAAAAATTTCGAGGTTGCCTACGTTCTCGATGGCGGCGTCTATGTCGCGCAGGGGTTTGCCGATGCGCATCAGACCTTTTTCCACCATGCGGGCCACCGGCGAATCGGTGCTCTGGCAGAGGGCTTTGGCGCCCTGAATATTGCCTGACTGAACGTTGATGCGGATGTTGTTCATAAAACTCTCATCAATCTGCGAGGCTTTTTTGATGGTGAGAAAACGCTCGATGAAGATGTAGAAAGCCAAAAACGACATACCTAATTGCATCGCTACGATGGTCATGCCGATAGGGCCGCCGGAACGGATGATGTCGAAAAGGCTTTGTGAGCCTTGTTGTACTACTTCCGGCTCGCGTACGATGTCGGTGGATTGGAACAGCAGAATGATGTTTTCCAGCATGGGTGATGATTTTGTTGTTTTCGTTTTGAAGCGCAAAGCTAATCAACGCTTCATACAAGTGAAAATTGTTAATAAAAAAATTACGACAACACGAGAAACAGTGGAGGAAAATGAAAAAGCCGCCTCGAAACAGATCGAAGCGGCTTTGGCGGGGTGGATGATGGGGCTCGAACCCACGACCTTCGGAACCACAATCCGACGCTCTAACCGGCTGAGCTACAACCACCGTGTAATGCTTTCTATTAAAGCGGCGCAAAGATAAAAAAGTTTCAGGGAAAATGTCAATAGCTGAGCAGATGATTTTTTTGAAAAGCAATAAACTGCGCAGCAGATTACTCCGAAGGAGATGAACTGCGCAGCAGATTACTCCGAAGGAAATAAACTACAAAGTAGCTTCCGGCTCTACCGCCTGCCGCTCAAACATCTCATAATAATACCCCTTCGCTGCCAGCAATTCATCGTGCGTGCCCTCCTCCACAATGCGTCCTCCATCCAACACAATGATCTTATCAAACTGAAGATATGAGTAAATCCGGTGCGTAATCACAATGGCCGTTTTATCTGCCATGATCTCGTTGAAACAAGCCAGTATCTGCTTTTCAGTATTCGTATCTACCGCCGAAAGACAATCATCGAGCAGCAAAATATCGGGCTGTTTGATGAGCGCCCGCGCTATTGAAATGCGCTGCTTTTGCCCGCCGGAAAGTGTCACACCCCGCTCTCCCACCACTGTACCATAGCCCTCCGGCAGCCCCATGATTTCGTCGTGGATAGCAGCATATTTTGTAAATCGCTCAATTTCAGACTGCTCGGCTTCGGGTTTTCCAAAAGCAATGTTCCCCGACACTGAATCGGAAAACAGGAATCCATCCTGCGGCACATAGCCGGTGCGTCTGCGCAGGTTGTCCAAATCATGCGCCCGCACATCCTGGCCATCTATCAACACCTGACCGCCCGAAACATCGTACATGCGCACCAGCAGATCGGCCACCGAGGTTTTCCCCGATCCGGTTCGGCCCACAATAGCCATTTTTTGGCCGGGCTTCAATTCAAAACTCACATTTTTAAGCGCCTGCACGCCCGTATCAGGATAGACAAAATTGACCTGATCGAAACGGATATGCCCTTTCAGCGGACCGGGCGCATGAGCAGGATTGGCAATCGCCGGCTCTGTTTTCAAAAACTCGTCAATGCGCTTTTGCGAGGCAGCCGCCTGCTGCATGATCGAGGCAATCCAGCCGATGGCAGTCACCGGCCAGGTCAGCATGTTTACATAAATGACAAATTCGGCGATGTTGCCCGTCGTAATGGCGCCCCGCACAGCCTGTAAGCCGCCCACATACACCGTAATAATGGTGCTGGCCCCGATGAGCAGCAACATGAGCGGGTAAAACAGCGCATTCACCTTGCCCAGCGACAACGACTTCTGCCGAAAATCCTCGCTCTGTTCCGAAAAAAAACGACCCATCGCCCGCTCCTGCACATACGCCTTCACCACCCGGATACCCGAAAAACTCTCCTGTGCCGTACTGTTCAACACTGCCAATTGCTGCTGTATCCGTTCGCTCTTTTTATTGATGATCTGACTGACGTAATAAATCGAAACCGACAGGATGGGCAGCGGCGCCAGGCAGTACAGCGTCAGTTCCCAACTCACCGCCACCATGCTATATATCACCATGATAAACAAGGAGATAAGATTCACGCCGTACATCACCGCCGGCCCCATGTACATCCTCACTTTCGACACATCCTCCGTTACCCGCGCCATCAGATCCCCCGTGTTGTTTTTCTTAAAAAAGCCCGTGTGCAGCCGCTCGTAATGCTCAAACAAGGACTTGCGCAGGTCATATTCCACCAATCTCGACATCACAATGATGGTCTGCCGCATGAAGTACATGAACACGCCCATCAACAGGGCCATCAGCAGCACCGCAGCGCCGAAGTACAGCAGCGTCTCGGCCAAAACACCGTACAACTCCTGTTGCACGTCAAAGCCCTCCATGCTCTTGTACAGGCGTATATTTTCCACCACCAAGTCTAAAGCCTCCCGGATGATCTGGGGTTGTAAAATTCGGAAGTAATTGGAAATGAACACAAAAACGACACCTGCCAGCAACCGCCGCCGATATTTGTAAAAGTATTTATTCAGTGACTTGAGATGCTTCATATCGTTTGGTTCTTCCTCCTCGCCGATAACCGACCGAATAAAACTATACCCGCCGCATTTAGGTTGCAATCGGCACACAAGTTTTTGGGCGCTCCGGGTGCGCGGCGGGGTCCAGCAACACCCTCCCCACCCCGCCGCGCACCCGTCCCGTGTTCCGGTCCTTATCACTCCCTGCACCCGGTAGCGCGCAAGGCTGTCACAATAGAAACTACCTTTCCAACTTAGCTCAGGACTAATTCCAACTCTGACTCAAAGAAGAATTTTTCAGCCCCGAATGCAGGTTCCAACTCGTCCATCCACAAAGCCTCTTCATCATATTTTGCAAAAAAAGGTCTCGCTATCCAGTCCGGGTTTCTGCCCTGCAAAAATCGCAATGCAATGACCCTTTCATCTCCATCCATTCCGGGTATCATCGGAGTGCCCAGTATTTGCACCTTACCCGGCTCGCAAGACATACTGGGGCCGCGCACCGTCCGGCATACGCCACTCACCTGCTGGTAGGCGCCCCTGAATATCTGCCAGGCTTCTACTAATGGAACCGCAAAGTAGTGCTGCGCACCTGTGTCGCGCGGCATGAACATATAATATGGTATGCAATTGTGATTGACCTGTGCCCGCCACATTTCAGCCCATACATCTGCATCGTCATTGATGTGCCGGAGTATGGGCGACTGCGTCCTGATCTGTGCTCCGGTAGCCCTCACACGCCTGATGGCTTCCTGCACCGCCGGCGTTGACAGTTCCACCGGATGGTTGAAATGCGCCATGATCGTCAGGTTAATGCCCTTTTCAATCACTTTTTCAAAAGCCCGAAGCAAAATGTCACCCTCATTATTATCCAAAAATTTATACGGCCAGTATCCCAAGGCTTTGGTACCCAGGCGTATGGTTTGCAGGTTTTCGATATCGCTATCTATGAGCAACAGAAGGTGTGCAGCCAGTTTTTCAGACTTCATAATGAGCGGGTCACCACCTGTAAAAAGCACATCCGTCACTTCCGTATGCCCTTTCAGGTATTCCACCAACAACTCCGTTTCCTTCATGGCAAATTTCCACTCGTCCATTCCTACAAACTGAGGCCACCTGAAACAAAAGGTGCAGTAGGCATGGCATGTCTGACCGCTGCTCGGAAAAAAAAGTACGGTTTCCCTGTATTTGTGCTGGATGCCGGTCAGTTTCACTCCTTCCCATTCAGGCACATTGTGCTCCATTTGGCCGGCAGGATGTGGGTTGAGTTGTTTTCGGATGTTGTAAACTATGCTGTTTAGTTCTTCTTTGGCGGCATTCTGTTTCAATGCCTCTGCCACCAATGTATAGTGCTCTGGTATGAGCATGTCTTTCTGAGGAAAAGTAAGTATAAACATGGGATCATTTTGCCAGGTATCCCAGTTGATCAATTCATCTACCACATAATTGTTGGTCTTAAACGGCAGCACACGTCCTACCACTTCAATGTCAAATAGCTGCTCTTGAGTCAATTGTTCTAATTGGGGAATCTTACGAAAATTGTTCAGTGAAAATGCCTTGTATGTATTCATATCTTCAGATTTGGTGAAAAAATCAATGAAGGGCTACTTTCACAACATGAAAGTGCCGGGCGCCGATAACTCAAAACAGAGTGAATAAAACACGGCTAATACCCTGAATCGGGCAAGGCGATATGAGAAGAATCGCCGTGCAGAATGTTGCACAGAGGCAAAGATAAGGCTTTTGGGGGCAAATAAAAAGCCTGAAGACACAAAACATGAGTCATCCCGAATTTTGTAAATGATCTCGGAGAGATCAAATATTGGTAGATCAGCAAATTAAAATGCGTAACGACCTCCGAGAGGTCGAACATTAACATGCCAAAATAACTCGTTGTGCGACCTCTCCGAGGTCGAAAAAACCGCTATTGAGGCATTTCTACAAATCTGTGACCTCTCCGAGGTCGAAAATCCGGGATGACTCATATTTACTGAAGTCGGCGCCAAAAGCAGAAAGGTCTCTGCCGCAATATTCTGCAACAGAGACCTCCCCGTCTGATGTAGTTCAACTTATCAACTACTCCCTTACACCTTTTCCACAGGCTTCGTGAAGTGGCCTTTTTTCTTCTCGCCTTCCACCTCTTTGGTCTTCAGTGAAGGCGTCAGGTCATACACCAACGCAGATGCAATGAAGATGGAGGAATAGGTACCTGTGACGATACCGATGATGAGCGCGAAGGCAAAACCCTTGATGCTTGCTCCGCCGAAGAGGAACAACACCAACACCGTAAACAGCGTCGTCAACGAGGTCAGCAAAGTACGGCTCAGCGTCGTGTTGATGGCTAAGTTCATCACCTCGCCTTTCTCCTTTTTGGTGTAAAGCCCGGCAAACTCGCGGATGCGGTCAAATACAATCACGGTATCGTTGACCGAATAACCGATCACGGTGAGCACCGCCGCCACAAAGGCCTGATCTACTTCCAAAGTGAACGGTACGAGGCCGTGCAGCAGAGAGTAAAGCCCCAGCACCATGATGACGTCATGGAGCAAAGCTACCACAGCACCCATACTGTATTGCCACTTCGAAAAACGAATGAGCAAATACACAAATATGATGAGTATGCCGAAGATACCGGCGTAAAAAGCGCTTCGCTTGATGTCGTCGGCGATGTTGGAAGACACTTTAGAGGACGAAGTCACATGCGTGCCGATACCATCTGTTTGTTTGAATTGATCTAAAGTGATCGTAGTAGCAGAACCTACCGCCGCCTGCACGCCTTCGTGCAGTTTGGCCATAGCACGCTCGGCAGCATCTTCGCCCTGATCGTCCACCAAGTAAGAGGTGACAATGTTGTAAGTATTTTCCGTATCAACGGCTTTTACTACCGTAGAGGCATTCACAAAAGCGCCGTCCAAAGCGCGACGCAGCGATTCCGCATCTATTTTTTGCGATTTGTCAAAAGTCACGTTGTACGAAAATCCACCTTTGAAATCAACGCCCATATCGAATCCGCGCACCAAGAAAGAGACGATGCCGAACACCGTCAGCGCACCGGAAATCATGTAACCGATTCGACGCTTGCCCATCCAGTCAATATTGATATTGGTCAGCGTATTGGCGGTTGCTTTGCTCCAGAACGACATATTGCCGCCGCGGCGCGTCCACCAGTCGAGGATGAGGCGGCCCACCAATACAGAAGTAAACACAGAACAAACGATACCCACGATGAGTACTACGCCGAAGCCTTTGATGGGGCCGATGCCAAAGTAGGCCAGTACACCGGCCACCAAAATGGTCGTTACGTTGGCATCTATGATGGCAGAGTATGAATTTTTGAAGCCGTCGGCAATAGCAGAAAGCATGCTCTTGCCTGCACGCAGTTCTTCTCGTATGCGCTCGAAGATGATCACGTTGGAGTCCACGGCCATACCCATCGTCAACACGATACCGGCAATACCAGGCAAGGTAAGGACCGTACCCAGTGAAGCCAAAGAACCAAAGATGAAGAACAGGTTGGTAAACAGAGCCAACACAGACACTACACCGCCGCCCATATAGTACAGTACCATAAAGACTACCACCAACAAAAAGCCTATGACCAATGAATTGACACTCTTGCTGATGTTTTCAGCGCCCAGAGACGGGCCTACCAAAGATTCCTGAATGATTCGGGTTTGAGCGGGCAGTTTACCCACCTGAAGGATATTAGCAAGGTCTTTGGCTTCTTCCAACGAGAAAGAGCCGGAAATGGAAGAACTGCCGGTCGTAATGGGCTGATTGACTCGTGGAGCGGAAACGACCGCGCTGTCGAGCATAATGGCTACCTCGCGGTTGTTGTCCTGCGCAGCCTTCGTAGTCATCTGACCCCAGATTTGGGCGCCGCTGGCATTCATTTGCAGCGATACCGCCATTTGGTTGTTCTCATCGGGCTGTGCCGATGCGTTCGTAACGACTTCACCGGTCAGCGGTGCATTGTCGCCGCCGCGCTCCTTGCGGATGGCGTACAGTTCGTAATTATCGGTAGCTTTTTGAGTAGTGGGATCCTTCACCGGGTCTTTAGACCAGGCAAAGCGCACGTCCGGCGGGAACAAGCCTCTGATTTCCGGACCACTCAGCATTTCATCAATAGCGGCGCGCTGATTCTTCTTAGCAACCCCCATAGGCGCCAAGCCATAAGAACCGGAACTGTTGATGGTAAACACATCAAACAGCGGCCCGCCGGTGATGGGCGCATAGGTAGTATCCAAACGATCTACAACCGAATTGCCGGCCTCGTCCACCTTATATAAGGTGTCTATTTTCAAAATCTGGCGCTGCGTAGAGGCCTCCGTGCCTTTCATTTTGGCCAGGCGCTCATTGGCGGCAGCAAATGCCTCCATCATACCCGGATCGCTGATGCGATATACATTCCAGAATTCGAGTTCGGCGGCAGCCTGCAAAAAGCGACGGGCGCGTTCCGGGTTGTCAATACCAGGCAATTCTACCACGATAATATCGCGGGCGGCATCCAAAGAAATGTTGGGCTGCACTACGCCGAGTTTGTCAATGCGCTCTTTGAGACGGTCGAAGGTAAGCCCCACCGTTTCGTCGGCGCGCGCACGAAGTACCTGCACGACATCGCCGTCGGAAGACTCGAAATTGAGCCCCAGCGCTTCGTTGCGGGCAAAAATGGGCGCCAGCGGCTTGCCGTTACTGATGCTGCGGAAGTTATCGGCAAACAGCGTAATGAAGTCTGCTTCAGAGTTTTTCTGAGCATCCAAAGCGGCATCCAAAGCAGCTTTAAAGTCAGCGTCGCTGCTCTCGTTGGCCAAGGCGTTGACAAACTTGCGCAAGTCCACCTGCAACACCACGCTCATACCGCCTTTGAGGTCGAGGCCAAGCGCAATTTGCTGGCGCTTGAGGTCTTGATAGGTGTAAGACTTGATCAAAGGCACCGTAAACACCGGCTCTGAGGAGAGCGAGTCTAAATAAGCGATGCGCTTTTCTTTAAAAACAGCCGTCTTGCTTTCTGCCGGCGCATTGGCCGACGCAGCGGTTGCATAAGCGTCTGCATTTTTTTCTACCCGCCTCGTCGGAATGATGAGCAGGAACTGCGCCAGGGTCACCAGCGCTACAACAATGAGGAAAAACCGAACTACTCCTTTACCTTGCATGGTACACGATTCATTTTAAGGATTATAAAACGCGAGCCGAAGCTCCTGATTTTCAGGGCAAAATGTGCCGCCCCGGAAAAACCGCGCAAATATACGCGTTTTGAAATTATTTTTTCACTCAAATTTCATTCAACCCCAAATGTTATATTTCAGGATACAGTAAATGGCCCTGAATCCGTCCTTCCAATTGATCTTCTTACCCTCGGCATAAGTGCGCCCGTAGTAGGATATCCCCACCTCGTAAATGCGCACGCCCGGCACCCTGGCTACTTTAGCCGTCACTTCCGGCTCGAAGCCGAATCTCTTTTCTTTCAGAACAAGGCTTTTGACGATGTCTGCCCGAAACAGTTTGTAGCAGGTTTCCATGTCGGTCAGATTGAGGTTGGTCATAGCATTGGACAAGGAAGTAAGAAACTTATTGCCGATAGAATGCCAAAAGAAAAGGATGCGGTGCGGGTTGCCTCCCATGAAGCGCGATCCATATACCACGTCGGCCATACCTTCCAGTATCGGCATCAACAGTAAAGTATATTCGCGCGGGTCGTACTCCAAATCTGCATCCTGTATGATGATGTAATCTCCGGATGCCTCCCGGATGCCGGTGTGCAAAGCGGCGCCTTTCCCCTGATTGACGCGGTGCTCTCTGTACTGAATCCCCATGTCGGGATACTCGGCCATATACTGCTGAATGGCTTCACGGGTATCATCGGTAGAACAGTCATTGACAATGATAACTTCTCTGCCTATTTCTTGGGGCAAGGTCGCCATTCGCACTTTATCCAAAATGAATCGAATCGTGCGTGCCTCATTGTAAGCAGGGATGATAATAGAAAGGGTTTTCGACATGCTTGCAGTTTAAGGCCGCAAAGATGCGCAAAAAAGCAAAACAACAGGCCTTATTGTGATGATTGTCACTTTTTGGCAGATTCCGGCGCATGTATCTTTGCACCAACAAACGGCCGAGACATCAACCGATGAAAGGCCGACATGGCATAAGGTTTTCATGATATGAATATGGGTTTTAGGTGTTTTTTGAGAGGAGAATCTTACGGTTCTCCTTTTTTTGTGACCTATGTCTGGGTGCTCCGTCTCAAAGTCATCTTTTACAAAGAGATTATTTTCATGACAGAATATGGGTTTTAGGTGTTTTTTAGAGGAAAATTTTTTGATTTTCCTCTTTTTTTGTGACATTTGCGCCCGTTTTCGTCACAATGGCGAGAATAAAGGCATATAATGATAATGTTTTCATGACAGAATATGGGTTTTAGGTGTTTTTTAGGGGGGAGCATTTTGTTCCCCCTTTTTTTGTTTATTGCTTGATTTTTCGGAGGGTTTGTTATATCTTTGTGGCGACAATGCGTGAGAAAACGATATTCATACTGCGTCATCCCCTTTTTTGATGCACATTCTATTTCAAAAGTCGAACACTACGAACAACATTTCAATGCAGCTGTCGTCTTTCTTATGAGAGGCTTAGTCAATTGGATGTTGGTTTTTATTTTTCTCATATTTTAACCCTCCAAATTATGTTCAACTTTCAAAAGCGCAACAAAAAGCAGGCTGAGATGAAGCCGCTTTCCAAGGAGGAGCAACAGTCCATTAAGGGCGGTGCTCAAGGCAATCCACCAGATTGGGACTTACACGGCAATCCGCCTGATTGGGATTTGCACGGCAACCCACCAGATTGGGATTTGCACGGCAACCCACCAGACTGGGACGTCAAAGGCAATCCGCCTGACTGGGATTAATTGCCCTGAATCATTCGAAAAAAGTATTTTTGTCGCTCTGTTGGTCTTTATGCCCGGCAGAGCGGCATTTTTTTATACTTAACTCCCAAAGCTCAATTAGTATGTCCGTCAATATTTGTCTATTCAGAATCTGCACTTCATTAGTTTTTGGCATACTGACTCTCGTATCTGGCCAAAACTCGTATGCGCAAGCCGATGCAGCCTCTCCCCGGCCCAGTGACGGAGTTCCATACCTAATGGCAATCGGCGATAGTTTACTAAGCATTGATGAGAACAAAAAAGCGCAAGGTTATTATGCGCAAGCGCTCAAAGAGTCTGAAAAACAGCGCAATGAATCCGCCGCCCTCAGCGCCAAAATTAAACTGGCTCAAACGCTGGTAAAGCTCTCAGAATATAATGCTGCGCTGGAGCATTTAAAAACAGCCGAATCCAACCCGCTTCTGCCCAATAATAAACCCGAAGAACAAGCTAAAGTATTGAGCCTTCTCGGAGCGATTTACGAAGCCTTGGGTAACTACGACAAAGCCTTGGAGTATCAACTCAAAGCCTTGGAAAATCGCGAAAAAGCCGGCAATGCCGAAGGTACGGCAGAGTCCCTTTATAAGATCGGATCTATGTATTTTTCACAGGAAAAGTACGATAAGTCATTAGAATACTATAAAAAAGCCCTCCATCTTTGTGAAAAAGACATCTCCATACCCCGCAAAAATTTGCTGAATTGCCTCTCAGCCGTTGGCAGCGCGTATGAGGAGTTGGGCGATCAACAAGAATCGCTCCGATACAATTCCCGCGCTCTGGAATCGGCCATTCAGATCGGCAACGACAAAAACAAGGCTTATGCTTTGCTCAATATTGGAGAAAACTACACCAATCTAAAAAACTACTCCAAAGCAAAGGAATATCTTTTGAAGGCTATGAAAACGAGTACAGCGCTCGACAACCACCGGCTTTCTATTTTATGTCATTTGCGCATGGGCGAGTTACAAATGCAGACCAATACTTACGCTGATGCGGAAAAATCATTGCGCCAGGCTCATTTATTATGCATAGAGTCCGCATCGAATTCTATTTTAATGGAAGTACTGGAGCGACTGGCTCAGTTGCAGCAATTGAAAGGCAACTACGAAGCCTCCAATGCTTACCTGAGAGAGTACATCATGATGAAAGACTCTCTGATCAATGAGTCTTCCAACAATCAAATTATCAAGCTCAACACCCTGTACGAAGTGGGTAAAAAAGAAAACGCCATAAAGGTGTTGCAGCAGGAAAAAGAACTGGCCGAAATCAGACGGAAAGGCAACCAGCGCACCATGATAGGTCTGTCTGTTTTTTTGGCAGCCTTAGCAGGGCTATTGATTTGGGTCTTAATACTGGTACGCCGGCAACGCGAATCCAATAAGGTGCTGCAAGAACTCAACGGCCAGATTGAAAGCCAAAACCTGACGCTACAGTCTTATAATGAGGAGTTGAGGCAATACGCTTATGTAGCATCCCACGACCTTCAGGAACCGCTGCGTACCATCGGGTCATTCGTCGGCATCATCAAACGAAAATATACCGACCAATTGGACGAGCAGGCCCAGCAATACATGGATTTTGTGACCAATGGCGTAGCCCGGCTTCAGTTGTTGCTAAAAGATCTGTTGGCATACACCCGCATAGAACGGGAAAATACCGACTTCGCCAAAGTAGAAACAACCGAGGTAGTAAATGAAGTCATCGGCAGCCTGCATCAGGTGATACAAGATTCCGGCGCCCGAATTGATTTAGATGTGGCTTCTATGCCGGCCGTTATGGGCAACCGCTCGCGCCTGGGGCAGGTGTTTCAAAACCTCATCAGCAACGGCATCAAGTTTCGGGGAGAACAAGCGCCCGTCGTTGAGGTGGGCTGCATGCCCGACCCAGATAAAAAAGAGTATCTGTTTTACGTCAAAGACAATGGCATCGGCATCCCGGAAGAGTTTCGGGTGAAAATGTTCGAAATGTTTACCCGGCTTCATTCGCGAGATGCCTACGAAGGTTCGGGTATCGGATTGGCCACTTGCCGGAAAATCGTGGAGAAACACGGCGGAAAAATCTGGGCCGAGTCTGAAGCCGGTATGGGAAGCGCCATTTTCTTTACCTTGCCGTTTATTCAATAAGGCCACAAGGAGTGGGGCGAACTGTTAATCTATTCCCCTTAACGAAGCAGCGTCAACTCGCCTTTGTACAACTCCAGCCTTCCATCGGGCAGTACAATTTCGGCCATCACTACAAACACGGCTGCATTCATCGGCCTGCCTTCAAAGTTTCCATCCCAGCCCAGCGCCGGGTCGTTGGGAGGGAAGTTGCTGCGCGAGAACACCATGTTTCCCCAACGGTCAAAAATATGGAGCGACTGTATTTCCTTAATCGCCGGCGCTGCAAATATGGTATAGTAGTCATTGTTGCCGTCGCCATTGGGGGAGAAGGCATCTGGTGCAAAATACAGATTCAAAGTATTGACCGTCAATGTTATCCAATCCGTAGCAGTGCATCCTTCGGCATTCGTTACCGTCACCTGGTAGGTTGTTGTGAACAATGGCGTCACCAACTGTACGGCAGCACCTGCATCTGAAAATGCTTCTGCCGGCGCCCAGCGATAGGCCGTCACAGGTAAATTGGCCATCGCTTCCAACCTGACGCTGTCTCCCAACCGAATCAACAGGTCGGCGCCCAAATCCACTGTCAGTAACGGCGGGTCCAACAAGTTGAAACTCGTATCTAAACTACATCCCAAGGCATCCTGTATTCGGACGGTATAAACTCCGGGGCTGAGATAGTAAAAATCGCGAGTAAGAGAAGGGCCGCTACCGTTGAAGGTAATTCCATAAGGACCGGTGCCTCCCTCAATATTCAACAAGTGGATGCTCCCGTCTCCCGTTCCAGGGCAGGCCGGGGGAATGATTTCCGCTTCCACCCCTGTGATCGGGACAGAAGTTTCTACTACCAAGACCTCCGCTGTATCGCGACAGCCATTCAGTGCATCGGTGACTTCCAAAAAGTACACGCCCGGCAGCATTGCGGTGGCAGACACAGCCATATTTCCCGTGGTAATACCCCCCGACGGACCACTCCACTCAAATGCCAAAGCACCCCGACCTACAGAGGCAGAGCCATTTAATAAGACCGACCGCGTGGTACAATCCAGCGTATCAGGGGCCGCGATGCGCGCCACAGGCGGCACAAGGTCTTCTGCAACCATGATATTGCCAATGCCGAAACAGCCATTCCTGGTATCGGTTACCCAAACCCTCCATGCGCCAGCGAGTCGGACAGCCGCAGTCAAACCCGCTCCTGCCACGGTATCGCCGGAAGGGCCGAGCCAGCGGGTGGTATAAAAATCGCCGGGAGGAGAAGGTATGGCTGTCAGCGTGACCTCCGGGCGGGCGCAGGTAATGACAAGAGGGGCCGCAACAGCTACAGACGGCACTGCAAAATCGCCGCCAATTTGCAAAATGGCCGTATCCCGGCAACCGCGGATCACATCTTCCACAACGAGGCGATAGAACCCTACGCTGTTGGCGCGGATGGCGCTGCTGTCCACCCGGCCGTCTATACTTCCCGGCGTACCAAACCATTGAAACCTCACCGGGCCGGAAGAGGTGGTGCCCGACGCATCCAATACGAGCGTCGGATGCAGACAATTGAGCGTCCAGCCTTCCGGTGCCTGGATGTCAATATCGGGCGGGAGCTGATTGGCTATTACCACAACAGTGTCGGTATCCGTACAGCCATTGGCCGGGTCTGTTATGGTCAGTATGTACAGCCCGGCTTGGTTGATGCGCGGGTTGGGCGTTTGGGCGCCTTCCAGAATCGTGGCATCGGGGCTACTCCAGTTCCATTGCGCGGGGGCGCCTATTGTTTGGGCGCTGCCCTGAAGCCGAAGCTCCGTAACCCGGCAGGTGAGGCTGGTATCCGGCCCGGCATTGGCCACCGGGAAATTATCGTTGAGCAATACCTCTACCGAGTCGGAGGCCGAACAGCCATTGTCGGTACGAGTAACGGTGAGGGTATAAATGCCCGGCGAAGTCACCGTAGGATTCAGCACATTATCGGGCATGGCTGTGCCGCTCCCGGAGGTACTCCATGCAATTTCTACCGGCACTCCTGCAGGCCCCGCCATGCCTGCCAACGGAACGGAAAGCCGCGTACAATTGAGCGGTAAAGGCGAAGCGCCGGCCTCTGCAACGGGAGGGTCAAGGTCTTGTGAAACGACTACAAAATCTGCATTTCGGCACCCCGTCGAGGTATTCAACACTTCAAATCGCCATGTTCCGGGCATGTTGATGCTGACGGTACGCCCGACGGAGCAATCGGTTGGCATCGTACCCACCATTCTGCACCATTGAAAACTCAGTCCGGCTGTATCCGGCAATATCGGGTTGAGCAACAATACCGTATCCGAGCAGGTGAGCGTCATATCCGGCACATCGGGCACAAAAGGCAATTGCGCCGAAAGCGTTACCTGAAGGCTGTCTTCGGCAGTGCAGCCATTGAGCGTATTGGTTACTAATAAACGATACCAACCCGCTGCGGTGATGATGGGGTTCAGGGTGTTTTCCCCGGCAGCTATGATACCCGGAGATGTGGTTGACCATGCGTATGCAATGTTGTTGCCCAGCGTCGAACCGGCTGCATCAGGAATGGCAAAAGGCATGCCGCAGGTGATGACCTGATCCGGGCCGGCCTCTGCAACGGGTCTCAAGGTGTCTATTGTTACCAACACCGTATCCGAGGCAACACACCCATTGGCCATATTTTCTACCTCAAGAACGTAAAAACCGGGGGTTTGAACCGTCACCAACAATTGATTCTGACCGGGTGAAACGTTGCTTTGCAACCAGCGATACCTGTATTCCGGTGAAGGAACAGGGCCGGCGCCCAACATAACCACCGCATCCTCGCAGGTAATGATTCGATCCGGCCCGGCGTCGGCAGCAGGCGGCAGCGTATCTGCGGGTACTTCCACCGTCAGGGTTGTGATCACTCCAGCGGTATCAGTAGCCGACAACGTGTATGTGCCTGCGCGTACCTCCGGCATGAGCGTACCCGCCCCCGATAAAATAGCTCCGGCAATGACCGACCACTGCACTGTACAGCCCGGACAAGGTTCGCAAAATGCAGCGTTTAACACAACCGACGTCACCTGACAAGTGACCGTATCGGGCGGGGATACTGCGATGCAGGGGCCGCATTCAGGTTGCGTTACCCATACAGAATCCCGAATGCTGCAGCCGGTTGCCATGTTGAGCACTTCGATGATGTACAGACCGGCAGTATCAATCCAAACGTCGGCGGCATGGTTGTCGGACAGCAGGCCGGGGCCGGACCAGGTTATTTGATAAGAAAATCCGGCAAGTTCCGGGAAGGCCCGCAATAAAAAAGAATCCCGGTTGCACGGAAAAACGGTATTCCCGAAATTGACGACCGGCGGTTCTGCGGTTCTGGAAATGGTAACAAAATCCACTGCTTGGCAGCCGTTGACCGTATTGGTGACCGACAGAAAATACAAGCCCGGAACGGTCGCTGTATCTGAGGGCAAGGCGCTGACGAATGCTCCTCCGGCATCGGTCCATTCATACATTATTCCGGCGCCGGTTGATGAAGCACTGCCGTTCAGGAGGGCAAAAGGCCGAATACAGGTAATGGTATCGGCCGGGCCAGCCTCTGCCAATGGTCTTATCGTATCGGCCTGCACCATCACAGTGGCCATTTCACTGATACCCACCGCTGTGTTGCTCACCGTGAGGGTGTATTCGCCGGGGCAAACCACCTGCACCATAGAGGTACCTTGCCCCGATGCAATACAACCCGCAGCCGGACCGGTCCAGCTATACGTTATAGCGGGGCCTGCGGAAGACGCGCTGCCGTTGAGGGTGGCCGTCGTTTGTGCGCAGGTCAGCGTGTCGGTTAATGCAGCAATAGCAGCGCTTATCTGGCAATCCAAGAGCACAATGGTCGTATCTGCATCGGGACAGTTGAGTGCCAGGGTATTCACTAAAAGCACATATTCGCCGGGCATTGACACCACCGGGCTGATCTCTGAAAGGGAGGAGGGCGCTCCGTTGAATTGCCATTCAAACACGCCATACACCGAACTGCTGCCGTCCAACACAACCGTCCCTGTTTCACACGATATATATAAGGTGTCGGGTACAACCGCGATGGCTGTTGCCAAAGCCAGCAATATAGAGACGGTATCGGAGGCGGAGCAGCCGTTGAGGGTATTGTTTACCGTAAGAGTATAAAGGCCGGGGCAGTCGGCAATCGTGGTCGGAGCATTAGCCGGGCCGACTATGCAGGGGCCGGTCCATTCATATTCAATACCCGCACCGACAGAGGATGCAGCGCCATTGAGCACGGCTTCTCTGATTTGGCAATCCAGCACAAAAACATCTCCTGCATCGGCTATGGGCGCCAGCGTGTCTGTTTCCACTACAACGTTGGAAGTATCGGAACAGCCATTTTGCAGATTGTGTACTTCCAGGAGGTAAACGCCGGATGTACGGGTGGTGGTCATGGCGGTGTTGTCGGGGCCGGAAAATGCGCCTCCTGAGGTCGTCCACAGGTACTCTATATGAGGCCCCGTAGTGGTGGCGGTGCCTCCTAAAACCACCTCTTCTGTTTGACAATCAATGCGTTGAAGTGCCCCCGCATCCGATACCGGCGCTATGGTATCTATGGCAATGCTCACCGTGTCGGCGGCCGTGCAGCCATTGTCGGCATTGCGCACTTCGAGGATGTACTCGCCTGGCAAGTTAACGAGGGGCATTTCCGTTGTGCCACCCAATACGATACCCGGCCCCGACCAGGCTGCCGTCAGGTTATTGCCTACCATGCCTACACTCCCCTGCAAGGTGATTTCTGTTGCGAGGCAAGTGAGCGTATCGTTCAGCCCCGCATCGGGAACAGGGGCGAGCGTATCCCACACTACCACCACCGTATCGAATGCCGTACAGCCGTTGCCCGGCGAGGTCGTTTGTAAGATATACATACCGGCGCAATGCACCGACACATTCGGCAGGCCGGCATTGCCCAAAAGACAAGGCCCCGACCAGAGGTATTCCAAACCTGCCCCGGAGGCGGAGCCGTCCAACACAATCGTCGGATTGGTGCAGGTGATGGCAGTATCGGGTCCGGCAACAGCCACCGGAGCCAGCGTATCTATCTGAATGACAGCCGTATCGAGTGTGGTGCAGCCGTTGAGCGTATCAGTGGCCACGAGGAAATACTGCCCGGCGCCATTTATCTCGATGGCCAATTGATTGGCGGAAGAGACGATGAGACCGACATCGGTTGTCCATTGGTAAACAACATGCGGGGAAACAACTGAGCCGGAAAGACCGAGTTGTAATGAGGGTTGCCGACAGGTTAAGGTATCATCCACGCCGGCAGATACATCGGGGAAAATGCGGTTTTGGAATACCTCTATCGTATCTCTGATCGAACATTGCGGATTCCCCGACAAGGGGCTGATTTCCAATACATATTGCCCCGATTGAGAGGTATTCCAAGTCACGCCCGATGCTACGGAATCTCCGGCCATATTGCGCCACAGATACCGCAAAGCCTGAGTGCCGATGGAGCCGCCTGCATCAAGCGTCACTTCCGGTTGGGAGCAGGTGATGGTATCCGGCACGGCAATGGCGATGGAGGCACTGAATACATCCAACTGCAAGGTGACGATGCTGTCGCAGCCCGATGCGGAACTTAAAGAAACAGTGTAAGTTCCTGATTGCCAAAAACTTTCATTCCCAATCCTGATCGTATCTCCGGCACAAATGGCAGTATTAATGTTTGTAAAAACCGGCTGAAGCACCGTCAGTTGAAGTCCTACGATGCTGTCGCAGCCGGTGGCGGCAGTGAATAGATTGAAGTACATGCCCGACTGATTGTAAACGCTGCTGCCCACGACGACCGAATCGCCGAGGCAGATGATGGAGTCCAATGCTGTAAAAACCTGTGGCCTGACTAAGAGTTGAAGCTGCACGATGCTGTCGCAACCGCCGTATCCGGGCAGGTTTTGGGTATGAATACCGGTGGTGGCATAAGGCGTTTGATGAATATAAACGGTGTCTCCAAAGCAGATGGTATCGGCCAGAAAAGTGGTATCCGGCGGCGGCACAATGACGATTTCGGCGCAAACGGGAGTGAGTTCTCCGCAAAAATCGGGCGTAAACCCGTTGAGGTTTCGGCGCAGACTGTCTAATGTCAGTTGCCCGTCCGGCGGAGGAATATCTCCTGCAAAGGCTCGTTCAAACGATAGCCCGCAGACCGTGTAATTACCTGGCGGGTAAGCTCTTAGATCGGGGATAGAATCATAAGCTACCAATGTGTCATTGAGGGCCACAACGTAGCGATAACCGTAGAGCGTGGAATCGGGGCGCTGACCAAAATATAGAGGAGGCAGACGGAACGACAGCGTGTCGGCGCCCTGGCAGGCGGTCATATTGGGCGGATTGATAAAAACGCCGGCATCTGAAAAGCAGCAATCTATGCCGCGCTCATCGCAAAAAATGAGCCGGAAATCAACAATGGCGCCGCCGTAAAACGGAGACGGATCGTTGCGGGCAATGATCTGCCATGTGCCGTTGACAGGGCCGGTGTCAAAGTCTTCGAGGCAGCCGGAAAAGGGGTAATAGGAACCCAAATACAAACCTCCGGAGACGTAATTGAGTACCTGCTCATTGCTCCATTGGGCGGCATAGCCAAAATCGGGCATGGCAGTAGCGGCACAGGGCACGAAACGGATGTCCCACCGGGCAAAAAAAGTGAAGGCCAGATCGTCATTGCTGTTGGGGCCGATGAGCCGCACGGTATCGCCGGCGGGAGAGACGAGCCAGAGTTCGAGATTTTCTACAAACTGATGCGCAAACTCTATTTCCACGCCGCAGATGCCCTGCGCGGGATCGGCCAGATTGTCGTTGACCAAACCGGCTATCTCGATGTTAAAAACGTGAGTGGCGTCGGGGTTGATCCAGAGGGTGTCTTCCAGGCCGCATACCTGAGCGGCGCCCCATATCGGCAGGCAGATGATGTGACACAGGATGATCCATTGCCTCATGTAAGTTCTTGTTCGTTTTGGGATTATAAAAAATACGCTCCGACAAAGATACGCCGATACTATGTAGTGGGGCAAAAATAAAGTGTTCATTTTCTTTAGGCCAAAGGATTAGATAAGACATTTAAAATGAATCGTTTACTTATCTAATCCTTTGGCAAAAATGATCACTTTATTTTTTTATCGCCCCTACCGTTGTTGCTAACGAGTTGAGTTTATCCGTCTTTCTCCATGCTCATTTCCCGGCGTACCTGTGCGACCAACTCCACCGGCTTGGAAGACAAATTGGCGATGGTTTCGTCATTGGCATCGGGCAAATGGCGAATGAGGGAGGCAATGACCTCTCGCGCACCTTTTTCGATACCTTTTTCGATACCTTCTTCGTAGCCTTCGGCCCTTTCTTCGGCCAATACGTCCCAAACCTGATTAAAAGTCATAAGCGATTGTAATTTTGATTTGACTTCTTCGGGGCGGATGTTTCGCAGGCTTCTCAGATAGCGCAGTGCCAATTTCAGATATTCTACCCGAACGCTCTCCGGTACATCTTCCGCTTCCACAAAGTTAAAGATCAATAACAGATTATCCAACAAAAATTCCCGCTCTTTCCTGTGTTTCATCAACAACAGAGCGGTTTTCAGAAAACCGGAGCGAAACTGCATGATCCGCTCGTCGCTCAACCCGGATAAATCCACCAGAATATAACCGACCTGCGGAGTGTAGGGTTCAAAGGCGTCGTGCGCTACCCCTTACACTCCTCCAACAACCAATATTTATTGATCACATTCTCCGTGTTTTCCACTTTGGCGGCCAGCTCATCCAATTTTTCGCGCAGTGCTTTTTTGGAATAGGTGGAAGCATGGTGCCGCAGTTGGACGAGTTTTTTGGCGAAGCGCAGAAAGTTGGTATAGCTCCGCTTCTGCTCGGTGGTGATGCGCTGATTTCTGATCACATAAATCCGGAACGTCTCGATGAGCGAGAGCAGGGCTTCTGTATCGTGCAGGGCATAGTAGGTGCGCAGCAGGAGGAAGTTGGAATTGAGGTGGTACTTGATGTCGGTAAACTGTACATGCAGCAGCGTTTGCAAAGTCTTGTCGTACAGCTTTTTGTGGTAATAATAATTGGCAAGATTATACGAATACGCATTCTCCCGCTGGTGAGCCGGGATGTAATCTTTATAGGTGTGCAAAAAATCCTCCGTCCATTCGTACTCCTTGAGGCTGCACCCCAGCGTGGCCACGTTTTTGTAATCCCACTCCGAGAGAATGCCATTTTTGAGCAAAAGCCCACCGGACAATCCCTTCCGGTACAAATCGAACAGTTCGGTTTGGTAGCTGCTGTCTCCCTGATTGATGCGGCGGATGCAATAGTTGTACGCAAATGTATAGAGGTCGCTGCCGCCTTGCTGAGTCATATCGGTCAGGTGTTCGGCCAGCATGATTTTCATTTCCTGATAATGACGCGGCTCGTGTTCTTCGCGCAAACTCATCAGGATGGTATAGTACAGCCGGATGCCGAGGTCGTCGCGGAAGCGTTCCCAGTTTGATTGTAAATAAAGGAGCAGGTCTTCCAGCAAGCCCAGCTCATAGTGAGAATTGAGCAGCATCATATTGGCCGTGAGGTGACAACTGTTGCGCAGTTTTTCCACGATGAAATAGCGATCCAAATGGTCGCTCATACTTTGCAAAGCTCCTGATTCCGAGCGATCTACAAACTCGCTGCCATAATAGCCCATCAGATAATTGATGCGGTAGCGGGCGTATTGATACTCGCCGTCGGAGAAGGCCTTTTGTGCGAGGGTTTTGTCCAATTGTTTGGCTCGGTTCGCCAAGAGTTCGAAGCGGGCGCCTTCGTAGGCCGATTCCAGCGTCAGCACCTGCTCTTCCAAGGGATGGCGTTCCAGATACTCAAAGGCAAGAAACCGATTGTACAATTTTTTGAGATACGACATTACATTGTGCAGCTTCTGCTCGTCGTAGGGCTGCCCCGGAAACAACTGCCCGTGCAAGAGTTCCCGCTCCAATTCCTCTTCATCCGTTGCATTGAGCCTCGACAAAAGAATGTCCAATAGTTGGCTCGTTTTTTCGTGTTGGTTGAAATACGGCGAGTGAACGAACTGATAAAACCGCTCCCGTTCGCGCTGAGACAGCTCTTTTACAAATTTTACGATGCGACTTTGCTGCATGATTATAGTGTTTCAATTACAGAAAACTGACGACGCAAAAATAATAAATCATTTATAATCAGTGCATTGTTTTTTTTATTAAAAAAGACTGCTTTTCAGAAACTTGTTAATTTGTACTACATTACAGGGTAAAACAGTCTCATCTTTGTACCGTCACTCACAATGAAACACTATAAACACACGATCACGCAACTCGCTAATAACAAATTGTAATTCATTAGACGACGACCGCTACGGCAAATTATCATCCCTTGGCGGAGCGCGTAGAGCGGGATTCCATCCCCCCTCCGGCTCCAAAGAATTATAATCTCATGAGTGCGTTGGAAAGGGTGTCACAGCAATGTGACGCCCTTTTTTTGTATCTTCGCCCCAATAAATCACCCACACATCATGGCCTACACTCAGGAAACACAACAAGCGCTCTTCGCCCTGTCTCAACAGTACCTGCGCCGCGAAATCAGCAGCGATCTTCGCACACAATATCTTGACTTACAGCGCCTCATCATTTTCCACGAGCATCGCTACTACGCCCTCAACGAACCGCTCATCAGCGATTTTGAGTACGACAACCTCTACAAAATGCTGGAGGCCATCGAAAAAGAACACCCCGATTGGATCACTCCCAACTCGCCCACACAACGCGTCGGCAGCGACCTCACCGAGGACTTTGCGCAGGTAGAGCACCTCACGCCCATGCTCTCCTTGGACAACAGTTACGATGCCGCCGACCTCGCAGGCTTCGACGAGCGCATCAAAAATTACCTCGGCCTGCCTGCCGACCTGGAGATCGAATACTGTGTGGAACCGAAATTCGACGGCGGTACCATCGCTTTAGTTTATGAAAACGACCAACTCGTGCGGGCCGCCACCCGTGGTAATGGCGCCATTGGCGACGACATCACCCCCAACATTCGCACCCTGCGCTCGGTGCCGCTGTGGGCGGAGTTTTCCAAATACGGCATTGCCAAAGCCGAACTTCGCGGCGAGGCCATCATCCGCAAAGACGTTTTTGTAAAAATGAACGAACAACGCAGCACCGACGGCCTTCAGCTCTTTGCCAATCCGCGCAACGCAGCCACCGGCGGCCTCCGTACCAAAGACCCCTCCGAAACCGCCGCCCGCCGCATCGAAGCCTTCATCTATCAGGTGGGATATGCCGTAGATGCTGCCGGAAACAGCGTTTTGAGCAACTTCAAAACCCACGACAGCCTCATAGAACTGCTAGGTGAACTGGGTTTCAAAATACCGCGCCACGGCTCCGGCAACCAAACCGGCGAGCGAAAAGTGTGCCCCAACATAGCTGAAGTAGCTGTGTTTTGCAACGACTGGCAGAACCGCCGCGAACAGTACGCTTACGAAATTGACGGCATGGTGGTGAAGGCCAACCAACTCGATCTGCAACAGCGGGCAGGCAGTACGGCGCACCATCCGCGCTGGGCCATTGCCTTCAAATTCAAGGCCAAACAAGCCACCACCAAACTCCTCAACGTAGAATTTCAGGTGGGCAAAGTGGGTAGCATCACGCCGGTAGCCAAGCTCGATCCCGTAGCGCTGGCAGGCGTCACCGTCTCTTCCGTGAGCCTGCACAATGAGGATTTTATTCGCAACAAAGACCTCCGCCTCGGCGATACGGTGCTGGTAGAGCGGGCCGGCGACGTAATTCCCTACATCGTGAAGCCGATGGAAGAACTGCGCGACGGCTCGGAGCAGGAAATCGCCTTTCCGACCAACTGCCCGGTGTGCCAAAGCAAGCTCGTGCGCGCCGAAGACGAGGCTGCCTGGCGCTGCGAAAATCCCGATTGCGAAGCCCAACTCCTCCAACGCATGATTCACCACGTTTCCAAAAACGCGATGGACATTGACGGATTCGGCGAAAGCCAGATTGATCGTTTCTACCGCCTCGGTTGGCTGCACAGCATAGCCGACATCTACCGCCTTGATTATGAGGCCATCGCACAACTCGAAGGATTCGGCGAGAAGTCGGCGGGCAATCTCCGCAAAGCCATCGAAAAAGCCCGGCAAAATCCGCTGCACCGCCTGCTGCACAGCCTCAGCATTCACCACCTCGGCATCAAGGCAGGCAAACTGCTGGCCGCCGAAATCCAAAATCTGTGGGAACTGAAAGACTGGGACGAGGAGCGCTTTCATCAGATCAAAGACATCGGGCCGGTGCTGACGCATAATGTGATCCGCTTTTTTCAAAATGAAAAAAACGTGGCGTTGCTGAAGGACATGGAATCACTGGGCGTCAATTTCCAACAAACCGAGGATGACCGTCCCAAAGCCGTGAGCGCCGATGCGCCCTTAGCCGGTAAGACGATCTTGTTTACCGGCACGCTCACCAAAATGGGGCGCAAAGAGGCGCAGGCCAAAGCAGAAGCAGCCGGGGCCAAAAACATCAGCGCCGTGAGCGGCAACCTCGATTATTTGGTGGTGGGCGAAGATGCAGGCAGCAAGCTGAAAAAGGCGCAGGCCCTCGGCACGGTGACGATTCTGACAGAGGATGCGTTTTTGGAGTTGGTGAATGGGTAAATTTGACTTATTTTTGCAAAAACATTTTACAAATGCCGGCTACCACTGTTCTGCCCGATTCTGCGAAGACTGCGACAGAAAGCCCTGTTCAGGCAGTTAAAAAAATCTCTTGGGAGGTCTTTCAGCGTCGTTATCTTCATCGCGAAAACGGATTTAAATACGAGTGGGTGCGCGGTCGGGTGGAAAAATCCCAACGCTCCATGGATCGCACCCAACTCTATATTCTCAGGAATTTGCTCCAGCATTTTATGAAATTGAGCCAGACTGGCGTCGTTTCCGGTCAGTTGCTCGCCGAAGCAGACCTTTTCTTTCAGCCCGATCTTCACCGGCGGCCCGATGTTTGCTGGCTTACACATGCTCAAATCAATGCCCTGGCCCGGCCCGATGCTCGTGAAATACCGAAATTTATCATTGAAATCATTTCTTCCAACGACCAGATCAACCGGGTGAAAAAGAAGTTATTGGAATACCGGGAAGCCGGCGTACAAGTCGTCTGGCACATCTACCCGGCGTACCAACAGGTGGAAGTCTTTACAGGAACCCGGCTTGAAAACGCCACTTTATATGAAGGCGAGCAAGTTTGTTCCGCAGCGCCGGCCTTGCCAGGTTTTGAAATGGCAGTGAGCGCTGTTTTTGAACTGGCGGAGGTTTGATATAAGCCCGCCTACCTCCGCACCACTTTTTTCACCACTGTACACCCGTCTTGTTCCATGCGCAGGAAGTACATTCCCGCCGGCAACCCCTGCAAATCGAGCGAAAGCGCATCAAAAAACGTCCCCTTCAGCCTCCGCAACGGGATACCGGCCGCAGTGAGCAGGGTGACGCCGTCTAAGTGTTGGCCTGGAAATCGCAGTTGCAACAAATCTTCGGCGGGATTGGGAAAAACCAGAATATCGGCCAGAGGCGTCGGGGTTTCGGTATTCACAAAAATGCCGATGAAGTCGGCCCTCATGTCTGTTCCGCCCATGGGGATGCGGGTTCCGTCTTCGCGGATGCCGATCACATTTTTGAAACGGATATAAGAAGTAGCGGAGGGGAGCGGCTCGCCGAAAAAATCGCGCGCTTTGATCCTGAACAAGTGCAGTGTATTGGTCGCACCAATAAAGGCGCCGGGTTGGTTTCTGTACCACACAAAGTCAATTTGGTGCTTCTCGTTGTCGGGGCGCACAAGGTTCAGATCATTAAATGTAGTAGCCGTATTGACGATGCATTCAAAATATCGGGGGTCGTATTCCAGAGAGTATGCCAGCCCCTTGAGTTCGGGTACCTCCAACAGACTGACTCGCGTGAGGATGCTTTGCCCCTCCATAATCTGCTCGAAAGCATTAGGCTGAATCGGGTTGAGGCTCAATTCAGGTCCGGGAGGATAGACCACCGGGGGCGCAAGGTACCCCAATTTAGTCTGGTTGTAATGGAGCAGCGTAATCTGGGCATCATTGACCTCAACTGCGCCGTTGCCGTTGGTATCTGTATGTTGCATACCGACGACACTCCAGTCTTGTGCAAAATGCGGCGCCCAGTTGAGGCTCCCCGTTCGTTCGGGGCCGGTTTGATTCAGGCCCCGCCCGATGGCGAGCAAATCCTCGTGATTGGCAATGCCGTCTGCATTGGCATCGCCGGGCCATACACAGTCGTGTATGCACAATTCGGGTACTGTGCAAAGATCGGCAAAGCCATTTTCATAAGCAGCCTGAAGGGTTTCAAGCTGGTCATACATGGCGGCCACGTTTTGCAGGTGGTTCAAACCCGGCTCTCTCACATAGAGGTAGGCAGTTTCTACGGTGGCAGATTGCCCCGGACTCAGTCGTCCGAGCAGCACACTGCCGATGCAGGAGGGGTCGCCTATGGTCAAACCCTCGCCGTGCATAGACCATTGGGCAGGGTTGTCGGGGTTGCCGTGATAGGAAAAGCGCGTTACCGGCCCGTCGGTCTGATATCCGTTTCCGGCAGCCGTGATGGGGGTGCCATCGCTGAAAATGCCGTTCAAGTTGTTGTAATATCCGGCAGCCGCAGGAGGATTGGGGGCGCCGCCGGCCCGCGTAAAGAAGGCATGGAGCGGCCGGTTCAGAATGGCAACGGCTTGTACCGGCGGATTGGGGCCGAATGTTGCGATGCCGCCTGAGCAAGGCGTCAAATCTTCGGGCTGAGCATTATACACAAAGAAAGCATTGTGTTGAGGGGCCGATCCCATATAATCGTCAAGGTGGCAACCGAGGTCAAAATCATGCCACAGCCCCATTACCAATGAATCGAGCAACTCCGTGCCGCGATTGATGACTTTGTAACTGACAAAGACCGTTCGATTGAGCGGTGAATTGCCTTCGCATCTCATCGCCCAAGCCGTCCGCTGTATTTCCACTTGCATAGATGGAAGACCAGAATGGGCATTGCCCCGGTATTGGTCGTTGAAAACTGCCCAGGTGATCTGCTCCGGCAAATGAGCCACGCTTTCTACAAAGGGATAATCGCCGGCCAGAGGGTCATAAATCCCGTCGCTGTTCGCATCAAAAAACGGGGCCAGCCCCTGATGGGTATTGGGCAGGGGAAAGCCCATGAGTGCTTCAAACCTGGGATTGCCGCGCCCGGGCCATTGCATAATGGAGGCAATCGGGGCGTCTATTTGCTGGTTGTCGGCAAAATCGGAGAGGTGTGCCTCCACTTCGGAACTGGTCACTGACCAGACGCGATCCCAGTTGCTGCAATAGTCTCCGGCAGGAATCTGCCCCTCAATGATGGGGCCGGCAGGAAAATCCGAGCGGTTGGTCGTTGATCTGTAGGTTTGGCTTGCGCCCCTGAAATTGCCGGCAGGATCAAAACCGCCCAACTGCAGGCCCTGTGCAAAAATAGTGGCCGGGCGTCCGGGTTCGCCGATGATCTGAAACCTGCCGTGGTCGCCGCTTGCCCAGAACAAGTCGCCGGAGGAAGTAACGGAGGCTCTTATTTCATTTCCATGCAAATAAGTGGCTTGATGAGGCTGGCCGCACTGGGCCGTCAACAGGGTGGCAAATGGCAAGGCAAATGCCATGAGGAGCATTTTTTTCATGGTTGCAGTTTTTTTTGAAATTCACTGCAAGAGTATAAAAAAAATCCACGCAAGTCAACACAAGCCCTTACTTATTCGGCCTTTTGTCTTTTTAATGACATGATTCACAGATACTTAATACAAGGGGCTTGATCGCTACACTCCTTGCAACACCGCCTTCGACGCCCCGATTTCCTGCAAAAACATACCCATTGCCTTGCGTTTGGGCGCATCCAATTCGTAGCTGATGTTCTCGGTGAAATATGCGTGCAAGTCAAACCCTGGAGCCGACGAGGGCAGCAGAAACATCAATTCGGGTATCTGGCGCAAGCCATCCTGCAATGCAGCGTTGAACGGCTCTATGAACTCCTCCGGCAGCGGGCTGTTGCTCACCCAGGCTGCAAAAACGAAAGGCAAACCGGTATGCGCCAGCCATGCCTCGCCCAGATCATAAATGTACGGAAAGCGCTCCTCCATGCCGATGGCGCGGTCGCCGATGACCAATGCTGCCGTGTTGCCACCAATGTCGTCCTCGAAGCCGGGCTGCGCGGGCAGTAATTCCGGCGAAAGCCGCCAATGGTCGCGGAGCAGGATTTTGACCAATTCCACCGAGGTGCGCGAATGATAATCCAAATACAGCCGCTTCACGTCCTGCAAAGGCGCCTCGCTGTAAATACACACCGTGCGCACTGTGCCGCGCGTGCCGATGCAAAAATCGGAGATGATGTGCGGCGTTTGTAATTGCGGAATGACGGCTACCGGCACCAAGCCCAGATCGGCCTCGCCGGTTTGCAGCCTGCGCGCACATTCCGAGGGGATTTGCAGTTGCAGTTCTATCTGTGCAGCCAATGGACTTCTCAGCAAACCGTACAACAACGGCTTGGTATTGAGGTAACTAACAGCGACTACTTTTATCTTTTTCATGTTCATTTACTTCGTAAAACCGGTGGGCGGTAGGCAGTGGGCGGCGCTAAGCGCGAGGGAAACCCGAAACCTGGAACCAGTAGGCGGTAGGCGGTGCTAAGCGCGAGGGAAACCCGAAACCTTGAACCCGAAACCCGTCCGTTCCTGCCGGAACGCCAAAACTTTTAACGCGAATTTTAGCGAAGGACGCGAAATTCCGCGAACGCGAGGGAAACCCGAAACCCGGAACCTCGAACCCGAAACCCGCCAGTTCCTGCCGGAACTCAATTCACCACCGGCAATGCCAAATACCCCTTAAACTCCTGATCTTCAGGGAAAACGTGGTCGGTATAATCCTGAATGACGTTGTACAAAGTATCGCGCTCAATCGGGCGGCGACCCACCGAGCGGACGAGTTGCGCCAGTTCGCGGGTACTCAGCGCGGGCGTTTGTTCCTCCGAGCCGGCCATCGAGTAAATTTTGGTCGTATCGTCAATGGTGCCGTCTATGTCGTTGACGCCGAAAGCGAGCGACATCTGCGCCACCTCGCGCCCGATCATCGGCCAATAGGCTTTGATGTGCTCGAAATTGTCTAAGTAGATGCGGCTGATGGCGTAATTGCGCAGGTCTTCCACTGAGGTGCTTTCCGGGATGTGGCTCATTTGGTTGTCCTGATTGCGGAATTTGAGCGGAATGAAGGTTTGGAAGCCGCCGGTTTTGTCCTGCAATTGCCGCAACTGCTCCAGATGGTCCACGCGATGTTCGAACCGCTCGATGTGGCCGTAGAGCATGGTGGCATTGGAACGGCGGCCCAATTCGTGCCAGATTTCGTGGATGCGCAGCCATTGCTCGCCGGTGCATTTGTCGGCGGCAATTTGCTCGCGGATTTCCGGGTGAAAAATCTCTGCCCCACCGCCCGGCATACTGTCGCAACCGGCCTCGGCCACCATGCGCATACCGTCTTCGTAGCTCACTTTTGCCTTTTTGAAAATGTAGTGGTACTCCACCGGCGTCAGCGCCTTGACGTGCAGTTCGGGGCGGTGCGCTTTTATTTTTTTGAAAAAATCGAGGTAAAACGGCAGGTCGTACTGCGGCAACACGCCCCCCACAATGTGTACCTCGGTGACGGGCTGCCCGTCGTAGCTGCGCACGATGTCCATCATATCCTCCATGGTGTATTCCCAGGCTGATTCGTCCTTGCGCTGCTTGATGAGGCGCGAGTAGGAGCAGAATTTGCAGTCATACACACAGAGGTTGGTCGGCTCTATGTGGAAATTCCGGTTGAAGTAGGTGTTGTCGCCGTGGCGTTGCTCGCGCATGTAATTGGCCAAGGAACCGACGAAACTGAGCGAGCCTTCTTCAAAAAGCAGGATGCCCTCTTCGGGTGTAATGCGTTGATTGTGTTGCACTTTGTGCGCTATTTCGCGCAGGGCCGGCGACAGCTTCGGGTCTGTCGTCAATACGGAAAGAGAAGATTTGGAACTCATCGCAGACTTGTGTTCGGCAGCCGGCACGCAGCCGCCTCAATTTTGGTACGAAGCTATAACAGTCGGCGCAATTTTCAGTTTTTTTTGAAAGTAAAAATAATGATTGCTTTGCGCGCAGGGGATATGAAGGTGGAATCTCGCGCGAGCGAAAATCAGCGCAATGCCTGCGTTTCATGTAGCTTTACCCAATCCAAAATAGCGCTTTTGATTTTATTTTCTCCATTGTCGAGTTCATCCACGGAAAGTACGCCACGAATAGATTGCTTATTCCTTGCCACCCACCGGCTACGCAACATGACCGCCTCATCTTCATCTATTTTTTCCAGTAAGTACAAGGCTTCCTCTACCTCGCTTTTGTCCAGGTGGAGCTTTATTTCCTTGCAAATTTCAGATCTGGTGCTATATAATTCACTGCGAATGAATACGTTGCCGAGCAGGGCCGCCACGGAGACTTCGTTCTTTTTGAACTTGTTGCATCGCACGGTCGGAATATCGAGTTCCTTAAACTCCTCCAAATCTTTGAGCGCATAAAAGTGCGGCTCCTCCAGCGTTTTGCAACCCTCACAGATGCAGGGCACCATTTTCACCCTGTCAATACCGGGCGGATTGTTCTGCGGCTCATCCAATTCGCGCAGGAGGAAGGACAGCAGGATTTTGCGCTTTTCCAGGTCCTTGCCGCGCACCCGGATGTCAATGGTTTTTTTGTTTTCAATTTCGATCAGGTAAGCGAGCGCCTCCATGTTTTCCCATTCCAACCACACCTCGTTTTCCCAGACGTGATTGCGGTTTGCTCCGGCGATGTCGCGGTGCATGCCCACAATGAAGCGCGAAAACAAAGCGGGCGGCAAAAAGCCGTAGCGCACTTGCAGGCGCAAGTCATCGGGCGAAGCGCCCCAGTCCGCGTCGCTGTCCTGTTTTTTGGGCAGCAGAGAGGGGGCGATGCGGTCGTATCCATGCTCATCCTTGTACTTCAGGTCGTAGTAGAGCTTGAAGCGCCGCATGAGTTCGTTCAATTCGTCGAAATACTCCTCGAAATGGTAGCCCTGATGGATATCTTGCCGATTAGGCTGCCAGATTCTTTCCATGTCCTGCTCGTTGAAACGCCCGAAGCGCGCCTTGACCTCTTGGTCGTCCAGAATGCGATAGACGCCTTCTACGGCCCAGTCGTTGTTGACGATGACATGCTTTTTCAATTTCCGCTCATGGGGGTAATACAGGCAGGCGCCGATGGTGCTGAGGTACTCCAAGCAGGGTTCCGGCTCGGCATCTATTTCGGGGCGGCGGCAGATGGCTTCCAATTCCGTTTTGGGAATGATGTTGCGCCCTCTCATGCCTTCCAGAATGCCGCGCACCTCCTGCCAGTTGGCCGGCACGGTGGAGTGGATGTGCTCCAATTCCTGTACCGTCGTGGCCAACTTCTCCCGGATGATGCCCAACTCTCGTTGCAGTCGTTCTTTGTCTTGTGCGGAGGCATTTTGCTTTTCCGGATACCAGCGGAGCAGGTTGCAGTCGTATTTCTCTTTGACAAGCGCCTCCATTTTTTGCACCCGTTCGCCCCTGAAATCGCTTTTTTCGGTATCGTGCAGGTTGTTGATGATGATGACCGGGCTGCCGCCGCCGTACAGGTTGGCTGTTTCGCACCAGAAGTTCCAGTCGTTGGTATCGTCACCGTTTTTGGTCACTAAGATGTAGAGCGCCTTGTGGCTGTAGAAAAACTGGTGCAGGGGTTTGTAGTGGTTTTGCCCGCCGAAGTCGAAGAGATTGAGACGAATTTTTTCACCGCCGGCCGTGGACAGCCACAGCGGTTCCACTTCTACTTCCAAGCCTTTGGTGCGCTCTTCCGAGGGTACCACGGGCGCTTCCGGCCCATGCAGCAAGCGGCGGCGCAGGGTGGTTTTGCCGCAGCGGCCGTCGCCGATGAGCAGGGCTTTGGCTTCCAGACTTTTGACAAAACCTTTGCGGGCGCCTGCTTTCAGGAAGGCCAGCACCTGCGCCTTGCCGCCGGCCCACGTTTCCGGGCCGATTTCCTCCAAGGGGTTGCCTTCCAATTCCAGGTCTTCCAGACAGGGCAAACCGCCGGCGGGGAGTTCAAACTGCTTGAGTTGGCAGTCTCCCAGGTCCAGGATGCGCAACTGCCGCAAGGCCGGAGCGGGCGGAAACACAAAGGCTGTAAGCCCCCCGTTGTCGCTCAGGTTGAGGATGCGCAGGTGCTCCAGCGCGCCGGGGATGCGGCAGATGCTTTGCCATTGGGCATCGGTCAGGCCGGTTTTGACCAAGTTGAGACCGATGAGGCGCTGCTGCTCGTCCAGGGCATACTTGGGGGTATTTTCCTTATGAGGGCGTACGCCTGGCAGCTCGTCGGAGGGGTACTCGTCGGCGGGGGCCAGGGGTAGCCGGATGAACGCCTCGATTTGTAGTACTGCCTCCGGCTTGGGGTAACGGGAAGTGACCGAGGGCGATAGCGGTTCGGGTTGATCCTGAGAGACTATTGCCTCAAAGTGTGCCAACGGAGCCTCTTCGCCTTGCCTGCTCTCCTGCTGTGGCTCGGAGGGTTTATCCCCGAAAATTTTTTTCAAAAAATCTTTCATATCGCTGCGGTGTTGAGGGTTTCAAAATACTCCGATGGCGCAAGATTCCATCTTGTGCCGCTATTCGGCGGGTTCTACCCGCCACCGTTTGTTTGATTGTAAGCGAAAAATCCGCAACAGGCCACAACACTCTGGCGCGAGTGGACTAAAAAAAAGCGTTTTGCGAGCGGGTAGAACCCGCATAATACTCGCACGAGATGGAATCTCGCGCGAGCCGATACTGAAAAGTTTGAATTGCATGGCTTTTTCGTTTTATTCCAAAATGAACATGTTTCTCTGCTTCGTGCCTGCCGGTCGGGCTATCGCACCGACCTTGCCGTCACTTCGCCGAAAAACATGTTTTCCGGCTTCCCCGCCCCGGCGGGCAGGCTTTTTCCCTTTTCCCTTCCCTCTCCCTTCCCTTGCTGCATCATGCCTTTGTCGCACCTGACTGGAGGAGAAGGCGAAACCCATAGCCCTTGCTGAGGTACGCCGGGGCGCCGTAGTTGCGAATGGCCACGGCGCAGCGCAGCGGCGCGCTCCAGAAACTGCCGCCGCGCAACACGCGCATCGAGCCTTCCTTGCAAAAAGGATTGTCTATAGGCCCCGCACTTTTCGCGCAAGTTTTGTAAAAATCCTCATCATACGCATCCGCACACCATTCCCATACATTGCCGCTCATGTCGTACAGGCCCAATTGGTTGGGGTATTTTTGTCCCACCTCGTGGGTTTTCCCGCCGCTGTTGCCCTCAAACCAAGCCAATTCCTTCAGCTTATCGCTGCCGGCATAGCGGTAGCCGTCGCGGTGATGCCTGCCGCCGCGGGCGGCGTACTCCCACTGGGCTTCGGTGGGCAGGCGAAAATCCTGACCGGTGAGGGCGTTCAAGGCAGGAAGAAATTGTTGGGTGATGTCGTTCCAGGAGATGTTTTCCGCAGGCAACTGCTCGCTGCCTTTGAAGTCGAATGGCTCCGGCTCCATCTGCCTGCGCTTGCCTTCGGGGCTGAGCGCTACGGCGCGCCACAGCGCCTGGGTCACGGGGTATTGGCCGATGTAGAAGCTGTCCAAGCGCACGGGGTGCGTGGGCAATGCTGATTCCTGCTTAAGATCGCCATGTATATCGCCGCGCAGGAAGGTGCCGCCCTCTACGAACACCATAGGGAAGGTAGTGCCATCGAGCAGGGTGATGGGCAGTATGGGGGCCGGCCGGGAAAGGGTGGAAGCGGACATGGATTTTTTTGGGGGTAAAGATAAGGGGAAATCTGCTACGCAGTTTATCGGCTTCGCCGTGATCTGCCTGCGTTTTCAGGTGACATCTAACTGCCGAGCCTTAGCGAGGCAGGAAGGTGTCGCATGAAACCGGAGGGAGATTTTTCCTTTTTGCCGCGAGATGACACCTTCCCGCGCTTAGGGCGCGGTTAGATGTCACCTCGCTGGTTTTCAGGTGACATCTAACTGCCGAGCCTTAGCGAGGCAGGAAGGTGTCGCATGAAACCGGAGGGAAGATTTTTTCTTTTTTCGCTTAGTGAAGGGGTGACTCCATCCGGTGCAGCCCGTAGTCACCCCTTCACTATGCTTGCTGAAAAAACAAATCCCTTTCCGGCAGCAGCCGAAACGACTTGCGGTGATGCGCCGTGACGCCCAAGCGCGCGATGGCCTCCCGGTGCGCCGCCGTGGGGTAGCCTTTGTTGCCGCCCCAATCGTAGCCGGGATGTGCGGCAGCGAGGTTTTCCATGTATTCGTCGCGGTAGGTTTTGGCTAAGATGGAGGCCGCCGCAATGTGCATAAACCGCGCATCGCCCTTCACCATGCAGAAGTGGGGGATGTCTTCGTAGCGGGTGAAGCGGTTGCCGTCTATGAGCAGGCGGGCCGGGCGAAGGGCGAGCTGCCCGATGGCGCGGTGCATGGCCAAGAAGGAGGCTTTGAGGATGTTGATGCGGTCTATTTCTTCGGGCGATACCTGCGCTACGGCCCAGGCCAGGGCTTCTTTTTCTATGACTGCCCGGAGCGTATGGCGCTGTTTTTCAGACACCTGTTTGGAATCATTGAGCAAGGGATGCCGGAAACCGGGCGGCAAAATGACCGCTGCCGCAAACACCGGTCCGGCCAGACAGCCCCGCCCGGCTTCATCGCAACCCGCCTCCGGCTGCCCGTCCATGATGTAGGCCGATTGCAACGGCTCGCGTATCTTACTCACTGTTTTACAATCACTTGTAGTTGTGTGCCTTTCGGCGTAAACAGGCGCATGGTGTAAGTCCCGGCGGGCATTCCGCGCAGGGAGAAGGTGCTTTGAGCGGAAGTTACTTCAAAAGCAAAAACCTTGCGACCGGCAGCATCCACACACTCTCCGCGAACGGGCGCGCCCTCAAAACCGGGCCAGTCCAAAGTCAATACATCGGCGGCAGGATTCGGGAACCAGCGAACGCGAAAGGTTTCCACCTCGTCCACCGAAACGGCCGGATTGTTGGTCACGGTATTGTTTTTGGAAACGATCCACAGTTGGGGATCAAATTCTGCGGAAGCGGCGGCAAACGGCAGTTCCAACTCGAAATACTGCCCCGAAAACTGATGCGGAAACACCACGATGCTGTCTTCGCCGGTAGCCGATACGAAGCGCACAGGCACGGGCATTTCAAAAAAGTCCACCGAGGGATGCGAGGTCGTCTGGTCTATTTTCACGGCCAAACGGCTGCCGCTTTGTCCCCATTCTATTTGGTAGCTTGGGTAGCCCTGCCCATAAAACCAGTCGGCGAAAAACTCGTCCAAGTCCAAGCCGCTTTGGTTTTCCAAATGCGCCTGCAACTGATGCGTGCGGGCATAACCGAAGGCGATGGCAGGGTCGTTGAGGTAGTTGCGAATGGCCTGAAAAAAGTCCTCGTCGCCCAAAGTCCAACGCAGCATGTGCAGCAGCATGGCGCCTTTGGAATAGCTGAGGCGACTGCTGAAAATGCGGTTGACGTTCGTCGTATCGTCCACCCAAACGGAGCCGCCGGCCGAGCCTGTGACGTGGTTGATTTTTCCGACAAGGTAGTTTCTCCAACTGCCCGCAGCCGGAATGTGCTCGTAGGTCATGCCTTCCAGATAGGTGGCAAAGCCTTCGTTGAGCCAAATGTCTTCCCAGGAGGCGCAGGTCACTTTATCGCCAAACCACTGATGCGCCAGCTCGTGGGCCTGCAAGAGGTGCGAAAAGCCGCCCATAAAACTCATGGTTTGGTGTTCCATGCCGCCTCCCCAGCCAAACTGGGCGTGGCCGTACTTTTCATCAGCAAAAGGATAAGTGCCGAACAGCTCGTTGAACACCTGCATGATCTCCACGATGCGCCAGGTTTCGTTGCGTATCCAGGCTGAGTCCTGTGGGAATACATAGTTGAGGACCTCGATCGGCTCGCCGTCGGGCACGGGCACAAAGTCGGAATAGACGGCGTAGCGCGTCACCGAAATGGCCACCAAATACGCGGCAATGGGGTAGCGGTGTCGCCAATGATAAATTTTATCGGCGCCGTCCTGCAACTCGCTCACCAACAGGCCGTTGCTTGCTGCGCGATAGGCTGCGGGGGTGCGCACGATCACGTCTATGGAGTCAATTTTATCGTTGAGGTCTTGTTTGCAGGGCCACCAGTCGCGGGCGCCGTAGGGTTCCGAGAGAGTCCAGAGGGCAGGGTTTCCGCCGGGATTGGCCTGTGCAAAGGAGCCGAAACCGGTAGCGGGCGGTTGGCCGGCGTAGGTGATGGAAACGGAATCGAGGCTGCCCAGACTCATGGGATTGGGCAATTGAACAGCCAGCAATTTTTCGGCGGCCAGCACCTGAAAGTTGAGCGCGGTACCGCGTTGCCGGACTTCGGTAACGCTCAAAGCAGGATCAAAGTCGAAATGCAGGGTTTGAAAACCCTCCTCGCGGGCAGTAAAATAAGTGGTGACGACGCCGCTGATGTAGCGCACCGTGGGGTTGATGACCCACTCGAAACGGTGGTATTTTACGTCGTAGTTTTGGGTTTGCGGCGAACTGCGAAACTCTAAAAGCCGCGTGTGGGCGGCCTGTGCGGCTTCGTCGGTGGATTTGCAAATATGCTCTGTTTGAGCATTGACGGCGACGGCTGCCAGCAGCATGCCGAATAGAAGTTTGATAGCGTTGGTCATTATTTTCGACTTCAAATTTGTGCGCGCAAAGATACCGGAAAATCCAAGCTGCGTTGGGTGAGAAATATCACTGCCCTATACCTTCCACCCCCGAAATCCATACCACACCAAATAGAAATACGCCACCAAGGGCACCACGAGCGAGAATTTCAGTCCGGTAACATAGTCGGCGACCAAGCCTTGGAGCGGCGGCAACAAAGCCCCGCCCACAATCATCATCACCAACAGAGAGCTGCCCTGACTGGTGTCTTTGCCCAATTTTTCAATGGAAAGCGTGAAGATATTGGACCACATGACCGAGTTGAACAAGCCGATGCCGATGATGGTCCACATGGCCGTGTCGCCGTGGCTGCCCATGGTGAGCAACAACAGGCCGATGATGACCAGCGAAAAAATACCCACCATGCGACCGGGTTTGGAACGCCCCAGAAAAAATGCGCCGTAGCTGAGCGCTACCATGATTAAAAACAAGGTAATCTCGCTGAACTGCAATTTCTGCACGCCCGTGAACCAGTCGCGCGAAGAAGCCGCAAAAATGACCAAAGTGCCCGCCACCGCTGCCACCGCCATGAGCAGGGCTTTGTTGGTGTTGCTTTTCATATTGCCCAACGAAATAGCCCCCATGAAGCGCCCGATCATGAGGCCGCCCCAGTAAAAGGAGAGAAATTTGTTGGCCGTTTCGTGGTCGTAGCCCATCACTTCTTTGAGGCCGAGGTAGTTGACCAACACGCTGCCGACTGCCACCTCAGCACCTACATAACAGAAAATGGCCAACATGCCGAAAGCGAAACCGGGGTATTTGACCAACACGTTTTCCCGCACCATTTGCTCTCCGGCGTTCACTTTGGGCAGGCGTATAAAGCTGAAAATCAGGGCCAAAACAAAAAACGCACCGGCCAATGCCACATAAGGCATTTTTACCGATTCGGCGCCCTGAAGCGTGCTGCCGAAAATGACCGCACCGCCGATGACGGGCGCAATGACGTAGCCCAAAGAGTTGAGTCCCTGGGCCAGATTGAGCCTGCCGGAGGCCGTTTCGGACGGGCCGAGAATGGCCACATAGGGATTGGCCGCTATTTGTATGATGGTGATGCCGGAGGCCAGTACAAAGAGCGCCAACAGGAACAGCGCGTAGCTATGCACGCCGGCGGCCGGAAAAAACAGGGCGCAGCCTATACCGCTGAGCACGAGGCCTGCCACGAGTCCTTTCTGATAGCCTGCCCGCGCGATGGGGTCGCCCGATGCGAAAGAATAAATATAGTACAGCAGAGACACCACAAAATAGGCCCCGAAAAATGCAAATTGGACCAGCATGGCCTGCCAGTATTGCAAATCGAAGGCTTTTTTGAGGTGCGGAATGAGGATGTCGTTGAGGCAGGTGATGAAGCCCCACATAAAAAACAAAGCCGTGATGACGGCAAATGCGCTGCGTTGGTTGGATGATACGGTCATTGGTTGGTGCTGATTTTGATGGGCGAAGTTAACCATGTTCATGGGTTGGTGACTACCTTCGCGAAAAAAAGAGTATGACGCGCCAGGAACTCATCGGGCAAATCCGCAGCAAGCAATCTTTCCTCTGCATCGGCCTTGATCCAGACATAGACAAACTGCCGCCCCACCTGTTGGAGTTGGACGACCCGGTTTTTGAATTTAATAAAGCCATCATTGAGGCAACGCACGATCTCTGTGTGGCCTACAAACCCAATCTCGCTTTTTTTGAAGCCCTGGGTCCAAACGGCTGGCATACGCTGGCCCGAACCATGGACTGTGTGCCGCCGGGCATTTTCACCATTGCGGATGCCAAGCGCGGCGACATCGGCAATACCTCGCGGCTGTATGCGAAGGCTTTTTTTGAAAAATACAGCTTTGATGCGGTAACGGTGGCGCCGTACATGGGCCGCGATTCGGTGGCGCCGTTTCTGGAATTTCCAGGAAAGTGGGCCATTGTGCTGGCGCTCACATCGAATGCCGGCAGCGCCGATTTTCAGTTCACGCCTCAGGAAAACGGAGCGCCGCTGTACGATAAGGTGATCCGAACTACGCAGCAATGGGGCAGCCCCGGCAATCTGATGTTTGTGGTGGGGGCGACGCACCCGGAGCAATTTGCAGAGATCAGACAAGCAGCGCCGGAGCATTTTTTGTTGGTGCCGGGCGTAGGCGCGCAGGGCGGCGACCTGGCGGAGGTGTGCCGCTATGGCATGACCGAGGAGGTGGGGCTGTTGGTGAATGCCTCGCGGGCCATTTTGTATGCCGGTTCGGGCCGGGATTTTGCCGAGCGGGCGCGGGCGGCGGCGCTGGAGTTGCAGCGGGAGATGGCGGGGCTGATGGCGGGCTGATCTGCGAGTGCGCCAGGGGCAGTAGCGGTACCGCCGGCTGCTCCGTAGCGCCGGGTTTGAAACCCGGCGCTACGGAGCAGCCGGCGGTAAGAGCGGATGACCCGACGGCCTGCTGGTGGAGGGCCGGGCATGGAGGGTGGGCGGTATGAGGCCGGGGCGCCCCAAAAATGTTAGCTATACCCCAAAAAATCAATCTTTCCGATTTCTGATTTTGCGAACGGCCAGTTCTTTGCGAATGGCGACTGCCGATACGACGATGGGCACGGCGGCCATGAGCAGGGGCATGGCGTGTACGGGCGTGGCGAGGTAGTGCAGGATATGGCCGGCGGGAAATTCGCTGTGGCCGGCGTGTGCGGAAGCGAGTGTGGGCAGGGCCGGAAGGGCGGCGGCGAGTGTGAGTTTGAAAAAGCGACGCATGCGTGGTATTTTTTAGATGTGACAGAGAAGCGCGTAAAAGTAGAAAATGTGCCCCGGCGAATAGAATGACAAAAATCATGTATCGGGCTGACAAATGTCAGCAAAGGCTGTTTGGACATGCGGTTACTTTGCCCCATTACTGCAAAGTATGTCTTTTTTTCGAGCGTCCACATTCACCTAACAAACAAAAAACAGAGCAGACATGGTACCCACCGACACCAAGCGTCCAACCTATTATGAGGAACTGAAGGAGCGGGGCTACTCGCGCCGCGATTTCATGAAGTTTTGCACCATGATGGCGGCCTATCTGGGCTTGGAGGCCAGCGGGACGGCGCAAATAGCCAAAACGCTGTCGAAAACATCGCGGGTGCCGGTGATCTGGCTGCACTTTCAGGAGTGTACCTGCTGTAGCGAGTCGTTTATTCGCTCTTCGCACCCCATCGTAGCAGATATTATATTGGATAAATTGTCGCTGGACTACACCGAGACGCTGATGGCCGCATCGGGGCATCAGGCAGAGGCGGCCCGCGAAAAAACGATGAAAGACTACTACGGCGAGTATGTGCTGTGCGTGGAAGGCTCGGTGCCTACTGCCGAGAACGGGGCCTACTGCTGCATTGGCGGCAAGTCGGCTGAGCAGATTTTGCAGGAGGCCGCAGCCGGGGCCAAGGCCGTCATTGCCTGGGGCAGTTGTGCCAGCAACGGCTGTGTGCAATCGGCCAAGCCCAACCCCACCTCTGCTACGCCCATCCACAAGCTCATATCGGGCAAACCGCTCATCAAGGTGCCCGGCTGCCCGCCCATCGGCGAAGTGATGGCCGGGGTGCTGGTACACATCATCACCTTCGGCACACTGCCCGAATTGGATCGGGTGGGCCGTCCGAAAGCCTTCTATTCCAAGCGTGTACACGACAGTTGCTACCGCCGTCCGTTCTACGACGCCGGTCTGTTTGTGGAAACTTTTGACGATGAAAACGCCAAGAAAGGCTACTGCCTGTACAAGGTGGGCTGCAAAGGCCCGATGACGTACAACTCTTGCGGCATCATGCGCTGGAACGCCGGTGTGAGCTATCCGATTCAGTCGGGGCACGGCTGTTTTGGTTGCAGCGAGGAGAATTTCTGGGACAACGGGCCGCTGTATCGTCAGCAGGCGTCTTTCCCCGGTTTCGGGATAGAGAGCAACGCCGATAAGGTCGGCATGGCCGCCGCAGGCATTACCGCCGCCGGAGTGGCTGCACACGCCATTGTGACCAATATCCAGAAGAAAAAACTCATTGCCAACGTGATCAACGAAGGGAAGGAGTCGGAGAAGGAACTTTGAGCGGTAGGCAGTGGGCGGTAGGCGGTAGGCAGTGGGCAGTGGGCGGTAGGCGGTGCTAAGCGTAGAGCGTTCAGCCAGCAGCCGTTCCAACCCGAAACCTGGAACCTTGAACCCACCTTCCCACGCCTGTGGCGTGGTTCGGTGGATAAAACTCGAAACTTGGAACAAAAGATTGAAAATCATCTATTTAAAAAATACCAGACATGGCACAACGCATCGTCATTGACCCTATCACCCGCATAGAGGGGCACCTGCGCATAGAAGCAGAAATCAAAGACGGCAAAATCACCGATGTATATAGCTCCGGCACCATGGTGCGCGGCATTGAAAAGATAGTGCAGGGCCGCGACCCGCGCGATGTGTGGGCGTTTGTGGGGCGTGTGTGCGGCGTTTGCACCACGGTACACTCCTTGGCCTCGGTGCGCGCTGTGGAAAATGCGCTGGGTATCAACGTGCCGGCCAATGCTGAATTGGTGCGCAATATCATGGATGCCGCCCTTTATATGCACGATCACGTGGTGCATTTTTACCACCTGCACGCATTGGACTGGGTGGACGTGGTGAGCGCCCTGAAGGCCGATCCTAAAAAGACCAGCGAGATAGCGCAGAGCATCAGCCACTGGCCCAAAAGCTCGCCCGGCTACTTCTCCGACCTGCAAAAACGCCTCGGCGCCTTTGTGGAAAGCGGTCAGCTTGGCATTTTCGCCAACGGCTACTGGGGGCACCCGGCCTATAAACTGCCTGCCGAAATCAACCTCATCGGGGTAGCGCACTATCTGGAGGCGCTGGAATGGCAGAAGGAGATTGTGAAGGTACACACCATCTTCGGCGGCAAGAACCCGCACCCCAACTACTTGGTGGGCGGTATGGCCTGCTCCATCGGCATAGACGACGCCAGCGCCATCAACGCCGAACGTCTGGCTTTGGTGGAAAAACTACTGAAAGACGCCAAGACTTTCGTAGAGCAGGTGTATATTCCTGATTTACTGGCTGTTGCACCGTACTATTTAGACTGGGGCGGCATTGGCGGCGGCTTGGGCAATTTCATGGCTTATGGCGATATGCCCACCAACGGCTACAATGATCGCAACAACCTCAAATTCCCGTCGGGCGTGATTCTCAACAGCGATCTGAGCAAAATACACGAGGTGGATCCCACCGACGACGCCGAAATCCGGGAGTTCATCGAGCGCTCCTGGTACGAGTATTCGGTAGGCGACAAGGAAGGGCTACACCCCTGGAAAGGCGAAACCGACATCAAATACACCGGCCCGAAACCGCCGTATGACTATTTGGATGTGGAGAAAAAATACAGCTTCCTGAAAACACCGCGCTGGAAAGGACACGCCATGGAGGTTGGTCCGCTGGCCCGCGTGCTGGTAGGATACGCCCGTGGCCGGGAAGACTTTAAAGAAGTGGTGGACAGCACTTTGGCCAAGCTCAATGTGCCGGCTGCCGCGCTGTTTTCAACGCTGGGGCGCACGGCGGCTCGCGGTTTGGAGAGCCTTTTGGTGGCGCAGTGGGGCATCGAGTTTTTCGATCAATTGATTGCCAACATCAAAAACGGCGACCGCCGCATGGCCGATACCACCATGTTCGATCCCAAAACCTGGCCGAAACAAGCGCATGGCGTGGGCATGATGGAAGCGCCGCGCGGCGCGTTGGCCCACTGGATTGTGATAGAAGACGGCAAGACCAAAAATTACCAAATGGTAGTGCCTACTACCTGGAACGCGTCGCCCCGCGACCCCGAAGGCAAGATGTCGGCTTACGAATCTTCGCTGATGGGAACGCCCATTGCCGACCCGGAACAGCCGGTGGAAATTTTGCGTACCGTACACTCCTTCGACCCGTGTCTGGCCTGCGCCGTACACCTGTACGATGAAGACGGCAAGCACATCAGCAAAGTGAAAGTATTGTAAATGATTGATAATCATGGCAACAACAACTGCATCCACTACTCATAGGCTTCGCCGGGTTTTCGTGTGGGAACTCCCTGTGCGGGTATATCACTGGCTCAATGCGCTCACCATCATAGTGTTGTGCGTGACGGGCTATTTCATCGGCAACCCGCCGGCCCTGATGTCTCAAACCGAGGCTTCGTTCCGCTATCTGTTCGGCACCATACGTTTTCTGCATTTTGCGGCAGCATATCTTTTCTTTTTCAACTTCGCGTTCAGGATTTACTGGGGTTTTGTGGGCAACAAATATGCCGACTGGAAGAACTTCATTCCTACCAACAAGAAGTATTTTAAGGAAATATGGGAGGTGTTGAAAATTGACATATTCCTGAAAAAGGAAAGAGAGCACATGTCGGTCGGTCACAACGCATTGGCAGGCTTCATCTACTTTCTTACCTTCATCGCCTTTTTGGTGCAGTGCATCACCGGTTTTGGGCTGTACGCCTCCATGAGTACCTGGTGGTTTGCCGATCTGTTTGTGTGGGCGGGCCATCTCTTCGGCGGCGATTTCGCTTTGCGCAACATCCACCATGCGGCCATGTGGTTCTTTATTTTATTCACCATCGTTCACGTTTACCTCGTTTTTTACCACGACTATGTGGAAGGGCGCGGCGAAATTTCCTCTATGGGCGGCGGCTGGAAATTCATTGAGGAAGATTCATTTAAGAAACAAAGAGAGGAAGATCAAAAATCCTGATGGAAACAGCAACGCGGGGCAGGCTGCTCATCCTCGGATTGGGCAACCTGCTGATGGGAGATGAAGGATTGGGCGTGCATTTTGCCCAGCGGTTGGAACAACGCAATGACCTGCCTGCAGGCGTTGACATATTGGAAGGCGGCACCTCCGGCTTTCTGCTCACCGAGTATTTTGTAGGATACCCGACCATGATACTCGTTGACGCCACTATGGACGAGCGCCCTGCCGGAACCATCCGGCTGATTCATCCCCGCTTCTCCTCAGATTTCCCCAAATCGCTCAGCACCCACGACATCGGCCTCAAAGACCTCCTCGACGGGCTGACCCTGCTGGGGCGCATGCCCGAAATTCACTTGTTTGTAGTCTCCATTCAAGACCTTGCCAACATGGAAATCGGCCTCTCGCCCGAAGTAGAAGCCGTGCTGCCGGAATTGGAGCGCCAGGTGCTGGAGCTTGCGCAATCCCTTGTTTCTAAGGTGGATGCGTAGTTTGTTTTTTAGAAATCCGCCTTTTCCCAACCTATATTCGTACCATAACCTTATTTTTGACCAACAGCTTGAGCCGCGCTGAGGCGCGGTTGAAGCCGACCTTTCAACGTACAATCAAAAACACTTCACATGGTACCTCAATTTCTATTAGACATCAAAGACTTTATCAGTCAGCCCTGGCCCTGGTATGTGGCGGGCGGCATGATTACGCTCATCATGTTTCTGCTGCTGTGGTTGGGCAAAGACTTCGGCATGTCGGCCAATCTCCGCGTCATGTGTGCCGCCGACGGCGCAGGCGATTATTCCGATTTTTTCAAATTCGACTGGCAATCACAGGGTTGGAACCTCATGGTGGCGCTCGGCGCCATGTTCGGCGGCTACATTGCGGCGCACTACTTCTCCACGCCCGGCGAGGAAGTGGCGCATGTTTCTGCCGCTACGGTCGAATCGCTTCGCAATCTCAGCCCTGATCTCAATTTCGCAGAAGGCGCCGTGCCGCTCATCCCCGACTTCTACTCCTGGGAGGCGCTCTTCAGTCTGCGCGGCATTTTGGTCATCGTCGTCGGCGGTTTTCTGGTAGGCTTCGGCGCGCGTTATGCCGGCGGTTGCACATCGGGGCACGCTATCAGCGGCTTGTCGGCCCTCCAGTTTTCATCATTGGTAGCCGTCATCGGGTTCTTCCTCGGCGGCTTGGTGATGACGCATTTCATCCTTCCACTCATTTTCTAAAACACTCATTGCCATGCGCTTATCCAAATATATTTTCATCGGCATCCTGCTCGGCCTCACGCTATACAAGTCCGAAGCCGTATCTTGGTTTCGCATCTACGAAATGTTCCATTTTCAGTCCTTCCACATGTACGGCATCATCGGCACGTCCGTCATAGCCGGCATTCTGGTGGTGCAACTCATCAAACGCACCCACCTGAAATCAATAGAGGGCAAAGAAATCGTCATTCAGCCCAAAGACAAAGCTTATGCCCGCTACATCCTCGGCGGCTTCATTTTCGGCTTGGGCTGGGCGCTGGCCGGCGTATGTCCTGCCCCCATGTTCATCCTCATGGGCAGCGGCTACACGGTGTTCATTGTGTTTCTGGCAGCCGCCATGTTGGGTACGTTTTTCTACGGCGTGGCCAGAAAGTACCTGCCGCACAATATGAAGTGAGTTGTTTGGGGGGCAGCCGCCCGCTCCATCTCCAGAGCTGTTAGCTTTAGCTCCGCAGTATCCCGCCAAAGCTAACAGCTCTCATCCTGCTGCGGGCGCCGGGCCTTCCGTTCTTATAGCCTCCCTCAGGGTCGGCTATACCACTTCAGTCCCTGCTGCAACACTACGAGCGAGGTGACATCTAACGCCGGGATGTAACAACTGGTGGCGGAAGGTGTCATCTCGCGGCTGCGAAAGGAAAATTCTCCCCTGTTTTCATGCGACACCTTCCCGCCTCGCTCAGGCTCGCGGTTAGATGTCACCTGAAAACATCGCGCCCAACAACCGCCTCTCAAGTATCATTTCGCTCTGTGACCGGAGTCACACAAGCCGGGGATTATTCGGCGTTTCTTTGCCCCGCATTGACAGGAGATTTATCAGGGTAGTGAAGGGGTGACTCAGCCGGCGATTCAGCCCCGTAGTCACCCCTTCACTAAGCATAGAAAACTCAATGAACAATGTGATTATTCAGCCAATGTCTCACCAAAAAAACACCAACGATGGCAGCCAAACACCACCAAATCGTAATCGTCGGCGGCGGCACCGCAGGCATCACCGTAGCCGCTCAGTTGTTGCGCGCCGATAAAAAATTGGACGTGGCAATCATTGACCCGACTAAAAAACATTATTACCAGCCCGCCTGGACTTTGGTAGGCGCGGGGGTATATGACTTCAAAGCCACCGAGCGCGACGAGGCATCGGTCATTCCAAAAAATGTGACCTGGATTCAGCAGCCCGCTCAGGATTTGCAACCCGACGACAACAAAGTAGTACTCGGCAACGGCGATGAAGTGACGTATGACTACCTCGTGCTTTGCCCCGGCATCCAGATTGACCTCAACGGCATTGAGGGCCTGACGGAAACGCTGGGCAAAAACGACGTGTGCAGCAATTACACTGATCCTAAATACACCTGGGAGGTACTCCAGAATTTCAAAGGCGGCACGGCCATTTATACCCAACCGGCCACGCCCATCAAATGCGGCGGCGCCCCTCAGAAAATCATGTATCTGGCCGATGACTACTACCAGAAAAAAGGCGTGAAAGACAAAACGAAAGTATCGTTCATCACACCCGGTTCGGTTATTTTCGGCGTGCCGGAATTTGCCAAAACCCTCATGGAAGTGGTCAATCGCAAAGGCATCGAACTGCGCTTTTTCCACAAACTCACCAAGATTGACGGCCCCAACAAAATGGCCTATTACAGCATCGTGGGCGGCGACGGCGACCCGGCCAAATTGTACCATAACAAGTTGGACCTCGGCGATCAGGTCATCTCTCCCACCGAAGTGGCCGTACCTTTTGATATGCTGCACTTGGCGCCGCCTCAAAGCGCTCCCGACTTCGTAAAACGCTCCAAATTGGCGCATCAGGAAGGCCCCGACAAAGGCTGGATCAACGTCAACATCAATACCATGCAGCACAATGTGTATCCCAATGTCTTCGGCTTGGGCGATGCTGCCGCCGTGCCCACCGCCCGTACCGGCGCCGCCGTGCGCAAACAGGCGCCTGTGTTGGTCGGCAATCTGGTGCATCTGATTCAAAACAAAGGCGCGGCCATGAATCCAGGTTATCAGGGCTACTCCTCCTGCCCACTCGTTACGGGGTATGGCAAAATGGTGCTGGCGGAGTTTAAATACAACAACGTACGCGACAGCGACAAGCTCATTTCCACTTTCGTGGATACCACCAAAGAGCAATACAGCATGTGGCTCCTCAAAATGTATGGGCTGCCCTTCATCTACTGGAAAATGATGCTGAAAGGCTTGATGTAAACATCTGACAAACAGCGAATAAAATAACAGATAATCCGACTGCCGGGGTGTGTACATTCCGGCAGTTTTTTTTATCCCTGCGCGAGGTGACATCTAACCGCGCCCTAAGCGCGGGAAGGTGTCATCTCGCGGCTGCGAAGGGAAAAATGCCCATTGAAATATTGATTTTTTTTCGGCCATATACCCCAGAGTCCTGATGATACTTCAAGTCTAAAATGATGAGAAGTTATTCAAGGTTTATATTAACAATGGGCTATCGAAAGAGAAATTGAGAGTAGCCCTTTTGACAATGGGCATTTCGATATTTTTTACAGGCATTACTGGTGAAAAAGTCTATGTATGCTCCAACTGTAGTCATGCAGAGGTTGAATAAGACACTCGCCCCATTTATCACAATCTTGTCTTGTTAAATTGTACCTCAGAGAAGCCTCAATATGTATTGGAGAGCAAGTGTTTTAATTACCTTTGTCATACATTACAAAACCTGTCACCATGAAAAAATTACTCAATGCAGCCCTCATCCTCACATCTCTGATCGGTTATCTGGAATGGGGCGGCGGCAACCACCAATTTCTGTTCCAAATCGAATACGAACTGATTTTCGGGGCGCTCAAAGACCTCAACAATTTCAAGCATCCATTCGTCTTGCTGCCCATGCTGGGGCAGGTGCTGATTCTCATTACCCTGTTTCAAAAAACGCCGGGCAGAACGCTCACCTTCATCGGTCTGGCCTGCATGAGCCTGCTGATGTTGTTCATTTTGTTAGTCGGCGTTTTGGGACTCAATCTACGCGTGATACTCTCCACCATTCCTTTTGTCATCACCGGCATTTTGGTGCTGCGCGCCCATTGGAAGCGGGCTGAAAGCTAAGGGGCGATAAAAAAATAAAGTGATCATTTACAAAATTCGGGATGATTCATGTTTCGCTCCGCCATCCGGTGAATCCTGTCTAAAGAATAAGCGAGGTACAGCTTCAGACGCAGAAAGACGCAGATTTTTATGATCGTTATGTCCTCTACGAGCAGCGCAAATCATACAAATCATAAATAGATCAGCGTCAAAAATAGGACGCGGTTCATATTTCAGAATTTCAGCACATGCTTTGTTCTGTCCAATGTGTTATACACGCCACTCGTCGGCTTGCGTTTCGCTTTTGGGAATAGTTTTTACTTTTATCGGATGAAGCACCAAGTTGTCATTATCACAGGCGTGGCCGGCATCGGGAAATCCAGCGTGGCCCGATTGCTGGCACAAAAGCTGGGCTGTTCTTACTACGACGGCGATGATTTTCACCCACAGGCCAACGTGGAAAAAATGCAGCGCGGAACAGCCCTGAAAGACGAAGACCGCGCACCCTGGCTGCAATCCATCCACAATTTTATCGTCGCCCGCCTCCCATTGGAGTCCTTGGTGCTGGCCTGCTCCGCTTTGAAACAAAAATACAGAGACGTGTTGGAGCAGGGTCTGCCGGCGGCTCAGGTGCAGTGGGTTCATTTACAGGGCGATTTTGACCTTGTTTACAATAGAATCCTGCAAAGGGCCGGCCATTTTATGCCCCCTGAATTGTTGCAATCGCAGTACGATGCTTATGAAGCCTCTCGTTCGGGACTGAAAATAGACGTGAATCAACCGCTGATTTCAGTGGTAGAGCAAATAGCGCACTTGCTGGAAGCCCAATCGGAAATGGGCGTCCTGGGCTTGGGTGTGATGGGAACCAATCTGGCCCGAAACATAGCAGACAAAGGCATTGCGCTCTCTGTTTTTAATCGGCATGTAGAAGGCGCAGAGGAAAACGTAGCCCTGAAAGCCACACAAAAATACCCCGAACTGGCCCCGGCCCGGCCCTACGACGACCTGCGGACCTTTGTGGCCTCTTTGCAAAAACCGAGGAAAATACTCCTGATGATCAACGCCGGCCCTGCCATAGACGAAGTTCTTCGACAATTGACGCCGCTTCTTTCGGAGGGAGATGTCGTGATAGACGGGGGTAATTCGCACTACCGGGACACCGGGCGGCGGATGGACGATCTGAGCCGACACCGCATTCACTACCTCGGCGCCGGCGTTTCGGGCGGAGAGGAAGGCGCGCTCCTGGGGCCGGCCATCATGCCGGGCGGCTCGGCGGAGGCTTACGCATTGGCGGCGCCTGTTCTTACACGCATCGCAGCCGTGAATGCAGCCGGCGAGCGTTGTTGCGCGTACATTGGCGCCGGGGGCAGCGGGCATTTTGTAAAAATGGTACACAACGGCATTGAATACGCCGAAATGCAACTGATCGCCGAGACGTATGCTCATCTCCGCTGGGAACAGGGGCTTTCGCCGGAAGGCATCGCGGAAATTTTTGCAGAGTGGAATGCCGGTTCCGAGCAAAGTTATCTGCTGGAAATAACGATAGTTGTTTTACTAAAAAAGGATACCGACGGCCTCCCCCTGCTCGATAAGGTGTCGGATGCGGCGGCCAACAAAGGCACCGGCGGCTGGACCAGCATCGCGGCCTGCGATCTGGGCGTTCCCATCCCCTCCATCACGGCGGCGCTGTTTGCCCGGTACCAGTCGGCACTAAAAACCTTGAGAACTGAATACGCCGCGCAGTTCCAACCCGAAACCGCCGGCCGCAAACCCGCTCTGGATGACTTAAAAAACCTGTACCGCTTTTGCCGGCTGATGAACCACCATCAGGGCTTTCGGCTCATTCGGGCAGCATCTGAGGCATACCAATGGGACATCGGACTTGAGGCATTGGCAGGTATTTGGTCGGGAGGCTGCATCATCCGGTCGCGGCTGCTGGCGGATATTCGCGCTCATTTAGCTCATCAACCCGACATCCTGCTCGTCCCCTCGGTCGCTGGTTTCTTGGCTGGTCATTACACGAGCGTGGCGCGGGCGTACCAAATGCTGGCGGGCGGTCGTGAGGCCATACCCTGCATTTCGGCGGGCCTCGAATATTTTAAATACATGACGCAGGAGGAGAGCAGCGCCTCTGTGTTGCAGGCCCAGAGAGACTATTTCGGGGCGCATACCTACCAGCGCAAAGACAGGCCGGGCGAGGTATTTCATACAAATTGGATATAAGCTGTTCATTAACAAACGAATAGCTTCGAGCCGCGAGCTACGAATTGATTTTCCAAAATAAAAAAGTCACTCATCTTCAACGGTTGATTTTGAAATCTCCCCTCTGTTTTCATGCGACACCTTCCAGCCTCGCTAAAGATCGGCTGTTAGATGTCACCTGAAAACACAAGCGAGGTGACATCTAACGCCGGGATGCAACAACTGGCGGCGGAAGGTGTCATCTCGCAGCTAAGCTGCCTGCCGGCGAGGCAGACTCATAGCTCGCAGCTCATAGCTCGCAGCTTTAGGGAATAATATGTTAAACTATTGACCATGAAAATCCAACTCCTACTATCCGTGCTGGGCGGCATGAGCCTGCTGCTTTTGCTCATCATCAGGTTGCGTCTTCCCGCATTCATTGCCCTATTGATCGCTGCCATTGTCACCGCGCTGATGGCAGGCATGGAGACCGGCCAAATCATAGAAACCGTGCAAAAAGGCATGGGCAGCACCCTGGGTTTTGTGGCTACCGTGGTGGGACTGGGGGCCATATTCGGCGGTATTTTGGAAAAAACCGGCGGCGCTGAAAAAATCGCCACGAGCCTCCTGAATTTTTTTGGAGAAAAAAAAGCCCCACTCGCCCTCCTGCTGACGGGTTTTATGGTAGGCATTCCCGTCTTTTTCGACGTCGGGTTCATCATTCTTTTCCCCATGTTGCCGGCGGTGCATCAAAAGACTAAAAAATCGCTCGTTTTTTATGCCATTCCTTTGCTCGCCGGCCTCGCTGTCACACATGCCTTTATTCCGCCGACGCCCGGACCAATTGCCGTGGCGGATATTTTGGGCGCCAACCTCGGCATGGTCATCGTTGTGGGCGTGCTGGCCGGTTTGCCCGCCGCCTATACGAGCGGCCTGCTGTACGGGAAATACATCGGGAATAAAATAGACATTCAAATACCCCATGCACCGGAGCCTGTCGCCCGAAAATCGGAACTGCACACGGGGCTTGTTTTTGCTATTCTGCTGCTGCCCATTGCCTTGATACTAATGAGTACGGTGGCGAAAACCGTCTATAAAAATGAAAACGCTGTGACGGCGGCCATCCAATTGCTGGGACATCCGTTTTCGGCGCTCATTTTGGCCAATATCCTTGCCTGGTATGTATTGGGTAGAAATTACGGATTCAGCACCCGGCAACTGACCGAAATTTCGTCCAAATCCATGCAGCCGGCGGGAGTCATTATTTTGGTAACGGGCGCGGGCGGCGTGCTGAAACAAGTGCTGGTAGATACAGGCGCGGGCAAGATGATTGCCGAAGCGATGCAGGACGCGGGCCTGAGCATCATTGTTTTTTCTTTTTTAGCGGCCACCATTGTCAGGGTATTGCAGGGTTCGGCCACCGTTGCCATGATTACCGCTGCCGGATTGGTGGCGCCGCTGCTGGCCTCGTACCAACTCAACGCGGTGGAGGTAGCCGCGCTGGTTACGTCCATCGCGTCGGGCGCGACGATGTTGTCGCATCTGAATGACAGCGGTTTCTGGTTGGTCAAAGAGTTCTTGCACCTCAGCGAAAAACAGGGCCTCCAAACCTGGACCATCGCCTCCAGTATTCTGGGCCTGACGGGCTTTGTGATGTCCTGTTTGATTTTTTGGGTGGGATAGCTGAGGCCATCAGGCCGGCTCATCTACCTCGTCAGCACCCACCTCCTATGCGCCGTGCGGCCCTTGGCGGTCTGAATGCTCAGATTGTACATGCCTGCCGGCAATCCCTCCGGTGAAATGATCGCCTCCTGCCGGCCCGAACCTGCGTACTGCTCAGACTGCATCAGGAGGCGGCCCTGCATGTCCCACAAGCTCCAGCGGAGGATGCCGTCGCCGTCGCCCGAAAGCTGCAAGCGGGCTTCATCGCGCGCCGGATTGGGCCAGAGCTTTAGTTCCGGCAAGTCGCCGCAAGTGGCGATGCGCACCGGCGAAAAGCGCTCCGAACCATCGGCGGAGATGCTGCGCAGTCGGTAGAGCGCGCCGTCGGTGGCGGCTTCGTCGGTGAAGGAGTACGACTGGCGACCCGATACCGTGCTGCCTGCGTGTATGCTGTGCCAGGTACGGGCGTCGGTGCTGCGCTGGAGTTCGAAGCGGGCGTTGAGTTCGTCGCTCATAGTGGTCCATTGCAGGGTGCTGCGGCCGGGTTGGCAACGCAGATCGAAGTTCAGCAGTTCGATGGCCAAGGGCGCCATGTACAGGCCCATCGCATTGCGGAAGCAGGGAATGACGGTGGCCTCACTGACAACGCCGCTGTTGAAAAAGCCGAATGCGTCGCTGGGCGAAATGGCATCCCAGTAGAAATAGGAAAATCCGTAGGTATTGACGGCGTTCATCACCGCGTTGATCCAATTGCAACGACTGTCGGCATCGGCGGAAGTGGCCACGCCGAACTCCCCCATCGAGACGGGTACCTGATTCAGATCGGCCCAGTCGTTGACGGCAGTCATGGTTTGCAGCAGCGCGTCCATTTCCCCGGCAAGGGGAAAGCTGCGGGCGCCGAGGTAGGGCGGCGAGGTCCAACTCATGCCCTGGTGTGTGAAGTAGTAAGGCTCGTAGTAGTGGAAGGTGTAGATGATGTCTGCATCGTCGAGGGGGGTGAAGGAGATGAGCGCGCCGGCGGAATTCCAGTTGGCGGCGCCCACAAAGACGCTGTGCAGCACCGATTCATGAGTGCGCAGGGTTTGCAGCAATGCCGTAGCTACGGTGCGCCAGTTGGCGTTGGTGATGTTGTTGTCGGGTTCGTTATAGACTTCAAAATAATACCGGTCGGGGTGGAGGTGGCCGTAGCGCTGGGCCAATTGCGTCCAGATGGCTTGCAGGCGGGGCAGTTCCGTCTGATAATTGCTGTTGGTGAGCGACAGTCCGTGGTGATTGCAAATAATGAGTTTGAAATCCATCTGAGCGGCCCATAGGATCATGCTGTCCACGAGGCTGAAAGCGACCTGATTGGTATTAAGTTGCGAACTGTTGCCCGGCTGGGTGAGGCGTTCAAAAGTGACGGGTAGCCGGAAGGTGGTGAAGCCGGCATCGCGGAGGGCCTGCACGCGGGCGCGGGTGTAGCGGTTGACCTCCGGGTAGGCGTTGAAGGGCAGCAGCCAGTAGGCTTCGAGCCAGTTGGAGGTATTCACGCCGGCGGTCATAGAGGCAGCCCTGGCCATAGTAGTAGCCGATGCGGGCATACCGCCGCCCGAACTGCCGTTGACGAGTTCGATAGCATCCACATAGGCCGTGCCGGAACCGCTTTGCGCGGTAGATTCTATGCTGATGTTGAGTTCGCGCACGGCGGCGGCAGATACGTTGGTACCCGCCGTGAGGGAAAACAAAGACAACTCAACGACGGTGTAATTGGCCGTTGCCGGACCGATGGTGGCGGTGTTGCCGAAATTGCCGCCATTGCGCAACTGTATGATGAGGTTTTGGCCTGCCGACAGCCCCCGGTAGGCGATGCGCAGGTGGGTGTAGGCCGAGAAATCGCGGGCCGGGCCGCCGCCCCAGTTGTCCATATTGAGACCAATGCCTGCCCAGTAGTTGGAAAAATTGTAGTCGAAGCGGTAATGCCGGGCGCCCTCGTGCGGGGTTTGGCCGGTCACTTCTGCGAGGCTCGATGTGCCGCCGCCGCCGCTGGATGCGTGCCAGGTGCCGGTGATGAGGGTGCTGTTGTCGTTGTAGATAATGGGTTGGGAGAGCAGCGTGGTCATGGACGCGCAGAGGAAAAGGATGGTGTAAATGTTTTTGTGCATTTTGGATTTTGGATTTCGGATTCCTGATTTCGGATTTCTGATTTCGGATTCCTGATTTCGGATTCCTGATTTCGGATTCCTGATTTCGGATT